>Ga0070735_10002444_pt1 | contig 16845 bp, 9 predicted proteins | sample Coa_R1_FD_66443 | JGI IMG/M metagenome (GOLD analysis project Ga0070735, IMG submission 66443) | Surface soil microbial communities from Centralia Pennsylvania, which are recovering from an underground coalmine fire - Coalmine... | ecosystem: Environmental > Terrestrial > Soil > Unclassified ... | reverse complement strand
CAGCGCATCGATGTGTGCTTCAGCGGCACGCAGAAAGCCATCAGCGCTCCGCCAGGAATGTCGCCTATTACGATCAACACGCGCGTGGAAGAGTTGCTGCGCAATCGCAAAACGAAGGTACAGAGCTGGTACTTCGATTTGACTACAGTCATGAAATATTGGGGCACGGAGCGCACCTATCACCACACGCCTCCGATTCCGCTGATCTACGCGCTGCATGAAGCCTTGCGATCGGTCCTGGAAGAGGGGCTGGAGGCGAGTTGGGAACGTCACCGCCAGAATCAGGCAGCACTGATTGCCGGCATTGAAGCGATGGGGCTCAGCCTCTTTGTTCAGAATCCGGCGGATCGCCTGCCAACCGTCATCGCTGTCAACATTCCCAGCGGCATTGATGGCCCCAAGGTTCGCAGCCGCCTGCTCAACGATTTCAATATTGAAATCGCCAGCGGATTGGGCGAATTCAAGGCAAAATTCTGGCGAGTTGGCCTGATGGGATATTCCTGCCAGCGAGCAAACGTAATGCTGTTTCTCGCGGCGTTCGAGAGAATTCTGCTAGACATGGGGATGAAGTTGCCCGTCGGCGCGGGGCTCGCAGCCGCCGCCCACAGCTATGCGAATGCCGAACCTGTGCCGGCGCTGCACGAAAAGTAGCACAGGCTTCATCCTGTGTGCTTTTGCGATCCGTCTTTTGTAGCGTCGGCCTTTAGGCCGACACTGTAAATTGGAGCACATGCCCACCTGGATTCAAGCGAAGCGTAAAGGCCGCCCAAACATACGACAATGAACACTTCCATAGGAATACCCAATCACGGAGCGATGAGCCAGTTCGTCGGAGAATTCGACGTCACCTCACGCCTGACCGACCAAACCTATCACTGCCGTTTCTCTCACCTCTGGAATGGCGTGGCCACGCGCCATAGTGACACCGTGGACACCAAGTTTCTAGTAGATGGCCGCGGCGTTGTGGTGGGCCTGGCCCATACTGGAATTGTGCAATTCACAAAGCAAGCCGGCCGGGACCTCTCCGATCGCGAAGCCAGCTACATAGCTGCCCAATTCCTGCGCGAACAGCTCGAGCAAGAAGACGAGCGCCCGCTGTACGACGTCTCCGCAGCGGACGTGACCCGCATCATCGGCCAATTCGGCGTTCGATGATTCCAATCCCATCTGGAACCTTTAATTAGCCTGAACTCGATCCACGTGGAGTGAGTGAGCAGGTTCGTCGAACGATTACCATTTGCAAGGAAAAGGTCTTTGTGCCGGCGTCTCGCCGGCAGTTTTTCTATGTGCGGGCATACGAGGAAATCGCCCGCGAGACGTCGGTGCTACGGTTCACGGCGCGAAATTTAGATTTCAAGGTAATCGGACGGCGATCGATTGAACTTACGCATCGGAAAGAGATTCATCAAAGCCGGGTCCCTGTTCCTCGCGCTCGGCTGCTTCGAGTATTGCCCCGCAATCCAGACACTCCACATATTCAGCGTCAGAATCCTTGGCGATCAATTGCGTCCGTGCATGTCGGCAGGTGGCAGGATCGTTCACGGTGCGGCTCCAAAGCTAGACGCATCATAACACGCTCCGCGAGCCTCGTGGCGATCCACACGCCGCAAATGAAAGCCAGCAAAAGTTCTTCACCTGAGTTATCGTGAACGTCACGAATGCCCAGCGTTACGAACACCAGGAGATTCGCACGAGCCATGGCAAAAAATGCAGTCGAGCGTTTTGGAGATGTCCTGTTCTATGGCGTGATTCTCCTTCTGATATATCTCGTCTATCGGATATTTGAGCCGTTTCTTGTGCCGCTTGGATGGGCCGCCGTATTTGCAGTCATCTTCCATTCTTTAAATGAAGAACTCGTAGAAAAGTGGGGCCCCAACTTCGCGGCTGTAGTGAGCACGGCCGGCGTCACTTTAATTCTGGTCGTACCTTCGCTGCTCATCATGATTTTATTTGTGCGTGAGGGAATCGACGCGACGCGCGGCGTGGAAGTATCGATGGCGGCGGGTGAGTACGGTGGATTCAACCGCGCGTGGGCTTGGATTACCGCGCATATCGCGGCACAAACCGCAATTGATCTGCCGGGACTCGTGCGTCAGGGCGCCAGCAGGCTCGGCGAATATCTGGCCTCTGAATTGGGCGCCATACTCCGCAATATCATACTTTTTCTTTTTGAATTGATCGTGATGCTCTTTGCCCTGTTTTATTTTCTTCGCGATGCCAAAGCGATCATGAAGCGCATCCGTCTCTTCCTTTCCTTCGATGAGGTCCTACGCGAAAGAATGCTAACGGAGGCTCGCGATTTAATATTTGCCAGCGTCACCACGAGTCTGGTTATCGCTGTGGTGCAGGGAATCCTGTGCGGAGGGGCTTTCGCAATCGTAGGCCTGAGTTCCTCATTATTCTGGGGCGTTGTAATGGCATTTCTTTCGCTTCTTCCCGTGGTAGGTGCTTGGCCGGTCTGGATTCCGGCCACCATATGGCTTTTTTCCACCGGACATTTTATTCGAGCACTGATATTGATTGGAATCTGCGGCGGGCTGGGCGCCACCATCGACAATATTTTGCGGCCCGTTCTCCTGGGCGGACGTTCCTCGCTGAACGGACTGCTGGTATTCATCAGCATCCTCGGAGGACTCGAAGTATTTGGCGTGCTGGGCATTGTCCTTGGTCCCATCGTCGTGGCGACCGCGTTCGGGGTTCTGGATGTATATCCCCAACGAGAAGCGGCAACCGATCCTGCCATTGCCGCGGAGGGATCATGAAGATCTCGTACCGACTACTTCTGAAACATCGGTGACTGCTTCTTGATGCCGTGTCAGCGGTGGAAACTTTTCGCGCGCGTTCGACACATCCGATGTCTTGCCTGTGCTAGAGTAACGCGCCTGGGGCCAGGAAAGGTTTCATGAAGGCTACCAACACAACCGATTTGCTTGCTGGGCTGCCTCCTGAAAGACTGCGGTGGCGCTGCGATCCTGCGACTATTCCGTTTGAAACGACGGCCACGGCCGAACCCGTCACCGATCTCGTAGGTCAGGAAAGAGCTTTTCGCGCCTTGAAAATGGGCGTGGAGCTGAGCGCTCCAGGCTACAACATTTTTGTCTGCGGCCTCGCGGGAACCAGTCGCGGCGGCACGATCACCCACGTGATCGGGCAAATTCACCCGGCTGCGAAATTGTCCCTGGATCGCTGTTACGTCAACAATTTCAAGAGCCCCGACCGGCCGCGCCTGCTCACCTTGCCTCGCGGCCAAGCCAATAAGTTCAAGAAGGACATGCAAAGCGGCATCGAATTTTTGCGTCGCCGGATTCCACAAGTCTTTGAGGGCGAACCCTTTCAGCGCCAGAAGGGCCGCATCGTGGATCGCTTTACCGTGCGCGAAAAAGAGTTGATGGATGATTTCACGCGTCGCATTGCGCGCGAGCAATTCGCTTTGGGACACATGCAAGTAGGGGCCGTCGCGCTGCCTGAAATTTTCCCCGTCCTCGAAGGCCAGATGGTGCCCATCGAGGACATTCCCAAGCTCGTGCACGAAGGCAAGCTCGAAACCGTAGCCGCCGAGGACATCGAACGAAAATACGAACAGTTCCGCCAGGAATTCACCGTCGTCTACCGCAAGACTCTGACGCTTTCACGGGAACTTGCCAGCGAACTGAGTTATCTCGAGCAGGAAGCCGCCTCCGTGCTGGTTGACGGATTCATCGAGGAGTTGAAGGAAAAATATTCTGGCGCCCTCGTGTCTGAATATTTGGAAGAAGTGCGCCACAGCCTGCTCGACAATCTCGAACCTTTCAAGGAACGCGAAGGTGAAGAGGAGCCGGGCGGCAGCAGTGGTCCTCCCCCGGACGGTAATTCGCGAACGCCTGCGCCGGAGCGCGATCCATTCCGCGTATACGGCGTCAACGTGCTTCTTGCGCACAACGATGAGGATGGTTCGCCGGTTATCTTTGAAACTACGCCAACCTACACGAACCTCTTCGGTACGATCCAGCGCAGTTACGATTCGCGGGGAGGCTGGAATTCAGACTTCATGGACCTGCGCGCGGGTTCCATTCTTCGCGCGGATGGCGGATTCCTGGTCATGTACGCTTATGACGCGATCACCGAAGCGGGAGTGTGGCGCACTCTCAAGCGGATGTTGAATCATGCGCGTCTGGAAATTCAGCCGCTGGAAATGTTTTTCCCGTTTGGGACCTCGGCGCTCAAGCCGGAACCCATCGACATCGACGTAAAAATTATTTTGATCGGCGATCGCCACATGTACGAACTCCTCTACGAGTTCGAGGAAGATTTCCGCAAGATTTTCAAAGTGCGCGTGGAGTTCGATGAGGAAATGGTAATGAGTGACGCCGTGGTGCGCCAATACGGCGGACGCTTGCGGCAACTCTCCGAGCAGGAAGGCATCGGCCCGTTCGATCGCACCGCAGTGGCGGCCATGATGGAATATGGAGTGCGCCAGGCCGGACGCCGAAACAAAGTCACAGCGCGTTTTCCGGAACTGGCCGATCTGGCCCGCGAAGCCGCCTACATTGCGCGCCAGGAAGGCGCCGCCCTGGTGAGCGACCCTCATGTGCGTCGCGCCCGGGAGGCGCGCATCGAGCGCCATAACCTCACCGAAACAAAGATTCGGGAGATGATCGAGGAAGGAACCCTGCTCATCGATACCGATGGCTCGCGCGTTGGCCAGGTGAATGGCTTGAGCGTTCTGGAGATCGGCGGCTACGCCTTCGGCAAACCCGTGCGAATCACGGCTTCCGCAGCTCTAGGCAAAGCCGGCCTGATCAACGTGGAACGCGAATCCAACTTGAGCGGGCGCTTCCACGATAAGGGTATGCAAATCATTGCCGGCTACTTGCGCACCAAGTTCGCCCAGGACAAGCCGCTGTCACTCGCCGCCAGCATCTGCTTCGAGCAGTCTTATAGCGGAGTCGACGGCGATAGCGCCAGTTCCACTGAGATTTACGCACTGCTTTCCGCGCTTTCCGGACTGCCCATCCGGCAGGATATCGCAGTAACAGGTTCAATCAGCCAACATGGCGAAATCCAGCCTATCGGGGGAGTTAATCAGAAGATCGAAGGCTTCTACGATGTATGTCGCGTAAAGGGATTTACCGGGCGCCAAGGCGTCATGATTCCTTCCGAAAATATTGAAGATTTGATGCTGCGCGACGACGTAATCGCCGCCGTCGCCGCCGGGAGATTTCAAATACTGCCCATTTCCAAAATCGAGGAAGGCATCGAAATTCTCACTGGCGTGAAGGCAGGGGAGCGCGGTGCCGACGGGGTATACGAGCCTGACAGCGTGTTTGGGCGCGTCGATCGCCGCCTCCACGAAATGGCCACGACACTAAAATCTTTTGAATAACAAGTCCTTGAGTTTGTTTCGATTAGTTGCGCTGCAATGCGTACGAAATAGCCAAGAATAAACCGCCATCCCCTCCCGCTGCTAAAGATTAATTCCATTTGAATTTGCGAACACAGGGTGATACCCTCCCAATCCTTATGAAGGCTCTTCGTCCCAGAGCACTTCAGGTTGTCTGTCGGTTTATGTGCTGCCTACTGATCCTGCCACTAGTTTTCCTGGACAGTACGTGTGCGCAAACCTCGACACCTCAGGCGCTCGGCTCCATGCGAGCGACCCGTGAGGTATACCTGAACGGCTCCCCCGCCACCGGGGAACAAACTGTTTATGCAGGAGATACCGTCCGCACAGGCGCTGATGGTGCGGCGGCACTGACGTCTCCTGATTTTGGGCTGCTGATCATTCCTGCCCAGACTGAAATTACTTTCCGCTCAGCTCCCTACTTGGCCACCTTGAGACAAGGCAGCGTGGAAGTTCGCTCGTTTCAAACCGGCAAGGATCTAGGAATCCAGTTCGGAAATACGGTGCTGTTCCTGCCTTCTCCGGGAACGGAATCGTCTGGTGTAATTACGCTGCGACCGGATGGCAGCGCTCAGGTTTCTTGCGTCATTGGCTCGATCGGGTTGAAGTCCATCGACGGCACCGGATTGGTTATTCTGAAGCCCCTCCAATCTGTGGGTGTAGGGACTGACGGTAAATTGCAGAAGGTCGAAGCCGTCCCGATCGTTCCAACTGCTCAAACGCCCCCGGCTCCGGCAACTACGGGACACGTCGCACCGGCCGTTTACGTAGGCTTGGCGGTCGCTACGGGTGGCACGGCCGCGGCAATCTTGCTGCTCACGCGTAATTCGAACCATCCGGCTGTCAGCTCTTCAAGTCCATAGGCCTGTAGTAGCGTCAAAGTGAGTTCGCATGTCTTCTTCAACACCACGAGCCGCAGGGCAACAGTCCAACCGTAGGTCCCATGCCCGGCAGAGAATCGATCAGCTGAGCTATGCCGCCTTTGGCCCTGGCAACGGCGGTATCCTGCTTAATCTGAGTGAAGATGGAGCGAGCTTTCAGGGGATTGGAACCGTGCGCACGGGCCAGTTTATCAATCTCTCCTTTAAACTTCCTGGCAACGATTCTCAGATTGAAGCCTACTGCGACGTGGTCTGGGTAAATGAATCCGGGAAGGGCGGCGGGTTACGGTTCATTGAATTAAATGAGCAGGCGCGCCAACATATCAAGAAGTGGCTGGGCACTGACAATTCTTTGTCTGCGAACACTCCGAAGAAAGTGACGTCGCCTACAGAACCTGCAAGCGCTCTGACGACATCGTACAAAGACCTGATCCAGCCCTTGCCGGAACCCACCGTGACCGAGTCTCAAGAGACCGTACCGATCAGTCCGGATCCGCCAGCCAGTAATATTCGCCCCAATTTCCAACTGGCCCCGGACGAGCCATCGAGCTCTAATCGCCGGGCTACCCGAAAAGGCATGCCATCTTTTATCCTGGCCGAGTATCCCGAATCACAACGGCAAAGATCGACGTCGCCGAAATTTGTATTGTTCGCGACCGGTATGCTGGCCGGCTGTATTGGAGTCCTGGCCGCAATCGTAGGCATGCGCATATTCGCACGCCCTGATCGCCCCAGGATTTCTGAGAGTGCACAATCGTCTTCTGCCGCTGCACAACCCACGGCAGATGAACCCAACCAGAATTCCCCAGTCGATGCAGCCGCCCTGAATGATAAGCAAGTGACTTTCAGCGACCCAAGCGTTGACGCAAATGCGGCAGCTAGCGAGAGGTCCCTGATAAAGAGTGAGCCTCAAGAAGTGGCCGCAATCGAGCCGGCGGCGCGTCCTGAGTTAGACGTCAAACCTCCCCCAGATTCCTCACACGAAAGGAAGCCAAGCGCTCAGCGCAACTTGGCTTTGCTCAAGCCGCGGACGCCGGCGTCTCGCCCAAAGGCCGAACTTCGAGAACCGTCTGTCGGCGAAGGCATGCAGCCCGCGTTCATCTCTACCGACGGGCCGCGACTCGCCGCTCCGAGCGTGCCCGACGCACCCAAGCCGCCTCAGCAACTTGTGGAAAAATCCGGTCCAGCAGCCGGGTTTACCGATGCGGTTCTGCTCCAACACGATCCGCCCATCTATCCTGCGAGCGCGATGAAGAAACACCTTGAGGGGCTGGTCACCGTGAACGCCACCATTGGGACCGATGGTGTTCCTCGGGAACTCAAAATTGTGAGTGGCGATCCCGTACTTGCACAAGCGGCGGAAGAAGCCATTTCGCACTGGCGCTATGTGCCGGCGGTATTCGGCGGCGTCCCTGTCGAATCACAAGTAGCCATCACCATTAATTTCCAATCCATAAAATAAATTTGTGAATGGTATTGTGGAACGACGGCGGGCAGCACGTCCCGATTTCAATTCAATTAGGAAATTCGGTGGGAGCAACGGAATAGTTGGACGTTACGGTGCGTCACAAACAAGAGCACGGGGCGATCATATTCCTTTGCGTAGCTTTGCTTGCTGGCTCAGGCTGTTGGAATCAGGCGCATTCTTTTTCGCAGGCTCTCGAGTAGTACTCTCGAACGTTAATTTGACAAGTTCCCACGCTCTCATCACACACGGCCATAGGTCGTCGAGCGCAAAATATGCGGCTTCCTTAACACCGCGAAACGAGCTTAACCATTCTCCAAGCTTCAATCGGCCGTGCTTGTAGTAATCAATGCTGGACGCCAGATCCTGGTCCTCCACAACCCACTTTCGGCCTTCCGGCAAACGTCCCGGTTCCACCGCCTGCCCGGTGAAATCCGCATAAAGGGCGCGGGCCACGTCCATTCCATTATCGGAAACGAAAAGCCTGAACGAAGATCCAATGCGGGGATTGATGTCCAGCACTTTGTAGATGCCATCGCGCGCATCATACCGGTAACCTATATCCACGATTCCTTTGTATTGAACTTTCTTCATGAATTCGATGGTTGCGCGTTCCACCGTTTCATTTTGCAGACAAATTCCCAAACTCGTGGACCCACGCGAAATTGGATACTGCCGAATCTTCTTCCCGGTAATCGCGAACAGGCAATCCGATTCATTGTTGAAGTAGCCGTCAAACATCCAGATGGTGTCATCGCCTCCCGGAATGTATTCCTGGAGCATCAGGTTCGGGTTGGCGGGATCTTCCAGGCGGTCATATTTATCGAGCAGTTCGCCCTCACTGCGCACGATAAACATCTTTTGCCCGGACGCATCCCAAAGTTGTGAGCCGTAGATGGCCTTGAGCATGATCGGGAAAGTTGCGGTGGGCAGGAAATTCAGCACGTCCGCCCTGGACTGAGGAAACGCGGCTTCCGGAGTCGGCAAGCCATGCTTTTTTGCCAGAAAATACATTTCTTTTTTACTACTGAGTTCGTTAACTAATCCTAGAAGCTGATCCTGAAAGTGAAACGAGGAGCGCAACGCATCGGCATGATCCGCCACGAAGGTCGTGGCCCCGTCGTCGGTAGGGATCAGTATGGGGCGTCCCCCGATTTTTCTGCTCACGTCCAGTAAGAACTGCAGGGACTTGTCCTTGGGCGTGGTGTCTATATTCAACACGAATTTTCCCCGGCAATACCGAGAATAGAATGACGACGTGTGCGGGTCCGATGCCACTGCGTAAACCGGCACGTCTAAGCGGCCCAGGCTTCTCAAAATGCCCAGTGCGCCGTGCCCTGCCGAGATTACCGTTTTGAAGACGACTACCGGCGTCGAAACGTTTTCAAATTTTCTCATCGAACCTGTCGGGAAATGCGTCCTTCGATGTCGGGCGGAGAAGCAACGGCTCAGCCAGGCCTTCGGAAGGTACCATAACTACTTCGCCGTCGCGAATAACGAATACCGCATTAATATCATTTATACAGGCAATCGTAAAATCTAAATCTTTTAATTGGCCGCTCCTGCGGAGATAATCGGCGCTTTTTCCGGCTGTGCAGGCATCGGGCGACGCGTTGCTCCACAGTTCCACGAGCTCGCCGGTCTTCTCGTTTTCCGGCTGATATCCCGCTTTCATCAGACGCTCCGCGATCCACGAACAGCACATCTGATCTTCCTCACGGAACTCGCCTCTCGTTCCCGCCCCAATCAGGGCGATTCGGGGGTGGTGTTCCATGAGATAGGCCGAAAGAAATGAATAATTCCGGAAGCATGCAGGATACGCAATTTCGCACTCGCGCGCCGCGTACATGAGTTTGGTTCCCGAAGAAGAAAGAAGAATGATGGGGCGGGAAATATCCGTTCGCGCCGACAGGTCAACCGGACTGTTGTTGATATCGAATCCTTCCGGAATGCATCCCGCGACTTCGCCGGCCATCAGGGGATTCTCCAAAGTGGCCTTGAGCGCCCAGGCCGCTTCCACCGACGCCACGGGGAAGCACCGCCGGCCCATCGCCGCCGCCGTGATCGCAACAGTCGTGGCGCGTATCACGTCAATCACCACAACTGCGTAGCCTTCACGGTAAAGTTTTACATTCTCCGGAAAACAATCGATTACCACCGATTTGCGCATCTCTTCACCTTCACCAATGATGGCGCGTCACCGACGAGGAGCGGGTGGCCGCAGATTCTCTTTCGCAAACGCGTCGGAATGCAATCCCCGACGATAGATTTCCACTCTCAAGACCTCTTCCAGCCTCACATTACACAAGTGCACTTCGCGGCCGAGATGATTGAGCAAAGCGAACTGACTGGGCTTGTTGGGAGCCTCAAAAATGACGGTGCGAAGCCCGAAAGCGCTGGCAAACCGGTCGGCAAAGCCGCGATTGAGATTTCCAGCGCCGTCAAACAGTCCTACTTCGTTGGCACTCTCTCTGGCTTCCACAACAAGCTGCAAGGCACCCGCGTCCAGCCATCGTTGTCCTTGCTCTATCAACTCTGTAACAGCCACTTCGCTGAAAGCTCCAGCATGTTTCTTGCCCAACTCAAACTGCACATCGAGACCTTTTTTTTCAGCCATCTTCACGACGTCGCGAGCCTTCAACGGCATGTCCGTAAATCCTTCGCCGCATTCAATCCTCGTGACGCCAATGTCCGCGCAGAGATCGAGGTAGGCGGGAAGCTGGCCCTGCGCGACTGCTACCTCGAATGGACCTCCACCCGTTACTGTCGGCACGCCATGTCTTTTTGCGGCCGCAATCTTTCGACGCGTGGCAGCCTCATCGGCCACAATCCAGCAGGCCATCGAAATCTTCAAGATGGACATCAAGTGCGCGCTCTGCTCCAGATGTCCTTCCACAGTGATCGGATCATACCCAGGATCGAAGGGACTGATCGAGGGTGGGATATCCGGAACGCCAAGCTTTTTTAGATAATCGGCGGTATGGAATTTGCCGCGCGAAGTCTTCCTCTTTATAGTTTTTCGCATCGTTTTTCTGTCTCCAATGCGTTATTGAGATAGCGCTTTTCTGGCGAGTACTACGTAGTGGGACCCTGCATTACGTATGACCGGCACGCCGCGGTCCGCTTGATTCTGAAGCCAGTGGTGGATCCGATTTCCAAAAGAATCCGACAGGATTCGACGGCCCAAAAATGAGAAGGGTCCAAATCCGACGGTCTTGCCTTCGACCTTCTGCAATCCTGCCGCGGCGATGTACGCATCGAATTCCTTGATCGTGTGCAGGCAGGCTGACGGCGATTTAGGACCGAGCAAGCCAACCGACTCCATCAGGCTCCTCGTACCTCTCCTGACCGGACCAAGCGGTGGGAAATAGCGCGGGTCGAGCCAGAAATGAAGGCGCCACCAATTGTCTGCCGTTGCAATTAAGTACCCACCCGGCCGAAGGACACGCGCCACTTCACGCATCGCTTTGTCTAAGGAATGCACCCAGGGTGCCACACCAACTTTTAATACCAGGCTGAACATCTCGTCAGGAAATCCCAGGTCGTGAACGTCGCGGATGCTGGTGATTACTCGGTTACCCACATGAGCTTCTTCCGCGTGCCGGCGCGTTTGAGCTATCATCGCGTCCACAGAATCAACAGCGTGCACCGTGTATCCGTCTTCAGCCAGCGCCACGCTCGTATGACCCGCACCACAACCGATTTCCAGAACAGGCCCTTCAACGGGCAATGATAACCGCCGCGCCATAGCGAGGACCAGCGCTCTGCGGTCCTTATAAACTAAGGAGTTAGTGTCTAAGGAAGAGTAAATAGCGTTCCAGTGGTTCGCGTTCGCTTCAAAATATGCGTCGGTGCGTTTCTGTTGTTCCGTTTCGGGAACAAGAGTCCTGGGAGCCGAATTTGTGCCGAATCGTTGCATGGATTGTAAGGAATATTGAGTCCTACTCTCTGCTCCACGTTATCTGCGGTGTGGAAAAGTATCAAGCCGAATGTGGTTAGAATTTTCCTTACAGTTACTCGACGAAGGTCGAATAACTGCATTTGCGTCTGTCGCTTCCGCTCCAAACGCATGTGCAGGATATTTGTCATAATTGGTAAGCATTTTTTCCTTTTCCCCACCAAGTTTCACGCGATTACGTGACCACCGCCCGCCACTCCCGTAACGTGCTGATTGGAGAATAGTTACCAAAAGCAGAGGCATGGAACCGACGGCAGCTAGATTGCTGCATTCAGGCCCACGGGGGCAAAGCGATGACGTTCGGGCGACTGCGAGGCCGCGGCTGGAGTAGGTTTGTTCGAGGGTCAAAATTTTGCCCGGCGATTCGGTTCACGGCCGCAGTGTGTTCGTTATTGCTGTGTGCAGCCGGGGAAACGGTGGCGCAAACTCCGAAGCAAGACGCGCTGCCGGCTTACCGCGATGGCATTGTACTGTTGGCATTCCAAAATGGTACTCCCCAATCCCGGCAGGACACTGTTCTGGCCCAGGTGGCGGCACGCGAAATTAAACGAATTGGCGTTGGCGTCCATGTCGTCGCGGTTAGTCCCGGTCGCGTACTCGACGTGGTCCAGCGGCTCAGGGCGCGCCAGGAAGTTCGCTATGCTGAACCCGACTACTGGCAAACAGTTTCCGCTGCTTCACTCCCCAATGACACTTCCGTGGGAAATCAGTGGGCCATCAAGAACACCGGCCAGACGGTCAATTTCTCCGCAGGCACGGCGGGCGCCGATGAGCGCACTCTCGCCGCATGGGGCATCACAACTGGGACAAACTCTGTTGTCGTGGCCGTACTTGATACCGGTGTGCAGTACTCGCATCCCGATCTCTTTACTAACATGTGGAACAATCCGGGTGGAATTGGCGGATGCGCGGCAGGCACCCATGGCTTCAATGTTCTCAACTCGACTTGCGATCCGATGGATGATGACACTGCCTATGGCGGTCATGGCACCCACGTGGCCGGAATTTTGGGAGCGGTCGGTAATAATGCATCTGGCGTTGCCGGTGTGAATTGGACGACCAGCATTATGGCCGTCAAGTGGGTTGGCAGTGGGGGAACGGGAGCCAATAGCGACCTCGTCTCGGCCATGGACTGGGTAGTCAAAGCGAAGAAAGCCGGCGTAAATGTTCGGGTGATCAACGATTCGCAGACCTGGGCTGGAACGGCATTCTCACAGGCGGTTGCGGATGAAATTACTCTCGTCGAAAATAACGACATTCTTTTTGTAACCGCATCGGGGAACACCGCCCAAAACAACGATTCTGTGCCTCGCTATCCTTGCTCTTATAACGTGAACATGATTTGCGTTGCGGCCAGCACGCAGAACGACACGCTCTGGAGCTCAGCGAACTTCGGGGCGGGTACGGTCGACATGGCGGCACCGGGAGTAAACATCTTTTCGACTCTCAGAAACAGCAATTATGCCTACATCAGTGGCGGTTCCATGGCGGCGCCCCAAGTCGCGGGCACAGCCGCCCTGATTCTGTCGCTTGGTTATCAAAGCGTTTCCAGCGTCACTTCTTCAATCCTTAACAATGTGGACAAGCTTTCATCTCTCTCGGGATTGGTCAATACGGGTGGTCGGCTCAACGTGTGTAAAGCGGTGCCCGGTTGCTCCACGGCGGTTGCTGGAACTTTGACGAATTCAGCGCTCCCAGCAGTGACGTCCGTTCCTCGGCAGGGAAGCTTGCTCGGCGCTTCCACGGGACTATGGAAGGGTGTTCCGTCCACGTATTCTTACCAATGGAACCGCTGTGACGGCAGTGGCTTAAATTGCTCCCCCATACCGGGCGCCACCATGCAGACCTATGCGATGCTGGCCCCGGCGGATCCCCTTGCCACTCTTTCCGTGACGGTTACAGCCTCGAATTCATTTGGCTCCAAATCCGCACAATCCGCCGCAAGTGGCTCGGTATCGTCGGCAACATCGGCATCAGCGATCACTTCGTCTATCGCGGACGGCGCCTCCATCAACGGCGCGACGAATTGGACTGTTACACCAACTCGCTCGGAGCAGTTTGTCCAGTTTTACATTGATGGAGCCCTGGCACAGACCATCTCGAATTCGCCGTATGTTTTCACGACGGGCTCCTCGGGATCGCTCGATACCACGACGCTCTCCAACGGTCCCCATGTGCTCGGCGCTCGAGCTCTTTTTACGGATAACAGGACGTACGATTTCTATGGCCAGAATGTCACAGTTGCAAACCCGCCACTAAATACCGCTTTGCCGGCAATTTCCGGAGCCATCGCACAGGGAAGCACCATCTCAACGAGCAATGGCGTTTGGAATGCCAACACAGCTCCGACGAGCTTCTCGTATAGCTGGGAACATTGTGATTTGAGTGGTCTGAATTGCTCGATTGTATCCAGCAACGCCCCCGCTACTTACGTCTTGTCGAACACCGACACCAACTTCACCATGCGTTCGTCCGTCACTGCATCAAACTCCTTCGGATCCACGACTGTGGTTTCAGCCCAATCGGCAGTCGTGCCACCACCCCCGCTGACGATCAGCACGTCTTCAGTTCCGGGTGCGGACCAGAATATCTCGTACACTTCAACCGTGGCAGCCACGGGTGGGATTCCTCCTTATACGTGGTCCATCACCACAGGCGCTGCACCCACCGGATTGACGCTTGCTGCGGGGACAGGGGTCATCTCGGGTGTGCCTACGGTCAACGGCACCAGTAATTTCACCGTGCAGGTTACGGACACTAAGTCAGTTACATCGAGCAAAGCCTTCAGTATAACCGTCGCGCCGCCTCCTTCGGTCACTACCGCCTCGTTGCCTGCGGCCACGCAGTTTGCCACCTACAGTGCGGCCCTTGCAGCTACTGCTGGCACTGTTCCTTATAGTTGGTCGATTGTCTCGGGTACGCTTCCTAACGGATTAGCGCTCGCTCCAAGCACAGGCATAATCTCGGGCACGCCGACCGTTTCGGGCACGAGCAATTTTACGGTGCAAGTGACGGATAATTTTTCTTCCACCGCGACGCAAGCTCTTAGCTTGAACGTTCTGCCCGCGCCGGGAATCACCACACTGTCATTGCCGGGGGCCGGCCTGAATGCTTCGTACAATGTGACGCTTACAGCCGCGGGTGGAACCCCACCGTATACATGGTCTATCGCCTCTGGCGTTCTTCCCACTGGCCTGACACTCGCTGCCGGCACGGGGGTGATCTCTGGCTCTGCGACGGTCTCCGGCACGAGCAACTTTACCGTGCGGGTGACGGACTCTGGCTCAATCTCGGCTACGAAGGCTTTTAGCATAACCGTGGCGCCCGGATTGACAATCAACACGAATTCACTGCCTGGCGGAACGCAAAGCGTCTTCTATAACGTAGCGTTATCGGCTTCAGGTGGAACCGCACCCTATACCTGGTCCATCGCCTCCGGCGCACTGCCTCCCGGACTCGTGCTGGCAACCAGTACCGGCGTAATTTCAGGGTTACCTTCGGGAAGTGGTACGAGCAACTTTACCGTGCAAGTGACGGACACAAATGCATTGAGCGGTCTCCAGGCGTTCAGCGTCACGATCAATGCCACGAGCAGCGGAGGCGGAATTTCGCTTGTGCAGGCGAACGCTGTTCAAGGAACGGTCACAGGGTCGGTGTCGGTCCCCTTTCCGGTTTCCAACACTGCGGGCAATCTGATCATTGCGTTCGTGCGCATGTCGACTTCTACCCAGACTGTCGCGCTGTCAGATAGTGCCGGAAATACGTACATCGAAGCCGTGGGGCAACTGCAAGTCAGCGACGGTTCTCAATCGCATCTCTTCTATGCCAAGAACATCCTGGGCGCGCCAAACACCGTCAAGGCCACATTCTCTTCCAATAACAATCATCCGTGGCTGGCGGTATTCGAATATAGAGGCTTAAACACTAACAATCCGCTGGACCAGACATCGCACGGACTAGGCACCGGCACGACCGCGGACTCCGGGGCAACCGCCACGACGACCAGCGCCACCGAATTGGTCTTTTCAGGCCTCCAATTGGCGTACAACTTCCAGGGAACAGAGACGGCTGGCAGTGGGTACACCTTGGTGCAGACGGATAGGGGTAGCTCGCCCGCAGCCACCGAGTCCATGGTGGTAACAACAACCGGATCGTACAGCGCGACGTATACACTCAGCTCCAGCGCTAACTGGTCTGCCCTCGTGGCCACGTTCATTGGCGGTGCCGTCAACGTAAGCACGACCAGCTTGCCGAACGCCACGCAAAATGGCTCTTATAGTTCGACTCTGGCAGCCGCCGGTGGAGCGCCTCCCTACACTTGGTCCGTAGCGACCGGCACTCTTCCCACCGGATTGTCACTTGCTGCCAGCACCGGTGTGATTTCCGGCACCCCTACAATCACAGGTACAAGTAACTTTACCGTGCAGGTGACCGACAATAATTCTGCTACGGACACGAAAGCGCTCAGCCTTACGGTCGTAGCCCCGCCGTCCGTGACGACGACTACTTTGCCAGGCGGCACGCAGAACTCGGCTTACAGCGCGTCACTGGCGGCCACGGGTGGCACTGCTCCCTATAGCTGGTCCATCACGTCCGGAAGTTTGCCGGCTGGATTGACGCTCACGGCTAGCACGGGTGCAATTTCTGGGACCCCAACCGGTAGCGGCCCCAGCAGCTTCACCGTGCAAGTCACCGACTCCGCTTCGCAGGTCGCTTCTAAAGCCCTCAGCATTACCATCACAGCATCCAGTGGGGGAGGCGGGATCGGGCTGGTACAGGCGAATACGGGTCAGGGAACGTTCGTAAGCTCGGTCTCAGTCGCTTTTCCGACAGCCACTACGCCGGGCAATTTGATCATTGCGTTCGTGCGTATGTCCACGATAACCCAAACGGCCACCTTGACGGACACTGCCGGCAACACTTACGTCCAGGCTGTGGCACAGGTCCAAAACGCCGACGGTACCCAGTTGCGCCTCTTCTACGCCCGCAACATTCTGGGTGGAGTGAACACGGTGAAGGCAACGTTCACGTCGACTAACTATCACCCCTGGTTAGCGGTCTATGAGTACAAAGGCTTAAGCACTACCAGTCCGCTGGATCAGACGGCGAACGCTCAGGGGAACGGCACGGCTCCAAGCACTGGAGCGACGCCCACGACCAC
>Ga0070735_10002443_pt1 | contig 16850 bp, 13 predicted proteins | sample Coa_R1_FD_66443 | JGI IMG/M metagenome (GOLD analysis project Ga0070735, IMG submission 66443) | Surface soil microbial communities from Centralia Pennsylvania, which are recovering from an underground coalmine fire - Coalmine... | ecosystem: Environmental > Terrestrial > Soil > Unclassified ... | reverse complement strand
AGACTCAGCGTAGCGTAAGGTATGTCGCGCCGGTCCTCGAAGCCGGGGATGCAGAGTTGACCCAAGCGCCGCACTTCGCCATCGTGTCCGGCATGAGGATCGAAGGAGAACAGGATGGTCGCACTTTCGTCGACACCATAGAACTGCTTCGTCTTACGATCCCAGACGACAGTCCGCCAAGCTGTTTCCGACTTCTCGTAATCCCGCCCCAGCGAGATGCCCTTCTCACGAATCGGAACCCGCACGTCCAACTCTTGAATTTTGTTGGTTCGCGGATCGTATTTGAAGATTTGCCCCTGGCCAAAACTGCCGTACACGTTGCCTTGGTCGTCGATACCCAGCGTGCGGCAGATAGACTCCCAATTATCGATGCGGCCGAGATCGACCGTTTTGCGCGTGGCCACATCGTAATAGACAAAGTGCGCACGCGGATGAGTGAGACCGTAGATCCGGTTGAATAGCGGATCGTAGGCGCCCGTGTTGATGCCTTCGTAGGGGACGCCGATTCCGAAGTCGTCTACGCGGCCGGTCTTCGGGTCGAACGCCATCCAGTGCTCACCCGGATAACCCTCTTTGGTTGCGAACCGGGCGTAGTTCCACCACAATCCAGCGTGAGTGCCGAAGTAGATCCGGCCATCTTTGCCTTCGCCAAACTTCGCGTGAATTTTCGATTGCGGTCCGCGATGCAGAGCAGCCTCGCCGCACAGCTCCGTCAGATCACCCACATCGTGCATGCGGTCTGCCTTGGAATCGTAGTAGACAAGGTGTCCGCCGCCACCGTGATAGGCAAGGCCGGCATAAACTTTTCCGTCACTGGCCGCAAAGAGAGCAGCCCAATTTCCGTCCATCCGTTCCAATCCGGGAAATACCCGATGATCCATCCGGACTGAAACGGTGTCGGCGCCGAACACGGCTGCCGAGAGCAAAAGGAAGATTGCAATTTGCTTCATATCAATCTCAACCTATCAACATACAACCTGCAGGTAGGTGAAGTGAAATGGCGGGCCCTCTGGATCTACTCTGTGCGCAAGGCCTCCATGGGATCGAGGCGGGCGGCCCGCCGTGTCGGGAGAACCGCCGAAATCAGAGCGACTGCTGCGAATAAGAATGGCACGACCCTGAAGGTCACGGAATCGCGCGGCCGATGCCAAATAGAAAAGACTCTTCAGCAGACCAGGCAGCGCAAACGCTCCCGCGACTCCGGTCACCAGCCCGCCCCAGGGTTGAGGAAACGAGAGATGATGGCCGTGGTCTCCTCCCACTCGCGCTCTTCTTTTTTCAATTGACTGCGGCCTGCGCGCGTCAGGCGATAATATTTGGCTTTGCGATTATTTTCGGAAGCCCCCCACTCCGATACGATGAAGCCTTCCTGTTCCAGCTTCAGAAGAGCGGGATAAACTGTCCCATAATTGAGGGCCAGGCGGTCGCCACTGATCTGCTCGATGCGGCGGGCAATGCCGTAACCGTGCAGCGGGCCGAGCGTCTCCAGGGTCTTGAGTAGCATCAATGCCAGAGTGCCTTGCGGGACATCGGTTTTACCGGCCACGGATGCTCCTATTGGAAACCTATATCACAATAGCACAGTGGAATAGGATAGCAATAGATCGCTGCCGCGCCGGGCGGCTCCCTAGCCTGCTGCGACGGCGGCATAGGCCGATCCTGGTATGAGAAGTCTTGCTCGATCAAGTTGCGCGCGACGGAACGCGGTGGCGTGTTTCGGGCTAGAATTGAGGCCGCCGCCGCGTTCTTGCGCTCCTAATGAATCAGCCCGCCGATTTGGCTTGCTGTGACATCTTTGCCATGGCGTCTTTGGTCCGCTGCTTCATTTCCTCGGGAGCCACATCCTCTTTGTGTGTTGCCAACATCCAGGAATGGCCAAAGGGATCGGTCAGTTTTCCGAACCGGTCGCCCCAGAACATGTCGGCAGGCGGCGCGTCCGATTTGGCGCCGGCCGATACAGCCTGATTGAACGTCGCGTCTACATCCTCGACGTACAGGAAAATACCGACCGGGGAGCCGCCGAGCGCTTGCGGGGAGCGGGAACCGCTGCCCGGCATCTCATCAGACAGCATCACCATGGAGTCGCCGATCTTGAGTTCTGCGTGGCCGATCTTGCCGGACGGAGCATCCATTCGCACAGTCTCTTTTGCGCCGAACGCACGTCGGTAAAAATCGATGGCTCGCGCGGCGTCATTGACGACCAGGTACGGAGTCACTGAGTGATAGCCTTCTGGAATAGGCTTTACTTTAGTTGGCATTGTTGCGCCCTCCTTTTTTTGTTACCTATCCGCGATCATACTCCCTTCTGGAGCGCCCTCGCATCCCGGATCGATACAATAGTCGGGCCAGCACGCTTTCACTTTGGTTCTGAACTATGCCTCATTCCACTCACCGGTTCACGTTATTCCTTCTCCTCTGCGCGGGCACGCTGTGCGGGCAGACATTTGACTTGATCGTAGCGGGTGGCCGCATTGTGGACGGACAGGGCAATCCGTGGTATCGGGCCGATATCGGCATTCGTCGAGGCCGCGTCACCGAGATCGGCCAGCTTGCAGGCCGGGCATCCAAACGTACCATCGATGTTCACGACCAAATAGTCTCGCCCGGCTTCATAGATATGATGGGCACGACCAGCGTGCCGATTTTGCTCGATCGGAATAGCGCAGAGAGCAAGCTGCGGCAAGGAATCACTACGCTGATGGCCGGCGAAGGCGATTCGGTTGCGCCGCAGAGCGATACCACCGCCGACCAGGCGGCCGCCGGTTATCACTGGCGCACCTTTGCCGAATACTTTCGTTTGCTGGAAAAAAAAGGCATTCCAATGAATGTGGTGCATAACGTTGGTGCCGCCCAGGTACGCCGCGTGGTGATCGGTGAGAAGAATCTTGCGCCGACACCAGAGCAGCTTAAGCGGATGGAAGACCTGGTGGCGCAAGCCATGCAGGACGGCGCGGTGGGCCTGTCCACAGCGCTGATCTATCCGCCGGGAACCTACGCCCAAACCGAGGAGCTTGTCGCGCTGGCCAAGGTCGCGGGTCAATATGGCGGAACATACGTGAGTCACATGCGGAACGAGAGCAACCAGGTGCTGGACGCCATTCGTGAGACGATCCACATCGGGGAGGCGGCCGGCATTCCGGCCCACATCTTCCATCTGAAAGCCGCTGGCGAGGAGAACTGGCCGCTGATGCAGGATGCGATCGCTCTGATTCAGAGTGCCCGCGACCGGGGCGTTGACATTACCGCCGATATTTATCCATATATCCGTAACGGCATTGGGCTGCGATCCTTTATACATCCGCGGCATTATGCATCTGGTAGCGGACCATTTCTCGCAACCTTGCGGAATCCGGCGGTCCGTGCCGAGCTGCGCAAAGAAATCGAAAACACTTCGGATTGGGAGAATTGGTACCGGCATGTTGGCCAGAACTGGGATAACGTCCTGGTTGTGGAAGTCGGACCTGGGATGGACAAGCGATTCGAAGGCAAGTCGATTCGGGAGATCGCAACGATGCGCGGCATGGACGAATGGACTACGTTTTTCGACCTGGTGCAGGCAGGACCGGTCACAGTAAATCCGAAGAGCATGAATGAGGACCAGAAGCGGCTGGCATTGCGAACTCCCTGGATCAGTTTGTGCACCGATGCGCCGCCGACAGACATTCACAAAGCCACGTACGCTCATCCACGAGCGTTCGGATCGTTCCCGCGCGTGCTGGCTAAATATGTTCGCGAAGAGAAAGTGCTTACGGTAGAAGCAGCCGTTCGCCAGATGAGCTCACTCCCCGCTAATTTCTTGAAGCTCTATGATCGCGGCCGCATTGCTATCGGCATGGCGGCTGATCTAGTGGTATTCGATCCGGAAAAGGTGCAAGATACGGCGACTTTCTCAAAGCCGTTGTCTTTCCCGGTGGGGATGCCCTACATCATCGTGAATGGCCAGGTCGCCATCGACAACGGCCGATTCACGGCGGAAAACGCCGGAGCCGTTCTGCGGCTGAACCAGATTCCTAAGCAGTGAACGGCAGATAGGGCCGGGGATTTAAGTCTTCAGCCAACGGTCAAACCAACGGAACGCTTCGGCCTGCATGTCACGATCGAACTTGTGTGGGCCCGGATAGAATTTCGCTCGATAGTGTTCCGGGACACCGGCTTTCCGGGAGACCTCTGCGAGAATTTGATCGGCACGCTCCATCTCGGGCACCGTGAAGAGTGGATCCTCGTGATTGTTCAGCACCAGCAGCGGATTCGGCAGGTTCAGTCCGTAGATCTCCGGGTAGTCCAGATCGTTCGGAAGGCCTGGAATGTAAACCATCCAGGTGTGCGTGTAGGACTTATTCAGAAGATAGTCACGCCATGTGGTCATCATCCCAACGCAGCATGAGCAGCGGATCCGCTCATCCAGGCCGGTCAAGTACACAGTTCGAAGTCCACCCCCGGACAAACCGCAGCAGCCGATTCGCGACGTATCCACATCCGGGCGCGAGCAGAGGTAATCCAGGGCTCGTTGATCTTCGCCTGTGAAGACACCCGGCCACGTGGTACCGGCGCTGAACAGGCTTTTCGCGATAATGTGTTCGTGGTTTGCGGCGAAAGCATTATAGCGCTGGATCTCTTCTTCGGACTCGGGATTCACTTCCGTCAGATCGCCCTTAATTACAGCCGGAAGATCGGAAAGTCGCATCCTGCGGCTTGCGAACGTAAACGCGTCGTGGACCAGAACCACGTACCCGCGTTTGGCTAGTTCATTGGCCCACGCCACGCCGCCATAGTAGTGATCCTGATGCCGCACCATGGCTGGATGCGGATCATTGCTCATGCGCGTGATTTTGCGCAGACCAAAATATTTGTTGCCTCCGTGGTCGTGCAATCCCATCACACCAGGAAGCTTTCCGGTAGCGCCCGATGGCTTCAGCACCAGAGCCTCGGTGGGAGGGCCGTAGGGGAGTTGCCAGTTCAAATGTTCGATGGACAAACCATCAAATTCGATGTGGTGCTGAATTGTTGCTTCCGGGGCCGGACCGGAATCGGGTTGGATCAACGCCGCGCGATAGCGTTGGCGGGCTTGGCGTTTCCACGCATCCACACTCTCCCAACCCGGGCGTCGGAACGAGAGGCTCGGCGGATCCGGTGCAAGCCGCGCGGCCCAAGCTCCGTACGCTCCCAACATATTCTGTGCTGTCGCGTCCGACAAAGTTCAGCTCCCGAATTCGATGGATTTGAACACGTGCAGGTGTCCCGCTCTATAGCTTACAACTGACCACCACCCGCGGCTTCTCGCCAGGCTTCACCCCCGTCCTGGCCCGCCTCACATCACAGGGAGTATGTCACGTACCGGTGTTGACATGGATTCCCCACCGCCACGTGCATGCGTCGGCGCGCTGGTTCCGAAATCAGGGACGCCACAGTGCGCATACGGCTATCGTGGCGGCAGATGCTGGTTGGGTAACCCGAGTGATCGCTGAGGAAATGCTTGATATCGTCCACCTCGATCGAGCCGTAGCGCGATTTAATCAAGGAGTTAATTCGGTCCAGCCGTGGGAACGAATCCGGCAAGCTTCGTTTGAAATTCTCTGCAGTCGCGAACCGCTGGCAGAGATAGTGGTTGGTATGGACAAGATATCCAGCGCCCTCGTCGCGGAGGACTTGGGGCCCCTCCGTCGTGGATTCCACATCCGCGATGTTGCACTGACCGTCGCAAAGGATGTAGTTCACGTTGTACTCCACAGGCATCTTCCGCAGCAGATCGAATACGTGTTCCAGGCTGTCGCACTCCAGCATCATGCGCTCAACTGGATAATGAGGAATCCCGAACCGGCTGCGCGGGCCCCCGCCCAAGGCATTCTCAAAATGCGCCACACCGGCGCTGTTCATGCCGTGGTAGCCAAGCATGCCTCCGAACGTCCACATGAGCACTTCCGGTTTCTTTTGAGGCTGAAGGTGCAGCACGTAGGCAAGCTGGATGATCTCGGGCCCCATATCGCTGTTTTGGCCGGCAATGATTTCGTGCTCCGCTGTGCCGCCGCGCGAGATCGCATATGCGGTGCAGCCTTCTGGACGCGCATAGCGCAATTCGCCCCGAATGTTGCATGCCATCGCTTCTTCAAATATCACTCCGGCGCCTTCGGCCAGACCGCGCATTTCCTCCAGCAGGTGCGGGCAATAGCGGTCGAACGCTGGTTGAAACTGCGCCGCGCGCCGCCTCAACTGGTCCCGCGACAGTCTCTGCTGGGCGCACATAAACTCAACGTGCGCCTTAATCTGGCGGGTGGCTTGTTCGCCATGTTGCCTCCCCAGTTCACGATGAGTACCGCGGGCCGTGTAAAAGGGGTATGCATCCGGCTCGCTCGGGCCACTCGGAGCCGCCGCAGCAAGGGCCGCTGCGGTTCCGGCAAAGCCAAGCACCTCTCTGCGAGAAAAGTTTTGAGGGTTCAAAATCGCCTCCTCGAAGTGCATTGCAACCACCACCCCGGCAAGTGCGCTTTTAGATCCACTGTATCACTTTGCTGCAGGAACACCGGTAGCGCCCTGAAACACCAGACAATCCCGTCGATCATTGGGCCCTCCGTGCCGAAACAGTTGTATTACAGTAAACATCATGAGCGAACCAATCGGCACCGCGACCCGCCGCAATTTCGTGAGCGCAACCCTGGCAGCCGCTGGAGTAGCGGCTCTACCCGCGGCCACCGCCAAACGTCCTCTTGAACCGCTTACGCCCGGAATCAAAATCACTCTCCAAATTCAGACCACATTTACAGACGAAGATCTGACGTTCGCCAAACAGCTTGGCGTCGATTACGTCACGGTCGGCACGACCGGCGGCACTTATGAAATCTTTGCGGATTTCAAACGCCGCATCGAGTCGGCGGGCCTGAAAGTCACTAACATTGGCAATACAAAAGTTCACAACATGCCGGAGGTCACTCTTAATCTGCCCGGGCGCGATGAGAAGATTGAGGAGTACAAACAATATCTCCGCAACCTCGGTAAGGCCGGTATCTACTACACCACCTACGCTCACATGGGAAATGGAATCTGGAGTTCAGGGCGTGGAACAACGCGCGGCGGCGCTCCCTCTCGAACGTTCCATTTGGCAGACGCGAAGGGCTATTGGGGCGGACAGGTTTTCGAACCGCCGCTCACGCAAGGACGCAAGTTTTCCAAGGAAGAGATTTGGGAGAACTACACATACTTCATCAAGCAGGTGGTTCCGATAGCCGAAGAAGAGGGCATCCGAATCGGCATTCATCCTGACGACCCGCCTGTGCCGGAACTTGGCGGTGTGCCCCGCTGCATCTTCGGCAACTTCGATGGGTACGTCCGGGCGCTGGAAATCGCCAACAGCCCGAACGTCGGCGTCTGCCTTTGCTGCGGCACGTGGGCCGAAGGTGGAAAGTATATGGGCCGGGATGTTTATACAGCGGCTCGAGAATTTGCCAGGATGGGGAAGCTCTGGAAAATCCACTTTCGTAACGTCAGCTCGCCGATTCCGGACTTCACCGAGACCTTTGTCGATGGCGGCTACACGGATATGAAAAAGCTGATGCGAACGCTGGTCGATGTGGACTTCCGAGGTATTCTCATTGCCGATCACGTTCCTGGTATGGTTGGTGGCCGCACAGGCTGGGCGTTCAGCATCGGATACATCAAGGCCCTCCACGATATGGCTGTGAACGAACACCGCGCGGCGTAGTCAGCCCGTACGGACGTTTCAGAATATAAATCGGGCTGAAAGCTCCACATTTCGCGGCTGCCGGGCAGCGCTCGGCTGGCCTACTGCCGAATTGATCTGTTGTCCCGCGGCATTGAATTGAAAAGAAGTGTTCCACGACGAAAACTGCGTGTGGTTGAAGGCATTGTAGAATTCACCGCGAAACGAAAGTATTCGTGATTCGGAAAATACTTTGAATCGTTTGGTCACAGCGAAATCCCAGTTGTTGATTCCGGGACCGTACAAAACGTTCGAGCCCATATTACCCAGTGTTCCGACCGCGGGCTCCGCGAAGGCAGCCGTATTGAATTCGCTGTTGAACGTGCGCTGGCTGCCTGGAAGGTTCGGATTGCCGATTAGATTCATTCTGGCGTCATCGGAAGAGCCGGATATGTCCACGCTGGGTTGCGTGGAGAAACCAGGTGTTGCCGGGCCGCCTGTCTGAAATGTTGTGATACCGCTCACTTCCCAGTTGTCGAGCACCCACTTGGCTGGCGTCCATCCCAGGTGCGTTCCAGCCTGCGGCAGTTGGTAAACGTAGCTGACTACGAAACTGTGGCGCCGGTCGAAATCGAGCGGGCCATAGTTGCGCTCGCGCCACGGCAGGTAGGAGCTCAATCCCGTGCCATCGCCGCTGGCCACCCCAAGCGCCTTCGAGTACGTATAGGAGGCGCTCACCTGCAGACCCGCGGTCAAGCGGCGGCGGATGGATGCCTGCAGCGAGTTGAAGTTACTACTGGCGGCAAACTTTTCCGCGGTAATGTTGGCATAGCCGATATAGGGGCGCAGGAATTTGTCGGGAAGCGGGCTGCTGGCGGTGGTTGGGTCGTGATTGGCCGGGTTAAAGCGTCCGTACAAAGGAATCGGATTAATGTTCTCGTTAGCCAGCAAATGCCGCGCCAGCATTCCTACATACGAGATATCCGCCACCCAGGAACCGATCTGCTGCTGAACTCCAATGTTGAAATTCATGATCTGGGGTAGCGCCTGATGGCCAAACCATTCCGTGATTGCCGAAGGTCCGATCAAGCCTCCACTCTGGGTGAAGTTGCTCAGATTCCCGTAGAACTGGGTGGGGGTGTAGGTGACCGGCGGGTTAGCGGAGGTGTTGTAAATTTCGTTGCCCTGCACGCGGTCGGTAAACATACCGAACCCGCCGCGGACGGCTGTTTTTCCATTGCCAAACACATCGTAAGCGAAACCGAAGCGCGGCCCGTATTCCAGCCAGGGCTGCGAGATCAGCCCGCCGGGATAACCGTTCTCGCCACCGATGAAAGACCCATCGGCCGGATTACCTGCGCCCGGCACGAAGAGGCCGATATAGGACGCCGGCGCCAGCGCTTCGGTCAATGGATTCACGGCCACGCGTTTGTTGGAGGAGTTCAGGACCGGCTGGTAAAGTACGGGCGCATTGGCGGCATTGTATAACCGCGGATCCATGGCGGCCACATTGTGATTGCGGTCAATGGTCGGTGGCATATGGTAGAAGCGCATGCCCAAATCCAGAGTCAGCCGATTCGTGACGCGCCAGTTGTCCTGGACGAACCATTCCACATTCCAGAAGAGATAGTTACCGATTGGCCAGTTAGTGGATTCCTGATAAGTATCGAAATTGCCCAGCATAGCGTTGGCGAAACCGTCGCCTGAGTCGTACGGGTTATTGGCATCCACTCCGAAGTTGAAGGAGCCGCGATGCGGCACGCTGGCGGGCTGAATTTTCCGGTTGCGCTCCAAGTACACGCCCGCTTTCATCTGATGCTTTCCCCAAACCTTGCTGAGATTGTTGGAGAAGATATAGCCATCGTCCGGCAACGACTCCGGCAACACCGTGGCGATTGACCCATTGATGGTGTGTACCGGAGTTCCGCCGAAAGAAACGCCTGGAATCCAGTTCGCGGTGGCTATCGCGTCCGGGAACAACTGCGGCGGGTTCCCCATGGCGGATCGCTGGAGCACGCTGGGATTGAGCGGCTCGATATTCACCAGGTTATAGTTCTTCGCCACCATGAGTTCGTCCACCAGCGTCGGAGAAAAAGTCTGGGTCAGGTGCCCGGTGTACATGTGCGCCGGACGGTCCCAGGCGATCGGCGTCTGCAGGTAGTTGACATTCCCATCCACCCAATTGCCCCAGGGCGAATTCAGCAGACTGGTGTCGTTCATGATGCGGAAATAAAGTTGCGTCGATGAAGATAGATTGTAATCCACACAGCCTATCTCCTGATTCCGCGGCCAGGAGCCGCTATAGTTCGATTCATAATTCCACTGATGAACATAAGCAGGCCGTGGGTCGGTATAGTTGGGCAGCGGATAGAAGTTCAAAATGGCTTGACCGAGCGGGCTGATTTGGCTGACGGGGATCTTATTGCCCGGATACGGCTGCCCCGTAGTGGGATCCTTAATGGCGATCAGACTGCCATTGACGTTGTAGCTTTGCGAAAAGTCGCCCTGGCGCTCCAGCGCCGTTGGGGTGGTGACGAGCTGCTGCGCGAAGAGCACTTTTGACCCAAGCAGTTCTTGGGCAAAAAAGAAATAGAGCTTGTGGCGGAGGGACGGCACTTTGGGAATCGGCAGGGGACCGCCCAGGGTATAACCGGTAATGCGATAGCGGTAAGGTTGTCGCGGAGTGCCGGTCGAGTTGTTGAAGAAGTTATTTGCATTCAGCTCCTCGTTGCGGTAATACTCGTAGGCCGAACCGTGGAACTGTTCGCCGCCGGATTTGGTCACTACTGAGACGAGGCCGCCTCCGTTGCGGCCGTATTCGGCCTGATAAGAGCCCGTCAAAACCTTCACCTCGGCAATCGAGTCCATGGTGGACTCTTCCGGATTGCTGCTGTTGCCCGCATCCATGCTGGGGGTTCCGTCGATCAGCATCAGATTGCCGGTGTCTCGTCCCCCGTTGATATGCAACCCGCCCATCGCATTCCGTCCCGGCGCATCGCGGCTCCCGGTGGTGTCGATCACTCCGGGAAGCGTCTGCATGTACGAGAGAAAGTCCCGTCCTTTGACCGCGATCTCACTGAGTTGGCTGCCGGTCACAAGATCCGATCGCTCGCCGCTTGAGGTCTGGAGCGGTGGCGTCTTCTCCATCACGGTGATCGATTCAGTAGTTTCACCCACGCTCAGGGCGATATCGGCCAGCCGGTGGAATTCGCTCGAGGTAACCACCACGTTATCGAGTTTGAACGATTTGAAACCCGCGGCGCGGATGTCCAGTTCGTAGGTTCCCGCCAAAACGTTCAGAAACACGAACTCTCCATCGGCCGTTGTGTGGACGGTCGCCTTCAGATCCGTCCCTACATTGGTGAGAGTGCATTCCGCATCGGGAATTACTCCGCCTGTTTGATCGCGGACGATTCCTTTTACGGTGCTCGAGATATTCTGAGCAGGTAACAGAGAGGTCGCCAAAAGGCACACAAGAAGCACACGCCGACGCATTTCGCACCCCTATCTCGCCGTTCGCTCATTGACGCTGAGCGACCCGACAAGATTGCACCATATCGGAACAACACTTTCAACTCCAGGGCGAGCCCCGGCCATACGAACGTCTGCCAGGTTCTCAGCGGGCGGCTATGGCCTCGAACGCTGCCAAGCTTCGAGGAAATCCTTGCCGTGAAACCGGATAGTTCGCGCATCGATGACTTCGGAGCCGGGCTGCAGTCCGGCATCCTGCCCCAGCGCGTGCCGGCTGGTGTATTCGATCTGAATTGTTACCGGACCTTCGATACGATAGGGCCTGATGCTGCCAATTTTCGCCATTGCTTTCTGTGCGCGCTCGTGAATCAGTTGCCGGGCCGCCGGCGCGGAAAGTGAGATACAGGCATAATTGTCCAAGCCTTCCTTCACCACGGCCGTTTCGGCCTCCGGCACGATGGCGTGCAACTGCTCGGCCGCGGCCTGATCGCCGCTCAAGAAAATCACTGGCGTATTGAACCATCCGGCAAGCGCGGTTCGCGTCTCAATCTCGCCCACGGGCTGTCCATTCATGAAAATATTTTGTTTGCCCTCTGAGCTGTAGCTGTGCGCCATCACGCCGCCTTTGGAATTGGCGCGCGCATGTTGCCCTACAAACGCCACCGCGGAATAGCCGCGCTCCATCAGCATCGTCGAACTGAGATCGCCGATGACGAGCTTCGCGCGCGGATCAATCGTGAGGGCGGAAAGCGTCTGGCTGCCATCGTGGCCATCCCAGACGGTGACCTCCGCCGCCCCGCCCGCAAAAAATCCTTCCACAGCCGCGTTGATTTCTCCCGTTAAGAGTTGCCGCATTTCGGCGTCTTTCGGATTCGTTTGATCTTGCCGGCACACGCCAGCAACGCCCTCCGCATCGGTGATCATAAACACACGCCTGGGTTGCGCTGCAAGCGGCCACAAGGTTAGAAAAAACAGCAAGGCGGTACGCATAGAGCGCCATTCTATCGCGAATCTGCGGTACAGTGGCTGGAAATGCAAGAACTGCCGCGCAAGCTGGACTGGCTGGATGCCGCCTCGATCGTTATCGGAATCGTAATCGGATCCGGCATCTTTCTGTTGCCGAATCTCATCGCACAGAGCCTCTCCAGCGGCGGCGCGATTCTTTCCGCCTGGATCGTTTCTGGCGTGCTCTCCTACTTCGGCGCACTGGCGTACGCGGAACTCGGCGCAATGATGCCTGCCACCGGCGGACAGTACGTTTACCTGCGTGAGGCTTACGGCCCATTGTGCGCCTTTGTCTCAGGCTGGACATTTATGCTCGCTGTGCTCACGGGTGGCATCGCGTTTCTTTCGGTGAGCTTTTCTATCTATCTGGGACAGTTCGTACATTTGACGCCCGTGCTATCGAAGGCCGTATCGCTCACGCTGATTGCCATTCTTTCCAGTGTCAATTATGTAGGTGTGAGAGAGGCTGCGTGGGTGCAGCGTGTCTTCACGTTTCTGAAGATCGCCGGATTGCTGCTGCTGATTGGGGCGGCTCTGCTAAGTTCCCGTTCCGCACCCACGCCTGTGGCGGCCGCTCTGCCGTCATTTTCAGTCGGCCACTTCGGTATCGCTATGATCGCCTGCCTGATGGCTTACAACGGCTGGACCTACATCAGTTTTGTCGCCGGAGAAGTCCGGGCGCCGCAAAAAAATCTCCCACGTTCCCTAACTGTTGGAATGGCCGCCGTGATGGCGCTGTATGTACTGGCGAATATAGCCTATCTGAAAATTTTGAGCATCCCGGAAATCGCTGCTACGCCCCGCGTGGGAGCGCTACTTGCCGAGCGTACCATGGGACCGCTGGGAGCGACTGTCGTATCGGTTACCGTACTACTCTCGATCGTCGGTGCCATGAACGGCGTCATCCTGACTGCCGCGCGCATTCCTTTTGCGCAAGCATACGATGGCCTGTTCTTCCAGCGGTTCACGCGCATCCACCCACGCTATCAGACGCCCTCGTTCGCCATTGTGCTCCAGGGGATGTGGGCGGCTATCCTTGTGCTCAGCGGGTCGTATCAGACCCTGTTCTCCTACGCCATGGTGGGCGCATGGATCTTCTACACACTGACGGTAGCCGCAGTTTATATCCTGCGCCGGAAGCTGCCGAATCTTGCCCGTCCGTACAAGATGTGGGGCTACCCGGTTACGTTATGCCTGTTTCTACTGGTTTCCACCTGTTTTGTGCTGAATGCGTTCCTGACGCAGCCGCGCCCTTCGCTCGCCGCGCTGGCGATTGTGGCCAGCGGTATTCCAATCTATTTCTTCTGGCGCAAACCTGCTATTGCAGTGGAACGGCGTGCTGTTTGATGTAGTCGTCCACTCGCGAGCGATGGGGTCCGACGTAATGGAACTGCTCGGCATATTCCACGCCATACTTCTTACCCAGTTCGCGGTCACGTGCCAACACGAATTCCTTGATGTAATTCCGGTCGGCGGTGTTGTCATCGTTACCGAGCAGGGGAAGACGTTGGCCTTTTCTGGCGAGTTCGGCGCGTAGTTGGGTTCCGTGATGGCCGCCAGGACCCTTCGCGACGTTCGCCAGGTTAGCGTCCACCTTCTGCTCTACCTCTTCACTGATGTCCACCACGCGATTGATTTGCCACGGCCGCGGACTCCGCAAATAGTAATATTTTTCCGTCACGGCATGCGGTTTGAGGCCGGCCGCGAACTGCTCTGGATAATCGTGATCGCGGCCAGCCATCCAACTCGCTGCTTCAACGCAGTGGGCCAGCACATAATGATCTGGATTCTCTTCATCGTGACCCCAGGGATCGTAGCAGAAAACGGTATCGAGCTTTAGGAGCCGGATGAGAAAAATCAGCCTGCATTGCAGTTCGTTCCTGGAAATATCGCCCATGCGATGATTGTTGTAATTGAGTGAGAACAGGTGTTTCAGACCCAGCACCTGCGTGACCTTTTCGACCTCCCGCTCGTTGCGCAACACATTTTCGCCAATGGTGCCCGGCTCTCCAATGTCATCTCCCATATCGTCATTGGTGGCGCGGATCATATAGCCGCTATAGCCTTCTTTAATCAGTTTGGCGACTGTGCCTCCCGCATACAACGGAATATCGTCTGAGTGCGGCTGAATCGCCGCGAGCACTTTCCCCCTATGCGGCATACCGGACTCGGGCCGTTCAAAAACGACTGAACTGGTGTTCGCGGTTTGCTGCGCCCAGGCCGGATTAATTTTTAGCACACTCGTCCCGGCCAAAAGTTTCATTAGGAAATCGCGCCGTTGCATGACCGTTTACCATATCGCGCGCGAACCTCAAGCGCAACTGTACGGAAGATAGAGTCTGTTGCTAGACTCCGAGAGGTTGCTGCTAAGAAATCGGCCGGACCGGCGGAAACTCAACCACGTCCGGCCGATCCGCTCCTCAAGCGGTATCCCTCCGGAAAGCGCGAAAATCGCGCGAGCCGCCAGTGGCAAGGAGCGGGAAACGTGAAAAGAGGCGCGAATTACGATTGATAGGCGGCCACCGCGGCGTGTACGGACTCCGCCAGTTTTTCCTTTTGCTGGATCACGGCCTCTTTAATTTCCTTGGTTTGCTGCGAGAGATAATCGGCACCCTGGTTAACTTTGTCGGCGAGAAATTCAGCGCTATGGTTAGCTTTATTGCGGATGAGCCTCCGCGTCTTTCGTCCGTCTTGTGGGGCGAGCAATAAGGCCGCCGCCATGCCAAAGCCAATACCCCAAAGAAAGTACTTCATTGTAGCGGTCCCTCCCACCGGTTTAAAATGCATGTTTCTTGCCAAGAACGGAGCACGAATTTTCAAGCACTTGCAATCAGGCGAACGCGCAATTCTTCCCTGGGGTGAGGCGGATCTACACAGATCCGGTGTGATCGATCCCCGGGACAGATCGGGGAGAAGCGTGTCTAGCCTTGGCCGGCTGTTAGAAACGCTGTCGTCTTAATACCTGAGATATCGAAGGGCTTGCGGCAGCGAATGTTTTTACAGACTGCTTTATCGTCTAACAAGACCATATAGCTTTCCACCTTCTTGAACAGCGCGCGGTCACGCTCGTTCGCGTTCGGCGGGAGGCGGTCGATCTTCTTGCGCAGGAGCCAGCGCAAGTCATAGCTGTCCGTCGTTTTGCAGAAGGGACAATTGAGGGTCGCCGGGCGGGTAGCTTGCGATTCGCGATAAAAAGCTCGTTCATCCATTTGAGTCTCCAGAAAGTATAAAGTACCGGCGTTCAATCATGCGCGAAGCTCCGCGTGGCTGGCAACCTTGGCGAGCGCAGCGTCCAGGCGCATGGTGAATTCATCCACATCGGACTTGGTGATATTCAGTGGCGGCGAGATGCGGAGGCAGTTTCCGAACGTGCCGCCCTTGCCGACCAGCAGACGATTTTCGCGCGCGGCTTCCAACACCTGGTCCGTGGCGGCTGCCGCTGGAGCTTTTGTCTGACGATCTTCGACCAGTTCAATCGCTTGCATGAGGCCCATACCTCGAACATCGCCGATGAGGGGATATTTGCACTTCAAATCCTCCAGCCTGTCGCGAAGGTAAGCGCCGCATTCGGCGGCGTTGATGTGCAGGTTATTGTCATCGATGAAATCGATAACCGCCTTCGCAGCGGTGGTTGTCACTGGGTTACCGCCGAAAGTGGAGATCGTCAGACCCTTAAGCGCGTCGGCGACTTCCGGACGAGCGGTAGTGAGCCCGATGGGAGCACCATTGCCGAGTCCTTTAGCGCTGGTTAGGATATCGGGTACGACGTTGTACTGCTCAATGCCGAACCATTTACCGCCGGTTCGCCCCCAGCCGGTTTGCACTTCATCGCTGATGAAAATGCCGCCATGCTCACGGACGATTTTCGCCACGATTTCGAAGTACTCCTTCGGCGGAGTGATGAAGCCGCCAACCCCCTGAATGGGCTCGCCGATAAAACCGGCGATGCGGCCGGAAGTCGAGGTGCGGATGAGGTCCTCCATGTCGCGGGCGCAGCGGACATCGCAACTTGGATATTCAAGGCCGAACGGGCAGCGATAGCAATAGGCGTTGTGCGCCTGGACTATGCCGGCCGCAGTTGGACCCAGCCGCCATACCGAGTTGCCGGTAAGAGTCATGCCTAAGGTGGACCGGCCATGATAGCTGTGGCGCAGCGCAATGATCTCACTCGCACCGGTGTAGCAGCGAGCCGCCAGAATTGCTGTCTCGTTGGCTTCGGTTCCGCTATTGGTGAAGAACGATTTTGACAGCTTACCGCCCGGAGTAAGGCCTGCGATGCGTTGGGCGAGCGCGGTCTGCGGTTCCGTGGCAAACAGTGTGGAAACGTGCTGGAGCGTATCGAGTTGCGCGTGGACTTTCTTGTTGACCGTTTCATTGCAGTGGCCGACAGAAACGGTAACGATGCCGCCGAAGAAATCGAGATATTGGTTGCCGTCGGCGTCGTAGACGAACTGATCCTTGGCCCGGGAGATGACCAGCGGCGTCTTGAAATAGTGGAAAACAGCCGGGAAGAGGAACTGCTGGCTTGCCACGAGAATTTCGTCTTTCGTCATTACGTCTTCTAGCCTTTCTACAAGAGTACAACCCTCAGGGACTTGCCGGGGGCCGAGTGGGTGTTGGTTTGAGTGCCGGGAAGGAGAATTCTGTAACGATTCATGCAGCCCGGGCTGGATCGCAATGTTGGATCAACAACATAGCACTCGGACTGGGTGACAAGCGCTTC
>Ga0070735_10002442_pt1 | contig 16852 bp, 17 predicted proteins | sample Coa_R1_FD_66443 | JGI IMG/M metagenome (GOLD analysis project Ga0070735, IMG submission 66443) | Surface soil microbial communities from Centralia Pennsylvania, which are recovering from an underground coalmine fire - Coalmine... | ecosystem: Environmental > Terrestrial > Soil > Unclassified ... | reverse complement strand
ATGACCATCGGCGTGAAGCCGGGCGAGCGCCTCGATCAGAAGGTCTGCGCCCTTGATGTATCTCAATTCGCCGACATAAACGATATCGGTGGCATCCGGTGCCGGGACGATCGGGTCGAATTCGTTCGCTGTCACGCCATTGAAGACGCAACGCGCCACCCCTCGCGCCGGGACGCCGATGGTCCGTTGGTAGGTGTCGCGGGCGAACGTGCTTTCGAACAGGAAAAGCTCGGTCTGATTCATGAGCGCGCGTTCCACGCGGCTATAAAACGCACCTCTCCACGTGTTGAGCGGATAATGCAGCGAACCGCCGTGAGGCGTGTAGACGCGAATGAAATTCTTCGAGCGAAAACTCATGCGAAGAAAAGCGCCGGCCTTGGCGCCATGGCCGTGCACCACGTCGGGCTTCAATTGCGATATCAGATATATGAAACGGGCCCACACCATGATGTCGGCGGGATGGGGCTCGCGATGAATCGGCAGGCGATGAACGCCGAGCTTGAGGCGCGGCGCGATTTCGGCCAAGGCGGCATCGGCACGTTCGCCACCGGCCAGATTGTCGGCGATAATGCCGACCTGGTGCCCGTGATCGATCTGCCCATTGGCGAGATCGAGAATATGGCGAAAGATTCCGCCGATTGGCGCCCGCACCGCGTGCAGAATGCGAAGGGGCCGGTCGGGGATTGCAGGCATGCGTCAGAACCAGCGTTCGCCGACGAGGATGGTGTCGCCGGGACTGATCGGGGTGCCGAGCGGAACGAGGAAGCGGCCGGTGCCGGCGGCGTCGGGATGGGTCAGCGTGACGCTGTCGCGTTTGGCGCGCGGCGAGAAGCCGCCGGCAATCGCGACCGCGCTCTCGACGCTCATATTCGGCACGTAAGGATATTGGCCGGGGGCTGCGACCTCGCCGAGAATGAAGAACGGCCGGTAGGTCTCGACTTCGACCGCCACCGAGGGATCGCGAAGATAACCGTTGCGCAAATGGGCGGCGATCTCGGCGGCAAGGCCGGCCGGGGTCTTTCCGCGCGCCGATACCGCCCCGATCAGCGGCATGGTGATCGATCCGCCGGCATCGATCGCATAGGTGTTGGTGAGGCCGTCCTGGCCATAGACCACGACGCGCAGCTTGTCGCCGGCATCCAGATGATAGGCGGCCTCGCGCGGAGAAGGCGCGCTCGCGGCCGGCGCCGCATAGGCCGCGGTCGCGGCATAAGCGTTGCGCGGCGAGGCCGCCAGGGTGGACCGCAGGGCGGCGATCGCGCCAGCGGAGGAATCCGTGGCCATCGGCGTTGAATAAGCCTGTGCTGGATAAGCCGGATAAGAAGCCGCGCCACCATAGGCCATGGCGTCGAGGTCGTTGCGCGGCCCCATCGCGACCGGCGTTGCCGTCTGCATGCAGCCCGCAAGCAAAAGACCGGTCAATAGACAGCCTATGTGGCCGCGCGCGCCTCGCATCGAAAACCCATGATCGAATGTTGATTCCGATTAAGGACTTCCATGGTTAACAAAGCGTGACCACGGCGTCCGACGACTTCCAAGATTAAGGCGTAGAAAGTGAATTAACCCAGCGGCAACCTTAATTGAGTGTAATCGCGGCGGGTCAGGTAGAGTCGTAGCGTCTGCGGGAGTGTCCGATGCGTTTGGCGTTTTGGCGTTGGGGGAAGGCGATTGCCCCGCAAGCCCGCTCCAAATCCGCTTCGTTCGCGAACCCGCCCTCGGATTTGGCGGCGGTCGGCGACCTCGATTTTATCGCGATCGGCCAAGCCCTGGCCCGCAAGCGAAATTGGATCATCGTCCCGACGCTTATAGCCGCCGTGTTGTCGGTGGCTGCCGTCAACATGATCACCTCGCGATATAAATCCGAAGCCCGCATTCTGATCGACGGGCGGGACAATATCTTTCTAAGACCCAATGGCGAGCGCAATGACGAGCGCAACGCACTCGATCCCGAGGCGGTGACCAGTCAAGTGCAGCTATTGTTGTCGCGCGACCTGGCGCGCGATGTCATCAAAAAGAATAAGCTTGCGGAATTACCGGAATTCGACCCGGTCCTGCGCGGGTTTTCACCCATCAAATCGCTGCTCGCTTTGGTCGGGATCGGCCGTGACCCCATGTCTCTGACCCCGGAAGAGCGGGTGCTAGACGCCTATTACGATCGCTTCACCGCCTACGCGGTCGATAAATCGCGCGTTGTGGTCGTTGAATTCCAGTCGCGCGATCCGGATCTCGCGGCCAAGGTCGCCAATTCGATCGCCGACGGTTATCTGGTGCTTCAGCAAGGCGCGCGGCGCGATCAAGCCAAATCGGCGAGCCAATGGCTGGCCGGTGAAATCGAAAGCCTGCGCAAGAAGGTGGCGGAAGCGGAATCCCGCGTCGAGGATTTCCGGTCGAAATCCAGCCTCTTCATCGGCACCAACAACACCACGCTTTCCAATCAACAGATGGGCGAATTCAACACGCAATTGAACAATGCGCGGGCCTTGAAATCGGACGCGGAATCGAAAGCGCGCCTGATCCGCGAAATGCTTCAGAGCGGAAAGCCGATCGAGGCTTCCGAGGTGCTCAATTCGGAATTGATCCGCCGCCTGACCGAGCAGCGCGTGACGTTGCGCGCGCAACTGGCCGAACAATCATCGACGTTGCTCGACGGTCATCCGCGCATTAAGGAACTCAAGGCGCAACTCACCGATCTTGACCGGCAGTTGCGCGACGAGGCGAGCAAGATATCCCGTTCCCTGGACAATGATGCGCGCATTGCGAGCGTCCGGGTGGACGATTTGAGCGTCAGCCTCGATCAGTTAAAGAAGCAGGCAAGCTCGACCAACGGTCAGGACGTGCAGCTCCGGGCGCTGGAGCGCGAAGCCAAGGCGCAGCGCGATCTGCTCGAATCCTATCTCGCAAAATATCGCGAGGCCAATACCCGCGAAAATATCGAGGCGGCGCCAGCGGACGGCCGGATCATTTCCCGCGCAAGCGTGTCCAACAGTCCGGCCTATCCGAAGAAGTTGCCTATCGTGCTGCTTGCGACATTGACGATTTTGATGCTTTCGACCGGTCTCATCATCACCGGCGAATTGCTGCGCATGACGGCGCCCCGCGCGATGGCGGCGCTTTCGTCCGCGCCACTGGCTCCGTTGCGTTCGCCGGCGGCAGATGCCTTCACAAGCACCGCGGCCAACGAGACCTCTTCCGAAGCTCGCGTCAGCATGTCCATTTCGGATGCGGCGCCCGAATTCGGGGAAGTCGAACGCCTCGCGGCGGATTTGCTCGGCGAGGGAGTGGCGGCGCGTAAAGTCACGGTGCTCGGCACGGCGTCGAACGAAAGCATGACGTTGACGGCCTTGACGATCGCGCGTTTGCTGGCGCGTCGCGTAAGGGTCGTTGTGGTCGATTTGTCGGTGGACTCCCATACTTTGTCGGCCGTATCCGCCGATCCAAACGCGCCGGGACTTGCGGAGCTGATGCGAGGCGAGGCGTCGTTCGGGCAGGCGATTACCAAGGATCGGCTTTCGCGGGCGCACCTTGTGAATTCGGGACGGTCGGGATCGGACCCGACCCTGCTGCAATCGCCGCGGCTTGGGTTAGTTATTGATGCGTTGCTCGGGGTTTACGACCATGTCCTCTTGGATGCGGGAAGCGCTTCAGATTTGCCGGCGGAGCTTTTGACCACGCAGGCCCGCGCGGTATTGGTTCCAGATGCCTCCACTCCCGCGGAGGCTCGCCAGCTAATGTGCGATCAGCTCACGGCGGCCGGTTTCAGCCGGGTAACGATGTTGAGTGGGCCTGTCCTATCCTCGGACGCCGTCGATCCCGGCTTGCGGGTCGCCGCGGCTTGATTGGAGAGCGTCATCGAAAGCCGCGCTGAAACCCCTGTACGAGACGCAGAAGCGCAGGGGTTTGTTTGACCAAACGCTTGGCGCGAGTAGCAGCAGACAATACGCCGGCCGCTATTTTGCCGCGCCAACTCAGCGGGATGAAACTATCAAAGATGGGTTCGCTCACCTTGCAAAATAACCGCTTGTAATCATCCGATCCGACTCCGAGGTCGAGAGCATGATATCCGCGTTCGGCGTAGCGGTCCGCGATGTAGCGGATCAGGATAAGGCCCGGACTATGACGTGAATGTTCCGATATGGTGTAGGTGTTGAACATCGACGAAAAACGGCAATCGTCGGCGACGCCGGCGAAAAGGGCGAGCACCTCGTCGGCGCATTCAAGGGCGTGGATATCGATGACGCGACCGCTGCCGGGCAAACGCCTCACGCAGGCTTCGCGAATGAAATTCTCAACGCCTGTCTCCGCGAAGACATTCGGCAGATTTTGCTCCGCCATCCGCTGCGGCTTGATTCGAAAAAATGCATCGAGCAATCGTTTGATATCGGCATTCTCAGTCGCGACATGATAGCGATAGCCGGGCAAGCTTTTCAGCTTGCCCTCCTTTGTTTTCAAGCGCCGACGCATGGAATGAGTGATAGGCGCCTTGGCCGGCCCGTTCGGCATAATTGCCATCAGGGGACATTCATTGGCGGATGGCTGACGCGGCAGTAGTGCCATTGGGTTTGGCAGGTCGTGCCATTTTAGCGGCTGCTGGGTGAAGGCAAGGACATCCGCTTCGGCGCGTTCGCGGATGGCGGCAAATAGCAGGCCGAGATCGGCACGGGACGCTTGTTTGATAAAATCCCGGTTCCATAACGCCATGTTGAAGGTGGCGTGTTTGCCGCCCATGAAACGGACGATGCGAATGCCATGGGATCGGCTGAGCACCAACGGCAGCAGCAGCAAGGGCACACGCTCCCTGCTATAGGCGACCACGATCAAGGGACGAAGGCCTTCCTTCGCGCCGACCAGCCGCTGCCAGGGCGCGAGGAAATCAAAGCGCTGAAAGGGGGTAAAAACTTGCTGCTGATTTTCGAGGCTGCGCCAAACCGTCTCGGCCTGCTCAAAATCGGTGAGGACTTCGACCAGGGCAATGCGACTTGACATCGACCGCGCCGAGGCATCCGCCGTGCGGCTTTCGATCGCGGCAGCCATGGTCATCGCAATGCCTGTTTTATGGAATTTGTTTCAAATTCGCCGGTTCGGCCGACTTTTGCAAACAAATGTCAACAAACCGTAATGAGAATAGAGCCGCTTCGAGCGTGAATCGCCGATATGCGCGCCCGGATCGAAAGACGAGCAGTTGTCGCTTGCCGAAAAACTTCTGATGAGCCTGAAACTGGAGCTTGCCTATTTCAGCGGGCGAATTTGGTTGAAACGGCGGGGCGCCGGCGCCATTGTGCGGTTTGAACGGGTTCGGCCGCGCCAGACGGCGAAATTTCAGCCGCTACAATCAAGTGAAATCACGCCCGAATTTCTCGATCGTACAATCCGCGCATTGAAGCGCTGGAATTGCGATTTCGTCTCGATCGACGAGGTATGCCACAGGGCGGTGACATCGCCGTCACGGCGGCGATTTGTCTGTTTGACTTTTGACGGAATTTACCAAGACTTCGTGACCTTTGCCTATCCGGTGCTGTCGCAGCACCGTGTTCCCTTCGCCGTCTATGTACCGACGGCGTTTCCGGATGGAATTGGCGAAGCCTGGTGGCTCGCGCTTGAGCGGGTGATTGCGCGGGAGCCGCGGTTGAGCCTCCTGATGGGCCGCGACGAAAAGCATTTCCACATTTCACGTGTGACGGAAAAATATCAGCTTTACGAGTATCTGGCGCACTGGATGCGCTCGCTGACGCTGCGGGACCGGTCGGCCGCTATCAAGGATCTCTGTATCCGCTACGCCGTCGATCTGGCGGCGCTGTCACGGGAAACATCGATGGACTGGGCTGGTCTGACCAAGCTTGCGGCCGACCCGCTTGTGACGATCGGATGTGCAACCGTCAACTTTCCGGTGTTGTCGAATATGAAGGATAAGGAGGCGTTGCGCGAAATGACCATGGGAAAAGCGGTTCTTGAGATGGCGTTGCGCCGCGACATCCAACACTTTGCTTATCCCTACGGGGATCGCGCATCCTGGCAGCCCAAACATGCGGTGATGGCGGATGAAGCGGGTTTTGCCAGCGCTGTCTCATCATCGGTTTCAGGGGTCATCGAGCCTGAAGGTCGCACCCCCTTGCATGCGCTTCCCCGGATCGGCTGGGATGGGCGGTGGCGATCGCTGCGCGCCATGCGTGTGCTCCTGTCGGGCAGTGAATTCCCGTGAATTCTGACGGCGCGCGAGGATGGGAATCTTCATTTAAATTCAGGGCCGCGACGTCGTGGATCGAGGGTCTATTTCTTCCAAAACCGACATCGGATATGGCATGCTTCATCACACAATGGCAGTGCGAGGACGATTGATCCAAATCTCATCGCGCTTTGGTGTCCGAGCCAGCCCGGATGTCGGTTGTTGACGCGCCATGAGCCGATATAGTTTTCAGACAGATAAGAACCCGAAATGGTCGTCGTGTTCAAAAATTCATTCCTATCGTTGGCCGTGGCTTTATGGGCTTTGGCGTCCGCCGTCCTTCCTGTGAATGCGGGCCAGTTCGAGGATGCGGCGTTGGCCGCCAGTAAGGGCGATTACGTCACCGCTCTGCGATCGCTGGGGTCCTTGGCGGATCAAGACGACCCCCGTGCGGCGCGCCTTCTCGGGATCATGTACATCAAGGGTCTGGGCGTTCCACAGGACTACGCCTTGGGAATGAGGTGGATGCGAATTGCCGCGGATAAGGGATTGTCGGACGCGCAGAATGAAGTTGGGATTTTGTTTCAACGGGGCTGGGGTGCCGAACGAAACGAAACCGAGGCGGTGAGATGGTTTCGACTGGCCGCGGATCAGGGTTTACTCGTAGCCCAAAACAATCTCGCGGATACTTATGCTCTAGGACTTGGCGTGGCGCAAAACCTTGGCGAAGCCTTTAAGTGGTATCGCATCGCCGCGGATCAAAGCTCGTCCTACGCGGAAAATGTGATTGGCATCGCTTACGAGCGTGGCCTCCACGTTGCCCAAGACGATGCCGAGGCATTTCGATGGTATCGACGGGCGGCGAACAAGATTTACGAGCGGCCCGGCGATACGTGGATACACAGTCCGCAGTACAATATCGGAGTCATGTACGCGTCAGGTCGTGGCACGGCTCAGGATTATGTCCGGGCGCTCATGTGGTTCACTTTGGCCGCGGCGTTTGGCGATACAAAGCCACCTGGCCCGCTCGGCATTAAACTGTTCGATACGTCCAAACTCACAGCGTTAGAACAACGCGACAGGCTTATGGCGCTGATGACAAGCGAGCAAATCGCGGAGGCGGAAAGGCTGGCGCGCGAGTGGAGGCCGCATTTCGTGGTGACAATCGAACCTCGGGCGGAATAAGTTTTTGGTGCATGAACTTCAAATAGGTGAGCGCGGTTGTCATTCAGTCAGAACCTGAAGATGTTCTTAAGCATCGGGCCGCGACATCCAGCTAATCAACGGCATAGCCGGCACCACCCAGCCAAGGCCGCCTACGACATAAAAGATCGTTTGCAACAAGCCGGAATTGGCAAGCCATGGTGTTTGCGCCAGCGTCATGCCCATCAGCGACCACACCACGACCAACAGCAACATTGCAATCGTTCCAAGCAATTTTCGGGTACGAATTTTCATGAGGCAAATCGCCGGTTTGGCATCGAAAGCGCGTCTTGCGCATGGGGAAGGGTGGACTATAGAGTGCGCCCAATTTCAATCAAGTAAAGGCGCCGATGACTGACATGGCCGTCTCTCCAGACTCGGATACTCGCTTTCTCCGCCGGTGGTTGACCGCGGTCGCTGCGCTGATCGCAATCATGGTGCTGGTGGGCGGCGCCACCCGCCTGACGGAGTCCGGACTGTCGATTGTCGAGTGGAAGCCTGTCACTGGCGTTTTGCCCCCGCTCGACGCGGCACAATGGGAAGATGCCTTCGACGCCTACAAAACGATTCCGCAATACCGCCAGCTCAATTCCGGCATGTCGCTGGAAGAGTTCAAGACGATCTTTTGGTGGGAGTGGAGCCACAGGCTTTTGGGACGTGTGATCGGTGCGGTTTATTTGCTGCCGTTTCTCTGGTTGCTGTGGCGCAGGGCGCTTGGTGCCGAATTGCGGCGGCGGTTATGGCTGATCTTCGGCCTCGGCGCTTTGCAAGGCGCGGTCGGATGGTGGATGGTCGCCTCCGGGCTTTCGCAGCGGGCCGAAGTTTCCCAATATCGCCTCGCTACCCATCTCGTGCTGGCGCTTCTCATCTTTGCGAGCATTGTCTGGACGGTGCGGAGGCTGGGCGAGGCGGCGCCCTCGGCCGCGCGGTCGCGGCTCAAATTCGGCGCGATGGCGCTCCTCGGACTGACATTTGTTCAGCTCTATCTCGGCGCGCTGGTGGCGGGACTTCGCGCGGGCAAGATTTACAATACTTGGCCGGATATCGACGGCGGCTTCATTCCCTCCGCCGCACGGCTTTTTTTTGATGCGCCATGGTGGCGAAATCTATTCGAGAACACGCTGACCGTGCAATTCGAGCACCGCATGACGGCGTACACGCTGCTTGTTTTAGCTATTCTTCATGCCGTGGACACAGCCGTTTCGCGCGCCAGCAAGGCGGTGGTGGATGGCGCGTTATGGCTGGCTGGCCTCCTTGCTTTGCAAGCAACGCTCGGCATTCTCACGCTGCTCAATCAGGTTCCGATGGATCTTGCGCTCACCCACCAGGCGGTTGCGATCGCGGTCTTGGTGCTCGCGGTTCTTCAGGTGGAACGTCTGATGGGATCGCGCCATGCGCGCGCAACGCGGAAAGTCGCTCAGGCCGCCGCGCAAACCGGTTAATTCGTCGTGCCTCAACAGTAGCCGAGCACGCCGCAGGCATAAGGCAACTGGAACCGGTAGTTGATATTCGTCCCGCCGTAATAGGGTCCCTGATATTCGTAGGAATGGGTCGTTCCATAAAAACCGGGGAGCGCCGAGGAACCCAAAAGGAGCGGTGTGCCGGGCGGAAAATGGATGCGGGGAAAGCCGTCTGACGGCGTGAAGAGGAGGTCGGATTCCTCCTCAATCATGGCCGTGTGACCGTGACGCGGCGCCTTGCGATGCATCGCTTGGTCGGATTGCGGTAAATCGGCAGCATGGCTTGCGCCGATTACAAGCATTGCCATCACAAGCCGTAGCATCCAACGCATGGTTCCGCTCCGAATCACACGACAGCGATTAGAATCAAACTATGCCGGGGGAAGCGTTAACGAGGAACGAATTCAGTTCCCCGATCGCAACGCCTGATCGAGATCGGCGATCAAATCTTCCTTGTCTTCTATTCCGATCGACAGCCGCACAACGTCAGGCGCCGCGCCCGATCTGATTTTGGCGGCATCATCCAATTGGCTGTGGGTGGTCGAGGCCGGGTGAATGACCAGCGAGCGGGTGTCGCCGACATTGGCCAGATGCGAGAATAGATTGAGTTTGGAGACCAGATTGACACCCGCGTCATAGCCGCCTTTGAGGCTGAAGGTGAAGACCGCGCCCGCACCCTTCGGCGCATATTTGCGCGCGAGATTATTATATTTATCGCCCGCCAATCCCGCATAATTGACGGAAGCGACCGCCGGATGCGCGGCAAGCCATTCGGCAATGGCCTTGGCGTTTTCGCAATGCTTCTGCATCCGCAGCGGCAGCGTTTCGATGCCGGTCAGAATCAGAAATGCGTTGAACGGCGAGATCGCCGGCCCCAAATCGCGCAAGCCCAGCATGCGGCAGGCGGTCGCAAACGCAAAATTGCCGAAAGTCTCTTGAATCCTGATGCCATGATATTCCGGCCGGGGCTCGCTCAGCATCGGATATTTTTTGTCTTTCGACCAATCGAAGGTGCCGGCATCGACGATGATACCGCCAAGCGAATTGCCATGACCTCCGAGAAACTTGGTCAGCGAATGCACCACAATGTCGGCGCCGTGGTCGATCGGGCGGATCAGACAGGGCGTCGCCAGCGTATTGTCGACAATCAAGGGAACGCCGGCTTTGCGCGCCACCGCCGCAATCGCTTCGATGTCGGTGATCGTTCCGCCGGGATTGGCAATCGACTCGATGAAGATCGCCTTGGTGTGCGGCGTCACCGCGCGTTCGAAGCTGCCGATATCGTCCGGATCGGCCCACACCACGTTCCAACCGAAACTCTTAAACGCGTGGGTGAACTGGTTGATCGAGCCGCCATAGAGCTTGCGTGCCGCGATAAACTCGTCGCCCGGGTTGAGCAGCATCTGAAAGACGACGACCTGCGCGGCGTGGCCTGAAGCGGTTGCCAATGCCGCGGTGCCGCCCTCAAGCGCGGCGACGCGTTCTTCCAGCACTGCTTGCGTCGGGTTTCCGATTCGGGTGTAAATATTTCCGAACGTCTGCAAGCCGAACAGCGATGCCGCGTGGTCGGCGTCGTTAAAGACGAAAGACGTGGTTTGATAGATCGGGGTTGCGCGCGCGCCGGTCGTGGGATCGGGTTGCGCGCCGGCGTGCACTGCGAGGGTTGAAAATCCTGGAGGACGATCGGTCATACTTGCTTCCAATTCTGCGTTATTTTGCAAATGTCGCGGCCATGCTGATGCGCGCTGTCCTCGCCGTCAAGAAGAGCGCCCGCGACATGATGTGTTTGCAACCGTCCGGTCTTACTCTCCAAGGCTCGCTCTCCAAGGCTCGCTCTCCAAGGCTCGCGAAATCGCTGCGTGCACCGATCAGGCGAGGTCGGTTTTATTTTTCGCGGCCCGATCGGAGGCGGCGGTTTCACCGCCACTAACGCTGGTGCGCGCCAATGAAAGCCGCATGCCTTGGGTCGGCATTGGTGGGCGCTTTGCGCTCAATGTGCGCGAATTCACGCCCATCCATGATATTTCCGAAGAAAGCCGCCCATATTCGATTTTCGGGCAGCGATTCATCACCACTTTCATGCCGGCGGATTCGGCCTTTTCGGCCGCCGCATCGTCGCGCGCGCCAAGCTGCATCCAGATGACTTTCGGTAGCGGCGTCAATTGAAGCGCGGCATCGACGACCGGCATGATGTGGCTTGAGTTCCGGAAAATGTCGATCATATCGATGGGGCGGCCAATATCGGACAGCGATGCGACGAAAGGCTTGCCGAGCAGAGTCTTGCCGATGTGACCGGGATTGACCGGGATCATGTCGTAACCTCGCTCCGCAAGATATTTGAAAGCGAAATAGCTTGGCCGCACATTCACCGGCGAGGCGCCGACCATGGCGATGGACTTCACGCCGTTGAGAATCGCGCGGATGTAGTTGTCGTCATAGCTATCGTGGTTCATGTGCGAAATTCCAAATCGCTCTGCCGCCGGACGGCGCGCCGCCTTTATCTATCTTGCCATTTCGGCTCGCGCTTCTCGATAAAGGCGCCAATCCCTTCCTCGGCATCGTGCGCCATCAAATTTTCAGTCATCACTTCCGCCGCGTAACGATAGGCGCCCGCAAGGTTCATTTCGGCCTGATGGTAAAAGGCTGCCTTGCCGATCTTGATCGTATAAGCGGATTTGAGCGCGACCTTTTGCGCCATTTCAATCGCGGCCTCACGCTCGGTGCCATCAGGCACAACCCGATTGACCAAGCCGATATTGTGAGCGTTCGCCGCCGAAATCGGTTCGCCGGTCAGAAGCATTTCCATCGCCTGTTTGCGTGGAACGGCACGCGAAAGCGCCACCATCGGTGTTGAGCAGAAAAGACCGATATCGACGCCCGGTGTGGCAAAGCTTGCGGCTTCCGAAGCGATCGCGAGGTCGCAGGTCGCGACTAATTGGCATCCCGCAGCCGTGGCAATGCCTTGAACCGCGGCGACCACCGGCTTTGGCAAATGCACGATCGCCTGCATCATGGCACTACAGGCCGTCATGATTTTTGCAAAATAGCCGCGACCGCGATCGGCATCGCCGCGATGGGCGGTCAATTCCTTCATGTCATGGCCCGCGGAAAAGGCTTTTCCCGTTGCGGCGATCACCACGGCGCGTATTTTGGCATCGTCGTGGATTTCGTGGAGCGCGGCGTCAAGCTCGGCGATCAGACCCTCCGACAGGCTGTTGCGGGCGTCCGGCCGGTTCAATGTGAGGACGGCGACATGGCCTATACGTTCGCGCAAGAGAATTGGCGACGGCGCAATGGAGGCTCGGGCGGTTTGGCTCGTCATCGGAACGTTCGCTTGCTATTCAATCTGAGGGCAGAGGCGTTAACATCAACGTACTGTAAGAAGGATCGCGAGGCGAGGGCAGGCAGCGGGCATGGCAATTGCAAAAATGACAGTGCCTGAGTTGGAAACCTTTCTTGGGGCCGAATTTCCGCAAGCTTTCAGTGGCGGCGATATGTTGATCGAGGCCGCCGATGGCGCCTCTTGCCGGCTCCGTCAGCGCTATAGCGCCCAAATGCTGCGCCCAGGCGGGACGATCTCGGGTCCTACGCTGATGGCGCTCGCCGATTTTGCCATGTATGTCGTGCTTCTGTCGGCCATCGGGCCGGTCGGCCTTGCGGTCACCACGAGCCTGAACATCAATTTTCTTCGCAAGGGTGCGCCCGGACGGGACGTGTTGGCCGCGGCGCGGATTTTGAAGCTCGGCCAGCGGCTTGCGGTGGGCGAGGTGAACCTGTTTTCCGCCGAATCCCCAGATCCGATCGCCCACGTCACAGCGACCTACTCCATTCCTAAGGCTTAGAGATTTTTGAGGTATTATAAAACCATATTTACAACCATCTGATTTTACTTGGATAAATATTTCTATTTGGCATTGACGGCCGATCGGCCCCCCTCTAGAAATCCGCGCAGTTTGGCGCTTTTTGGTTTTGCGCCTTCCCTTTTTCACGGATTCCTCTCATGAAAACGTTTTCGGCAAAACCCGCCGAGGTGACGAAGAAGTGGGTGCTGATCGACGCCAAAGGTTTGGTGGTCGGCCGCCTCGCTTCGCTTGTCGCGATGCGCCTTCGCGGCAAACACCTTCCGACCTACACGCCGCATGTCGATTGCGGCGATCATGTCATCATAATCAACGCCGCGCATGCCGTGCTGACGGGTCGTAAGCGCGACAACAAGGTTTACTACAACCACACCGGCTTCATCGGCGGTATCAAGGAACGCACGGCCAAATCGATTCTCGATGGCCGTTTCCCCGAGCGCGTGGTGGAAAAAGCCATTGAGCGCATGATCCCGCGCGGACCGCTCGGCCGCGTTCAGCTCGGCAATCTGCGGGTTTATCCCGGGGCCGAGCATCCGCACGAAGCCCAGCAACCTGAAATCCTCGATATTGCCAAGATGAACCGCAAGAATATGAGGGCCGCATAAGATGTCCGACACCATGCAGTCGCTCGATCAGTTGTCGCAGCTCAAGCCGGCCGCGCCGGAAGCTCCGAAATATGTCAAGAAGGTCGACAAATACGGCCGCGCCTATGCCACCGGCAAGCGCAAGGACGCGGTTGCCCGCGTCTGGATCAAGCCCGGTTCCGGCAAGGTGGTCGTCAATACCCGCGAGGTCGAGGTCTATTTCGCGCGTCCGGTGTTGCGGATGATGATTCAGCAGCCGCTGATCGCCGCCGCGCGCGCCGGCCAATATGACGTGATTTGCACCGTGACCGGTGGCGGTTTGTCCGGTCAGGCCGGTGCGGTGCGTCACGGCATCTCGAAGGCGCTGACTTATTTCGAGCCCGATCTTCGCAGCGTTCTGAAGAAGGGTGGTTTCCTCACCCGTGACTCGCGCGTGGTCGAGCGCAAGAAGTATGGCCGCGCTAAGGCGCGCCGATCGTTCCAGTTCTCGAAGCGCTAACGGCTTCATTAAAATCGCTGCGAATGCGGCCAACTCAAATCTGCGAAAAGCGTCCGCTTGCGGGCGCTTTTTCTTTGAACATTTTAATGACGAGTTGATGTAGTTTTTCTGGAAAACTTGCACGCCGACGCAAACGGATTGCCAACATGGCGGTCCTAGCGTGCGAAATGGCGGCGGCATTGCTTGAATCGGCCGCCAGAAATATTGCGCCACAAACTTTCGGTGACACCATGTCGCTCGACACTTCCACGATTTATGCGGTGGCAGCACTGATTGCGTCCCTATTGGGTTTGATGCTGTTGTTTTTGGGTTTTCAGGAAAAAATGGCGGCGCTGAAATGGTGGGGATCGGCCTACCTGTTGGGGGCGGGCTCGGTGGCGCTGTGGACGCTTGGCGGTGCGATGTTTGGCGCGACGGTCACGCTGGCGCTGAATGCCGTCGGATTTCTCACTTGCGGCATGGTTTGGAATGCTTCGCGGCTGTTTCACGGCCGCAAACCCAACTTCCCCGGAATGGTCATGGGCGCGCTGATGTGGGTCGCCACCGTGATGATATTGGCGCCAGGCGCGACCGCGCTGCGTTTGACGATTGGGGCCAGCATCGTTGCGGTCTATGCCGCGCTCACGGCCGCCGAATTGTGGACCGAACGTCGCAAGGCGTTGCAGAAGCGTTGGCCCTCGGTCGCAGTGCCTGTTCTGCATGGCTTTGTATTGATGCTGCCGATTTTGCTCGGCGACCTCCTGCACCCGCACGACCGCGATTTTGACCGCAGCGTCTGGGTGACGGCCTTCGCGGTCGAACTGATCCTCTACGCGGTCGGCACCGTTTTTCTGATCTTCATGCTGGTTTCCGAACGCGTGGTGAGCGCGCATAAGGCCGCCGCATCGGTCGATCCGTTGACCGGCATGTTCAACCGCCGGGGCTTTTCGGAAGCCTGTGCGCGCGTTATTCAGCATGAAGCGCTCGCGGGTCGGCCGGTGACGGCTTTGATTTTCGACATCGATCACTTCAAATCGATCAATGATCGTTTCGGGCACCCGGCGGGCGACGAGATCCTCAAATTGTTTTCGGCCGTCGTGGTCAACAATTTGCGCATCAGCGATCTATCCGGACGCATCGGCGGCGAGGAGTTTGCGGCGCTGTTGCCGTGCCCGCTGGAAGAGGCCATGATCGTCGCCGGGCGGGTGCGCGAGGCGTTCGAGGCGTCGGGGGTCGTTTGCGACGACGGTCCTGTCGACACCACCGTCAGCATTGGTGTGGCGTGCGGGCCGGTCGGCACCGAACTCGATGTGCTGTTGGCGGCGGCGGACACGGCGCTCTATCAAGCCAAGCGCGGCGGGCGCAACCGCGTCGAGGCCGCGGAAGAAATGCCGAGATCGCTGGAAAACCTCCATCGAAAAAAAGAGAGCACCGTGCGCTCGCTGTCGGTGATGCCGCGCAGCGCCTGAGCGGATGGTAACCCGCTGTTTACCATCCGATCTCTATCATCCTCGCCATGGAATCGTTCCGTAGACGTAATCTCCAGGCTACGCTGAGCTCGCTTGAGGCGGCTGCCATCTCCGCGCGAGGCGGCTTTGCTTGCATGTTTTGGACCGCGGAAGAGTACGAGACGGCTTTGATCGTCGAGCGCCGCGCGCAGGGCCGCTACAATTCGCGCTACAGCCGCTGGCCAATTGCCATGTTTGTGGGTTGCGCGGTGATGGTTGCGGGGACCGTGCTGCTGCTGAGCTAAATCCACCCAAAATGGGTTCGCAAACGGGCGCCGCGGGGCGCCTTTTTCTTTTGGCGCGGCTGGGCTAAGAACAGGCACCAAAACCAGAGGCGCCAGATCATGATCACCGAAATCGCCCAAATCGACGTCAAACCCGGCACCGAGAAGGACTTTGAGGCCGCGGTCGCCAAAGCGCGGCCGCTGTTTTTGCGCGCCAAAGGCGGCCGGGGCATCGAGCTTCACCGATCGATCGAAAAGCCATCGCGTTACCGGCTGCTTGCCAAATGGGATACGCTGGAAAACCACACGGTCGATTTCCGAGGCTCGGAGGATTTCCAAGCCTGGCGCGGGCTGGTCGGACAATATTTTGCCGCGCCGCCCGAAGTGGAACACACCGAAACGGTGGTGCGTTCCTGAGCGCGACGATGGTCGAATGCCCCTCGCCATCGCGAGCATTCACGCCACCGCCGCGCTCGGCGCGGCGTTCTCGGTCTTAAAGTGATCGATCAGGACTTTCACGATCGCAATCAGCGGCAAGGCCAGCGCAATCCCCCAGATTCCGAACACGGTGCCGAGCAGGATCTGAAGCGCGAACAGCGTGGCCGGTGGAATATCCAATGCCTGACGCTGGAGCATCGGCGTCAGGATATAGCTTTCGAGCGCATGCACGCCGAGGAAGAGCCCAAAGGCGCTGGCGGCGGTGACCCATCCCGACGCCAGGCTCGCCAGCACGACGATCAACCCCGCGATCAACGCGCCGATGGTTGGAATAAACGCAAGCAGGCCGGCCTGAATGCCCAGGATAAACGAGCCGGGAATGCCGATGACCGCAAGTCCAAGCCAGGTCACGACGAACACCGCCGCCATGGTGATGATCTGCGCGATCAGCCAGCGCTCCAGCGTTTCGCCGATCCGATCGACAATGACGACCGCCCGCGCGCGATGGGCCGCGGGCGCCAGATACAACAGGCCGTTGCGGTAGACGCTTGGCTGGGCCGCAAAGGTCAGGCCGAGAAACACCACGATAAAGAAATTGCCGACCGCGCCCACGGTACTTGCCACAAGCTTGACGGTCTGACTCACGATGGCGCCGCCGCTGGATGCCAACGCGCCCGCGCTCGGAAGAGCGTGCGCGGGAGCGGCGCCGTTAGGCGCGGCCGAGCTGGCGGGCTCGGTGGCCAGATTGCCGAGCTCGAAATAGCTGGTATCGATGCCGTTGCGATCGAGGAAAGCTTTGACGCCGACCAGTTGCGATTTGATCGTGTTGCTCAGCGCGGTTGCCTGATGCGCGATCGTGGCGCCGCCAAGCCATAAGACGCCCGACAATAGCGCGGCGAGCACCACGCATACGAGGGCGAGCCGGAACGAATGGGGC
>Ga0070735_10002441_pt1 | contig 16852 bp, 15 predicted proteins | sample Coa_R1_FD_66443 | JGI IMG/M metagenome (GOLD analysis project Ga0070735, IMG submission 66443) | Surface soil microbial communities from Centralia Pennsylvania, which are recovering from an underground coalmine fire - Coalmine... | ecosystem: Environmental > Terrestrial > Soil > Unclassified ... | reverse complement strand
GTCGTAGTGGGTGGACAGCGTAACGAGCGTGGCGTAGTTTCGGCCGCTTCCTATGCGGCGCGCAAGTTCGGAGTGCATTCCGCCATGCCTCTGCGAACCGCCGCGAAATTGTGTCCGCAGGCGATTTTTGTGGAGGGACATCCTGAACGCTACCGGGAATTATCCGAGAAAGTTTTCGGAGTACTGACCGCATTCTCGCCGCAGATCGAGATGGCCTCCATCGACGAAGCTTATCTGGATATGACCGGCACGGAACGGCTTCATGGACCTCCGTTCAAAGCCGCCCACAAACTGCACCAGCGCATGAAAGCTGAGACGCTATTAAATTGCTCGATCGGCATCGGTTCCTCGCGCCTGATTGCCAAGGTTTCATCCGCGCAGGCCAAACCTAATGGTGTGCTGTGTATTTTGCCGGGAGAGGAAGCGAAATTTCTTGCTCCGCTCGATGTGCGAGAGATTCCAGGTGTGGGAAAAGTCATGGAAAAGCACCTGCACGATCTCGGAATTATGAAAGTCGGAGATTTGTCCCGGCTCAACCAATCCGAACTTGAAGAGCGATTCGGCAAGTGGGGCCTTGCGCTCGCCGGGAAAGCGCGCGGAGAAGACGCCGGCGGGTGGTTCGACACAGAAGTGGGCGCGCACGAAACCGCAAAATCGATCAGCCACGAACATACATATAACGAAGATACGGCCGATCGGAACCAACTGGAATCCACTCTGATGCGGCTTTCTGAGATGGTCGGCAGGCGCTTGCGCGAGGCGAATCTCTATGCGAGAACCGTACAACTCAAGTTGCGCTACAAAGATTTCACAACCATCACCCGCGCCCATACCTTGCCTGTTGCCACGCAGCTTGATGGCGACATTTTTGAACAAGTGCGTGCGCTCTTCCGCGGGAACTGGAAGCCCGGAAGTCAGGTACGTCTGCTGGGCGTGCAAACATCCTCATTCGAGGAACAACCTGGGCAAATGAATCTATTGGAAAACGCCCCACAGAAGCGCTGGAAAGATGCACTCGCCGCGGTCGACCATCTGCGCGACAAATTCGGCGAATCGAGCGTTTCGTTTGCTTCCGGCATGCGCGGCAGCTTCCGCGAGCGGACTCATGAGAATCCCGCGGGATTGCCCGGTAGAAAGCCGAATCCCAAACAGTGATAAGTGGCGCCCCGCCGCAGCGCTAAAAGGACGAAGGGCCGGGCATCCCGGAAGTTGATTCCGGATTCCCGGCCTTCGCTTATTGCAACTCGTGATTAGACTTCAATTGCTCGAGGGTGGATTGGCCGAAGCCGTTGTTGGAGCGGCATTCGGAGTATTCTGCGCGCCCCAACGCGAGAGTCGCGGATAGAATGGCGTGACCTCAAACGGCATCTTGTCGCGCGCCGAAGTGATCGCTACCGGCGCTGTCTTCACCATTTCCGCTTTGTCGTCCCAGGGATCGATCTTGATGCGTCCCCCTAGAGGCAGCGCTGCGACCTGGTCCAGTTTGTTGTTGTCGAGCGCGGGGCCTTTGGTGGAAAGCGCTGCGAGGCGCGTCACAGTCCCGTTCTCGGCCAGCGGATTTCCCAGATGCGTGGTCAATAGCGCGTGAAGCTGCGGCGCACGAGCCTGCAGGGCCTTGAGAAACAACCCAACGTTATCGAGCTTCTGCGCGTACGGCGAATTGTTCAGCAGTTCAACCGCTTTCTTGTCCGCGGCAGCTTCCTCCTCGGGAATGTGCTTGAATCCCAGGTTTGCATAGGTGGAATCATCCGAGAACAACATGCGGTCATTGAAGGCATACTTACTTCCCAGATTGTGGCCGAGCACGATGTGCGCGAGTTCATGCGAGAGCACGGCGGCAAGGCTGGCCTCGTCGGGCAAAACATCAATCAGACCGCGACTGATCACGATGGTATTGCCCACGCTGAAGGTTTCGAGAGGCGCGGTCAGCAGCACCCGTGTACGGACTGGGCGCGGCAGGTCGATGTTGTTGGTGACTTCCAGATTGTTGACGACGGTTTGCAGAATGTGGTCGACATCGCCTTCCGGCGCCAGCAAACCCGCGGCAGTGAGGCGCTCGATGACGTTATCCTCCGCCTGCTGCTGCCACTCACGCTCAGCCTGCAGAGGGGATGCATCCTGCGCAACGGCGCTTTCGTCCTTCACGCTGTCAACGCGAATCTGCGTGAGTTCGTCGTCTTTGCCCTCTTTTTTCAGGTCGTAACCCCAGATTCGGGTCTGAGCTTTGAACGCGATTTTGTTCTTCACGCCTGCGCTGAAATCACCTTCTTCGCTGTAGATGTAAGCGGGAACCCAGTAGCCCGGAATCAGATTCAGCCGCCAGCTATCCATGTGGAAGAAGTACGAATTGCGCGGCGCCGGAGCGTAGGTGCCATTCAAGCGTACGATGTTGAAGTCCTTATCCTCCACCCAGACACGGCCCAGGAAGCGGCCTTTGCCGGAATTTTTCTTGGGAGTGACATCGAATACCAGGCAGCGAACGTCGCCGAGAAATTCGCGCCGCACGTAATGAAAGTCGTAGTGTTCGCGGTCGAAATCGGTGCGGTCCGCGTACACCATCCAGGAAAAGCCGATGGGCTGATACTGCACTTTGAAGAGCTTGTTGAAGCCGCCCATCAGACGCGTCTCCATACCTTTGTCTTGCTCTTTCAAATAATCCTTGCGATCGATCGATTCGCCCATGTCAAGCCGGCCCAGAAAGTAATGGTCGTCACTGGGAACCGGACCGAGCTGCGGATCAGCTGCCAGATTTTGCAGATAAGTCTCGACCACCGGCGTTCGGTTGGCCAGCGCCTTCATCAATCCGTGCTCGCGCGCGATGAAACGATCGACTACCTGATCCATGGTGGTTGGCTGCGGCTCAGGCGACGGCGGAGCAGGTGTGGCAGCATTTGCGGGCGCGGTTTCACTTTGCGCCGAGGTCGAAGGCGCGGCAGTACTTTCCGGCGTGGCAGGTGCCGCAGCCGCCGTGGATGGATTCGAGGATTGTTGTCCGGCAGCGGTTACTGCAGCCAAAAGTGCGGCTGCGAAGATCAACTTCGAAGTGCGCATGACTTTCTCTCCAGGTTTCTATAGAACGCTTCTCGAAAAAATACCTTTTCAGAACTGGCTCTGACTCTTAGTACGCCAACTGGAACAGCACGTGCACGACTGCGGTCGAATCTACCGGCTGCCCCATACGCTGCGCCGGCTTGAAGCGCATTTTGTTGGCGGCCGCGATCGCGGCCTCGTCGAGCCCATGTCCCAGGCCTCGAACCACCCGATTCACATGCAGGGTGCCATTCGCGTTGAACGTAACTTCCAGCAGAACCTCGCCCTCCAGCTTCAGGCTGCGAGCTTCATCCGTGTAAACCGGCTGCGGCTTATAAGTGATTTCAACCGCGGTCGTCGCCGGCCCCTCGGCCTGTGCGATCTTCGGCCCACTGTGAACAACTTGTTCGGAACCAAATCCACCTGTCGCGACCGTGCCGCCGCTGCCTTTGCTAGTAGTGGCCACTCCATTTCCAAAATCTGCGCTGGCAACTGTGCCCTTTATTCCTTTCGCGCCGCCGGTTCCATTTCCGTAGCCGGGACCCGCAGGCATCTCAAAAGAGCCCAACTGCGCTGAGTACAACTTCGCCGCCTGCTTGCCTGTCCCCTTCAAACCATTCGGATCGCCGAAGCCGCCAGTCTGAACGTTCTGCACTGCGGCTCTTACTGTGGGCTCGGCCGAACTGCCGAAATCTCCGGTGTGAACCAGTTGCGGGCGCGGGGCCTCCGCTGCCTTCAATTGCGGCGCAGCGAATTGATTCATCACCACTTTCGGCGCCTCCGCCGGTTCGGGCTTGGGCGTGAGGTGAACCTTACGCGGTACAACCAATTTCGGTTGCTCGAAAACCGGGGCAGGCTCAACCAGCTTCGTTTTGAGCTTCATCAGCTTCTTGATCGGCAGCGGTTCCGGCTTCAACGCAGGAACCGGAATCAGCTCAGTAACGCGGTAGGGTTTGAGGAGGAGCCGGTCCGGAAAAATGATGCCCACGTTGACCAGCAACAGCAGGAGCAACACCATGACGGTGTAGCTCGTGGCCAGTGCCCGACGGTCGATTTTGCGCTCGGGCAGAATGCCAAGCTGATACCCGCGTTCAGACGTACCCATGCATAATCTCCAAGGGGATCCAGGTCGAGGGAGTGGACCTAGATTGGAGATTTCACATTAAGGGAAAATGGACAGTGCGGGAACGTGTCTACGGCTCTTGACCCAAGGTAACTCAGCACGGAACTCGCGGGAACGGAGCCCAAAATAGGCCCGATTTGCCTGTCTTCGTGTTCGGATCCGCAAGCTTCGATCAAACCGCTTGGCGAGGCATTCGGCCAGAGGTGTTACAGAGCAAGGTGAGGGATTGCTATGCGGATTCGGTTGATTCCGCTAATCGCCTCGATTGTAGTGGTGGTTGGTGCGCCGCCGGCGAAACCAGGCGAAAACCGGTATCCCGCTCAGAATAACCAGTAGGCCGTAAAGCGAATTCGGCAGATTTTCTCGAAATGTGTAATAGAGCAAGACCCCGGCCGCCGCGATGAATAGCGCGGGAACGACCGGGTAACCCGTTACGCGGTAAGGTCGATTCAGGTGGGGTTCGCGCCAGCGGAAGATGAAGACCGTACTCGCGGCAATCATGTAGAACAACCACTCTGCGAAAATCGCTAGAGAAAAAAACTGGCGGAAGCTTCCGCCGAGCAACAGAAGAATGATCGACAAAATGGCTTGTACGATGATTGCAGCCGAGGGCGTATGAAAGCGCGGATGCACATCCGCGAGTACGCGAAAAAAATATCCATCGCGCGCCATGGCATAGGGCACGCGTGCGCCACTCATGATGGTGCCGTTGAGCGTAACCAGCATGGAAATTGCCATGCCTGCTGACACGATCGCTGCGCCCGTGCGACCCATAATCAAGGCAACTGCATCGGACGCGGGACGGGGCGAGGCCGCAATAGCCCCCGCTGGCAGAACATATTGCACACCCGCATTCAACAGCACGTATAAAACTCCAACCGTTGCCACGCCCGCAATCAACGCGATGGGAATGTTTCGCTCGGGCTGCTTCACCTCGCCGGCAACCATATTCAAGTCGTTCCAGCCGTCATAAGCCCAGAGCGCGGCCACCAGTGCAGCCATGAAGCCTGTGATCCCACCCCTCGCACCGGAGAAAGTTCCAGCGAAGTTCCTCCAGCCGTGTCCCGTTAATGTTCCGGCACCGGCGAAGCAGATCGCGACGATGGCCAGAATGATCGCCACCTTCAGCAGGGTGAATACCAGTTGAAACTCGCCGGCTTTCTTGATTCCCACGTAATTGAGCAGCGAAATGAGCACAGCCGCGAGAATGGCGACGAACTGTCCGTACGTAACAGCGAACGGAGTGGAAATCGCATTTCGCGAGAAGATCGAAAACAGCGAGAAAGTTCCGAGGATGCGCACCAAGCCAGTAGCGATGGTCGCTATGGAAGCAGGTTTCGCAATGACGAACCAGGTCCAACCATAAAGAAATCCGCCCAGAGGGCCGTAGGCGTCGCGAACATAAACATATTCTCCGCCGGCCTGCGGCTTCATTGCTCCCAACTCGGCGTAGGTAAGCGCGCCGAAAAAAGAAAGCAGCCCCCCCACCAGCCAGGCAAGATAAACCAGTTTGGCCGAGCCTACGGCCTGCATCATCTCGGCTGGAACCAGAAAAATACCGCTGCCAATAATCGTTCCGACGACAACCGCCGATGCGTGACTGACGCCTAGATCGCGGGAAAGCTCACCCCGGCTCGTACGTGGCTTTAGTTCCAGCATGAGGGAAGGCAGCAAGTATACGTCAGGATGGAATGGCGCTCCGCGCTCCGTCGGGTAAAAGCAGGCTCAACATATATCCTGACGTGAATGTCACAACACCTCCAATGAGCACCCACCACGTCCACGGTACGTGCGTCCAACGCCACAGATATAGCTCGCAACTGAAGCCCAGCAACATTCCGATGGAAGCGCCGCGCTGATTGGCCCTGCGCGTAAGCACGCCGAGCAGAAAAACCCCGAGCAACGCACCGTAAGCCACCGAGGCGATTTGCAATCCCACTTCAACGACGCGGCCTACCTTGTGCAGGGATAAGACGGCCAAACCAAATAGCAGCAAGGCAAACACGACGGTCGCCAGGCGCGACAATCGCAGCCGCCGCCGATCATCCGCTTGTGGCCGAAACCGCAGATAGAAATCGAGCACTGCGCTCGAAGAAAGCGAATTCAGCGCCGCGCTCAGGTTTGACATGGCTGCCGCCAGAATTGCCGCGATTAATAATCCGGAGATTCCATGCGGAACTTCCCGAACAATGAACGTTGGATAGATACGATCAGGCGTACCGAAATTCGCCGAGGGAACAAGATAGTAGGCCCACAGCATTACGCCTACAAGAAGAAACAAAGCGAATTGAAAAAAAACCGCAACACCGCTCGCAATGAGCGCCATGGCAGACTGCTTTTGCCCGCGCGCCGCCAGCAAACGCTGCACCAGAAGTTGGTCGGTGCCATGGCTCGCGGTGGTGAATGCCGCGCCGCCAATCAGGCCTGCCCAGAAGGTGTAAGGCATCGATAAATTTGGCGAAAAATCGAACACTTGCAGTTTTCCTGCACTGGCGGCAGCGGCATGAATTGCGGCCCAGCCGCCCGGGACAAGATGCAGAATTGTCCACAATCCAACCAGAGTCCCTCCGACATATATCACCGTCTGCACAACATCGGTCCAAATCACCGCAGCTAAGCCGCCCTCGAACGTATATATCAGGGTCAAAGCGCAAATGATCGCGATCGAAGCCACTTCTCCGGTGCCCAGAGCAATCGCCACAACGATCGCAACCGCATAAACGCGAACCCCCTCGGCTGCAGTCCGCGTCACGAGGAACAGCCCTGCGGTGAGCGAGCGCAATCCGCGTCCAAAGCGGCGTTCGATGAGTTCGTAGGCGGTATAGAGGTCGCCGCGAAAATAATGCGGCAGCAGAATGAAACTGATAATCACGCGCCCTACCACATAGCCCATCACGACCTGGAGAAATGTGAGATTGGTGTCGTAGGCGAGACCTGGAATGCTGATGATGGTAAGCGTACTGGTCTCGGCGGCAACGATGGAAAGGCAAATCGCCCACCAGGGAATATTCCTGCCTGCAAGAAAGTAATCGCGCAGGGAACGCTGGCGTTTGCGGAAGCGAAGCCCAAACAGTGTAATGCCCGCGAGATAGAGGGCAATGATCGCGAAATCGAATTTGCCAAGTCCCATTCGATGATGACGCTACACAACTTTTCGCGCTACGACTTGGCTCGCATCGTAGGGCGCTGAGGAGCACGCCACAAGCAACAGAGTTTCGTTTCCGTCGTTGCGCACCGCGTGCGAAACTCCCGGTGGTATGAGCACTAAAACTGCCCGCGTGCCATCAAAGTCGCGGCATTGTATGGCGGTGCCTTCGCCTTCATCCCAATGCAATGACCACTCTGCTCCGGGCAATACAACGATGGCCCTGTGTTTTCGGCGATGATAGTGGTTTCCCCGCACGACTCCCGGAACACAAGCGGATACATGCACGTCAGCAACTCCTCCCACAAACTGCAGCGCCTCGGGAGGCATTGCCAAGCTGAATCCGCGCCTGTCATCGCCGACGGGCAATTCAGAGATTTGAATGCCTTCCATGATCATTCATTATCCAGTTAAATTTCGCGGTAAACGAGTGAGTGTTTGTAGACACACAGATGGGCTTTGAGTCCTCTCGACGTTTATCGGAAGCGTACGGTGTGTATGGTAGAAATAACCGTGGCCTACTACCTGGGCATTGACGGCGGCGGCACCAAGACTACGTGTGCCGTGGGCGATGAGCATAGTGTCTTGGCCTCCTCCACTGCTGGACCAAGCAACATCACCCGAGTCGGGGAAAAGCGCGCTCGCGAATCGATTCATCAAGCAATACGCTCCACGTGCGAGGCAGCGAAACTGAGTCCGTCGGAAATAAAGCGGGTGTGCATCGGCGCAGCGGGCGCAGCGCGTGAAGAAGCAGCCACCGCGCTGCGGAAGTTTAGCGAAGAGTTGATCCATGGCGAAATTGAGGTGGTCGGCGATATGGCCATCTCTATGGAAGCCGCGTTTGGCGCTGGTCCCGGAGTCATCGTGATTGCAGGGACGGGTTCCATCGCCTACGGCCGCAACATTCATGGAGCCACAGCTCGCGCCGGCGGGTGGGGATTCGCTATCGGCGACGAGGGTTCCGCACACTGGATCGGCCGCAAAGCTTTGTCCCAATTGCTGCGCGCAGTCGATGAAAGAGCCAAGGGATCTCTAAGCCAAAACATAGCGCAAGCTGATTTCATATCTGGAAGCTTGTTTCGCGAATTGATGCTTGTCTGGAAAGTAGACTCACTTGAGGAACTGGCACGGCGAGCAAACTCCGATTCGGATTTTTCGGCGCTGTTTCCTGCAGTTTTAGCGAGTGCTGACTCAGGAGATGATTTGGCGCGGGAAGTTCTGGAGAAGGCCGCGACCCAGCTTTTGCGCCTGGCGGCGATCGTAATCCGTCGTCTTTTCCCGGAAGGAGACGACGTGACACTCGCTATGGCCGGAGGTGTCTTTCGCCACTCGAAAACAATCCGCCAACTCTTTTGCGACCAGGTTCTCGCAGCGCACCCAAAGGCTATTTTGAATCAAGAAATCGTCGAGCCGGTCCACGGCGCGTTGAAGATGGCTAGGAAACCCAAAGGATAGTTCCCTGCGATCCGCTAGCGTCCGCCGCCGACATCGAGAATGGCTCCTGTGACATAAGAAGCGGCTGGAGAGAGAAGCCAAAGCACCGCTTCCGCCACTTCCTCGGGCATACCTGCGCGCTGCATCGGGATCGACGGCGTAAAGCGCTGCAAGCGGTCCGGCGCACCGTTGGCAGCGTGGAGGCCGGTTTCAACCAATCCGGGAGCAACCGCATTGACTCGAATCCCCTCCATCGCTACTTCGCGCGCCAGGCCAATCGTGAAGCTGTTAATCGCTCCTTTCGACGCGGCATAGTGAACCCATTCGCCCGCGGATCCGGTGTCGGCGGCACGTGAAGAAATATTCACGATCGCTCCGCCCGATCCGCCGTTTGGCTTCGACATCCGGCGCACTGCCTCGCGAGCACACAAGAATGCCCCTGACACGTTCACCCCCATAACCTTTGCCAGAACTTCGGCGCTCACTGAATCGACTCGAGCAAAGCCCCCTGTGATCGCGGCATTATTCACCAGGGCCTTTATCGTGCCCAACTCCCGCTCAGCGGTGCGAAATAATTCGACTACATCTTCTTCACTAGATACATCAGCATGAATTGCAAGGGCTTTCCCACCTTCATGAACAATGTTTGCGGCGATCGCACGCGCTTCATCCTCACCAGTCGCATAATTCACGGCAACACAAAACCCCCGATGGGCCGCCTGTGTCGCTATCGCGGCTCCAATGCCACGGCTGGCGCCGGTCACAATGAGTGTCCCGTGGTGCTCGGGTTTGGGAGCAAGGTCCATTCGCGACGGCCTGGTGAGATCTGGCGAGATACACCAGGTTACATTAATCTGATCTTCCTTTGCCTGAATATCAGGCAAATAGTACAATCAGGCTATGAAAACATTGCAATCTGCAAGGGTCGGAAAGCGAGGCTCAATCATCGTTCCGGCCACTCTGCGCAAACGCTTCGGGATTGAAGAAGGAAGCATTGTGACTGCCGAGGAAAAGGACGATGGCATATTGATCCGTCCTGCCGTCGTCATTCCCATCGAGCGCTATGCGCCCGACCGGAAGGCAGAATTCCTTCTCTCCAACGCAGTGGGCCAACCCGACTACCGCAGCGCCCGCAAAGCGGTTCGAAAGATGGGCCTCGATCCCGATTCTATTCCCCACCGCCGGCCTTATTAGATGGATCGCCTGTTTCTGGACGCAAACGTTCTCTTCTCCGCGGCCTATAAACCTGACGCGCGGGGCCGTCGACTCTGGAAACTCGAAGACGTGACACTGTGCAGTTCGAGATACGCACTCGAAGAAGCACGCATCAATCTTACCGGCGATGATCAATGGAGCAGTGTGTCAGAACTCGCCAGTGTGGTCCAGTTTTATGAATCGCTGAGCCGCACCGTTCCTCGAGGAATCACCTTGCCCGAAAAGGACGAACCAATTCTGCTGGCAGCGATGGAGGCCCGGGCTGACTATCTGCTAACAGGGGACTTTCAACACTTCGGCCGATACTTCGGCAAGAAAATCGAGGGCATCCTGATTGCGACGCCGGCGCAGTACCTCAGAATCAGAAATGGATGACGGTTACTCGACTACCTTCCAACCGTCGAGATCGCCGGGCAGGTGTAGGTCCCATCGTAGGAAATAGCGAGCCGCATCCTGAGCACTATGGAAAAATCGCTCTGTGGATTCCGCCAAGTTGCAGGGCTGAACCGGGTAAGCGCGAGCCTGCCGATATACATACCGCCCATCGTCCAGCCTTTCAATTGTGGCCCTTTCGTCGACCGGATTTCCTTCTCGGTGAGGACGCCATTCCCTGGGAAACCATTTGTTCGCTTCAAGCAGCATGCTCAAATGATCAAAAACTTCCGAAAAGCTGAGAGGCGCATGGGGCCATAGTCCTCGTGATAGGCGGTCGGGCATATTTATATGTCCGCCGCGCAGTAAAAACGTTAACGTTTCTGAATCCACGGATTCTATTTATCCTGCGTCACCGTAGGCACATTGATGCCGACTTTCGCCGCAAAATTCTCAGCCTCTGCATACCCTGCATCCACATGGCGAATTACACCCATGCCCGGATCGGTCGTCAAGACGCGTTCGATGCGCTTGGCCATCATCTCGGTGCCGTCGGCAACTGTGACCTGGCCCGCGTGCAGCGAATAGCCGATCCCTACGCCACCGCCGTTGTGAATTGAAACCCAGGATGCACCTGCTGCCGTGTTCAGTAGCGCATTCAGCAAGGGCCAATCGGCCACCGCGTCGGAACCGTCCTTCATGCTCTCAGTCTCGCGGTACGGAGAGGCGACCGAGCCGCAGTCGAGATGATCGCGGCCGATTACGATTGGAGCTTTGATTCTTCCCTTCTTCACCAGTTCGTTCATTGCCAGGCCGAACTGCGCGCGCTCGCCGTATCCCAGCCAACAGATGCGCGCGGGCAGTCCCTGAAACTTAATCCGCTTGCGCGCGAGGTCGATCCAGCGGCGCAGAATGGCATTGTCTGGGAATAATTCGAGAACCAGATCGTCGGTGACGTGGATATCGGAAGCTTCGCCTGAGAGCGCAACCCATCTAAACGGCCCGCGGCCCTCGCAGAACAAAGGCCGAATGTAAGCCGGAACAAAGCCGGGAAAATCGTAGGCGTTCTTTACACCACGCTGAAAAGCGAAGGTACGGATATTGTTGCCGTAATCGAATGTCACCGAGCCCATCTTCTGCAGTTGCAACATGCCTTCGACATGCTTCGCAATCGCATCAAGGGATTTCTCCTGATAGGCCTGGGGATCGCGCTGGCGCAGTGCGATCGCATCCGCCAACGTCATACCGTTCGGTACATATCCGTTGAGCGGATCGTGGGCGGAAGTTTGATCGGTAAGAATATCGGGCACGATGCCACGAGAAGCCAGTTCTGGAATGATGTCCGCGCAGTTCGCTACCAATCCGACGGAAACATTCTCCTTCTTGCGCACTGCGTTCTTCAGGATGCGCAGCGCTTCGTCGAGCGTGGTAACCATGAAGTCGCAGTAACCGGTCTTCAGCCGCTTCTTGATACGCTCAGGGTCGACGTCGATGCCGAGAAACGCCGCGCCGGCCATGGTTGCAGCCAACGGCTGGGCTCCGCCCATGCCACCCATACCGCCCGAGACAATGAGTTTGCCCGATAAGTCGCCGCCAAAATGCTTTTCGCCTGCGGCCGAGAAAGTTTCGAACGTGCCCTGCACAATTCCCTGCGAGCCAATGTAAATCCACGACCCCGCCGTCATCTGCCCGTACATCATCAGGCCGGCGCGCTCGAGTTCGTTAAACTTTTCCCAGTTGGACCAGTGGCCCACGAGGTTGGAATTGGCCAGGAGCACTCGCGGGGCATACTCATGGGTTTTGAAGACGCCGACTGGCTTGCCTGATTGCACCAGCAGGGTTTCATCATCGTCAAGAGTTTTCAGAGCGGAAATGATCGCGCGGTATGCAGCCCAGCTTCGCGCCGCGCGGCCAGTACCGCCATAGACGACCAGATCCTGCGGGCGTTCGGCCACGTCGGGATCAAGGTTGTTCATCAACATGCGCATGGCGGCTTCCTGCTGCCAGCTCTTGCAGGTGATTTGCGTACCACGCGGGGCGCGAATGGAGGCGGGAACCTGAATCTCAGTTTCTACGGGCATGAGTTCATGGTAACGCTGCGAAGGAGAGGGGACAAATTCAGCGGAGGGATCCGAAGTGTGGTGGGGATGTTTCGACTGCGCCGGATGGACCTACGGTCCTTCCAGCTTCGCTCAACATGACAAAACCGAGAGTAAGCACTACCAGCTGCTGTAAGCCGTTCCATCCGTGCCAGTAGCGTTGGAGGCGGAGTGAACATCGTCGATCCCCGGATCCTGCTGATCGGCGGAGAGCAGGACATCCTCCTGGACAACTTGCCAGTTCGCTTCATTCGTCATGGGATCTTTGGGAAGAGCCTTGAGATAGCCACCCTGCACCAGATCATCCAAGCCCTGCGGTGCTTTTTGCTTATCGAGGGTGTATTGCGAAATCAGCGAGCGCAATTCGAATAGATCCTGCCGCAATACCGATTCGCGCGCCCGCACCACTGACTGGGTATAAATAGGAAGCGCGATCGACATGAGGATTAAGATCATGCTGATCACGATCATCAACTCCAGCAACGTGAAACCCGAACTGCGCCCCAATTTCGCCCGGCTTGCCATTTACCAATCCTTATATTTCGTGCCGTCCAGCGCCTCATCCTGCGATTTGGTGTAGACATCAAAAACACTCTGCCCGCCCCAGGAGTCGGAATCCGGATCGTCCTGCATTGAGCGCAAGCCCCACTCGGTTGAGTTCGTCATGGGATCGATAGGAATGCTGCGCAGATAACGAACCTTCTTTCCCTGCACATCGACACCTTTGACCAATGTGTCCAGATCGGGCGGATAACCCTGGCTATCGACTTTGGTTTGAAAAGCCCCGCGGTCGGCATCCAGCTTGTAGCGGTCGATGGCATCGCGCATCTCCCACAAATCAGCCCGCAACCGGCGCTCCTTTTCGCGTTTAATGGTTAACCGGGCAGTCGGAATAACCATGGTCGACAAAATCAGCAGGATTGCGGTCGCAATAATTAGCTCGAGCAAAGAAAACCCTTGCTGCGACTTCCTGCCCCAATCGTTATGAAACCTGCTTCCCTTCATTTCCCTAACTTCTAATAATTATTACCGTCACTTCACCGATGCTTGCGCTACTGCACCGTAATCGAAGCCTGGGCGCCGTTCACCGTAATGGCTTGCAAGTTCGGATCACGCGCCCCTCCTCGAGTGATGGTCAGAGGAGTCTGTCCGGTTGCCTTGGCCTGGAATGTCAAAGTGACAACCGCGCCCTGACCGGAAACTCCTCCCGCGCCGGGCGGCCTGGTGGCCGTAATTTGCAGAGTGCCGGTTGTGTCGTCTTCGCGGTGCACCAGAGCCACCGCCTGTCCATCCTGCGAAAGGAATCCTCCATTGGAAACATTCACCAGTTGCAATTTCGCCGGATCGTAGTTCATTTGCACCGGCACGGAGTAAACATTTTGTGCACCCGAGATCAGCAAGTTAACCACGAAGGTATCGCCCCTCTTCGCGGTGATCTGCCCGGGATCGAAGAGGAAGTTCGCGCTTCCCTGCTGGCCTGGAGTCGCGTTCGGTGCAGATTGCGCCGGCGGAGTTGCAGGGGCTTGGCCTGCTGGCTGCCCAGCCGGCGCCACAACCGGAGTTGTGCTTGCCGGATGGCTGATGCGCCGAAGTTCGATCGAGTTGGCTGTGCCGATATCGATGGCGCGCTGGTTCAACTCGCTCAGGCTGGTTCCGCGGATTACATGTGGCGTGATGGCAAATACGGTTTCATCCGACGAATGGTCCTGCGTGGTCTGGCCGAACAAATATTTAATGATTGGAAGCTGCGCCAGACCCGGGATTCCGCTCAGAGCTTTCGTCTGGGAATCGTCGAAAATACCGCCAATCAGGCTGGACTCGCCATCCTTCAGCCGTATCTCGTGCTCAATTTTCTTTTGGCCGATGATGGGCTGGCTGATGCCGCCAATGCTCGACTGCCCGACCACCGAAGAAATTTCCATCGTGATCTTGAGCGTGACTTCGTGATCGGCATGCACGTGGGGGGTTACATCGATATTCACACCGACGTCGAGGTACTGGAACTGCGTGTTCACCAGGGGGTTGATGCCAACACCGCCGATTCCGGGCTGGAACGAACCCGTAGCAACCGGTACGCGCTCGCCGATCTTGAGAGTCGCTTTCTGATTATCCAGCGCGCGCACCTGGGGATTCTGCAACATCTTGGTATCGCTGTCGCTCATCACCGCCGAAAGATTGGCGCTTCCAATCGATACCTGAAAATCTGTCGCATTCAAATTGCCGAGTGTGTTCAACTCCAGACCGGTGCCGCTAGTAGAGGGAGTGGTAGTTCCGGTGGTAGAGGTGGTCGTGGTCGAGGTTGTATTGATGTTGCTCTGCAAAGTTACAGTCGCGCTGGTCGGCGGACTCAATCCCAACGTGCGCGACTTGTCCTTGCTGATTTGCAGCACGGCAATATCGACTACGACTTCCGGACGGGCCTTGTCGAGATCGTCGACCAGTTTTTGCGCCAGCGCAATCTGCGCCGGCGTGCCTCGAACGACCAGAGCGTTCTGCGAAAGCAATTGCTGCACGCGCTGCACATCCAAAACGGCGCGAATCGCGTTGACCACGTCCTGCAACTCTGTGGGCTGAGACAGGTTCTGCAAATAGAAGGTTTTGAGAACGCTTTGCTCCAGTTCCTTGCGCTTCGCCGGATTGTCCTGCGCCACAAAAATTGTGTTGGAAGTTACCGGACGCCAGAACGTTTTCGACTCGAGCGCCGTAATCTCAAGCGCGTCTTCCAACGTTACTCCATTCAGTTCGACCTTGATGCGGCGAGAAGTGTAGTCGGGATCAAACAAAACATTGACCCCGGCCAATTGCCCGATCGTCTGATAAATAACCTTGGAATCCTCGGTGAGTTTTACGGTGATGGGAACATTCGAGATGGGGGCCAACTCGACCGGACCGCCCGCCTCTTTGATTTCCTTTTCCAGGGCGTTCGGTGGTCCAGCGGACCGTGGTTGAGGATTCGTGGCATTGTTGATCAGCTCCAGCGTTTTCTTCAATTCCTGCTGCGCGATGAACAGCGACGGATCAATCTGCATGGCTTTTTGAAATTCGGCCAACGCCTCCTGTAGCTTGCCTTCGTCGAGAAGCTGATCTCCATGATGGGTAATGGTGGCGGCAGCCTTGAAGCGCAAACGCTCGAATGACGAACGGTAACGCAAATCTTTGGGCTTCAGGTCGTAGGCCTGCTTGAAGAAGTCATAGGCAGCCTCATAGTTCTGTCGCGCTTCCGCGTCCTGACCTTTTTCGTAGAGGGTTTTGGCCTTGTCGGCTATGGCAGGGAGTACGATAACCAGAACCAGCAGCGTGATCGCCGCAGGCATCAGACGTTTCATTTATCAATCCTCGTCCTGAAATCTTTGCCGGGAGCCTTCGCCGGACAGGCGGTTCTCCACACTCCCACCCCAAAAACTGGAATGGTTTCACACATTTTTGATGAAGCTTTGAGCGATTATAGCATCGCCCTTCCCCGGCCCCGATCTCATTGTGTGCGCGGGAGTTACACTCTTTGGTCTTAGCCCCAGTGGGGTCGGGCAAAATCCGGCTCCGGCGCCATGGCTCTTCGAAGGAGGAACACAAGCCAAGACGCCGGGCACCGCGATCACAGCTCCGACCCTGCTGATAAGATGTGCTTAACTATGCCCCGTCAGTCGGCCCACCAGACTAAGCCCAACCCGGAGAAATCCCCGCGCCGCGACCCAACCGCCTCTGGCGAGCGCAATGCTGCCGTTAATAGGATCGCTTCACACAACTACTTCTTGCTGGAAAAATTTGAGTGCGGCGTGGTTCTGACCGGAACCGAGGTCAAATCGGTTCGCGGCGGGCTCGCTAACCTAAAGGATTCCTATGGGATCGTGAAAGACGGCGAGCTTTGGCTGCTGAATGCTCACATCGGCCCTTACGAGCACGGCAACATTTTCAACCACGCCCCATTGCGCACGCGCAAGCTGCTTATGCATCGGGAAGAGATTCGGAAGCTGATCGGCAAGTCGCAGCAGAAAGGGCTCACACTGATTCCGGTGCGGATGTACTTCAAGAACGGGCGCGTGAAGGTGGAACTGGCGCTGGCCAAGGGCAAGCAGCTCTGGGATAAGCGGGAAACGGAACGGAGACGGACGGCTGATAAGGAAGCCCGAGACGCCGTAGCCCGCAGCCGGAAAACCTGAGCGATCCCCCAAGAATTGTCATTCTGAGCGAAGGAGCGCGATTCTCTTTTCGAATCGCACTCCGGCCCACAGCTTCTTAAGACCGCAAAGGAGTTCTCTGCACCACCGCCTGCCCTGCCCTTGCCAAAGACAGAAATCCGCGAGTTCACCACACCTCAAGCTTAATCTGCCGGTACCGATTGATTAGTTCAAAGTCTGTCCGGTTGGTGGTGATGAGACGGGCGCCGTGGGAGCGAGCGGTGAGCGCGATGAGAACGTCGAAATGCAGGTCACGCAG
>Ga0070735_10002440_pt1 | contig 16853 bp, 12 predicted proteins | sample Coa_R1_FD_66443 | JGI IMG/M metagenome (GOLD analysis project Ga0070735, IMG submission 66443) | Surface soil microbial communities from Centralia Pennsylvania, which are recovering from an underground coalmine fire - Coalmine... | ecosystem: Environmental > Terrestrial > Soil > Unclassified ... | reverse complement strand
TAGAGCTGCTCGCTGCGCATCCCCTTGATGTCGAAGGTTCCGGCCGTCCGGAATCGCGCGCCGCGCATCCTTTCGGCGACGAGGGCGTACGTCTGCAGCGAGACCAGGATTGCTCCCGGCGAGGCCAAGTTCTGGATGCGGGCCGTCTTGTCGATCGTGGCGGCCGTGTAGTCGCCGCTTGCCGGCCCGGCGATCCCCGTGTGAACGCCGATCCTCAGGCGCAGCGGTCCGTCCGGCGTCGAGATCGGGCTTTCGGTTAAGTGCTGAAGGATCTCAAGGGCGCAGAGCACCGCCTCTTCCGCGTCGACGAACGTGACGCAGAAGCCGTCGCCAGTTGGATTGACCAGAAATCCGTTGTGCTCGTGGATGCAGCGGAGTACCAGATCGTCGTGCGGCGCCTTGATTCCTGCGCGGAAGGCCTCGTCGCGCCTTGCGCTGGTCGCGCCGGACATCTTCTCCTTGAGCGCCACGGAGTTCACGATGTCGGTGAACATCGCGGTGACGACGCCGGAGGGCGGTAGCTGTTCAAACGCGTCGGCGGCCATGGACGCATATTCGCCGAACGCCGCGCCGCGACCTGCGCCGGAGTGCGTGGCCACAGAGGGTTCAGATATCAAACCGGCGGTTGAGGACGCCGTTTTTCCGTCCTCGACCGCCGTTGCTTCCCGGACCGGCTGGCGCCCCTGCGGCCCACGTGCCTGAATCCGATGCCAGGAGTGCTACGCGCCCTCCGATCCCTGCAGCTTGACCAGCTTGTCGTATAGTCCGAAGATCAGCAGCGTCGGCGCCCACTGCCCGATGAAATTCGCCGTATCGTCGTGGTCCGTGGCCTTCAGGACCAGGGATACACCGATGGCGCTGAGCGCCGCCCAGAGGAAGATATCCGAAGGCAGCTTTGCCGTCTGCTGCTCGATGGTACGCGCGACGGGCCCCTCGCGGTGAATGGGCCTCGGCTGCGTTTTGGGTTGCGTGTCTAAAGCGGTCACTTGCCTACCTCCACTTGCTTTGTCGCTCCGGGACGGGCGGTGGCGCCATTCCGAAGGTACCCTGCGTGGACGGTCCGCGCCGGCCCAAGGTTCCGCAGGCTCAACCACCGAATCGACAGGGGCGACCGACCGTCCAGGTTTAGCGATCGTGCGGTTTCGGCAGTAGCGTGGGTCAACGGATAAAAACGTACGAGAGGGTTGGACGCCTGAGCGTTAACCGCTTCACGAGCAGCAGTGCCAGCAAGCGCGGCGCGGCGCTCTGCCGGCATAGCTTGCGGGTCCGTACGGTAAATGTACTCGTCAACAAGCCGGGCCCGCGCGAACGAGACTCAGCCCACTGGACGAGCGAGCTGGTATTCCCAACGGAACCTATAGGAGCTGAATGAGGGGGGTTACCAGCGACGCCGTCGAGGCCGCGACGAGCAAGTGAGTGTGATCTGGCGCTGCACGGTGACAGCTCACGCGCCGGCGGGTCGGCCCTCTAATAAGTGAGTGTGATCTGGCGCTCCACCGTGACGGCGCTCGGTTTTACGATTAGCAACGTTCGAGCGCTGATCCAGCGCGGCGGAATCCGTCGGATTCGCCGCGCCTGCGGTCCAACGCTGGGGGTCTTGCCCGGATAATACTCCATCGTTGCTGCGATCGTCATGTACCCCGGGCTGAAACTCTAGGACCGCCGCCTGAGCTAGATGTCGCTGCGCCTGTGGGTGCAAATGGAAGCCATTCCGCACTTCAATTATGGCGTCGAGGGGGGCGGGGCCGGGCAAGGCCAGCGGATCTTACGGATACAAGGTTTCCAGGGCGTTTGTGACGAGGCGGAGGCCAAGCGCACCGGCGCCTCTGCGCTTCATCAGGCCGTCCGGTCCAAACAGGAAGTAGTACGGCCAAATCCCGCTCAACTCGAAGCGGTCCCCTATAAGGCGATCGTTGTCGATCGCGCACGGCTCGGTAATGCCAATTCGCGCCGCGACGCTGCGAACATCCTGGATCAGCATGTCTTGCGCAACGCGGGGCGTATGCACGGCGATAAAGGTTACGCTGCGCCGCGCGAACCTGTCGCGTAGTGCGTGGACGTCGGGCATATTCGCCTTACACGTGGGGCACGACAGCGCCCAAAAGTGCACGACAACTGGTGCCACAACCGCGGGTTGTAGGGACGACGAATAGTTGAGCCATTCTACCGCCCCATCAAGGCCCGGAAGAGGCGTACCTACTCGCATAGCCACAGCGCTATTTCCCTGAGGATTTGGCATGCTTGTCAAGGAACTTGGCCGCGGTGTGAGCGACCTTATCGTCGCCCTTTGCCAGCTCCGTCCAGATCTTGACGGCGTCGTCCGTGTGGCCAGAGAGGTCAAGCGCGTGCGCCAGACCCAATTTGGAATCGCGGTTGTCTGGCTCGTACTGCAACGACTCTTTGAAGAGTGTGGCCGCGCGTGATGGATCTTTTATCACCGTCGACGCACCCTGAGCTGCCCGCGCGATCGCGAGATCATGCTTGGTGGAGAGGGAATGGACCTTCAATGGCGATTGCGCAGGCCCGCAGCCCGTTAGAGCCGACGAAGCAGCGACGCTCAGTATCCCCAGCTTGCCAGAAATCATCTTGCTCATCCGATTTCTTCCTCCTGCGATTTGACGCCACGAGTACGTAACCCGAGGCGATTTCAGCAATTCGCGGTGTCGTTCAGGTACGCGGCATAGCAAGCCCCGATGCCGGTATTGAACGCAACGCAACTCGGATCTCCCAGCGGGTTGCCGACGCAATCCGCACAGTCCGGGTAGGCGTTGTCGAGCGCCTGCTGACACTCGCAAAACCGAAAATCTGCGACGGTCATGCAGTCCATGCAGTCGCTCGGCTGGGTGCAGCCGCGGTTCGGCGCATTGTATGGGTTACACCTGCATTGCCCGATGGGATTCCCCATGAAGTCGAACAGGCACATCGGAGGCACGGAAACCGCCACGCCGCAATTGGGATCCTGGAGCGCCGCAGCGTGTGCGACGCCAGCATCGCTGAATTGGCGCGCAAGCGTGCTCGCAATCGCACTCATCCGCTTTTGCCGCGCAAGGCCAACCGCGACGGCGCGAACGGCGTCGTCCGCCGCGATCAAGCCAAGGAATCCAGCGCTGACCGTTATGCCGAGTCGGCGCAACGCTGCGCGTCGTGAGACGGACTGGTCATCGGATAGGCTGTCACCCCGTTCACGGGATGAAACGACGTCCGAACGGTCTGACTGTATCATGACTCTGGCGCCTTTCCTCTATCATCGTCGCGGGGTGCGGCGGCAAGCGGGTCCAAAACGGCGGGCGCCTCCGCGGGTTGAATCTCCGTTATCCTCCTCAGAACCATATCCACGAGGATTTCAACCTGTCTACGCTCTTCTAACCGGTCGATTACTGCTTGCGCGACCATATCAGCGAGCTCGGCGGCACTCAATGCGTCCATGCTGTACCTCGTCGACTCTGGGCTGCCATTGTTGGAATCCCCGAACGCGACCGACTTATTGAATGCCATGGCGAGCGATTACAATCAGATCATAACACCCGCCCCCCGCGATTCTGCAAGTGGACGGCTGTCTCCTTTGACGATTTATTGTGAAGCTGGTCCTGACGGGACGGGTGCTATGCGCTACGATTGGAGCAAATTGGGTGTTCAGCGCAATTCGGGTGAATTCCCAGGAGGGGGCCCATGGAGCACCAGATTCGGATCGATCCAGACAACCGCGCGGACCTGGCGGAGGCGGACGAGGAGCGCCACGCGCGCCGTGAGGATGCGACAAGCGCTGCACTCGTTGGCGCGCGACTTCGATCGCTTCGCAGCGCCGGCGCACGGCAAGTTTCTGCCGGACGTGCGGCGGGCCCGGCCGCGATAGTCATAAACGCGTTGCGACCAACGAGGCAGGAATTGCAGGCCCCACCGCGAAGAATCGCCCAAACGCGTCGGCGGGGAGGCAGGAATGGCGGCGATCAGGACGGCGATTTTGGGCCAGGGGCGGAGCGGGCGCGATATTCACGGCGCGCATCTCTCGAAGGATACGGAGCGGTACCGGATCGTCGTGGCGGTCGATCCGCTGCCGGAGCGACGGGAGCGCGCGGCGCGCGAGTACGGCTGCGAGACGTTCGCGGACTACACGGAGCTGCTCCGCCGGAAGGACATCGATCTGGTGGTAAACGCCGCGCCGAGCAAGTTCCACGCGCCAATCACCCTCGCGCTGCTCCAGGCCGGTTTCAACGTGCTGTGCGAGAAGCCGCTGGCGAACCGCGTGGCGGGCGTTGACCGGCTCATCGCAGCGGCGAAGGACTCCGGCAAGACGTTCGCCGTCTTCCAGCAGTCCCGGTTCTCGCCCGCCTTCCGGCAGGTGCGCGAGGTGATCGAATCCGGAGTTCTTGGCGACATCGTCCAGATCAACATTGCATACAACGGCTTCTCGCGCCGATACGACTGGCAGACACTGACCGAGGAGATGGGCGGCAACCTGCTCAACACGGGGCCGCATCCGCTGGATCAGGCGCTCCAGCTCTTCGGGCCGGAGGCCGAGCCGAAAGTCACGTGCATCATGCGCAATGTGAACAGCTACGGCGACGCGGACGATCACGTCCTGCTCCTCCTGCAGGGCGAGGGCCGGCCGATCGTCCACCTGGAAATCTCCTCCTGCTGCCGCTATCCGTCATTCACCTACAACGTTTATGGCACGCGCGGAGGCCTCAAGGGCGATACCAGGCGGCTGGAGTGGGAGTACTACGATCCGGCGACCGCGCCGAAGCTGGCGCTGACCCGTGCGCCGATCGTGAAGCCGGACGGTACCCCGGCCTACTGCTCCGACTCGCTGACCTGGACCAAGAAGGAGTGGAGCTCGCCTGCCGGTGACGGCCTGTTCGAGACGATGTCAAAGGCGTTCTACTCGATGCTGCACCGCACGCTGACGGAAGGTGCGCCCCTGGAGATCACGCCCGCCCAGGTCCGCCAGCAGATCGCCGTAATCGAGGAGGCCCAGCGGCAGAATCCGCACATCTATGCATGAGGGGGTGATGAGGTGATGGGGAGAGCCCTATGTAGTCGATTTTCCGAATTGACTGTGGACCATACCATGACCCTCTCACCCGCTCACCCTCTCATCCCTCGAAGTGCCCGAACCGGTCCTCGCCGCGGACGAGAATCGGGCGCCAGGGCGTGCCCATCGAGCTGAGGGCGACAGGCCTGACGGAAGGCGGGACATAGCGCATGGTGAGTCCGCAGCGGCGCCGACTGGACCGGTTTGGCAGGCTGCCGTGGATCAGCGCACCGTCGTGGATCGAGGCTTCGCCCGGCCGCAGGATCAGGTCTACGGCGCGCGCCTCCTCCTCGGTGGTCACCGGCACCTCCTGGTTGATGCTCAGCAGATTCCCGGCCACGCCCGCCTTTCCATGCGCTCGGATGCCGTCCCGATGCGTGCCGGGCAGGACGCGCATGCAGCCGTTCTCAACGTCGCTGCCGTCCACGGCGTACCAGATGGTCAGCGCGTTGGGCGGCTCCAGGCCCCAGTAGGTCGCGTCCTGGTGCCAGGCCACGAACCTCTCGCCCGCGCCGTATTTGCAGAAGAAGTGCGTGGCCAGCAGCAGGATGTCCGGCCCGATCAGGCTTTCCACCGCATCGAGAACGGCCGGCCGAGTGGCCAGCTCCATGATGAACGACTCCTCGAAGTGGCGATCCACCAGCCCGATCTGCGCCTTCTCCTGCCCGACCAGCGCCTCCAGCCGGTCGAACCGCCTGCGTACCTCATCTGCGCCCGCCTCGTCCAGCACGCGGAGTCCGGTGAGGAAGCCGTACCGCGCATACGAGGCGACCTGGTCATTGGTTAGCGCCATTACATTCTGCCTCCACATTCATTGCGCGAACGAACTGGGCGCGCCGGGCGATCGGGCCGCCGGGCTAAACCCCGCGGCTGTCTGGCGCTCCGCCCATCGCCCGCCTGCGCGGGCGAAGCAGTTGCGGCTGCGATAACGGTGTATCTTGGCGCTGATTATGCTGTCCGCGCAGGGGCAATAAGCCGAAGGCTACCCAGCCGCGAGGTTTAGCCCGGCGGTGGCTATCTCCTACCGCGTCAGTTTCCACTGTTCGTCGCATAGGCCCGACTCCACCAGCGTTTCGTGAAGCGGGTCGGCGGGCGCCGCGGGCTGGTCCGGGTCGACGGCGAAGACGGCCCAGTCGCCGAGGCGGGGGAACAGCAGGTAGTTGAACTTCGCCAGCTCCGACTCGTGGAACGTGTGGCCGCTGTTGATCAGCACATAGCGTCCGGCGTCTCCGGGACCTGTGAACGGGCTGGGCGCGATGCACGCCGGGCTATGATCCGCGGAGGTGAGGCGCATCGCGCCGATCTGGAGCGCGGTCTTGCTCCACTTGAGGGGCAGGGCCGGTAGCGCCTTGCGGATCCAGATGTTGCTGCCGGGGTCGCCGAACAGGATCAGGTTGCAGCGCCGGCAGTCCTCCGCGGTCACCTCGGTATCGTTCTTGACCGGTAAGTCGCCGGCGAAGTAGCGGCTCCATTCGTAGGCGAAGCGGCGGAGCGTTGCGTCGGACCAGGCCTGCACAGCGGCGCTCCACGGCTTGCCGGTGCCCCGGACGCAGAGGAACCGGCTGGTGAACGCGTCGTCGATCGGGCCTTGGAGACCGGGACGCTTGCCGGTCGGCCGGGCGTCGGCGCCAGCGGCGGCCCAGTGGCCGCCGCGGCGCTCCAGGATGATGGGGCGAGCGGGTGAACCGGCCTGTCCGCCGGGTTCATCGGGTACGCTTCGTCTACCGCTTGATAGCGCCAGGCGCCGGTCGAGACCCGGCAGGGCCACCTCCTGGCCGCCGATGGAGAGGCGGGCGCCGGGCTTCTGGAGCATCGGCGGCAGGATGGCGAATCGCACGACGTTGCGCGGCTCGCTGACAGCGATGTCGCCGTTATCGGCGACCCTCGCCTCGATCTCGGCCCGCTCGTAGTGCGCGCCGAGCGCCAGCACCTGGAGCCAGTGGCAGCGCGAGTACTTTAGCGTCCAGGTGACGAACCGGATGTGGCGCGGCGCGCGGTTCTCGCCCTTCTCAACGAGCTCGGCGATCCGGCGCATCTGCTCCGCCCAGTTCTTCGGATCCTGTACGTGCGCGGTGCCGGGAGAGATCAGATTCACCATCTGCAGCCCTTCGCGCCGGAATGCTTCGCCCATGATGACGTGCGCCTGGAAGAACGGGTCCTTGTCGCCAATCGCCGCGACCACCGGGACCACGCCCGCGTTGGCCGCGTAGTCCACCGAATCGAGCATGTGGAGCATCTTCTCCTGGTAGTCCGGCAGCGGGCCGACCTTCAGGAAGCCCATGCCCGGCGTCTCGGAGAAGCGGTGCGTATCTACGTAGCCGCAGTAGGGGCCGAGCGCCGCGAACTGGTCGGGGTGCTTCAGGCCGAGGTGCCACGTGCTCGAAGCGCCGGCCGACATGCCGCGCAGCACAATCCGGTCACGGTCGATGCTGTACCTGCGGCAGACGTCCTCGATCGCCTCGAATACGTCGGTCTCGCCGGCCCAGCGCGAGCAGTTCTCCACGCGGCCCATGGGAAACAGCTCGATGAAGTCGGAGGAAGGCGCGGGGTTGGCCTCGGCACCGCCCCTATCATAGGGCCGTAGAAAATGGACGATCGCCATACCGTCCGGCTTCACGCTGCCGTGCAGGACCACGTCGAGCCGCATCTTACTGCCGGCCCGATAGCCGGACGGGACGATGAGCCCGTAGGGCTGAACCGAGCCGTCCACGTCGGAGATGAAGCCGCGGACGAGGCGGCCCTGCAGACGCTCCCACGGCGCGGAGCCGGCTTCCGCGGCAGAGAGACGGACCTCGGCGTGGCTCAATGTGCGCTTGATAAGCGCGATATCGTCCGCGGAGAGGCTGGGCGAGTAGCGCAGGGCCCACAGCACGGCCTTAGTGTAGATCGCCACGTCCGGCAGGTGAAATTGAAGGACGGGGAAGATCGCCTGACGCACGGGTCGAAGGCGGGCGATGACGTCGCTGTATCGCGCACGGATATCCGCGTCATCTGCCGCGGACAGCCGACCGGGCAGCGTGGAAGGAAGCTCGGCGCGCAGATCCGGAAGCCCCGCGATCTGGTGGGCTTGCGCCGCCGCGGGCGCGACGTGCCAGAGTGCGACGAGGCCGACCAGCATCGCCACGATCCGAAGAAGCCTGACGGCCGCGGCTCCTCGGTGCTCGAATTGAAGTCGGGGCAAACATACGGCGCCGGCGGGTAGGGCGAGTCCAGCTCGATTGGCCCACAGGCGAGCGGCCGGCGCGGACGGAAAATGGGCAGACCGGAATCGCTTCATGGCGCGCCGAACCAGGCTTTGTGCTGCGCGCGGAGCGGCACGTCCTCGTCCGTCGGCAGGTAGACGCCGGTGACGGTCCGGGTTTCTCCCAGAAGCTGGCGTTGGATGGGAGTGCAGCGGTCGTAAAGGTCGACGTAGTCGCGCATCGGATGGTAGTCCATCGGCGCGACCCAGCGGAAGCCGTAGCCCATGAATAGCGACTTGCGCGTGTACGGCGAGTGGTTGGGGCCGACCGCGTGGTAGGTGCGCTGCTCGAACAGGAAGGCGTCGCCCGGCGCGCCCAGCACCTCGATCGCGCCATAAGGATGTGGCGCGCCGGGCGCTGAGGCGGGCGGCCCGGTCAGGCGGTTGCTGCCGGGAACGACCTGCGTGTTGCCGCGGCCCGGCTGCGTCTGGTCCGAAAGGATATAGGCGACCTTCAACAGGATGCGCGGATGGGGTTCGGTCATCTCCCACGCCGACTGTCCGCCATCGCGGTGCCAGCCCTCGCCTTTGAAGTTCGCATCAGCATCGGGTGTTGGGTGCCGGACGATCAGGTGCGATGTAACGAGATGAATGTCCCAGCCGAGGATCGCGGCGACAAGCGGCAGGATGGCCGGATGATCCAGCAGCTCCAGGAAGACGGGGTCGTCCGGCAGGCAGTTGCGCTTCTGCCAGTGCTGCCGCGCGGAGAGACCGTCACGCTCCACCCCCTCCGCCGCGAGGCGGTCGGCCGCGGCGATCAGGCGGCAGACCAGGTCCTGGTCGAGCGCCTGACGGAGGGTGAGGAATCCGTTGCGGTCGAACTGGGCTTTCTGCGCCGCAATCGTCTTGCGAGCGGCCTCGTCGAGACAGATTTCAGACATCGTGCGGCCTTTCGCGCGGCCGAGCAGGACTCGGCGCAACCGCCATTTCGACACGCGCCCGGAACGATCCTTCGCGCACGACGTCTCATGGAGCGCCGGGCGAACTCAACGCCCCGCGCGATGCCGCGAGGGGCGCGAAGACGAGGACGCGTAGGGACCGTTCGTTTGCGGCCCAGCGGGTGAATGGCAACACGACTGACGGAATTGCCGCGCTCATCCCCGAATGACCGCGAGCACCTCGTCGCGGCGGCGTTCCATTTCGGCGCGGGTGGGAGCCTCAAGATTGAGCCGGATCAGCGGGTCGTTGGCGGAGGGGCGGACATTGAAGTGCCAGTCCGAGTACTCGATCGTGACGCCGTCGCGGAAGTCTTGCTGGCCGTCGGCGTAGCGCGCCTTCACGCGGGCGATGGCGGCGGCCACGTCCGGCACGGTGGAGTTGATCTCCCCCGAGACGTGGTACTCGCCCAGCCCGCCGACGAGCGCGCTCAGCGGCGCCTCCTGCTCGGAGAGCATCTGGAGGACGGAGAGCAGCGGAATGTAGCCATTGTCCGCATAGAAGTGATCACGGAAGTAGTAGTGGCCGGAGACCTCGCCGCCGAAGACGGCGTTTTCGGCGCGCATGGTGCGCTTGATAAACGAGTGGCCAACCCGCTCCGCCACCGGCCGCCCGCCGAGCCGCGTCACCCAGTCACGGACCGCCCAGGATGCGCGCAGGTCGTAGACGATCGCCGCGCCGGGGTCGCGCCGCAGGAAATGGCGGGACACGAGCGTGGTGATGAAATCGCCGGCGATCGCCGCGCCGGCCTCGTCGACGAAGAAGACCCGGTCAGCGTCGCCATCCCACGCCACGCCGAAATCGGCGCCCTCGGCGGCCACGCGCTCCGAGAGTTGGACGATGTTTTCCGGCTCGAACGGGTTGGGCCCGTGATTCGGGAAGCGGCCGTCCGGCTCGAAGAACAGCTCCGTAACGGACACCTGCGGCAGCCGCGCGAAGAGCGCCCGCGCCGGCAGCCCGCCGATCCCGTTGCCCGCGTCTGCTACCACGCGAAACGGACGAATCTCCTCCGGGCGCACGAACTGCATCAGGTGATCGGTGAATTCCGGCAGGACGTCTGCGCGGGAAACCGTGCCGCGCCGCGCCTCCGGCCGGTAGCGCCGGCCGGTTACGATCTCGGCGAGCTGCTCCAGCCCGGAGCCGGCGCCGACGATCTGCGCGCCTGCCCGCACCATTTTCAGCCCGTTGAGCTCCTTCGTGCAGTGCGAGGCGGTGATCTCTACGGCGGGCATATCGCGCGCGCCGCTGACGTAGTAGGCCATGTCGGTCGTGGCGGGGCCGAGGTCCAGCACGTCCACTCCCTGAGCGGTGATGCCGCGCGCCAGCGCCGCCGACCAGGCCGGTCCGGAGAGCCGGGCATCGTACCCAACGGCGATGGCGGACGCCTCGAACAGATCCGCCAGGCCGCGACCGATCTCCTCGACGCCATCCAGTGTGAGCGGCGCCTGGAAGGCCGTCGGGTCGTCCAGCCGGCCGTAGTACTCGCTGCTCTCGTCCACCAGTTCCGGAACCAGAGCGCGGATATCGTAGGTGCGAAACACACGCGGGTCGACAAGGGACATGGATGGGACAGGCTCCTGGTGAATTGGCTTAGATTCGGTTCGTGGGACGGCGAATCCTGTGGATCGTGGTTTGTGCTTTGTGAGGGACTGCCGTTCACGGCCATTGACTTGACGGTATAATGGCGCAATTGAGGAACCCGCATTTCGACGGGTGCAAAGCGGTATGATTGGACGAGGAGTCGACGAAATGCGCGAAACGAACCGAAATTGCGCTCGCAACACAGGGGACGGAACCGACCGATGAAACCCGCAATCACGGCCCTGGCTGTCTGGGCGCTCCTTGCTTCAGCCGCCCATGGGGCGGGTGCAATGGCGCCTTCCCTACCGTGGGAGACCGGCCGTGGGTTCATTCTTGCCGTCCGGCCCGCAGGTATGAGGGCGGTGCTGCCATATGCATTCGTCCCGCATTATCGGGCGTATCCGTCACTGCCGACGTACAGGTCCTATCCCTCGACGCCCTACTACTCTGCCTATCCGTCGAAGCCGACGTACCTCTCATACCCGGCACGCCCTACGTACCGTGCGACCCGTTATACTCTCTAGCGGCGTGTCAAAGAGTCCTCTGGAACCTTTCATGGCCGCAAGAAGTGCCAATTGCCATTCGTTCGTGGATCGGAACACATATCGGTTCATAGGCGCTCAAGGCGGTAGTGCGGGGCCCGAGGGCGCCGTCAGGGGGCGGCCTTCTCGCGGGAGGCGCCGCGCGGGAAGCGCAGGTGTACCGGCAGGAACCGCTCGGCGCGGTGCTCCGCCTCCAGGTTGTGCGTGCGTGCCTTGAGCAGGTCGTAGAGCGAGATCATGCCGATCAGCCGCTGCCCGCCCTCGCCGTCGTCCTCGACGACAGGGAAGCGGGTAAGGCCGCTCTCCGCCATGCGGTGGACCACCAGGCGGAGCGGCTCATCGGGGTAGGCGACAGTCGGCTTCGGCCGCACGAGCGCGCCAATCGGCTGGGGTTCGCGCTGCTCCTTCTGCTCCTGGATCCAGTTCTGCAGATCGGTGCGCGTGACGACGCCCAGCAGGTGTCCATTCTCCCCAACCACCGGGTAGAGCCGCTGGAACTTCTCGTTTGGCGCGGTCCGGATTTTCGTGGCCACGTCGCCGGGCGCGATCGCCGCCGGCAGCGCCAGGATGTCGGTCCGCATCACTTCCCGGACCGCAAGAATCTCCAGCGGGTCGATCGCGTACTCGCGGCTCAGGTGGTAGCCGCGCCTGCTGATCTTCTCCGTCAGAATGGAGCGCTTCAGGAGCAGCACGGTGAAGGCGTGCGCGATCGTGCAGGCGATCAGAAGCGGAAGCAGGATGTTGACGTCGTGCGTCAGCTCCAGCGCGAAGACGATGCCGGTGAGCGGAGCGCGCATGGTGCCGCCGAGGATCGCCGCCATGCCGACCAGCGGCCAGAAGCCGGCGCCGACGTGTGGAAATAGGAAGGACTCGAGCGCGCCGAGCGCGCCTCCCATCATGAGCAGCGGCGCGAGGACGCCGCCGGAGGTGCCCGAGCCGAGCGAGACCGCCCAGATCACCGATTTGACGAGCAGGATGCCGGCGATGATCGCGGCGGGCGCGTTGCCCTGGAGCAGGGCGCCGATCGTATCGTAGCCGACGCCGAGCGCCTGCGGAAAGATCAGGCCGCCGATGCCGATCACCAGGCCGCCGATCGCGGGCCACCACATCCAGTGAATCTTCAGCCGGTGGAACGCATCCTCCGCGCCATAAACGCCGAGCGTGAGCAGGCCGGACAGCGCGCCGGCCAGGAGGCCGGCCACGGCGCAGCACGCAAGTCCCGCGGGACCGATGAAGGCAGGATGCGCGGGAACGGGAAAGAGCGGTCCCATGCCGATGATGTAGCGACGCGTAGCGGCGGCCGTGGCACTTGCCAGCGCGACCGGGACGAGACTGCGCGGCTTCCACTCGAACAGCAGGAGCTCCACCGCGAGCAGCACGGCCGCGACCGGCGAGGCGAATGTCGCCGCCATGCCGGCGGCCGCGCCGGCGACGAGGAGCGTCTTGCGCTCGGCGCTGGTAAGATGTAGCAGCTGCGCGATCATCGAGCCGACCGCGCCGCCCGTCATGATGATCGGCCCCTCCGCGCCGAACGGCCCGCCGGAGCCGATCGAGATTGCGGACGAGAGCGGCTTAAGCAGCGCCACCTTCGGCTCGACCCGGCTTCCATTGATCAGAATCGCCTCGATCGCCTCCGGGATGCCGTGCCCGCGGATGCGCTCCGAGCCGTATCGCGCCATCGCGCCGATAATGAGTGCTCCGACGATGGGCACCAGAACCACCCAGAAGCCCAGGTGGTGGCCGGCGGGTGAGGCCGCGGCAAGACTCCAGCGATGGAAGAAGAACAGATTTGTGAACAGGTTGATGAGCTTGAGCAGCGCGAGCGCCACGAACGCGCTTACCACCCCGATCCCAATGGCCACCCCCGATACGGGCAGGAGCCTGGGGTTTGTCGTGAAATCGCCCAGCGAGGCCTGCGTCGGCGCCCTCTTCGGTTGAGGGCCATGCCCATTTTTCGCCGCGTGTGTTGCGGATCGCATCTCCGATGGTCTGCCTTCCCAATTCTCCGGCATCGCGCCGACTTCCCGTCCTGCAACGGCAGCGCGTAAACAACCCACGAGAATATGTCGTAATGTGCTATATTATATGTCATATTACGATATAAAGTCAAGAGGCGACGGCGCAGTTTGGCGCAACGACGGGGGGACTCAATAGTGGCAGCCGATATTGCCGTAGACCGGGCGATCGAGAAGGCGGAGTACGAGGAGCTCGCCGCGTTCCGCTACCTTTTGCGGAAATTCCTGCACTTCAGCGAAACGGCCGTCCGTGACGCGGGAATGACGCTCCACCAGCACGAGGCCCTGCTTGCGATCCGCGGCTTTCCGGAGCGGGACTACGTGACGATGGGCGAGCTGGCGGAGCGGTTGCAGGTGCGTCACAACGCGGCGGTGGGGCTGGTGGACAGGCTCGCGGTGGAGGGTCTCGTTGAGAGGAGGGCGGCCAATGCGGACCGCCGGCAGGTTCACGTGGCGCTTACCGCGCGCGGCTCGGAGCGGCTGGAACGGCTTGCGGCCGTGCATCGCGAGGAGCTACAGAGCATCGGTCCCCGCCTTCACGCGCAGCTCGGCCGCCTGATCAAGATGCACAGGGCGTAACGCCCTATTTCGCCACCACGCTTCCGCCCACCCGGAGCATTAGCGGGAGCGCGGTGTTGGAGACGCCGCCCTCGACGTTGGCGGTCACGTACACAAGGCGCGTCTGCGGCTTGACCCACGGCTCGCAGCGGATCACGAACCGGCGAGAAGTTTCGCCCTCCACGATGAGCACCCCGTTCAGGCCTACGTCGTCCACCCGGACGCCGTAAGGCAGGTTGCGCACGTCGAGCGGCACGCGCCCCTTGAAGCCGTTCAGCCGCGTGATCCGCGCCTCGACGGAGGTCTCCCCGCCGGGCGCGACCGTCGCGTCGCGGACGTCCGTGGATACGCGGACGTTGGAAGGAGCGCCGATCGTGACGCGCCGCGCCTTGTTGTCCGGCTCGATAGTGCGCGTCACCTCGTGTCCGTCGATCGTCGCCGTCGCGACGACGCGATAGGAGGCCGGCGCATCCGGCTTCGGCGATGCGACGCCCGGCACGGCGGAGATGGCTGCCGAGGCGGCCGTCTCGCCGGCCTCGATGACGGCAGGCGTCGCGGTAAAGCCCTCCGGCAGGCCTTCCATCCTCACCGTGATCTCTCCGTCGAACCCCTCGCGCCGCTCGCACTCCAGCGCGGCGACGATCGCGCCGTCCTTCGGAACCGAGACCGCTGCCGGGCTGAACAGTATGTTGAAGTCCGGCCGCGGCACGTGAATCCGGAGCTTGTACGCGAACTTCTCGCCCTGCTGGCCTCGCGCATCCGTGAGCCGGACCAGGTAGTCGCCGTCCGCAGGAGGCATGAACTCGAGGAACGAATCCCGGCCGTAGAGCGGGCCGCCGTCATCGTTCTTGTAGTAGAGATGGGTGAGCGGCATTCCGTTCGGCGAGAAGGTCGTGCCGGGCGGGTGCACCTCGACCTTATAGACCGGCGACCCCAGCGTGTGAAACTCCGGCGTTGTGCCGAAGAATCCCAGCCGCTGGCCGCGAAAACTGCGAAACGGGTAGTCGTCGTCCGGACCCTTGGTCGGCGCGTAGATCTGGATCACCTCGCGGCCGGCCAGCACGTAGTCCTTCATCCCGAATTCCGGCCGCACCAGCAGCCGTATTCCCGGCGCCGTCGAATCGGCGTCGCGGAGTGCCAGCTCCGTCTGCGAGACGGCGCGCAGCACGGCCCGCTCGATCGACCGGCCCTGCAGGTCCAGCACCTCGATATACGAATCGAGCGGCGACCCCGAGCGGCGCGCCATCACGTCCAGTACCAGCATCTGCCCGCGCCTCGCCGGGAAGCGATAGTAGTGCGCCGGCGCCGCGGTCGCCGGCCTGCCGTTCCAGAGAAGGCCGCTCACTACGCACGGGACCGGGACCGGTTGCGCAGTGGCGGCGCTGTCGATGCCGGGCTGCTGCCTGATTTCGGGATCGGGCGCCGGGCCGGTATGGAGGGGCGAGGGGGCGAGGTCCGCTAGGTCCATTCTGTCCACGCGGCCCACTGGGACCGGGGAGGGGCGAACGCATGGCCGCTCATTCATGCGCGCGGCGGAGCGTCCGGAGGCACACGGCGCCGACGTGGGACTGAAGTTCTCGGCTCGTGACGACAGCATCGCCCAAGGGCACCCGGCCTTCGCGGACTTCCTAATGATGGTCGCTACTCGTTGATCCGCCCTGGGTGGTAGAGGCTTGGGCGTCATCAGGCAAATGGACCGCGGTTCCAAAGAGACCGACACTTGGATTGCCGGCGCGGCGCCGTTTAGCGCGGCAGACCTGGTCTGATTGCGCTTCGGCGTATTCGTACCGGTCGGCGTTGTTGCGACGCGCGCCGGTGCCGGCTGCCGCGTCACCGTGTCGTATATCGCGAGCGTGCCGTCGTGCCGGCCCACGGCGAGCAGGCGGTCGTCGTGGCTGAGGGCGATGCTCTGCGGCCAGTCGGGCTGGCGGGGGTAGACGCCGCGCTCGGCGAGCGTGTCGGCGTCCCACTCCTTGACGGCGCCATCCTCGCCGCAAGTATATATCGACCGGCCGCTGCGCGCATACAGGACGCGGAGGATGGCGCCGTTGTGCGCGAAGGCCGATCGCGCCATTGTCCCGCCGCTGGCGCTCACGTTCCAGACTCGCAGGATCTTGTCCGCGCCGCCTGCCGCGATTTGCAGCCCGCCGGGCCGATACGCCACGGCATAAAGCTCCGCCGTCGAGTCGCCCAGGGTGTAGAGGCGCTTGCCGGTGCGCGTATCCCACATCTTCACCGTCCGGTCGGCCGCCGCCGTGGCGAGCTGCCGGCCGTCCGGGCTGAACGCAAGCGAATAGACCGAGTCGGTGTGGTCGCGGAGGAAGCGTGGTCGAGGAGACGGGGAATTCGCAACGGCGGAGAAGTGTTGCGCGGCATGGCGCGCTGCCTTTCCGCCGGCGATCCGGCCCGCTGGCTTCGAAATCCGATGGCGCTCCTCGTGAGCCACGGAGGCGGGATCGCCTCGTCCGGTCAATGGCGCCGCGTCCGTCAGGCTCCAGAGAGACACCGAATGATCGTAGCTGGCGGCGGCCAGTTGCCGCTCATTGCCGGAGAGCGCCATGCCGCAAATCTGGTCGTACGGGCCGGGGAGCGTGCAAAGGCGCCTTCCCGTCGCGACGTCCAGGCAGGCGACGTGCCCCTCCTTGCCCGGCGTTCCGGTCGCGGCAAGCAGCGTCGCGCCTCTCGATGAGAATGCGAGCGCGGTGACGGCGCCATCCAGTCCCGGCACGGTGCGGAGCGGCCTGCCGGACGGGATGGCCAGCAGCGTAACCGCGCGGTATCGCCCCACGGCAAGCGCACGGCCGTCCGGGCTGAACGCCACCGCCGTAACCGGGCCGGCAGGCGCGCCCTCCCGACCGTGATTTACGGGCGCCGCATCCGTCGCAGGTACTACGACAGCGGGCGAAAGGACAGCCATAAGGACGAAGACAATTCGTTTAGGAAACGTC
>Ga0070735_10002439_pt1 | contig 16854 bp, 13 predicted proteins | sample Coa_R1_FD_66443 | JGI IMG/M metagenome (GOLD analysis project Ga0070735, IMG submission 66443) | Surface soil microbial communities from Centralia Pennsylvania, which are recovering from an underground coalmine fire - Coalmine... | ecosystem: Environmental > Terrestrial > Soil > Unclassified ... | reverse complement strand
CACGCCCGACGTGGCCGCGGACGCCGAGCTGGCCGAGGCCGTCTCGATGGCGATGCTGCTGGTGCTGGAGACCCTCACCCCGGCCGAACGCGCGGTGCAAGCGGGCGATCGAAACCGGCGACCTGCAAGACCTGCTCGACATCCTCGCGCCCGACGTCGTCCTGCTGACCGACGGCGGCGGGGTGCGGGCCGCGCTGGCGCCCGTCGCCGGGGCCGACACGGTGGCTGCGGTGCTGGGCAGGATCGCGTCCGCGGCCGCGCTGCGGCTGGAATACGTCAACGGCTACCCGGCGCTGATTATCCGGCTCAACGACGAGATCGACACCGTGATCGCGGTACGAACCGACAACGGCCTGATCACCGGGCTGTACGCGGTGCGCAATCCGGAGAAGCTGTCGCGTATGGAGCGGGAAACCACCTTGGGCCGCTTACTCTTCGGGCAAGAGGCTGATCGGCCATGGCCAAGGCGAAGGTGGGGTTCGGTGTCATCGGTGAGCCAGCGGTTCGACGTGGTGGTGGTCGGCGCCGGGCCGGCCGGGAGCGTCGCCGCGCTGGTGCTGGCCCGGTCCGGTGCGCGGGTGGCACTGGCCGACAAGGCGGCCTTCCCGCGCGACAAGGCATGCGGGGACCTGGTGGGGCCCCGCGGGGTACAGGTCCTGGCGGATCTCGGACTGCGGGTCCCCGACGCCGGCCAGGGCTCTGACCTGCTCGCGGTCGGCCCTTCGGGCCGCAGGAGCAGGCTGCCCGCCTTCGCCGGGCGTGCCTACCCCGGCCACGGGATCATCGTGCCGCGGCTCGCCTTGGACCACGCGCTGCGCGAGGCCGCGGTGCAGGCCGGCGCGGTCCCGGTGCGGGCCCGGATCACCGCGGTCGAGGCGGACGGCAACGGCAAGGTGGACGCGGTCATCTCCGGCGACGGGCAGCGCCTGGCCGGGGACGTGATCATCGCCGCGGACGGAGCGCTGAGCCCGGTCGCCCGGCTGGCCGGGATGCTCGAGCCGGAGCGGGCGCTGTGGGGGTTCGCGATCCGCGCCTATGTGCCCGCGGAGGTTCCGCTGCCGTTGCTGGTCCTGCTCGACGCCAGCCCGTGGCGCATCTATCCCGGATACGGCTGGCTGTTCCCCGGTGAGAACGGCCAGGCGAACGTGGGCATCGGGGTCGGCCTGGGAAACACCCGCAGACAGGCGCCGCTGCGCGGCGACCTGGCCCGGCTGGTGGCGATGCTCAGCCGTTATGGCGACCTGAGCGGGGACGCGCGGCCCGAGCCGGTGATGGGCGGATGGCTGCGCATGGGCGGCACCGGCACCCCGCCCGCCGCCGGCAACGTGCTGCTGGCCGGGGACGCCGCCGGCCTGATCAACCCCCTGCAGGGCGAGGGCATCGGCCCGGCCATGGTCAGCGCCAGGCTGGCCGCCGAAGCGGCGCTCGGCGGCGCGGCCCGGGCGGGCCTGGCCTACGCCGAGGCGATCGAGGCGACGTTCGGACAGTACATGGCCGGCGCGTCGGCCCTGCAGGCGATGCTGCTGCGCAGGCCGAGGACCACATCGGCGGTCACGCGCCTGCTCACCGCCCCGGTCGTGCGGCGCGCGGTGGCGGGCACCTGGTCCATTTACTGGAACGGGCTGGCGGACGGCGCCCGGCCCCGGCCCTCGGCCTGGACGGCGCACGCCGTGCAGGCCCTGGCCGGTCGCCTCGCGCCTTGAGCCGGGATGACGGAACCGAATCGGGCCGCCGCAACGACAAGGAGTACATGAGAGCGGGCGAACGGGACCGGGCATGAGACCGGAGCCCGACGGGCGCGACGACGCGGCGTTGCTGCGCGGCGTGGCGCGGGGCGACGAAGCGGCGCTCGCTGCCCTCTACGACCGGCACGCCGCCTGGCTGACGGTGCGGCTGACGCGGCGGTGCGCGCTGCCGGATGTGGTCGACCACGCCGTCCAGGACACGTTCCTCGCCCTGTGGCGGGACGCCGGAACCTACCGCGGGGGCGGTGACGTGGCCGCGTTCATCTGGGGCATCGGCGTCCGCCGCCTGATCGACGCGATCCGCCGGGAGAACGGCGGCCGGCGGCGGCTGCCGTGGCGCGCGGCCGAGGCGGAGGTGGTCGTCTCTGCGGAGGACCAGGTGCTGGTCGGCATCGAGCACGGCCGCCTGGGCCAGGCCCTGGCCGGGTTGTCACCCGAACTGCGCGGCGCCCTCGAGGCGACCGTCCTGGACGGCCTGACCTGCGCGGAGGCGGCCGTCCTGCTGGGTGTGGCGGAAGGGACGGTCAAGTCCCGCTGCCACCGCGCCCGGATGGCGCTGCGCGCCGCGCTAGCCGACCAGCAAGCAGGACCCGAAACGCCGGCCCATCGCCGGCAAGCCTGGGGGACATCATGACGATCCCGTGGTCAGACGCGCCCGGGCACGCGGACGCGGACCTGCTGGCCGGTTACGCGGACGGGACCGCCGATCCGGTCGCCGTCTGGTCGGTGGAGGACCACCTGACCGGATGCGCGCGCTGCCGCTCGGCGTTGTCGGCCCACGCGGACGCCGACCGGCTGGCCCGCAACCGCTCGGCACTGCTGGTGCGCGTCGCGCTCCCCGGCGACGGGCGCGTGCGGCGCCTGCTCACCCGGTGCGGTGTCCCCGACCATCTGCTCGGCCTGCTCGCGGCGACCCCGTCGCTGCGCAGGTCCTGGCTGCTGTCGGTGATCGGCGTCGTGGCGGTGGTGGCCGGCGAGGCCGCGGCGGTCAGGTACGGCTGGATCCGGGCCGGCCGGACCGGGATCCTGGCGGGCCGGCCCGTGCACCCGGCCGGGTACCCGGACCCCGAGGTCTTGGCGCCGTTCCTGCTGATAGGCCCGCCGCTGGTGCTGGCGGGAGTGGCGGCCGCGTTCCTGCCGTCGGTCGATCCCGCCTGCCGGCTGGCGGTCGCGGCCCCCTTCTCCGGCTTCACCCTGCTGCTGGTCCGCACCGTCTGCGCGCTGGCCGCCGCCCTGGTCCCGGTGGTCGGCGCCGCGTTCGTCATGCCGGGGCCGGGTTGGCTGCCCGCCGCGCTGCTGCTCCCGGTGCTGGCGGTCTGTGTGTTCGCCCTGGCGCTCGCCACGGTCATGCAGCCGCGCGCCGCGGCCATCACGGCAGGAACGCTGTGGGCGCTGCCGGCGCTGCTGCTGGCCGCCGCTCGCGTTCCGCTGGCCATCGTGCAGCCCGACGCCCAGGTCGCCTGCGCCGCGGTGCTGTGCGCCTCGGCCGTGGTCCTGCTGGCGCGCCATGACCGAATCGAGTGGGGATGGGTGCGATGACCCCGAACGTGTCCACCGCGCCCGTCGGCCTCGACGGCCTGTCCCGGCGGTACGGCAGCACCCAGGCCCTGGACGCGGTCGATCTCGCCCTGGAGCACGGGATCACCGGCCTGCTCGGCCCGAATGGGGCCGGGAAGACCACGTTGCTGTCGATCCTGGCCACGGTCAACGAGCCGGACGCGGGGCGGGTTTCGGTGTTCGGCCTGGACCCGCGCCGGGCGGCGGAGCGGGTGCAGATCCGCCGCCGGCTCGGCTACCTGCCCCAGGACCTCGGGTACCACCGTCACTTCACGGTGGCCGGGTTCCTGGACTACGTGGCGATCCTGAAGGAGATCACCGACCGGCGCCGCCGCGCCGAGGAGGTGGCCAGGGTGCTGGCCGTCGTCGGGCTGGAGGGCCGCGCCCGCACCCGGATACGGGCCTTGTCCGGCGGGATGCGGCAGCGTCTGGGGATCGCGCAGGCGCTGCTCGGTGAGCCCGGGTTGCTGATCCTGGACGAGCCGACGGCCGGGCTGGACCCCGAGCAGCGGCTGCGGTTCCGTGAACTGCTTTCGGGCCTGCCCGGCGATCCGGTCATCGTGCTGTCCACTCACCAGGCCGACGACATCGCCGCGATCTGCCCGCGGGTGGTCGTGCTGTTGCAGGGCCAGGTGCACTTCATCGGAACCCCGGCGGAACTGGCCGCCACCGCCGCCGGGCGGGTCTGGGCGGCGGACGAGCGCGGCGGAAGCGCCCACCTGTCCTGGCGCGGCGGCGACAACCGGTGGCGGCACATCGGCGATCAGCCGCCCGCCGGCGCCGACCTCGTCGCGCCCACCGTGGAGGACGGCTACCTGCTGCTCTGCCACGCGGCAGACGCGCGATGAGCGCCCGGACGGTGCTGGCCCTGGCCAGGGTCGAGGCGTGGCTGCTGGTCCGCAGCGTGCTGGTGCTGGCCGGGATGCTGGCCGGCGCGGTGGTGATCTGGTTCCTCATCCGGCCGACGGAACCGTTGTGGTGGCGTGCCGACTGGCGGATCGGCGGCGGGCAGCTCGTCCTGGGGATGGCCGTCCTGGCCGCCGCGCAGCTGAACGCCGGGCGGCCCCGGCGAGACGCCATGGCCGAGCTGTACGCCAGCTTCCCGGCCACGGCCGGCACCCGGACCCTCGCTCACCTGATCGGCCTGGCCGGCGCGGTGCCCGCGGGCCTGCTGCTGCTCGGCGCCGCCGCCGTGGTGATCCAGCTGAGCGGCGCCGTCGGCTCGGCGAGCATCGCGGTCCTGGCGGGCGGGCTGCTGCTGGTGATCGCGGCCGGAGCGGCCGGAGTCGCGATCGGCGTGCGATTCGCGCATCCGCTGGCCGGGGTGCTCGGCGCGCTGGCGTTGTTCATCAGTTCCGCGACGACCCACCTGGCCTCGGGCGGCGGCATCTGGCTGCTCCCCTGGGAGGTGTTCCAGGACGATCTGAGCCAGCTGCCCGGCCGGCTGACCGGTTACCCGCCCGCCGGCGCGCACGCGGCGGAACTGGCCGGCCTGGCCGCCCTGGCCGCGATCGTGGCGCTGGCGGTGACCATCGCCGGTGGCCGGTCCCGGGCGAGGCTGGCGCTGGCCGGCGTGGTGGCCGTGGCGGTGATCTGTCTCGCCGGGGTGCTGCAAGGGCGGCCGCTGCCCACCGCCGAGCTGAATCACCTGGTCACCGAGATCGCCGACCCGGCCTCGGCGCAGGACTGCGTCACGGCCAGCCAGGCCCGGTACTGCCTGTACCCCGGCTTCGGCCGCGACCTGCCGTCACTGCGGGATCCGGTCAACGGGGTGCTCGCGCACCTGCCGGCCCGGCCCGCCCAGCCGCTGACGATCAGGCAGGCGGCGCTGCCCTCGCTCGACGGAACTTTCACGCACGGCCATCCGGACCAGCAGATCGCCCGGTGGAACACGCAGCTGCAGGCGGCGCCGGGCGACGCCACCACGGCATCGGCGGTCTACCTGTCCGTCGGGTCGTGGCCCGCCGCGGGCGGCCAACTGGCCGACGCGCGTTTCGACGTGGCGCTAGCGGCCGCCGACTGGGCGGTCCGGCTCCCGTTCCCGGTCGCCAGCGGGCAGCCGTGCGTGGCGCTGGACCAGGCGCGGGAGGCGATCGCGATCTGGCTGGCCATCCTCGCCACCCGCCCGGCGGGCAGCGAGCTCCAGGCCGGCCTGAACGGCTCCGGCGGCGGCTTCACGGCGACGGAGGTCAGCAACACCATGGTCCGGACCTGGAACTATCCCGGCATCAGCGCCGGCTATCTCACCGGGGCCACGCCGCAGCTCACCGCCGCCGGCTACCTGCTGGCGAGCGCCATGACCCGGCTGCCGGAGCAGAAGGTCAGCCGGGTCCTGGCAGGCGCCTGGTCCACCTGGCTGAACTGGCACACCGGCGACGCGCGGCTCGCCGCGGCCCTCGGCATAGCGATGCCCAGCGTCCCCGGCCTGCCGGGACTCGCGGGGCCCGCAGGCAACGCGCCGCAGAACCCGGTATGCACCAGCTGAGCTCGCTGCCCCGCCTGGGGCGGCACATCGCCGCCACGATGCCGTGGGTCACGCTGCTCACCGGCTGCCTGGGCGGCACCGCCCTCCTCGCCGTCCTGGCCCGCGTCGCGGGCGCCTCCCACGGGATACTCGACCAGGGCACCGTCCGGCTCACGTTCCTTCCCGCGATCGCCGCCCTGGCCTTCGTCCCGCGGACCCCGGGCCAGCCCCTGACCCAGACTCTCCCGGTCCCGGGGTGGGTGAGCACGACGGGTCATCTCCTGCTGGCGGCCCCGGTGCTGGCGGTGACCTGCTGGGCGCAACTGGCCATCGCGGCGCACACCACCCCGCCGCGCGCCGTGGGCCACCCGCCCGCCGTCTACCCGGTGATAGCCCAGCTCGCCGCCTGGTGCGCGATAACCGCGGCCGCCGCCGCGTGCGTGGACCGATCCCGCTACGCCGACCTCGGCGGCGCCATCGCCGGTCCGGCCGGCCTGGCGGCCATCGCACTGGCCTGGTACTCCCCCGTCACCCGCACGATCGTGACCGGACCGCCCGCCGCGGCCCACGGCGTGACCACCGCCTGGTCCGTGGTCGCGGCGGGGGCGCTGGGCCTGGCCGGTGCCGCGATGCGGGACCGCTGGCACCGCTACTCCCGGCACCGGTTCAGCCGGACAGGCTCCGGACGTCCCACAGGACAGCGCCGGGAACCTGCCGCGCCCGCTCCCCGGTCAGCTGGTTGAGGGCCTTGCGCAGCTGGTCATAATGCGGTGCTCCCGGGCTGAGGATCACGATGGCGGTGTGCCAGTACCGCACGTCGGCCCGGAAGGCGGCCCGCTGGGCAGCGGTGATCCGGGTGTGCGTGTCGTAGACCCCGATGTTGAAGAGCAGCCGGGCGGTCGGGCGGAACGGAGGGCCGTAATTCCCCGGCCCGTCGGGGAAGGGCCCGAGGAAGTAGCCGCCGACCATCCGGTAGTCCTGCCCGGTCGCGTTGTCCCAGTCCATGGTCGTGAACGAACCGACCCAGAAGACGGAGTTCACGGCGAATACCGACTGGTCACCCGGCACGTACTGGCGCCACTGCCCGCTGGTGAAGAACCCGGGGACCGGTGCGGCGGGCTCGGCCAGCACCGGCGTGGGCGCGATCGGCAGCAGCGCCGCGGCCAGGACCAGCATCCAGCCGTACCGGATCCAGGCCCGCGGCGCGGATGCCGCGGCCCGGACCGAGAGCGCGAGCAGGATGGCGATGACCGGGATCAGCGCGAGGCCGAACCTGGTGGGCACCACGCTGTCGAACAGCTGGAGGTGATCCAGCAGGGTCATCGGGCCGTGCTGGAGCACGGTGCGGCCGCCGACCTTGACCGTCCGGCCCAGGGACAGCGCGGCGAAGACGAGCGCCACCGCGGTCAGCGCCCGCACCGCCACGTGCCTCCGCCACAGCCAGATCACGATCACCCCGGTGGCGATGAGCAGCGGGGCGCCGAACAAGGTGTTCTCCTCCGGCGGCCCGCTGTAGCTGCTGTGCGAGGCTCCGTGCCGGACCAGCGAGGACTGGGCAAACGCCGTGAAGGCCCGCAGGTCGGTGCCGTACCCGAGCACCAGGCCGGGCAGGCCACGGTAGCTTTGCGGGCCGGCGAACTGGAACCACAGCGGGTAGGCCAGCAGGCCGCCGGCGATGAGCAAGGCCGGCCACAGCCCGGCCAGGAACGGCCTGACCCGCGCCCGTACCTCGGCCGGGCGGAACATCGCGTACACGACCACGAAGATCGTGACCGCCAGCCCGGTCTGGAACAGCAGTTCCTCGTTGAGGAACGCCTGCCAGGTGACCAGCAACCCGAGCACCACGCCGTCCCGCACGCGACGCAGTGAGACGGCCCGCCAGGCGATGAACGGGATCAGGAACTGGGCGACCAGGTCCGGGTGGCCGTTCACCTGGTTGACCATGCCGGGTGCGAAGCCGGCGAACAGGCCGCCGGCCATCGCCGCTGGCCAGGAGCTGACGACGTGCCGGTAGAGCACGTGGTACCAGGCCCATGCGGTGGCGGTCAGGCCGCCGGTGAGCATGACCGTGAACGCCACGGCGGGGCCGAACAGGAGGGTGACCGGGACCAGCGGCACGGTCAGGCCGAGCATCCCGGTGTTGGCCATCAGGTTCACGCCGTTCGGCGCGTTCAGCTGGGGGGTGAAGAGCGGGTTCTCGCCGTGGGTGAAGATCCGGGTCGCGTGGATCAGCGCCCACTCGAAGAAGTGAACGTCGGAAGCGCCGTTCACCAGGGCGAGCGAACCGATGTGCAGCCACAGCCCGGAGGTGACCCAGCAGGCCAGCGCGAGGAACAACGCCACTGCGGCGGCATCTGCCCAGCGAGACGCGGGCTGGTTCGCGGACCGCTCGGGAGCGGGCTGCGTGACGATGGCCTGGGCGGCACTGGACGTGCCCACCCGGGCGAGCCTACCGGGTCGGCGGCGTGGCCCGGCCGGGCCGGACGATCCGCTAGGGTTACCAGGTCCGCCGATAAGCAAGGCTGTTCCGTCATTCAAGATCAGTAGGCTGCCTAGCCTGGAGTGGCAGATGACGCGAATAAACGGAGATCAGCGTGTCCAGTCCGAGGTGCTCGAGGGCCTCGCGACAGCGGTGAACCACCGGCGCTGGTTCGTGGAACTGGCCATACCGTTCCTCGGTGATGACCCGATCGAGGTCGGTAGCGGTCTGGGCGATTACGCGCTCGAGTGGGCCCCGCACTTCGGCCGGTTCACCGCCACCGAGGCCGACCCCGGCCGTCTGGTGGCACTCAAGGAGCGGCTCGACGGGCATGAGCGCGTGGACATCCGGCAGCTGCTGCTGCCCACCGACGAGGTGAATACGTACTCCGGCGCGGTGTCGTACAACGTCCTGGAACACATCGAGGACCACGTCGCGGCGCTGCGGAGCATGGCGCGCCTGGTCCGGCCCGGTGGCCGGATCGTGCTGATCGTGCCCGCGTTCCCGTTCGCCATGAGCCCGGTGGACATCGCGACGGGACACGTCCGGCGGTACACCAAGAAGAGCATGCGAGCCGCGCTGACGCAGGCCGGGCTGACCATCGAGCACCTGCACTACGCCAACGCGCTCGGTCTGGTCGGGTACTACCTGGCGACCAGCGTGTTCCGGCTGACGCCGAAGGAAGGGCCGATGGTCAAGCTGTACGACCGCCTCGTCCTGCCGGTCACGCGCGCCGCCGAACGCCTGGTCCACCCGCCCTTCGGCCAGTCCGTGTTCGCGGTGGCACGAGTGCCCGCATGGTCAGGCTAGGCGCGTTCCAGGCCGCGCAGGGCGCCGGCCATCGAGCGGAACAGCGGGTCGGTGAAGGCGGTCAGACCCGCGTAGACGGTGTTGACCTGCTGGTAGGCACGGACGGCGCGCGCGTCCGGGGTGAACTGGCCGGCGGCACAGACCATCGCGGCGGCGGCCAGGTCCCAGTCCGGGTAGATGCCGTGGCCGACGGCGGCGCAGATGGCCGCGCCGAGGCCGGCCGCGTCGGCGACCGCGGTGCGGCGAGCCGGGCGGTCGAAGACGTCCGCGACGATCTGCACCATCAGGTCGGAGCGGGACCCGCCGCCGGAGACCAGGACCGGTGAGAGCCGGCCCCCGAGCGCCTGCTCCATCGCGGCGGTGTTGTTCGCCATGGTCAGGGCGATGCCTTCCAGGATCGACCGGTAGATGTGGGCGCGGCCCTGGCTGCCGTCGAAGCCCAGCAGCGCGCCCCGGCGCCAGACCGCGTGGCCGGGCGCGAGCCAGTCCGGCACGGTCAGCAACCCGTTGCTGCCCGGGGTCAGGCGGCTGGCTTCGGCGTTGAGGGTGTCCTCCAGGCCGGTTTCCGCACCGGGTGAACCTTCCAGCACGCCGCGGTACCAGCTGACCATCCACATGCCGCGGCGGATCCCGGTGCTCTCGTACAGGTACTTCCCGGGCCGGGCCGCGAAGTTGACCCAGTAACTGTCGTCCGCGCTGGTCGCGGCCGAGCCGATGGTCATGGCCGCGATGTAGGTGCCGAGCGAGAGCAGCACGGCGCCTTCGCCGAGACCGCTGCCCAGCGCCTCGACGGCCTTGTCGTTGGCCGTGGCGTAGACGGGCAGGCCGGCCGGGATGCCGGTGGCCCGCGCCGCCGCGGCGGTCACCTCGCCGAGCAGGCCGCCGGGGGGCACCAGGTCGAACAGCATGTCGCGCGGCATGCCGGCGGCGGCGTAGGCGGCGGGATCGCTGGACCAGGTCGCGGTGTCCTGGTCGATGGGCCACACCCCTTGGTAGTTGGCGGCGGTGTCGGTGAACTGACCGGTCAGGCGGTGGGTGATGTAGCCGGAGGAGGTGGTGACGTAGCGGGTCAGCGGGCTGGCCGGCGCGTAGGGGCGGGAGACTCGCTGATCCATCCAGCTGAGCACCGGCTCGGTGAGGGTGCCGTCCGCGGCCAGCAGGGCCCGGCAGAACCGGATCGTGCACAGGCCGACCGCCGCGATGTCGGCCGGGTTGCCGGGGAACTGGGCCATGGCGGCCCGGCAGGCCTGCTGGATCGAGTCCCAGATGTCGTCACCGGGATGGACGGCTCGTCCGGGAACCGAGGTGTCGTAGGGCTCGAGGCGCCGGCGGGCCGAGGCGACGGCGCGACCGCGGGCATCGAAGATCGTGACCTTGCTGCTCTGGGACCCGTTGTCGATGGCCAGCAGGTAGGGCGTCATGACGGTTCGAGCGGGAAGATCGTGCCCGCGTTCATCACGCCCCGGGGATCGAACGCGTCCTTGAGGGTCGACAGCAGGTAGTAGGCGCTGCCGTGCTCCTGCCGCACCCACGGGGTGCGGTACTTGCCGATCCCGTGGTGATGCACCATTGACCCGCCCAGCCGCAGGGCTTCTTCGACGATGATCGCGTTCAGCGGCTTGTGGTAGACCTCGATCTCCTCGCGGGGGCTGCAGTTGATCGTGTAGTCGTAGACGAAGTACAGGTTGGTCCCGGTCTGGTAGCTGTGCGAGGAGTGCGCGCCGAGCATGGTCAGGTCGGCGGCCCGGCTGAACTCGCCCCGGATCCGGGCCATCACGGCGTCGAACAGCCCGGTGACCTGTGACCAGCTCACCGACACCTCGGTGGTGTACCCGAGGTGGGAGTGCTCGAGCATGGCGGCCTGCTCGGCGTCGATCTTGTCCTGGCCCCAGTTGAGGTTGTCGAACCAGCGCTGGATCCGGCCGGGATCGACGGGCTGGTGGGGACGCGCGGCGAACAGGTCCTCGATCGCCTCCGCGGTGGCCTCGACGATGCCCTTCGGGCCTTCGGCGACGAACACGACGACGTTGCGGCCCTGGTAGAAGTCGGCGAAATGCTGCCGGGCGTCCTCGGGTGAGTAGAGCCGGCACACCGACGGCCGGTACCCGGCGGTGATCAGCTCGCGGAGAGCGTCAATGCCGTCCCCGAAGCTGTGGACGAGGAAGCCGAAATAGCGGTTGTGCTCGGGCCGGTAACGGAACAGCTTGACCGTCACCTCGGTGATGAAGCACAGCGCCCCCTCGCTGCCGATGATCACGTGGCGGATGTCCGGGCCCGCGGCCCGGCGGGGCACGTTCTTGATCCGGGTGACCTGCCCGCCGGGGAAGACGGCTTCCAGGCCGACGACCATGTCCTCGATCCCGCCGTACAGGGTCGAGAACTGGCCGATCGAACGGGTGGCGACCAGGCCGCCGAGCTGGGCGAGCGGCTTGGACTGCGGTGAGTGCCCGGTGGTCAGGCCCCGGGCCTGCAGCACGTCCTCCAGGTCGGCCAGGCCGACGCCACACTGCACGGTAGCCATCATGTCGACCGGGTCGATCGAGGTGATCGCGTTCATCCGTGACCCGTCCACCACGACGCTGTCCTCGACCACGGTCTCCAGGCCGCCCTCAGTGGCGGTCCGGCCCGTCCGGGGGACGACGTTGACCAGGTTCTGATCAGCGAAGCGCAGGATGGCCGCCACGTCGGCGGTCGATCCCGGGTAGACGATGGCGGCCGGGATCGGCCCGTCGTAGATACCGTGCACGGCCGTGTATTTCTTGAACCGGTCGACGCTGGCCGCCTTCAGCTGCTCCTCGCCGGTCTCGACCGCGTCCGGTCCGAGCAGTTCGGTCATCGCCGCGACGATCGACTCCCGGCTGAGCACAGATCGCGATGAAGTCATGGCCTGGATCCCTCTCACTAACGGTCAGCGGACCAGGTAGCCGCCGTCGACGACCAGCACGTGGCCGTTGACGTAATCGGCGGCCCGGCTGGCCAGGAACACGACCGCACCCATCAGGTCGGCGACCTCGCCCCAGCGCGCCGCCGGGATGTGCTCGACGATGCGGCGATCCGCGGCCGGGTCGGCGCGGGTGGCCGCGGTGATGGCGGTCTTGAAGTAGCCGGGTGCGATGGCGTTGACCTGGATGTTGTACGTTGCCAGCTCGTCGCAGTAGGCCTTGGTGAAGCCCACGATTCCCGCCTTGGTGGCGGCGTAGGCCGGTGAGCGCTGGCCGCCGAGGAAGGAGAACAGCGAGGCGATATTGATGATCTTGCCGGATCGCTGCTCGATCATGAACTTGCTGGCCTCGTACGCGACTTCAAAGGCGGCGGTCAGGTTCACCGCGACCATGGCGTCCCACTGATCACGGCCGAACGCCTCGACCCCGGCCAGCAGTGCGATGCCCGCGCAATTGACCACGATGTCGACCGAGCCGAGCGTCTGGACGCACCGGCGGACGATAAGACCAGGAGCGCCCGGCTGCGTGATATCGGCGGCCATGAACTCCATCCGGCGCCCGGCGTCCTCGATGAGCCCGCGCGTCGTGCCGTCGTCCTCGGCCAGGCCGACCGCGAACACGTCGGCGCCCGCCTTGGCCAGGGCCGCGGAGAAGGCCTGGCCGAGGCCGGAATTCCCGCCGGTGACCAGGGCGTTGCGCCCGGCGAGCGAGAACAGGTCCAGGCTGAAGCCGGTTAGGTCCATGGATCAGCGCTACCACGAGGCATGCTGTGTACCCTAGGTCGCCGGCGGCTGGTGTGCCTCAGCGGTCCCCGATGAGGGAGCGGAAGTCGTCCTGCGCCGGCCGCGGCGTCGGCAGCGGGTAGTCGTCCAGGAGCACGTGCAGGTTGCTGGCGGCCAGCACGTAAGCGTGCCACAGCAGCCGGGCCGTGGCCTCAGGCCCCAGCTTGCGCAGCACCGTGGGCACCGCCCGGTTCTGCCGTGCGACCTCGGCCCATGCCGCCCGGTCCTGCTCGGTGCCGCCCAGCCACGCCAGTGCCTCGTGCGCCCTGACCTGCCGCTGCGCCCGCCGGCCGGTGGCGCCGGCGAAAGCATCCGGTACCTCGAAGGGCGACTGGGCGATGTGCACGAGCGCCCCGCGCGGGCCGTGCTTCAGGTCGGCCGCCGTATCCCACCCGGTCACCAGCTGATGCCGGCGGCTGCTGGTGGAGACGGCGTACTGGACGTCCTTGACCCGCGCCAGCGTAGTCAGCTCGTTGCGGATCGCGATCCGGCTCCGCGGGACCGGTGTCCACTGCGGACCCGCCGAGCTGTTGACCACGACCATCTCGTCCACGGCGGGCGTCCGGACCGGGAGCCCGGGATTCTCGCGGACCCGGGAGGGCAGCCCGTCCAGCCACTGGTCGGCCATGTTGTCATAGACACCGCCGTCGGTCAGCAGCATCTGGCCGGGGACGGCCGGCGGTTCGGTGACCGACGCGCTGCGCTCGAACTGGTACGGCGCGGTCGGCAGCCGCCTGGCCGCAAACGCTCCGGGCAGGCAGGCGGAGGCCTGGACCGCGGTAGACAACCGCAGGCCGGCTGGCCGGCCACGGCCGAACCGGTAGGAGTAGAGGAAGGCCGGGGCGAGATAGAAGTGCTCCCCGCCTTGCAGTTCGGTCGCGCACATCACGTGATCCAGCGAACGCGCGACCTCCGCCAGCCTGGTCGGCCGGCCGCCGCGGCTGAAGTGCGTACGGGCGAGCGCGGCATCCACTACCGCGCTACGCCGGGCGAACACCGTGATGCCAGCCGTCAGGACGGCGAGCGAGGCAACCAGGACGACGCCCGCCGCGACGCCGGCACCGCCGATGAACGCCATCACCAGGCCGGCCACGAAGGCCAGCGCGCCGATCCCGAGCAGGGCGAGGACCGTGACGACGTATGCGTTGGTACTGGGACCCCAGAAGAACAGGCCGGTGTACGCCACGTGCCGCAGCAGCGGCCGGAGCCGGGCGCGCAACTCATCCGCACTCACGCTGGCGTAATCCATTTCGTGCGCGACGACCCCGTTGGCGATGGAGCCGCCGGACACGGACGCGATGGCGCCGACGTCGCCTTGCCGCCCGGCATCGGCGAGGTAGAGCAGCACGCCTAGGCCCCAGATGGTCGCACGGTGACCGCCGCCGGACAGCGCCACGCCGATTCGTGTCATCCCCTAAATCATGCCATTGAACTGAATCAAGCCGGCCCCGCGCGCCTCCGGATAGGTAGACATCCCATGCGATCAGGAGTAAAAATGCCCGCCGGTGACGTGCTGCGAATAGAACTGCTGCCGGCCGGGCACGGTGACTCGATCCTGATCGAATACGGTCCCGCCGATGCACCTCGCCGGATATTGATAGATGGCGGCCCGGTGACGTCATACAGCCACATCAGTGAGCGAATTTCACGGCTTTCACAGGAGCAACGGAACTTCGAACTGCTCGTCATGACCCATGTCGACGCGGATCATATCGAGGGGATCCTCAAGCTCCTTAATGACCGCGCTCTGGCGATGAGTTTCGGGGATATCTGGTTCAACGGCTACCGCCATCTGCCGACCGATGAGCTCGGGGCGGCGCAAGGTGAGATGCTGAGCGCGGTCATCGAGACCCGCGAGCTGCCCTGGAACGTGAAATTCGGCGGCGGACCGGTGCAGGCTGACCGGGCCGGCCGCCTGCCGTGCGTCGAGCTGGCCGACGGTTTCCGCCTGACCGTGCTGACTCCGGGCCGGCCCGAGCTGGTCCGGCTCCGCAAGGTCTGGGAACGGGAGATCCGGCGGGCCGGCCTGGCCCCGGGCTCAACGCGCGAAGCGCTGGACCTGCTGGAGCGCAGCCGTCGCCTGACGCCCATGGACAGCTACCTGGGCGGGGAACAGCTCGACCTGGCCCGCCTCGCGTCGGCCGCCTCGGACCTGGACGTCTCCCCCACGAACGCGAGCAGCATCGGCTTGCTCGCCGAATACGCCGGCCGGCGAGTCCTGTTCACCGGAGACGCCACTCCGCAGGCGCTGACCGCCGCCGCCGGGCAGCTCCTGTCCGAGCGCGGCGTTTCCCGGCTTGAACTGGACGCGCTCAAGGTCCCGCATCACGGCAGCCAGAACAACGTCACCACGGCCATGATCCGCATGCTTCCCGCGCGGCGCTATCTGTTCTCCACCGACGGCACGCACTTCCAGCATCCGGACCCGGCCGCCGTGGCCAGGGTGGTGATGGGCGCTCCGCAGGGCGTCGAGCTGGTCTTCAACTACCGGACCGAGCGGACGCGGATCTGGGACGCACCCGGCCTGCGGGCGAAGTACGGGTACGCCACGCGTTTCCCGCAGGACGGACAGACGGGTATCGCCGTCGGCCTGTAGGGCACGCGAGGCCGGGCCAGATGGGAGGGATAGTGGCCACCAGGGACATCGTCATCACGATCACGGGCGACGGCCGGGTCGAGGCGCGCCGGGACGACGGCGCCTACTCGGGAGCCGGCCGGATCGAGTCCTTCGGGCTCGACGCCGATCTCATCGGTCTCTTCGAACGGTGGCTGGGCGAGCGCGACCGGATCTGGCGTCGAGACGAGATCACCGTGTTCGGGCGCGTGCTCTACCGGCTCCTGCTCGACGGCGCGGTCGGTGACTTCGTGGAGCGGACCCTCGGCCAGCTCGGCCCCGACGACCGGCTTCGTCTCCGGCTCGCCTTCGCCGGCGACATCTCAGATCAGTTCCGGCATCTGCCCGCGGTGCCGTGGGAGTACCTCTACGCTCCGGACCGGGAGGGCCGCCCGGGCTACTTCCTGGCCACCGACACGCGCATGATCTTGTGCCGTTATATCCGGCTGGAAACGGGACAGGACGCATTCGCGCCCGCGGATGCGCCACTGCGCCTGCTGGTGATCGTGTCCCAGCCCGATGACCCGTACCTCGGCGAGGTGGTGTCCGAGCCGGTGCTCACCGCGATCAACCGGCTCACCACGGACCTGCCGCTCCGTGTCGAAACCGTGCAGAACCCCACGATCGACGCCCTGGAAGAGGCGTTGCGGAAGCAGAAGCCGCACATCATCCACTTCATGGGTCACGGCGATTACGACCAGGACACCGAGCAGGGCCGGATCGCCCTGCTCAGTGACGACGGCGGTACCCGGTGGGTGCCTGACCGGTTGTTCGTCGAGCTCATCCAGCACGCGCGGGCCATCCCCCGGATGGTCGTCCTGCATTCATGTGACGGCGGGCGGGTCAACTACAGCGCCAACTTCGCCGGCATGGCGCCGCAGCTCATCCGCAACGGCGTCCAGTGCGTGGTGGCCATGCAATATGCCGTGACGAACCGCGTCGCCATCGACTTCAGCACCGCCTTCTACCGCCACCTGTCGGCCGGCCGCTCGGTCGACGAAGCGGTCCAGGAAGGACGCTGGCGCATCACCCGGCCGAGTGACGCGGGCGCCGATGATCCGCGGCTGCTCGGCGTCCCGGTGATCTATCTGTACAGCCGGGACGCGATCATCGGGTCGGCGGACGGATCCGCGACCCCCGTGCACGAGAGATGACGGCCCATGACCTACGAACTGCAGGTGCGCGTCACCAACGGCCAGGCGGTGGCGACCCTCTACAAGGACGGCCGGGAGGATGCCGCCCGCGGCAGCGCCGACATCGGCAATGACCGGCTCAGGCTGGAAACCGTGGGCCTGCTGCAAGACTGGCTCAGCCGTTGGAACGTGGTTTCCGATATCGGCATGACGCACAAGGCATTCCCGGTTCTGGATACCTTCCGCCTGCTCGGCGAGCACCTCTATCAGATCGTGTTCCCTGGTGAGGTCGGCGTGGGCTTCGCTCAGTCGTACGAGGAGGCGGAGC
>Ga0070735_10002438_pt1 | contig 16861 bp, 12 predicted proteins | sample Coa_R1_FD_66443 | JGI IMG/M metagenome (GOLD analysis project Ga0070735, IMG submission 66443) | Surface soil microbial communities from Centralia Pennsylvania, which are recovering from an underground coalmine fire - Coalmine... | ecosystem: Environmental > Terrestrial > Soil > Unclassified ... | reverse complement strand
GGAAAAGAATCACCGCTCCCAGGGCCAGTTGCGTCCAATCGCCCCTCGTCCTGAGAGCATCCTCCCACCGGGGCAGCGCCAGAGGATGTGTGCTTACCTCGACCAGGGCTCGGCCCAGGACCACAACATTGAGAACCAAGTAAGGAACGCAGACGGCCGTCGCCAGCTCGATGGCTTCCGCGAAGCCTTTGAGGAAAACGGCCGCGAGCAGCGCTAGCAGAACCAGAGTGATGCGCAGGTTCGCATCGCCGAGCAGCGGGTGCAGATACGGATTTTCGGTAGCGTGCCTGGCGGCGTCCGAAGCGGACAACGTCATGGTGATGACGAAGTCGGTGGTGGCGAACCCTAGCAGCACCAGGACCATGAACTTGCCCCACCATCCCGGCAGTAGATTCTCGAGCATCGCGATAGAGCCCAATCCGGCAAAGGAGCGGCCCGCTACTTGCACATAAATAGGAAGGGCGCACAGCAGCGTTACCGCCACCAGAACAGCCGTGGCGATCGGGGAGAGCACGCCTGCCGCCAGCAGCGCGATACCCGGCTGGTATCCGAGAGTGGAAAAATAATCGACGCCGGTCAGCCAGATGACCAGATACCACGGGTGGGTTCCGTGTTTGTCATCGCGCGGATCCTTGGACTCGTCCCGCCGTAACCACGCTCGCCAAGATGCCATATTGATAGTGTGATTTCGAGAGACTGAACAAGGATACCAATGAAGAAGATCGATCCCGACGATTTCCGTGTCCGGCCCGGAAAGAACGTGGATTTAGATAAATGGCCCACCAGGGCAAAGCCGGTATATCAATCGCGAGAAGAGTATCAGACACTCCTCGCGGAGCATGCAGGCAAGCTAAGCGAACAGCAAAGCCGGCTGTACGCGGACGACACTTATGCGCTGCTGCTGATCTTCCAGGCGATGGACGCAGCCGGAAAGGACAGCGCGATCAAGCACGTGATGTCGGGAGTGAATCCCCAAGGCTGCCAGGTATTCAGCTTCAAGCACCCGAGCCCCGAGGAACTGAACCATGACTTCCTGTGGAACGCTACGCGGAAGCTGCCCGAGCGTGGCCACATCGGCATCTTCAACCGGTCGTACTACGAGGAGGTCCTGATCGTTCGCGTGCACAAGGACATTCTGGATGCTGAGCGCCTCCCGAAAGAATTGCTGGGCGAGAAATCGATCTGGCGCGACAGGTATCGTTCCATCGTCAACATGGAGGATCACCTTCACCGCAATGGAACTCGCACCATCAAGTTCTTCCTGCATCTTTCCAAGGAAGAACAACGCAAACGGTTCCTCAAACGCATCGATGAGCCGGAGAAGAACTGGAAATTCAGCGTGGACGACATCAAGGAGAGGAAATACTGGAAGCACTATATGAAAGCATATGAGAGCTGCCTGAGCGCAACGAGTACTGACAAAGCTCCATGGTATGTGGTGCCTGCCGATGACAAGGGAAACGCTCAGTTGATCGTGTCCCGAGTCATTCTGGATGCGCTCAAAGAGCTTAAACTGGAGTACCCAAAAGTCAGCCCGGAACGGATCCAGGAGTTACGCAAGATCCGAAAACTCCTGGCCAAATAGCGGCGGCGGTTATTGTGGGTTCAACCAGCCGCCCGGATCTTCCATGATCGACGCAGCCTCCGTCGGCCCCCAGGTGTTCGGCTCGTATTCGTGGACCGGAGTCACATCACCTAGCACCGCATCCACAATTCTCCATTGGGCTTCGATCTGATCCTCGCGCGCAAATAAGGTGGGATCCCCGCGCAGGGCGTCGCCCAGAAGTCGTTCGTAGGGTGACATCTCGTCGGGGCGTTGGTGCATCGCGATCAACTCCACATCTTCTCCGTCCATACGTTCACCGGGCAGCTTCACGCGCATGCCGAGCGCGATCAAAACCTCCGGACTCAGACCCAAACGAAGACGATTTGGCGAGCCGAATTCCGCCTGCCCGAATGTATCCAGGGGCGGATGTTTCAGGGTGACGTTCACTTCGGTAGCAGTAACCGGCAAGCACTTGCCGGCCCGGATGTAAAACGGCACGTCTGCCCATCGCCAGGTATCGATGAACAATCTGATGGCTGCGTAGGTCTCTACACGAGAGTCCGGTGCGACGCCTGCTTCGCGCCGGTACCCTTTGAACTGGCCGCGCACTATATCCTGTGGTGTCAGCGGTCTCACTGCTTTCAAGATTCTGGCTTTTTCATCGCGACTCGCATCCACCGGTTCCCCGGTAGGAGGATCCATCGCCAAACACGCCAGCACCTGAAACAAGTGGTTCTGAATCACGTCGCGGATGGCGCCTGCTTCTTCGTAGAACCGCCCGCGCCCTTGCACGCCGAAATTCTCCGCCATGGTGATTTGGACCGAGTGGACGTGCGTGCGATTCCACAGGGGCTCGAGAAAGCGATTGGCGAACCGCGTATAAAGAATGTTCTGGACTGGTTCCTTGCCAAGAAAATGGTCGATTCTGAAGATCGCGTCTTCAGGAAAGAACTGATCGAGAATGTTGTGCAGTTCCCGAGCCGATGCGAGATCGCGCCCGAACGGTTTCTCCACCACGACGCGTGCATTCGCCGCGCAGCCCGAATGAGCCAACCCTTCCGCGACCGCGGCGAACATGCTGGGCGGGATTGCAAGATAGTGCAGAGGCCGTTGAGTCTTGTCCAGCATCTGGCGCAACTGGGCGAAGGTAGCCGGGTCGCGGTAGTCGCCGTCCACGTACTGAAGCAAGGCCGATAACTTCGCGAAGGCAGGCTCGTCCAGGCCGCCGTGCGCGGTTACGCTGTCGCGGGCGCGCGCCTTGAGCTGGTCGAGGTTCCATCCCGCCTTCGCTACGCCGACGATGGGAATCGTCAGGTTGTGGCGTTTCACCAACGCTTGAAGCGCTGGGAAAATTTGCTTAAACGCGAGATCGCCGGTTGCACCGAAGAATACGAGAGCGTCAGAGTGCGGGGCATCCACGCTTTAGTTATCGCATGAACACTAGGATGGAGTGCGCTATTGAATTACTTGGAACAAGTCCTGCTGCCTGGCTTTCACGTGCGGCATCTGCAACTCCGGCATAGGACGGCCGGAGAAGAGCTTGCGGCAGGGGATCGCGAGCCAGCGGGCCCAGGAGTTGGCCTTCTTCTGGCGGGCGCTATCGGTCGCGATACCGGTGCTCGCGTACATCTGGCGGTATAGTTTCGAGATGAAGACGAACGCCAGGCGCGCGCGGAGATGTGGCGTGCAGCGCGATCGTTTCCAAACCGAACGAAAGCTATAGAATCGATCCCACACACCCTGGGTGCGCGCCCGCATCTCCTCGGAGTTCATAGTGGGATGCGGCATGAACATCTTTGGCCGCCGGTGGGCTGGAATCAGCCAGTAGCGCGTCAACGGAATTCCATCCACTTTGGCCGGATCGTCGCCCTGAGCTTTTTCCCACTTTTCGAAATCGACCGTACCGGGGAAAGGCGTCAGCATGACGAACTGCGCGAAGGTGAGACCGGCCTTTTGGGCCAACTCTTGTGTGGCGTCGAACGTATCCGGACGATCGCTAGGCAAGCCGAAGATGAACGAACCCAGAACATGCACACCATGATCGGAAAACGTTTTGAGCTGCTTCACCAGCTTGTCGCCGGAAAGGTTGAAATCCTTGTAGACTGTCTTCAATCCCTCGGGAGTAACGGCCTCCACGCCCACGAGCGCGCCCCGGATCCGGGCCTTCTTCATGGCATCCAGAAAGCCGGTGTCTTCTGCCGCCTCCATGGTGATCTGGGTAAAGAAAGTCATGTCCTTGGGGAGCTCGGATAGTCGCTCCATCAGCTCGAAGCGCTCGGCGCGCATAGCCTCAAGTTGGTCAACGCGCGCAAAGTTGCTCTGGCGCTTTGCGAGGGCGATGTCGGTCATCGTGACGGGATAAAAATTATCGTCCGCCAAGGCGATGAAGCGGAAGCCGCGGCGGCGCAGATCCACGATTTCCTCAATCACCGCATCTGTGCCGCGCTGACGAGGACGTTGTCCATCTGTACGCCAGACCGAACAAAACGAGCAGTGTTTGGCGCATCCGCGCACCGTCTGAACGGACGCCCACATATAACTGTCGGGCGGCAGCAAATCCCAGCGGGCTTGCTTGAAGTCCCCCGCTTCCACCCTGCCCCCGTTATAGATCTGCTCCGGAGTACCCGCCACGCAGTCACGAATTACTTTGTTCCAGACGATGTCGCCATCGCCCTTGACGACCGCATGTGCGCCGCCGCGCTCGAAGGGCTCCTCCGGATAGAGCGTCGAATGGATTCCCCCGAAGACCACCCAGGCACCACGCTCGCGCGCCGCACGTCCGACCTCATATCCTCGCAAAGCATTGCCGGTGTGAATGCCGATGCCGACGACATCGCCGGGGTTAACGCGCTCCTGGTTAAGGTGCTCCAGGGTTTCGTCGCAGATTTCGGGATCGCCGAACGACTCGTCGGTCGCAGCGGCCAGCACATACAACCATCGCGGTGTTATCACCGCCGTCCCGAAGGAGGTATCGCTTGGATTGACGAGGTGAATGCTCATTTTAGAGGCCACCCTAGTGTAGCAGGGAGAACTAGGGCGTTCCCTAGGGGGCTACGGAGCGCCAAGGGTCGACCCACGGGGAGTTAGTGGAAAAGCCTGCTTGCGCAATAGAAGTAAACTTCGTAGTAAAGCCAGAGTTCCGATGACACCACCTGATACGCTCCTGCACGATCCACGGATTTCGACTAAGGCGAAGAGCCACAATATTCAGGTCTCAGCCGCCGTCCTCGACGCCGCGCGGAAAGACGGCGAAGAGCTGTTTCGGGACTTGCGAACTGCGAGCGGGGGCCTGACGCAAGGCGACGCCGAAGAACGTGCGCGCACGACGGGTCCGAATGAGATTGCACAAGAGCGGAAGCAGGGCTGGCTGGTCCGCCTTCTGAAAATCGTCCGCAACCCGCTAGTAATTCTGCTGACTGTTTTATCGTCGATTTCCTTCGCTACGGGCGACGCGCGGGCCGGAACCGTGATGGCGGCCATGGTGGTGCTTAGCGTCGCGCTCCGCTTCTTCCAGGAGGCCCGGGCAGACGCAGCGGCGGCGAAGCTCAAGGCCATGATCCATGTGACGGCGACCGTCATTCGAAATGGCAACGCCCGAGAAATCCCGCTTCGGGACCTGGTACCCGGGGACATCATCAAGCTATCCGCGGGCGACATGATTCCGGGCGACGTACGGGTGCTTTCTTCCAAAGACCTTTTCGTTAGCCAGGGAAGTCTGACTGGCGAGTCGCTCCCGGTCGAGAAGTTCCACGACCCAGAGACCAAGGCTGTAAGCTCGCCGACGGAGCTTAAGAACACATGTTTCATGGGGACCAGCGTCGAAAGTGGAACTGCGACCGCTGTGGTAGCCGCGACAGGCGTCAACACCTATCTCGGCAGCATGGCGGGCTTGATCGCAGCGGAGCCTCCGCCGACAGCCTTCGACCAGGGCCTCAATCGCTTCACCTGGCTGATGATCCAGCTCATGGCCGTTATGGTGCCCCTGGTCTTCCTGATCAATGGGTTCACCAAGCATAATTGGAGAGAAGCCTTCTTCTTCGCGATGGCCGTGGCGGTGGGCCTCACACCCGAGATGCTGCCCATGATCGTCTCGGTGTGCCTCTCCAAGGGTGCGCTCGCCATGAGCCGCAAGAAAGTTATCGTTAAGCGCCTCAACGCCATCCAAAATTTCGGCGGCATGGACGTGCTGTGCACCGACAAGACCGGAACACTCACCGAGGATCGCGTCGTCCTCATGCGGCACTGCAATGTCGCCGGGGATGAAAGTGAGGAGGTGCTCCTGGACGGCTACCTCATCAGCCACTTCCAGACCGGCCTCAAGAACCTGCTCGACCGGGCGATCGTGGATAGTCCCGACTTCCATGGGCAAATGGTTGTCGAGAAGTACAAGAAGCTGGATGAGATCCCCTTCGATTTCACACGGCGCATGATGTCCGTACTTGTGGAGAATCCTGAAGGCAGGGCGATTCTGGTCACCAAAGGAGCACCGGAAGAGGTCTTCCATCAGTGCTCCCACTTCGAGTTGGACGGGAAGGTGTCGCCTATGGACCCCAACCTAATCGTCGAGCTGAAGGACGAGTACGAGAGCCTCGGCAACGATGGCTTCCGGGTTCTGGCGGTGGCGACGAAGGAGCTGTCGGGGCAACAGATCTGTTCAAAGGCCGACGAGCGTGACCTGGTGCTCAAAGGGTATGTCGCATTTCTGGACCCGCCCAAGGTGACCGCCGGACCTGCCCTCGAGGCGCTTAACAAGCATGGTGTGGCCGTAAAGATTCTCACCGGGGACAATCAACTCATCAGCCGCAAGGTGTGCAGGGACGTGGGCATGTCACCCGATCCGATGCTGCTGGGCGGAGACGTGGAGAGAATGTCCGACGCCGAACTGGCGGAGGCGGCCCAGAAGACGACGCTCTTCGCCCGCCTGTCTCCGGCTCACAAGGATCGTGTGATCCGCGCGCTTCGGGGCAAGGGACACGTGGTCGGATTCATGGGGGATGGAATCAATGACGCACCCGCTCTGCGCGCCGCGGACATCGGCATCTCGGTGGACACGGCCACGGATATCGCGAAGGAATCGGCGGATCTGATCCTGCTGGAAAAGGACTTGATGGTGCTGGAAGGGGGCGTGACCGAGGGCCGGAAGGTCTTCGCTAATATCCTGAAATATATCCGGATGGGGGCGAGCTCGAACTTCGGCAACATGTTCAGCGTGCTGGGAGCGAGCGCGTTCCTTCCTTTTATTCCGATGGCCCCGATCCAGGTGCTGACCAACAACCTGCTCTACGATTTCTCCCAAGTTCCGATTCCGATAGACGCAGTGGATGACGAGCAAGTGGAGCGGCCGCGGCCGTGGAACATCGATGAGATCAAACGTTTCATCCTTTTCATTGGCCCCATCAGCTCGATCTTCGACTACACGACGTTCTTCGTGATGCTCTGGGTCTTCCACTGCTGGGATCCATCCCGCGCGCCGGTATTTCAGACCGGCTGGTTTGTCGAGTCGCTGATGACGCAGACACTGATCATCCACGTCATTCGGACGAACAAGATCCCGTTTATACAGAGCCGGGCAAGTTGGCCGCTAACGTTGACCACGTTATCCATCATGGCCTTCGGCATGTGGTTGCCCTATTCCCCACTGGCTTCCTCGCTGGGTCTTGAGCACCTTCCGGGGTTGTACTGGCCGATCCTGCTGCTGACGCTGCTCGCCTATCTGAGCCTGACGCAAGTGATCAAAGTCTGGCTGCTGCGCAAGAAGTGGATCTAGGTTGTCGGTGTGACATTTATGTTGCTCCGGTTTGGCAACAAAACTGCCAGTACTTGTGGCCATGACCAACAGAGGATGCGTTGTCCTTCTCGGAGATTTTTCGAATGAACGCCTGGATCTGACGTCCATCGGACGTGATTTCTGCTGGTCCATCGACCGGGCTTCGGATTTATCCGGGCTCCAAGAAGTTGGGCGGTCGCGCACCGTGATCGCCGTGCTCATACAAGCTGGAACGCTCCATTTGCCTTGGCCCGACGCAATGCGGGCAATCAGAGCTGTAGCGCCGCGGGCCCGAGTCATTGTGTGCCACAAGGTCGGCCAGACGCACTCGCGCACTGAAATGGTCGATTCCGGAGCGTTCGGGGTTCTTCTGTCGCCGCTCGCCCATTCTGAAGTCCGGCAGTCCCTCGGGTTCGTTTGGGCGTCGAAGATCATGCCCCTGAAGCATATTCCATCCGCGGCCGCCCCGCGTGCAGGCGCGGCATAACACCTAAGCGTGGGTGAAGAAACCCAATCTATTGAGGCACTGCACGCCGCCGAAGAGGGTGCAAGAACGAGCCCAGGCTCACCAGTTCCCCGGATAAAAATAGCCACCACGCGAACGGATTTGGCAGATTTCCCGCCAGGACATGCCGGAAATCCCAGGTGAACGACAGGAGTACCAGCGCGCCTCCCAGAACCAGCCCGATCCACTGCCGCCACCCAATGTCGACTGGACGACACAGGGCTGTGAGTCCGCAGCCCACAATCGTAAACGATACGATGACCGGGGCTAGAACCGGAGCTACCCACGGCACCGGCAAAAGGAACAGAAGGTCCCAGGTCAGCAGCGATGCCGGCCAATCGATCCATAGCTTTAGAAATAGATAGAAGCAGACATCCCAGACGCCGAAGGCGATCGCGAAGGCCGGCAACCATAACGACCTATCGCCTGAGACCAGCATCGCGCCGGACGCCAGCATGATGATGGTCGCGGCCTCCCGAATCACCTCGACGTTCAAAAGCCGCGCCGTTTCCGGGGCTTCGGCCACCATCCGGTCGCGATCGACCAGCGGAAACAGGTCGCCCGGGGCCCGTCCGGGTGTCAGGCGTAGCCTCAAGGGCTCATATAGCGCTCGCAGGTAAATGACGACTGCGGCCTCGACATAACCGAAAGAGACCCCGAACAGAAATAATCCAGCAACAGTCCGTCTCAGGCGTCCGGTCATATTGTATCGACCACACTAGCAGACCGCGTTTGGAAGATGGATTGCGTGATGGTGTTCATGAGCAGGATAAATCCCAGGAAACTGCGCCTTTTCGCGAGATCGATGCCCCAACGTAGTGCCTTTGCGCTATTGTTTCTGACCCCTATTGTTGGCATGGCAAGCGTCATCGGGGGCTGCAATCCAGGCCTTTGCAACGAAACCGCCAACGAGACTATCGTTGGGAACGTCGTGACCATCGACTTTTCCGCCGCAGCGGAGCATGGTGGGATGTTTACGCTGAATGAAACCTTGATAACCGATAGTTCGGGGACTCCCGGATTCTTAGGATTGGCGAATGTCACTTTATTCGCAGGGGTCTATGGACCTGCTACAGATAGCGGCGTACTCGGCGGACCATTCAGCAATATTGGGTGCGGCGCCACCTCTGCCGGCATCGGCGGACCTGACGACCATGCCGTGGTGAATCACTGCTTCAACGGCGGCCTTGTCTTTCCTAACTTTCCACTCGGCCAGATACTTGTCAATATGGTCATCCAGCTTGGTAACGCCGGATTCGGAAGTAGCGGCGAAGTCTATCTCCAAGCGAGTTTTTCCGAGATGAATAAAGATACCGGGCAGATCCGGCCGTTATCGGTCAATTTTCTAGTGCCAGAGCCAGGTTCCATCGTGCTGTGCGCGCTTGGGCTCGTGGGCCTGGTGTTAGGCTATTGCCGCCGGACGCACTTCGAGTACAGATCCGGAAACATACCCTGCGGATCATAGGCCTGCTTGAGCTGCAGATACCGCGGCTGGTCGTAGATACTCCAGAACTCTGCCTCATCGTACCAAGCCGAGGAGTACAGTCCTTTAGCGCCACCCAGTTCCATCGTTTTCCGTTCGATCTTGCGGTTGAAGTGTCCCTTCTCGTGCGTGGACGCAATCACGTCCCAGAATCCGAAGTTGACGTGCAGTCCATCCTGGAGTGGGCTGAGGTCCCAGTGCCGGTTTGAACGCCGGGTTTTGAATGGGCACATCCAGATCGGTGTGATGCCGATTTCCGACAGCAGAAAATCGAAGAACTCCGGCGCGTGCTCAATGGGTATGTCCACGTCCTGGATCACCGACTCAGTGCCGCCCGAATCCGGTAGAAGTTTATAAGACAGCCGCATGAGGCGCTGATAGGTCGCCGAGTTAAGGGCCCATTTCGTGAACCGCCGCACCGCCGTTTTTTGCACATAGAAGTGCTTTGAACACCAGAACCAGTCCGTGTCCCATCGCCAGATGTAGTCCTTCGCGGTAAGCCAGTCCTCCGGCTTCCGCTGGATGGACTTGTAGTAAATGTCCATATAGGTGTAGTCGCTGACCGACGAAACTTGATCCACAAATTCACCTTCGGTAAGGTACATTTCGCCGCGCGAGAAGATTGTCCCGTCGAGATAATCCAGGGCGCTATCCGCACGCTCAGCGACACGCTGGGAGACCCAGGCAAAGCAGCTCTCGGGATCGCTGAACCGGGTGTGCGTGAGATGCACAAATGGCTTGGCAGGGATCAGCCGGATCGTCAGCCGCAGGGCATACCCCAAAGTGCCATAGGAGTTTGGAAATCCGAAGAACAGATCCGGATTCTCCCGGCAGGAGCAGGTTAGCAGGCGTCCGTCGCCAAGCAAAACTTCCATCTCTTCAATAGTTTCATGCATCAAACCGAACTTAAAAGATGAGGATTCAATCCCCAGGCCGCTGACCGCTCCGCCGACTGTAATCGTCTTGAGCTGCGGGACCACGGCGGGCAATAGCCCGAATTTGAGCGTCTCGGCGACCAAGGCTTCATAAGTGATCATACCCTCGACGTCGGCCGTCAGCCGCTGCGGATTGATCGCCAGCACTCTGCTGAAACCGCGCACGTCGATGAAATATTTGCCTGCCTGGGAGCGGTGCCGGAACAGGTTGGAGGTCGATTTACGAAGGCCGATCCGCTCACCCCGCACTCGGGCCTGATCCACCTCCCTCATCAGGGTTGCGGCCCTCCTCTGATGGTCCTGCTCCAGATCCATAAGACCGCAACCCTACCGAATCGGCGTGTAAGAAGAAACGTCGCCCTTAGAGAGGACGATCTGCCAAAGTTGAAGCCTGCGTGAGCGGAAGGATCCCGCCGAGGCCATCAGATAGTATTTCCACATCCTATAGAATCGATCGCCATAGGTGGCGCGGAGGCTAGGCCAGCCTCGTTCGAAATTCTTCCACCACTGCATGCAAGTCAAATCGTAATCCGGCCCGAAGTTGTGCAAATCCTCGACTACCCACAAGCCGTCCCAGGCGGCGCTCAATTGCGCCGTAGAGGGAATCAATCCGCCCGGGAAAATATATTTGTGGATCCAAGGATCGGTGTAGGAGGACGATTCGTTGTTACCGATAGTGTGCAGTAAAAAGAGTCCCCGATCTTTGAGCCGATCGTGCGCCAGTTGCATGAACTGGCGATAGTTTTTGTACCCGATATGCTCGCATAATCCGATGGAGACCACGCGATCGAAACGGTTGGGTTCCAGCGCGGCCTCGCGATAGTCTTTTTGTTCAAAACGCACAGCCAATCCCTGGCAGAGGTCGCGGCCGAAAGCAATTTGTTCGCGGGAGATGTTATAGCTGACCACCTGGCAGCCATACTCCTTGGCGGCAAAATGCGCCAGCCCCCCGAATCCACCACCCAGTTCGAGCAGCGTCATTCCCGGTTTAAGCTGCAATTTGCGACAAACCAGGTGCAGCTTGTTCTCCTGGGCCTGATCGAGAGTAGCCGCGCCTTTCCAATAGGCACAGGTGTATTGCATGCGCCGGTCCAACATGGCTTGATACAGCTGATTGCCCAGATCGTAATGCGCGTGCGCAACTTGTTTCGCCCGCCGCATGGTTTGCAGATTGAGCACGCGCGTCTTCAATACAAGCAAGGCAGTCTTCAGATCGTGAACCTTGCTAGCGAGGTCCGCCCGCCTGAATCGGGTGAAGAATTCATCCAGCGCCTGAACGTCCCACCAGCCATCCACATAGGACTCACCCACGCCGATGCTGCCTTCGCCCAGAGCCCGGCCAAAGAATCGCTCGTCGTGAACCTGAATGTCCCAAGGCTCGGGCCCATTCACGCCGATGCCCGCGAGAGTCAGGAGCTCGGTGATCTTCCGCGCCGCAGCCGAGTCATACTTCACGCTCTGCTTTTGGGAAACTTGCCTTTCGGAATTTCGAGACTGGGACTCTTGCCAACCCTCAAAAGTACTAGTCTTATTCATGATTGCTTACCTAACGCCTCCTTCTGTTAGATGGCCATCCGGGAGAATCAGTATATTCCAAATGGAACATTGTCGTTTGGCGGTTAGGGATAACCCTGGGGCCCTAAAAAGACTGCTCGAACTACGGCCGTGAGACCCCTTAATCCGTAATACTTTATGGAGAACGCATGCAGACAATGAAAGCAGTTCGATTTCATACCTACGGGACGCCCGACGTTCTGGTTTACGAAGACGTACCGAAACCAGAACCAGCCGCTGGAGAGGTTCTTGTAAAGGTTCACGCCACATCGGTGAACCCGATCGATTGGAAGATCCGCGCAGGTTACCTGAAGAGCTTCCGTGACTATCCGCTCCCTTTCATCCTGGGTTGGGATGTTTCCGGCGTGGTCGAGTCAGTGGGCGCAGGCGTGACCGGATTCAAACCAGGCGACGAAGTCTACGGTTTTCCGGACGCCTCGCGCAACGGCGCGTATGCTGAATACATCGCCGTTGAGCAAACAAAACTCGCGCATAAACCGAGGAGTCTGGATCACATTCATTCGGCAGCCATTCCGTTAGCCGGGTTGACCGCGTGGCAGGCGCTGTTCGACACCGCCAGTTTGACGGCCGGGCAGAAGGTCCTGATCCAGGCAGCCGTTGGGGGCGTGGGACACTTGGGCGTCCAGTTCGCGAAGCTCAAAGGTCTCTACGTCGCAGGCACGGCTAGCGGTCGCAATCAGGAATATCTGAAACAGCTTGGCTGTGATCTGCCCATTAACTACGAGACCACGCGTTTTGAAGATGTTGTTCAGGACTTCGACGCGGTGGTCGAGAGTTTGGGCGGCGACGTGCGAAACCGATCCTGGAAAGTGCTGAAGAAAGGCGGCATCCTGGTGGCGTTAATTGGTCCGCCGCCCTCGGAAGAGGACGCCAAGGCGCACGGCGTGCGCGCGAGCATCATTTGGGGACAAGCCAAACCCGACCAGCTCATGGAAATCGCTCGTCTGGCGGATTCGGGCAAGGTTCGTCCGGAAATCGCGGCGGTATTCCCGCTGCATGACGCCGCCAAAGCTCACCGGATGAGTGAGACCGAGCACGTGCGCGGCAAGATCGTTCTACAAGTGGTTTAGTTTCGATGGACGAGTTTTTACAGGCAGCGATTGAAGAAGCAAAAAAAGGACTGGCGAAGGGCGGCATTCCGATCGGATCTGTTTTAGTGATCGATGGAAAGATCGTAGGTCGCGGCCACAATCAGCGAGTTCAGCAAGGCAGCGTCATACGGCACGCGGAAATGGACTGTCTGGAAAACGCTGGAAGATTACAGCCGGCCCAATATCGCCGCGCGACGTTGTACTCCACGCTCTCGCCATGCGACATGTGCAGCGGCGCTGTATTGCTATATAAGATTCCGCACGTGATCGTCGGAGAGAGTCGGACATTTCGGGGACCGGAAGACTATCTCCGGTCGCGCGGCGTGAATGTACAAGTGGTTGACAGCGTTGAGTGCGTGGATCTCATGGAACGGTTCATTCGGGAGCATCCAACCCTTTGGAACGAGGACATCGGAGAGTCGAACAAGGTGTAACATTCCAAGGTATCCTGAAGATACATGAGTAGCCCGTACATGGCGCGCGATGGGGTGAAAATCGACGCGCCGATTCCCCCAGGATGTGACCAGATCCTTACCCCCGAGGCCGTCGCTTTCGTCGCCGATCTTCACCGTAAATTTGACACCCAGAGAAAAACCCTCCTGAATCGCCGGATCCAACGCCAGGCGACCATCGACGCGGGCCAATTGCCGGATTTTCTGCCGGAAACAGCGGAGATCCGCAAGAGCGATTACGTGGTTGCGCCGATTCCCCAGGATCTGCTCGACCGGCGCGTCGAGATCACGGGACCGGTCGACCGAAAGATGGTCATCAACGCGCTCAACTCCGGTGCCAACGTCTTCATGGCGGATTTCGAAGACTCAAATTCCCCCACCTGGGAGAACAATCTCACGGGCCAGATTAACGTGCGCGATGCGGTTCGCGGCGATATCGAATACACCAATCCGGAAGGTAAACAATACAAGCTGAATGCGAAGCCCGCCGTCCTTTTCATTCGCCCGCGCGGCTGGCATCTCACCGAAAAACATTTTCAAGTGGACGACCAGCCGGTCTCGGGCGGATTATTCGATTTCGGTCTGTACTTCTTCCACAACGTCAAGACACGGATGGCGAAGGGGACGGCTCCGTATTTCTACCTGCCCAAGATCCAGAGCCATCTGGAGGCGCGCTTGTGGAACGACGTCTTCGTGCATGCGCAGCAGGCGCTCGGCGTTCCCAACGGGACCATCCGCGCGACCGTGCTGATCGAGACGATTCTGGCGGCGTTCGAGATGGACGAGATTCTGTGGGAGCTGCGCGACCATTCCGCCGGTCTGAACTGCGGCCGCTGGGATTACATCTTCAGCTTTATCAAGACGTTCAAGAATCATCCGAAGTTCATGATGCCGGATCGAGTTACGGTCACCATGGACAAGCACTTCCTGAAGTCCTATGTGGACCTGCTGATCCAGACGTGCCACCGTCGCGAGATCCACGCCATGGGCGGCATGGCCGCGCAGATTCCTATAAAAACTGATGCCGCGGCAAACGCGGCGGCGATGGAAAAAGTCCGTCAAGATAAACTGCGCGAGGTGAAAGCCGGTCACGACGGCACTTGGGTAGCGCATCCCGGCCTGGTTCCGATCGCCAAAGAAATCTTTGACGATTACATGAAGACGCCCAACCAGATTCACGTAAAACGTGAAGACGTGAAGGTGACGGCTGCCGATCTGCTGAATGTTCCCGAGGGCCAGATCACCGACCAGGGCTTGCGAACCAACGTCGACGTCGGAATTCAGTATCTGGAATCGTGGCTGCGCGGCAACGGTTGTGTGCCGATTTATAACCTGATGGAAGACGCCGCCACCGCCGAGATTTCGCGCACTCAGGTGTGGCAGTGGATGCATCACAGCGCGCAGCTATCGAACGGCCAGAAGATTTCGGCCCCCATGATCCGCGACACGATTAAGAGCCAGCTCGCACAGATCCGCTCGAGCCTGGGCGACGAACGCTACGACAAAAGCAAGTTCCCACAAGCGGCACAGCTTTTCGAACTGATGATGGTAAACCCGGAGTGCAAGGATTTTCTGACGCTTGAAGCGTACCGGTATCTGTAGGTGACCCCCAAGATTCTCGAGGAACTGCGTGGAGTTCTCGGACCGCAGGGCCTCATTTCATCCAGCGAAGAACTGCGGACCTACGAATGTGACGGGCTGACCAACTTCCGCGTGATTCCGAGCGCGGTGGTTCTTCCCGATTCCACGGAACAAGTGCAAGCCGTGGTCCGCGTGTGCCATCGCGAGCGGATTCCGTTCATCGCGCGGGGTTCCGGCACAGGCTTGAGCGGTGGAGCGCTGCCGGTAGCCGGTGGGATCGTGATCTGCCTGGCGCGCATGAAACAGATCCTGGAAGTCGATCTGCCCAATGCTCGCGTCGTGGTTGAGCCGGGCGTGATCAACCTGGAGGTCACTGGCCGCGTCGCTTCCGCGAACTTCTTCTATGCGCCCGACCCATCGTCGCAATCGGTGTGCAGCATCGGAGGCAACGTCGCGGAAAATTCCGGCGGGGCGCATTGCCTGAAGTACGGGTTCACGACAACGCATGTGCTGGGTCTCGAAGTCGTGTTGCCGGACGGATCGATTGTGCATTTCGGCGGCAAGACCTTGGACACTCCGGGCTACGATCTCGCGGGTGTCTTCGTGGGCTCGGAGGGCACCCTAGGGATCGCGACCAAGATCACTCTGCGAATCGTGAAGCGGCCGGAGTGCGTGCGGACATTGCTGGCGGCCTTCCATAGTCCCACCGAGGCCGGCGCGGCAGTCAGCGGAATCATCGCGGCCGGCATGCTCCCGGCTGCGATCGAGATGATGGACAACCTGGCGATTCAAGCCGCCGAGGCCGCGGTGCACGCGAATTATCCCGACTGCGGCGGGTTGCTTCTTGTGGAACTCGACGGGCCTGTGGCCGAAGTGGACGCGCTGATGATGCACGTCGACGAAATCTGCCGCCAACATGGAGCATCGGAAATCCGCGTGGCGCAATCGGAAACCGAACGGGCGCTGGTCTGGAAGGGCCGCAAAGCCGCATTCGCCGCTATGGGCCGGATCTCGCCGAACTACATCGTGCAGGACGGAGTGATCCCCCGGACTTCCCTGCCCCAGATCCTGAGCGAGATAGATCAGTTGAGCACGGAAACCGGCCTGCGCGTGGCAAATGTTTTTCACGCGGGCGACGGAAACTTGCATCCCCTTGTTCTGTATGATCGCCGCATCGCCGGTCAGGAGAAGGCCGCCGAGCGGTTGTCGGAACGCATCCTCGAACTGTGCATCGAAAAAGGTGGATCGATCACCGGCGAGCACGGCGTGGGCGAAGAGAAGAAGCATATGATGTCGAAGATGTACGCCGAGCCGGACCTCGACACCATGCAGCGTGTACGCTGCGCGTTCGATCCTTTGCAGCTCTCGAATCCCACCAAAGTTTTTCCGCGGACGCGGCTGTGCGGCGAAAAACCGGGTGAGTATGTGCCGCATCCTTTGGAAGTTGCGGGGGTCGCGGAAAGGTTTTGATTACCGAAGAATTGTCTGGCGCGACTGCGGTCGAGAGTGCCGACGAGAAGGAAACCGCCGCAATTCTGCGCAGCGCCAATGAAACCGGACGGGCGGTGATCCCGACGGGCGGCGGAACGAAGCTCGATTGGGGCAATCCTCCGCGAAAAGCGGACCTGCTTCTTTCGATGCGCCGCCAGAATCGGGTAATCGAACACGCCTGGGCCGATCTGACGGTGACAGTCGAGGCCGGGTGCACCATCGCGGAATTGCAGCGCACTTTGGCCGAGCACGGGCAGCGCCTGGCCGTCGATCCTTTGTGGCCGGAGCGGGCGACCATCGGGGGCGTGCTTTCGACCAACGATAGCGGGGCTCTTCGATTAGGTTACGGGAGCCTGCGCGACTTGATCATCGGCATCACGCTTGTGCTGGCGGACGGAACCATAGCCAAGAGCGGCGGGAAAGTGGTGAAGAACG
>Ga0070735_10002437_pt1 | contig 16871 bp, 18 predicted proteins | sample Coa_R1_FD_66443 | JGI IMG/M metagenome (GOLD analysis project Ga0070735, IMG submission 66443) | Surface soil microbial communities from Centralia Pennsylvania, which are recovering from an underground coalmine fire - Coalmine... | ecosystem: Environmental > Terrestrial > Soil > Unclassified ... | reverse complement strand
GAGTGTTCACCGCACTGCAGATGGAAAGCCAGGCGGATCAGGGGCTGATTGGCTGGCTGGTTCGGATCGTTCTGAGCCACCAAGCCGGGTTCGCTGACCAGCGATTCCACTTCGAACTCGACGGTGGCAAAGGTCTGCCAGGCCTCGCCCAGGGGCCGCACTATCACCCGGACAATTTCCTCCAGCAGGCTCCATTCGATCTCGGTCAGGTTCCGGGAGGCCGCGGGGTCAGGGCCGCACTTACCGCCAAGCAGTAGTTCCAGCAGGCCGAACACCGTGGCACAGTCCATGTGCAGATACATGCGCTCATCGCGCGGGTGAAGCCGGAATACCATGAGGCAGGTGGGATTCGGCAGCGTGGCCTGAAAGCTGCCACTGGTCTGGATCGAGAGATCCTCGAAACTCACTTGGAAGTCGGAGCGAAGAAATGCCGACAAGGCCGTGGCCAGGCTTGGCGCGAACCGTTCGTGGACGGCCCGGAGGGTCCGGAAACGCGGGCTGGTGGAGTCCGGCCGGCCGATTTCGAATTGTTTGTCGCTGTCTGGCGGCCGTGTAGCGAGCATTCCTAGTCCTAAGAAAACATCGGCACACTAAGGGGATTCCTTTAGCCGTTCGCAGCTCGCCATCCATGCAAGTTCAGGTAAACTTTCCTGGTTTTTCATCGATATGGACTCTGCCGCCAACCCGGGTAACGCCGATGATACGACTAACCAGGCTGAATCACGCTCCTATGATCCTCAACGCCGACCTGATCGAGCATATCGACATGACGCCCGACACAATCGTGACTCTCACCTCCGGTCAAAAATATACGGTGCTCGAATCGGCCGAGGAAGTTGTGGACAAGGTAATCGTGTTTCGTCAAAAGCTCCTCAGTCAGGATCCGGCCAGGTTGATTGCACCGCCCGAACGCAGCTCAGAATCCGACTCGTCCCAACGTAGATAGGCATCCATGGCAGATAAGCAGGAAGCCGCGCCCTCCAAATCCAACCTCAAGAGCTCGAAACCGGATATCGCGAGCTTTGCCGGCCTGGCGATCGCTCTCGGCGGCATCATCGGCGGGCTGATGTGGGAAGGCGGGAAGATCAGCGACATCGTGCAGATTTCGGCCGCCATTATCGTGCTGGGGGGAACCCTGGGCGCGGTGATGGTAACCTCGCCTCTCTCTGCGTTAATCGCGGCGTTGGGGGGACTGAAGGGCGTATTCTTCGAAGAGAAACTGGATCCCGAAGCGGCCGTGGAGGAGATCATCGCATACGCCACCAAGGCGCGCAAAAGCAGTATCGTTTCGCTCGAAGAAGACCTGGAGAAGGCCGGCGACAAGTTTCTCCAGAAGGCGCTTGGGTTGGCGGTGGACGGAACCGATCTGCAGGAATTGCGCAAGATGATGGAGCTTGAGATCGCCCAGTCCGAACATCACCGGGAATCGGCCGCCAAGGTGTTTGAGGGAGCCGGCGGATACGCACCCACCATCGGCATCATCGGCGCGGTGTTGGGCTTGATTCAGGTGATGAAGCACTTGGAGAACATCGAAGAGGTGGGCAAGGGAATCGCGGTCGCCTTTGTGGCGACGGTGTATGGCGTGGCGGTCTCCAACCTTGTTTTCCTGCCGGCGGCGAACAAGCTCAAGGCTCGCATCCGTCAGGACGCCCAGGACAAAGAACTCCTGCTCGAGGGCGTGTGCAGCATCGTCGAGGGGATGAACCCGAAACTGATCCGGGTGAAACTGGAAGCCTTCCTCCAGCATGCCGGCAAGAGCAAGAAGAAAGCCGATGCGGGTGCTCCAGCCGGGGCTCCGGCCGAGGTCAAGGGTTAGGTCCGGAACGTTAAAACAATGCCTCGTCCCAAGCACGCCGAACATGAGAATCACGAGCGCTGGCTGGTCTCCTATGCCGACTTCATCACGCTGTTGTTCGCATTCTTCGTGGTGATGTTCGCCTCCTCGCAAACCGACAAGGGTAAGGCGAAGCAGGTGTCCGAAGCCGTTGAGAAGGCGCTGAAGGAAGGTTCCTCGGTGAGCAATGTCCCACCCGCAGTCGCCAAAGTACTCGGCGGCACGGTCGACGACAAGGGGCAGGGGAACGCTCAAATGCACGGTCCAGGCGGCGCGCAGAAAGCCGCCAAGGAAGAACAGCCTGAGGTCATGGAGCTGGGCATCTCCCTCAAGACGCTCTCGACGGAACTGGCCGACGAGATCAAGTCAGGCAAAGTGGAGGTTAGTATGACTCCGCGAGGCATCGTCGTGAGCCTCAAGCAGGCGGCCTTTTTCCCCTCTGGAACCGATGTCGTCGAGCCCGCCACCATGTCCACGATCGAAAAGGTCGCGGCAGCCTTGAAGACGGTGTCGAATCCAGTTCGCGTCGAGGGTCACACCGATTCGATACCCATTCATACCGCCCGGTTCCGAAGTAACTGGGATCTTTCCGCGGCCCGCGCCATTGCCATCATGGAAGTGTTGTCGAACCGCTTCGAGATTTCTCTGCAGCGCCTGGCGATTGCTGGGTACGCGGATACCGCCCCGGTAGCCGACAACGACACGCCCGATGGACGGGCACGCAATCGCCGCGTGGACCTGGTGATTCTGAATAACTACGCGCTCAAGAGTGAGCCAGGCCAAGCCGAGCCGTCGAAAGCAGCACCAGCCAAGAAAGACTAGCTGCCTCAGGCACTCGGTGTAGTCGACAAGATATCGAAGAGGCTGTTCCGGGGTATGGCTGCCTCGGCCTGCATCGCGGCCTGCTGGCTGAGCTGCTCCTGGGTTAGCGCCGTCGCGGCCGCAGCCACATCCGTATCGCGTTCGTTGCCGAGAGCAGTCTGCGACTGAAGTTGGAACTTCTGGGCCACGTCCAGCGCATTGGTGATCCGGTTCTGGACCGCACCGTAGAACGCTCCCTGCTGGTTCAGGTAATCCTGAGCGGTTTTGATGGAGGCAGCGGCCGCGGTCGTTCCGGCCTGATCGTTGTTACTGAGTGCCACCCGCAGGCTATTGACCGCCGCAAAAACATTATCGGCCGCGAGGGTGTCGTCAGGATTGCGATGGTCAAAAAGATCTTGAGCGGTTTTCGCTATCGCGAAGGTCACGCCGGTGGAATCCTGGATGAGAGTGGTTGCAGGCGCGGTCACCAGTCGGTCGACGCCGTTGGGATTCGCTAGATCTACTTGATAAGGCGGCTGCGACGCGCTGTCCCCGCTGAAAAGGTACTGTCCGTCGAAGGTGGCGCGGCTGTCAGCGACCAGCGTGTTGAGGATCTGCTCGGCCTGCGCGGCCATCGCGGTTCGCTCTGTAGACGTGAGGGTGGTCGAGGCGCCTTGCGCCGCCAGCGACCGGGCTTGATCCAGAAGCGACACCGCGTCCTGTAGCACTCCCGATGCAGTATCCACCGCGCTTTTGACACCGTTCAAATTGGTTGTCACCTGCGTGGCCATGCCGATATCGGACTGGAGCTGCAACACATCGCCCACCGCTGCCGGATCATCCGAGGGTTTGCTGATGCGGATTCCGGAGGTGAGCTGGGCTTGGGTTTGGGTCATGCGGTTCTGGAGCGATGCAAGGTCGTTCAAGAACTGGCTCCGCATCGGATCTAAGGTTTGCAGCATACTATTTCTCCCTCGCGGCTCACTGGACCATCTCACTGCACCATGTTGATGAGCGTATCGGTCAACCCATCGATCACGGTAATCATCTTGGAAATCGCCTGGTAGCCGCGCTGAAGCTCCATCACATTGACGGCTTCTGCGTTCAGCGAAACACCTGATTGCTGGGTTCGCAGAGCTTGAGCCTGCGTCACGGACTGCTGGGCTACGGTCTGTCCCGAAGTTGCGCTTGCCATCTGCTGCCCGACGATCTGGGTTTGCGCGTTCAGGAAGTCCAGAATCGATTTGCCGCCGATGGTATCCGTGGGCGCGGTAGAATTGCCCAGATCGGAGAGTGTTAGCGCGATCCCGTTGGCGACCTGCGGCGGGCCCGGGTCGAGAGCCGCTAGAGTATTGGCCGTAATGTTCGGGTTGATCGCGAGCGTCCGCGCTGTGTCCGCTCCGCTCGAGGCATCGTAGGTGAACAGAGGCGTACCGGCATTCCCGGCCGAATCCAATCCTGTCGCTAGAATCTGGTTGACACGGTCCGCGACCTGCTTGGCGATCTGGTTCAGAGCGCCGGCCTGCTGGCTGTCGCCCTGTAGAGAAGGAAGCACTGTGTTACGAACCGCCAGTAAACCCCCCAGCGTGCCTCCCACCACGTTGGCGGTCACGTCCTGCCCACTGGCGTCCAGGATGTGGGCAGCCGGCGGCGCATTCGGATTTACCGGATTTGCGGTGCCTGAGTATGACGACTGAAGGGAATATTGATGCGATCCAATCACCAGCGGCGTTTGTCCGCCCATCAGGAGCGTGACGCTTCCGTCGCTTTCGAATCGGGCCGTAATGCCGGCCAGTCCGCTCAACGTTTCGAGCGTGTCATGCAAGTGAGCATCCAGGCCCGAGTTGGCGGTTCCGCCCTGCTGGCTCTGCTGAAGATTGTAGTTCAGAACCTGGGTTGCGAGCGTGTTGATCTGGGAGACAGTGCTGTCGATGTTGTTGTTGACGTTTGAAGTGACGCTCGAAAGGGTCGCCGCCGCTTGTTGGAAGCTCATGCCCAAGTTCTGGGCCGAGGACAAAACGTTCTGTTGTGCCGCGGCGGATTGGGGGCTGGCGCTCCAAGCTGAAAAACTTTGGAACATGTTGTTCAGGGCGGCTACAATCCCGGTCTGCCCCGTAACGTCAAAAATCGGCTGGATCCCGTTCAGAGCTTGCGATTGCGCCGTGAAGCTTCCCAAGGCGCTCTGCTGATAACGCACGGCCTGTTCCAGGTATTCATCCCGCGTGGATAGAGGAGCGCCGGCCTGTACTCCTCCGGTCAGTCCGGTCTGCGGCTGGAACGGTAGCGCATCAAGCGTGGCCAACTGTTTGGCGTAGCCCGCGGTGGACGCGTTGGAGACGTTATTTTGCGCGACGGTGAGAGAGTCCTGAAACGCGTTGAGCGCGTTGAGGCTGGATTGTAAGTTTGCAAATAGTCCCATCGCGAATCAGACCTCGTAGCTGGCCAGCGGCTCGCTGGGCGGTGTTGCCGGCGTTCCTTGATCCGTGTAGCCCTGGCTCAGGCCCAACTGGGCCCAACCCTGGCAAATGTTGATAGCACTCTGCACTTGCAAGCCCAGCAACCGGATCCGGTGCCGGAGCCGAAGCAAATCACTTCTATCAGAAGCAACGGGCCGGTTGGAAACGGCGGGATCCAGGGATTCATCCGCAGGCCCACCCTGCAGCAGAGTAACCACTTCCTGGAGCTCCGCTTCGCAGCGGTCCAGGATTTCGGGGCGAGGATCCAGAAGCGCGTTGGAGATCTGCTCCAGCTTGGCCTCGCCGGCTTGGCAGCGCTCTCTAAGTGTCATGTCCAGTCCAGTGCTCAGTAACCTTTGAGCATGGCTGCGACCATGGCGCCGCTCAGTGCCTCAGGATCCACCTGGTACTGACCGGATTGCACGAGCTGGGTCAGACCGGCAACGCGGCTGGTATCTTCCGCGCTGGGAGTCATGGCCAGAGCACGAAGCTGGTCCTGGCTCTCCAAGGCCACGCCGTCCTGCAGAGACGGCGAAGAGTTCTTCGCGGTCCTGGAAGAGACGTCGGCTTTCGTCTCATAGACCTTCTCAGACTGGGGTTTCTGAGTATTCAAAGCATTGCGCTCGTCAATCTTCATTTTGGCGCCCTTTTATATATCGCAGCGAACTCACTTTTGTTGAAGGAATAAATCCGGCATTCCGCCTTATGGCGTGGGGCCGTAATACTCGATAATGCTTTAACCTAAGTACCTCCTGATGAAAGGCTTCTGACGCATCCGCCAGGCGCAGCTCCATTTCGAGCAGGCGCAGACGCCGTTTCCGTCCGGCCCGGGCCCGGCGGGCGAGTCTAAGGCTGACGCCCGCGAGCGCGCTCGCCATTACACCGGTCAGCAGCAGGATGGCAATCCGATCTATCAAAATCTGATTCCGTTCCCGGGGGCATCTCCCGATATCAATTCCAAAACCCGCACTCCGTAATGGCCGTCCACCGCCACCACTTCGCCGCGTGCGATCACGCGATCGTTGACTCGAACTTCTACGTTGTCGTGTAGCGCCTGGTCCAGCTCCACCACCGATCCGGCGGTCAGATTCAACAGATCCTTCATCCGGATTTGAGTGGAGCCGAAGGAAACCGAGACCGGTACCTGGACATGCATGAGCATGTCGCTTGGTTTCATCCGTCCCGCGGAAGAAGCAGGAGAGGGAACCTGCGCAGCGGGCTGAGTTTTCTCGAGGCTGCCCAGCGCCTCCTCGAATTCCGGACTGAGGACGCAACCGGCTGCGGGCCACTCCCCGGCCGGATAACGGATCTCGATCGCGATGCGGGTCCAGTCTACGGACGGGGCGCCCGACGGACCGGAGTCCTGAGCTACCGCGCTGTTTCCAAAATGCTCTTCTATCGATTTCGCAAAACAGCGGCCGATTAGTGCCGAGGCATTCTCCCGGTGATTCTCGGAACTGCCGCCGCGGCCGAGCTTTTCCCAGGTTTCCTCGGGCGCACCGACAAAGAAGTTCGCTCCGGGATGTGTGCTCAGTCCGCCGGACCACCATGTCCAGGTTTCCGCGTCGTCCTGCGGAGGGGGAGTCAGGCTCCAGTTAACGCGGATTTCTTCGGGCCCCGTTTCGGCCAGCGCTCCCGAGAGCGCGCGCGTGAAAGCGTCGAGAATCCCGGAGATAAGTTGCTGTTTATCCGACATTAGTAAGTCCCCTTGGAAGTGGGCCAATGCCGCCCCATGTAATTTCGCAGCCGCAGGATGGCCTGCGCCTTGATTTGTGAAACGCGTGTGATATGCAGATTCAGAATGGGTGCAATTTCGCGAATGCCGAGCTCCTGACGGTAGTAGAGATCCAGCACCAGACCTTCCACTTTGGGCATCTTCTTTAAGCCTTCGGCGATCAGCTTCTCGAGTTCGGAGCGTTCCAGAAGGCGCGCGGGCGAATTCTCCTCGGGCGTGGCGATGAAATGAATCAGACTGCGAGCATCCTCGCGTTGCGGTGCTGCATCCAGGCTACCCAGGCTGACGCCGCGCACTTCCAACAACGCTTCCTGATAGGCCTGCAGGCCGATTCCCATTTCCGCTGCAATTTCTTCTTCCTCGGGGGCGCGCTGCAAGCGCTGCTCCAGCGCCCCGATGGTCGCCTGGATGTGTTTCAGGTTCTTGCGCTTGTGAGCGGGAATGCCATCCATGCCGCGGATGCTGTCCAAGATGGCTCCGCGGATCTTGTGCTCCGCATACGTCTTGAGCTTCACGTTGAACTGCGGATCAAAATTGTCGATGGCGTTGATCAAACCCACGATGCCAATGGAGATCAAGTCTTCGAGACTGGTGGAGTCCGGAAGTTTCTCGTGAATCCGCGTGGCCACCCAGCGCACCTGGGGCAGGTGCTCCATAATGAGCCGCTCTCTTTCGCTCGACGGCTCTGTCTGCGGTGTGGAGTACGAGAGTGTGCTGAGACTGGCCATTATTCGCTCACGCTGCCTTAACCCGGGCGCGCGGCCGCTCCCGGACAATCGCCAACAGATCCTCACTCGTCGCTGCGCGAATGTCGTCAGGGATGCGGGGTCCGTTCGACAGGAAAGAGATGGCCAGACCCGCGAGGGCCGCCTCTGAGAATACGGTTCCGAAGTTTTCCGTTTCGTCGATTCTGGTGACTAGTAGTTTGGAAGGTTGGAAGAGCCGATTCCGTTCGATGGAATTTCGCAGGTCACGAGCTTTCATATAAGCCGGCGCCACCAGGTGCACATCGACGTCGCCGCAAGCGGTCAGCGCGGCCGACAGCTTCTCGGCAGCCGGCTGTTCCAGAGGGCTGTAGCCTGGCGTATCGATCAGCACGCACTCATTCTTGCGCGCGTCGGCTACCAGTTTCGGCAGGCTTTCGAGCGAATCCACGGACGAGAACGAAATGGCGGAAGTCGCGAGCGACTTCAAGAGCTGCTGTGCTCCGTTGACCAATGCGCCGCGCGATGAGTCGAGCGAGATCACCCTTACCGGGCGCTGCGCGCTGGCTGCCATCGCCAGCTTGGCGAGACTCGTCGTTTTTCCGCTGCCGGTCGAGCCCACTGCCGCGGCGACGGCGCCCCTGGATCCATTCACGCCGATGCGCGGCCGAAGGACCACTCGGCTTTCCAGCTCGGCGCGTAGGAATCTCTCTAAACGCGCTGAATCGGATTTCACAAACTTCCAGCGATTCTGGGCTCCCGCGGGCTCCGGACCGGTAGACAGAAAGAAAGCGTCGGTGGCCATTTCGGCTTCCAGGCGATCGGCGATGTCTTTGCATAGACCCGGATCGACTTCGGCCGCGATCAGGCGCGCATACACGTCGGCGATCTCGGGAACCGATCGCTGTACGAACCACGAATTCTTCGAAGAACGCACCAGTAGACTTTGTAGTTCATCCATCTGCGCCCGAAGCTTTTCCATATCGCTCGCGACTTCAGGCCCAGAAAATCCGTCGCCAGCTGAATCTGGTGTAGCGGGCATCCTACGCGGCGTAAGTTTGGGCGTCGGCACAGTCGCTGTAGCTTTCGGGGTCGGAGCCGGACTTGGTACACCAACTGCGCTTGCCACGCCGGCTGCGCCCGCCACGCCCATCACTACCTCATAGCCTGAGCCTGTACCTGTATCCGCTACCTTTCGGGTGTTCAGAAGCAACGCCTCCGAACCTAGCTCGACCCGCGCCTTGGAGATGGCCTCGTCGACGGTCTTGGCGAAATAGGACTTGATCTTCATGCCGTTTGCGTCTTTCATTCAATGACTCCCCGCGACCGCACTTTAATTTCCGGGGGGATTTCGTTGTGCGAGAGCACGGTCAGGTTAGGCAGGCTGGCTTCTATCAGCTGCCTTAGGAAATACCGCGTTCCGGAACTGGTCACGATGGCGGCTGACTCGGATTTCTCCACTTTGCGTTTCATACGCGTCAGGATGTCGGTGATCGTGTCCGGCGCGACGCTGGCGACGCTATTCCATTCGCCGTGTTCCACCGTGGATTCCACCGAACGGTCGAGCGCGGCATCCAGCAAATAAGCCGGCAGCTCGCCCTGAGCATTCACCAGCGGCTGCGTGATGGCGCGGCGGATCGACTGGCGGACATATTCCGTCAGCAGGACCGGGTTCTTGGTAGTTTGAGCCGCTTCTCCCATGGCTTCCAGAATTCCCACTGCGTCACGGATTGGCACGCGTTCCCGCAGCAGGTTCTGCAATACTCGCTGGATCGTGGCTAAGGAGAGCAGTTTTGGTACCAAATCCTCGATGAGCTTGGGATTATCCTGGGCAACGCGGTCGCAGTAGTTCTTAGCGTCCTGACGCGTGAACAATTCGTGGGCGTGACGGCGCACGATTTCCGTCAAATGAGTCCCGATAATACTGACCGGATCCACCACGGTGTATCCCGCGCTGCGAGCCATGGCGGCCTGGTCCTGACGGACCCACAAAGCGGGTAGGCCAAACGCCGGATCGCGGGCCGGTTTGCCGGCGATCCCGGTGTCCGCGGTACCGCTGGAAATAGCTAGTTCATAGCCTTGCATCAGTTCGAAGCGGGCAATTTCCATGCCGCGCATCTGGATCACGTATTCGCGCGCCCGCAGCGCTACGTTGTCCTTCACTTTGACGGCCGGAAGCAGGTATCCGAGCTGGCTGGCGAGCTGTCTGCGGATGGCCGCCACGCGCATCAAAAGCGGCGACTGTTGGCCTTGTTCCACTAGGTTTACAAGTCCCAGCCCGACGTCTAGCGACAAGGGCTCTAACTTGAGCAAGCCTTCGAGGTTTTCCTTAGCTTTGGGTTCAGTAGCTGTCAGAACGGCGGCTTCTTTGTCAGTTTTCTGACGCAATCGCAGGGCCGCCGCGCCCACGCCCCCGCCCAGCAGCAGGAACGGGATGGTCGGCAGTCCCGGTAAAAGTGCCAGAGCGACCAGCACTCCGCTCGCCAGCATCAGAGGCTGTGCGTTGCCCAGAACCTGCCTCTGAAACTCTGCGCCGAGGGTGTCCTCGGAGGCCGTGCGGGTCACGATCAGACCACCGGCAATCGAAATCATTAGCGCGGGGATCACGGTGACCAGGCCATCGCCGATGGTCAGCACCGTATAGGTTTCAAGCGCGCGGCGCAGTTCCATACCGTGCTGCAGGACGCCAATCAGAAATCCGGCGATGATGTTGATACCGGTGATCAGAATGCTGGCAATCGCGTCCCGCTGCGTGAAACGTGAAGCGCCGTCCATGGCTCCGAAGAACTCGGCTTCGGAAGATAATTGTTTCCGCCGCTTGCGTGCTTCTGCCTCGTCGATGAGTCCGCCGTTGAGATCGGCGTCAATCGACATCTGCTTGCCGGGCAAGGCATCCAATGTGAAGCGGGCGGTGACTTCGGAGATGCGCACCGCGCCATGGTTGATGACCACGTACTGGATGGCGATCAACACCAGGAAAATCACTGCGCCGATGATGTAATTCCCGCCGACGACGAAGCTTCCGAAGGCCTCGATCACATGACCCGCGGCCGAGATTCCGGTGTTGCCGTTTAAAAGGATCAGGCGCGCCGATGAGATGTTCAGAGCCAGCCGGAACATCGTCAGCAAGAGCAACGTGGTGGGAAATACGTTGAAATCCACGGCCTTTCGGATATACACGGAAACCAGCAGCACGATCACCGATAACGTGATATCCACCACGATCAGGAAATCCAGCAGCATCGACGGCATCGGCATGATGAGCGCGATCACGATCGCCACCACGGCGAGGGGGACGGCCATCTCGCTCCACCCGATCGGCGAACCGGGTATCGCCAGAAGTTTGGGTTTTGCCGCTACCGCTGCTGAACTTGCTTGCGCCATTTATTACTATGCCGCTCCTGCTACGTACTCCTGACCTTTAAGTTTGTAGAGCAGCGTGGTGCGCTTGAGACCCAATGCCTTGGCGGCTTTGGCCTTGTTGCCGCCGTGACGGCGGAGAGCTTGCTCCAACAGAAGTTTTTCCACCTTGCCCATGAGGTCCTCGAACGGAAGGTCGTCGGTAGGCACGTCCAGCGGGAATTCGTATTCGCTGGATGTCGCGTTTAATTCGCGCGCGCCTAATTCACGCAGAGATGGTTGCAGATGCATCTCTATATCGCCCAGGTAGATCGTTTCGCGGTCACCGGTTAACGCAGCTGCCATTTCCATGGCATGCTCCAACTGGCGCACGTTACCCGGCCATTCGAATTCGGTCAGCTTGCGGAGCGCTTCGGCGGTCAGTTTTTTCTTCGGCAGATCCTCCCGCTGGCACACTCTTTCGATGAAGTGTGCGGCCAGCAGGGGAATATCGCTCCGGCGTTCCCGTAGCGTCGGAACGCGGATCGGGATCACATTCAGCCGGTAATATAAGTCTTCGCGGAAGAGCCTCTGCGCTACCGCCCGGTCCAGATTCGTGTTGGACGCCGCGATGATACGCGCGTCCACTTTAACGGTTTCCGAGCTGCCTACGCGCTGCAGTTCCCGTTCCTGCAGCACGCGCAGCAGTTTGGGCTGCAGCATCAGGGGTGTTTCGCCGACCTCGTCCAAGAACAGGGTTCCGCGGTGGGCCTGTTCGAATCGGCCTGTCCGCGCCCCCACGGCGCCGGTGAACGCGCCTTTGGTGTGGCCGAACAACTCGGCTTCGATTAGGTGTTCCGGCAGAGCCCCGCAGTTGACCGCCACCATCGGCGCTCCCGACCGGCGACTGGCCATGTGGATCGCCTGGGCGACTCTTTCTTTACCAGTGCCGGTCTCTCCGGTGATCAGTACGGTCGACTGGCGCGGACCCGCCAGGCGAATGATCGCCCGCAGTTCCCGCATTGGCTGGCTCTCGCCGACCAAGAGGCGGCTCCAGGAGTCCTGCGTTTCGAAGGGACACTTCAGAGCGGCCGCTTGCAGCGCAGCCAGCACACTCGCGGAGATCTCTTCCGCTGAGGGGCATCCAATTAAATGTTGAAATAAACTGAGGGACGGTCCGATAAGGGATTCGTCGAGGCTTCCCTCGCGATCCAGGATAACGACGGGAAGAGGGCTCATCGCGTCCTGCGCCGCGGTCAAGACCTCTTGCAAAAATGCTGAGGAGGCCGGAAGCTCGAGCACGATCACCCGGCAGCGCCGCGTATCTCGCTTCTTCCATTCCGCTGTATCCGCAGCCGCGATGACGGCCTTCAGTCCGCTTTGCCGCGCCACTTCTTCTGCCAGCGCGGTATCCCCGCCGAGACTAATCCAGAGCATATCGCCTGTGTCCAACTTTCTTCGAGGAGATTCAATACCTAGAACCTGAAGGGCTTTGGTCACGATCCCGGCGACTGCACGTCAAAGTCTCGCCGGTGAGGTCCCCACCCAGGTCCTTACCTGTGAATCAGATCGCCAGTAAGTGTCAAATACTTAGTACCTGACTATGCGGGGGTATATACCCCCATTAGGGGGTAATTGGGGCTCAGGCAAAACAGTTTGACCCATGAAATCAACACTCGAAAACCTTCAAAACCGGCCCGGCGTTTGCGATATGAATTTTGTGCAAAGCTCCGACCCAGTGCAGCAGGCGCAACGCGACTATCTGGAGAGCCGGGTCATCTCCGCCCAGCCGGCGGAGCTAATCGAGATGCTCTATCAGATCGCGATTCAGAGCCTGAGGAAGGCGATAGGTCATCTGAAAAGTGGCGATGCCTTGGCGCGAGCCGGCGAGATCACGCGGGCGCAAGAGGCTGTAAACGAACTGATGGCCGCCCTGGATCACTCGGTGGGTGCTTCGTTCACGCAAACGCTGGCGTCGCTTTACGCCTACGTTCAGCAACAGGTCCTGAAGGGTCACGCGGGACCATCCGAGGACGCGCTGCAGAGAGCGATCGGGATTCTGGGTACTTTACAGGAAGGCTGGAGTGGTGTTTGCGCCGAACTGGCCAAGGCCAATCAACCGGCCAGGCCCGCTGCTCCCCATGTTGAACTTGAGCCACCCGAGGAACAACCTGTGGGCGCCGGAGATCGATCAGGGGAGTATTATCAGGAAGCCGTGCCGGTCACCTCGCGCGGTTGGAGCGCTTAACTAGCCGCTCGCTATTCTTCCGGCGTTGTTGACGCGGGAGCTGGCGCCGGTGTTGCCTGTTTCTGCAGCCCGGCCACGATCATGTTACTGAGCCCCAATCCGCCTTTTGCGGCCATGGCGCGGGCAAAATATTCATTGGCAAAATCCATGGCGGACGCGGACGCCGGGTCTGCCTCTCCACCGAACGCCCCTTCGTCGGAGTCTCCGTGCGCGGCTTTGAGGATCTGCCCGATCATCAGCCCTTCAAACTGCGACGCGGCATCCTTGATCTTTTCAGGGCTGTCTACCTTGTGCGTACTGGCAATACCCGTAAAATTGAGCGCGCTAACGGATACCGGTGGAATCGCCATTAGATCACTTCCAGATCTGCTTCCAGCGCACCCGCGGCGCGCAGGCTTTGCAGAATTGCGATGATGTCCCTCGGCGTCGATCCGATCGAGCTCAGCGCCTGCACCAATTGCTCCACGGTGGCGCCTTCTTTCAGAACCAGGTTGCGAGCCTTCTCTTCTCCGCTGGTGGTGGTCGTCTGGGGAACCACCTCCGTCGTACCCTGTCCGAAAGGCGCGGGCTGAGAGACTTGAAGGATGGTCTGGATCTCCACGGTGAGGTTGCCATGCATGATGGCCACCGGTGACACGCGCACTTCCTTGCCCATCACGATGGTGCCCGTGCGTTCGTTGACTATGACTCGGGCGGGCCGGTCCGCGTCCACCTCCAGCGCTTCCAGGTCCGCCACGAACTCGGTCACGCGCGATGTGAATTCCGGCGGAATGACAATCGATACCAGAGCGGAATTCTCAGGCTTAGCCAACGGCGTGGCAGAGGGAAATTTTTTGTTGACGATATCGCTGACACGGACTGCGGTCGTGAAATCCGGCTGACGGAGTTGTAACTTTAGACGGCCCGTAGGAGTTTGGGAAGGAGCCCCGCGCTCCACGATCGCGCCGCTGGGCACTCGGCCCACGGTGGGATGATTCACGACCTGGCTGTTGCCTGATTTCCCGGCGGAGAATCCTCCCGTAACTACGGCACCTTGGGCCACGGCATACACCTGTCCGTCCACGCCCCTCAGACTGGTAAGAACTAGTAGTCCGCCTTGAAGATTCGAGGCGTCGCCGATGGCCGCGGCAGTGGCGTGATATGGACGCCTTCCTGGGCGAAGCCCGGCAGCGTGGCAGTAACCATAACTGCCGCCGTGTTGCGAACCGTGATCAGCAGGGGGTTTACCGCGACGCCCATCTGCTGCAGAAGATTGGCCAGACTTTGCGCCGAGAAAAAGGTCTGCTTGCGGTCGCCCGTCCCGTTCAGGCCAACCACCAATCCGTAGCCGACGAGCTGATTATCGCGCACGCCTTCGAGCGATACCAATTCCTTGAGCCGCGTGGCGGCTTCCACAGGCGCAACCATCATTATGACGACAAGCGCGAGCAATCCGAACTTTGCTGAGTATCTCATGGCAGTATGTCCATCAGCAGCCGGTACAAGATGAACGGCCGCTTCACCTGATCCGCCACAACGCCTTTACCGTTGACTTGCAGATCCATCTGCGCCACGCGGTCCGAAGAGACCGTGTTGGTCGTGTCCAGGTCCACGGGACGTACCAGGCCGCGCAGCGCCAGTATCTGGTTCTCTGCATTAATCTTGACGTTCTTGGTGCCTTGGATCACCAGGCTGCCGTTCGGGAGCACCTGTGTCACCACCGCGGAAATCGTCGCGGTCAAGGTCGTGTCTCGAGTAGTGGCGCCTTGCCCGTCCAGACTGTTGGTGGTGCCGGCTTTGGCTAGATTCACCAGCGGTCCGGTCGGTCGAGTAATTCCGCCGGCCGCGGAAATACTGCTTTGCAGGCTCGAATTGCGCTGCGTCTTGACTGTGCCCGAGCTGACCGCCGACGCTTTTTCCTGAACCAGGATCGTGACGATATCTCCCACGCGCCGCGCGCGAAGATCGGACGTCAAGTCTGAAAACAGCGACGTCGGCGTCCATAAAGAGCCAGGCTGGACGGCCTGGCGCTCAGTTCCTTGCGCAGCGGCAATTTGCTTCAACGTTTGGTCCAGCGGCGACTCCGGAGGCGCCTTCTTCGGCTTTTGCGCGGCAGTAAGAGCCGCGCAGCAAATCAGGAAAGAAATCGCTTGGATTTTCATTGGACGCTTACCTTGTCTTTTCCGGTGACCCGAGCCCGAAAATCTTTTCCGCTCGATAGATTCTTAACCAGGATGGTCTTGCCCGTTACGCCGTCCGTCTCCGCTCGTCCTTCCAAAAGCAGGTGCGCGCCGCCGGCAGTAACTTCCACCTTGACTACATCTCCTCTGGCCACCTCGGGAGCCCGGCCGAGCTGGCTCCGAAGAACCGTGGCGCCGCTGCGGATTAGCATTCTGGGGACGAGACCCACCACTTCATCCAGACTCCGCGCCGGTCGATCGTCCAGAGCGAAAGTGTCGAAACTCTCCAGGCGGACCTGATCGTCGCGAACCGGATCCCCCACCGAAAGGTCGGCCACGGCGATCACGCGTGTGGTGGTGGTACTGATCCGAGCCCGGGCCGAGATGCCGAAGCGTCGATTGTTTCCGTAAATCACATATCCGCGCCAGACCACTTCTGCCTGCGGATCCGACGTGGCGGGCAGTTGCAGTCCCGTGCGCGGAAACACGACTTTCCCTTGCGGGGCGATCTGCGGGCTAAACGATCGAAGCTCCATACGCACATCGGACCCATTCACGTTCCCCATACCCCAGGCGTCATGCATGGCTTTCAGAATCTCCTCGGCGGTGAGCGTGGCCATGGCGCGCTCGAAGCAAACGTCGGGAAGCGTCTCGGCCGTGACGCCTTGGTTGCGAGCCAGCTTCTCCAGCGCGTCGCCTTTGAAAATCCTCCGGGATCCCGGAGCGGGCGCATATCCCAGCGCGAAATCGGCGGGGACGCCCGCAAATGCGGGAACTGCGGTAGCCACGTCCCGTGCATAAATGCGGTCGTCCTGGATCGGATAACAACCGTCCAGTTGAGGAACCACTTGAGGGACCAGGTTGGGAACAACAGCCAATAGAAAGGGGAGTGCCATGATCGTTCGAATAAGCATCATGAGGTGACGTTATTCATCTGCTGATACATCTCGTCCGCGGCCTTCACTACCTTAGAATTAGCTTCATACGCGCGCTGGCTCACGATCAGGTTGACGAACTCATCCACCACGCTGACGTTGGATTGCTCGGTATAGCCCTGCATCAGTGTTCCCAGGCCTTCCTGGCCGCCTGGATTGCCGACAATGGCGTCGCCCGATGCTTCCGTGGGCGTATACAAACTCTGCCCCAGGCTGTTCAAGCCGGCCGGGTTGGGAAAGTTCGCCAGCTGGATCTGCCCGGCAACTTGCGCCGCTGTCTGTCCGGGCGCCGTGTAGGTTACGGTTCCGTCCGTGGCGATAGTGAGTGACTGTGCGTCCGGCGGCACGGTAATCTGCGGGTTCAGCAGGTCTCCGTTGGCAGTGACAATGGCACCGTCCTTGTTGAACTGAAAGCTGCCCGCGCGTGTATAGGCCAGATCTCCCGACTGGCGCTGGATCTGGAAGAAGCCCTTGCCCTGGATCGTCAGGTCCAGCGGATTGCTGGTCTGCGAGAAGTCGCCCTGCGTGAACACGATCTCATTCGATGCGGTGCGTGTTCCCAAGCCGAGCTGTAGACCGCTGGGGACTATGGACTGCGCGCCGGCCGCCGCGCCTGGCTGGACGATGGTCTGATACATAAGATCCTGGAACTGCGCGCGG
>Ga0070735_10002436_pt1 | contig 16875 bp, 14 predicted proteins | sample Coa_R1_FD_66443 | JGI IMG/M metagenome (GOLD analysis project Ga0070735, IMG submission 66443) | Surface soil microbial communities from Centralia Pennsylvania, which are recovering from an underground coalmine fire - Coalmine... | ecosystem: Environmental > Terrestrial > Soil > Unclassified ... | reverse complement strand
ACTACAACCTCCACCGCCCGCATGGTAGTCTCGGTTACGCTCCACCTATCAGCCGCGCTCCGGTGGGTACAACGTCTTGATAGATCACAGCCACCCGCCTGGGTCTGTGGTGCCCAGCTTTCCAACACACGGAAAGCTGGGGCAGCCTCTTCGGTGGTGGCGCACGCGAAAGCCAAAGCTGGGACAGTCCTACTCGCTGGTGAAGTAATCCACCGTGACCGGGTTTTCAAACAGCGAATAGTCGCGCGTCACGATGGTGATGCCGCTGTCGGTGACGAAATAGCGGGAGCGGTCGGCTTCGGTGTCGTAGCCGATGGTGGTGCCTTCGGGCAGGTGCACATTGCGGTCGATGATACAGCGGCGCAGGCGGCAGTGGCGGCCGACGGCTACGTGGGAAAAGAGAATGGACGAGTCGACTTCGGAATAGGAGTTGACGCGCACATCGGGCGAGATCACCGAGTTCTTCACCACACCGCCGGAAACGATGCAGCCATTCGAGACAATGGAATCGAGCGCGGTGCCCATGCGGTCCTTTTCCGCGAAGACGAATTTTGCCGGGGGATACTGGCGTTGGTGGGTGCGGATCGGCCAGGCCTGATCGTACAGATTGAAGATCGGCGAGACCGAAACGATATCCATGTTGGCTTCGTAGTAGGCTTCGAGCGTGCCCACGTCGCGCCAGTAGAGCGCCTCTTTTTTGTTTTCGTCGATAAAGTCGTAGGCGTAGACGCGATAGTCGTTGACCATTTTGGGCAGAATATCTTTGCCGAAATCGTGGCTGGATACGGGATCCTCGGAATCCTTCAGCAGCGCGGGGATGAGAACATCGGCGTTGAAGAGGTAAATGCCCATTGAGCCCGCGACTTTGTCCGCGTTCCAGGGAGAACGCAGCGCGGTGGTCTTCGGCTTTTCTTCGAAGCCGTTAATGCGCCCATCTTTATCTACATCGACTACGCCGAAGCGGTAAGTTTCTTCGAGATCGATCTGGATGGTGGCCAGCGTGACGTCGGCGGCGGCGTCGCAATGCTGCTTCAGCATCTTGCCGTAATCCATTTTGTAAATGTGATCGCCGGAGAGAATGATGACGTACTTGGGCTGTTCGGAGCCGATGGAATAAATGTTTTGATAGACCGCGTCGGCCGTTCCCTGATACCACTGGTCGCTTACGCGCTTCATCGGGGGCAGGACTTCGACGAATTCATCGACTTCGCGGCCCAGGATGTTCCAGCCCTCGCGGATGTGCCGGTTGAGCGATAGAGCCTTGTATTGAGTAAGAATGTAAACGCGCCGCAGGTCTGAGTTGAGACAATTAGAGAGCGTGATGTCGATGATGCGGTAGATGCCGCCGAAGGTGACGGCGGGCTTGGCCCGGTCGCGAGTGAGAGGATAAAGGCGCTCTCCAGCGCCGCCTGCGAGAAGGACTCCGAGGGTGTCTTTCATGGGTATTGGAGCGACCTAGAAAAACACTAGATGGTAGCACAGGCAGAGAGGTTGCTACGTGCCGGGCGAATCAATTGCTGCTCGGAACGAAACCTCAGCAGTTTGCGTATAGCTCTCCATGCAAATCCGCAACCGTCGACGCGTTGTCCTCTTCCTGACTATTCTTGCCTGCCATGCCAGTTTTGCGTCTGATCTCGCGCTGGTGCATGCAAGAATCTATACTTCGCCGACCGAACCAGCGATTGCGGACGGCACGATTCTAGTGCATGACGGGAGCATCACCGCCGTCGGTCCCAGCGCCAGAATCAAACTCCCATTTCTGGCGCGCTCTGTGACCGTCATCGATTGCAAGGGGAAGGTGGTCACGGCAGGCTTCTGGAACAGCCACGTTCACATTTTCACCAAAGGGCTGCTCCACGCGGAAAGCCTCTCCTCTGCGGGACTTTCTTCTCAGCTTGAACAGATGTTTACGCGCTGGGGTTTCACCACGGTTTTTGATATTGCCTCGCTTCTCGATAACACCAACATCATCCGCCGGCGCATCGCATCCGGCGAAATCCGCGGCCCGCGCATTCTTACTGTGGGCGAGCCTTTCTATGCCAAGGGCGGCACTCCCGTGTACATTCGCGGATTTTTACAGGAAAATCACATTTCTCTTCCTGAGGCGGAATCGGTCCCGCAGGCCGTCCAACGCGTAGACCAGCAAATTCACGACGGCGCCGACGGCGTCAAAATTTTCGCAGGATCGATTGAGAACGGAGGAGTCCTCATTATGCCGGTCGAGCTGGCCACGGCCATCGTCGCCGAAGCTCATCGTGCCGGCAAGCCGGTGTTCGCACACCCCTCCAACACCGAAGGCATTAATGTTTCTTTGAAGAGTGGAGTCGATGTCCTGGCGCATACAACTCCGATGAGCGGCCCCTGGACGCCGGATCTGGTGCAGCGCATCAAAGCCGCAAACATGGCGCTGATCCCAACGCTGACTCTATTCGAGGTCGAGGCCAAAAAGTTCGGAGAGTCACCGCAAGATGCCGCGAACGACATGAGATACGCGTCCCAACAGTTGAGGTCTTACTCCGATGCCGGAGGACAAATTCTTTTTGGCACCGACGTCGGCTACACGGACTACTTTGATACCGCCGAAGAGTTCAAGCTCATGTCGCAGGCTGGGTTGAGTTTCGGGCAGATTCTTGCCTCGCTGACCACGAATCCGGCAGCGCGCTTCGGGTATTCTGCGCACTCCGGCCGTATCGCTAAAGGTATGGATGCGGATCTTGTGGTTTTGTCAGCCGACCCTGTGCAAGATATCACGGCCTTCTCCCGAGTCGCCTTCACCATTCGCCTAGGCCGAATAATATTCGGAAAACTTTAATCCGGCCCTGTAATTCATGGTCGGACGGAAAGCGTTTTTCGAAGCCACACTAAGAATGTGAGATGCTGGCACGGGCAAAAAAGCTATGTAGATGGTGGCAGCAGGGTACAACGATCCCAGTGGGCTATCGCGCCAAGTCTGTAAAGCAGCGAATGGGTGACAGGGCCGGCGCTCGACTATTTCTCTTTTTCTTCTTCTATTTTGATGCGGAGGGATTTGAGAAATTTCAGATCCTGATCGCTGACTTTGAACTCGGGATTGGTGGAAAGAGTGGTTACCAGCGAAGTCTTGTCGGAAGACTTCTCGCCCTGCTTGCTCACGCCGATGGTAGCTTCGAGGACCAGGAAAATATCGTAACCGCCCTCTTTAATGCGAGAGACGACTTCCGCGATTTGGTCGGAATCGGAGAGAGATTCATTGATCGCCTCGCCCAGTTCCTTCATCAAGTCTTTGAGTTGTTGATCCACGATTCCTCCGCCGGTCTTCCCTCGCGAGTCCCAGCAAGCTTATAAGTCTGTTAGATGCCCGAAGCGCCGCAACGGTTCGACAGCACTCACAGTTTGCGTCATTGTAGCGCCGAAGGCTGTTAAAATCGAGCCGTGAGTAATGTTTCTGCTGCACGAAAGTTGGGTGTGGCCGCTCGCGTGGCCAGGCAGCAGGCCGGACGCAGCCGCACGCTGCGGGCCGCCAAGCAGGCTGCGCTAACCACCTCCCGCGCCTTCGGACGCATTCTGCATCAGCTCTGGCTCGAGGTTACAGGCCTTGTTTTCTTAATTATGGGCGCCAGTTTTGCCGCAGCGGCATTCAAAGAATATGGCCGGTACCACGCCGGCCAAGCAGGACCAAAAAGGCTGGCGCTTGCAATTTGCTTCACACTTACCTTCGCATGGTTCGGCATCAGCTCGTTTTGGCGAGTAAAAAAGAAGAACAAACGCGTTAGGTGAGGACACAGGTTGCGGTCTATGGCTGACACTGTAAGGCTCGAGGCGCGGAAGAGCCCCCGCGAAATCGAAACTTCGTCACACATCCCTGTCAAAACTCTTTATACGCCTGCCGATTTGAAAGGTTCCGACTACGAAGGTGAAGTTGGGTATCCCGGCGAATATCCTTTCACGCGCGGCGTGCAGTCGACGATGTACCGCGGGCGGCTCTGGACCATGCGCCAATATGCAGGCATGGGCGATGCCGAAGAATCGAATAAACGGTACAAGTATCTGCTAGGCAACGGAACGACTGGATTGTCGGTAGCTTTCGATTTACCCACGCAAATCGGAATGGACTCCGACCACGCGCTGGCCGCGGGAGAGGTCGGAAAAGTGGGTGTAGCAATCGACTCCATCGAAGACATGGAGCGGCTGTTTTCGGGCATTGACCTCACCAAAATCTCTACGTCGATGACCATCAATGCCACGGCGTCGATTCTTCTGGCGCTATACGTGGCGGTTGCGCGGCGACAGGGCGCGGACCTTGGCAAGCTCTCTGGAACCGTGCAGAACGATGTTCTGAAAGAATACATCGCGCGCGGGACTTATATTTATCCGCCGCATCAGGCCATGCGCATCATCACCGACATGTTTGCCTGGGCCAAAGAAAACCTGCCGGAGTGGAATACGATCTCAATCTCCGGCTATCACATGCGCGAGGCGGGATCGACCGCCGTGCAGGAAGTTGCTTTCACGCTGGGCAATGGCATGACGTATGTAGAAGGGGCAATTAAAGCCGGGTTGAATGTCGATGAGTTTGCCCCGCGGCTTTCTTTCTTCTTTAACGCGCACAACAATTTTCTGGAAGAAGTAGCAAAGTTCCGAGCGGCGCGCCGTATGTGGGCGCGGATCATGCGCGAGCATTTCAAAGCGAAGAATCCCCGGTCGTGGATGCTGCGCTTCCACACCCAGACGGCCGGTTCCACGCTGACCGCTCAGCAACCCGAGAACAACATCGTCCGTACGGCGATTCAAGCCATGGCCGCGGTGATGGGTGGCACGCAATCGCTGCACACGAATTCCTATGACGAAGCCCTGGCGTTGCCCACGGAGCAAGCGGCCCGCACCGCGCTGCGCACGCAGCAGATCATCGCTTATGAATCGGGCGCGGCACAGACCATCGATCCTCTGGCCGGATCGTATTATGTCGAGTCTCTGACGAACGAAATCGAAAAGCGCGCGGCGGAATATCTGGGCAAAATCGAAGTTATGGGCGGAATGTTGAAAGCCATCGAGCGCGGATTTGTGCAGCAGGAAATCCAGAATGCCGCATACGAATACCAACAGGCAGTCGACCACGAAGAAGCGATCGTGGTCGGGGTGAATCGATTCGAGGTGGAACACGAACGGTCGATTCCCATCCAGACCATCGATCCCGCGCTCGAACCAAAACAGGTCGAGCGTGTACGCGCCTTACGCGCGAAGCGCGATGCCAGCCGGTGGAAGGCAGCACTCACGCAAGTGGAAGACGCGGCGGGCTCGGGAGAAAACGTGATGCCAAGAATTCTGGCGGCGGTGGAAGCCTACGCGACGGTTGGCGAGATCGCGGATGCCATGCGGCGTGTATTCGGAGAATACAGGGAAGCAGTAGTCGTTTGATCCAGCCTGTGGCTGGAGGCATTCCGAACCGTCATTTGCAGCAGGAGAAGCTGCTATTTGAAGCCGGCCTCATATGGACGGATAAGTTTCGGCGCGTCGGCGGTATTGTTCGGCGTCATCGCATTGCAGTGGCATGATGCCGATACCTGGCAAAATCTGAGTCACCTCTGGAGCCTGCCTCTTGGCACCGTGGTCGGCGGGGGTCTCATGGCCGCTCAGATTGCTGGCGGAATTGGGATCCAGTTCTCGCGGACGGCGCGCCTAGCCTCGATCATTCTAGGCATCGTCTATTTGTCTTTCTCGCTGGCCTGCGTTCCTGACACTGTTGCTGCAGCGAACGTCTACGACAAATACGGTGGCAGCATCTTTATTTTCTTTTCCCTATTCTGCGGGGCGGTTGCGCAGTACGCTGCGGCTCAGGCAAATCCAACAAGTGCGCTATTGTTCGGCCGGCTGGCGCGCCTTGGCGTTGGGGTCTGTGCGATTTCCTTTACGCTGGGGCAGGCGCTCCTGCTTCGGGGGACAGCGCACCTGGTTCCAAAGTGGATTCCACCCGGTCAAATGTTTTGGGCAATTCTTACGACGGTTGCGTTTGCGCTCGCGGCAATTGCCATTCTCATCAACCGAAAGGCGCGGCTCGCGATGCGTCTTATGACGTTGATGCTGCTACTGTTTGGCGTGCTGATTTGGATTCCGCATGTCGCGGCTCATCCCCAGGCGCATTTCAATTGGTCCGAACTCTGCCTGACGTTCCTGGTTACAGGAGCGGCCTGGACAGTTTCTGAATTGAAGTCTTTCTGACGCGAGCTAACCTCCTAGCGCGGAAACAGGCACTCACGCTAGGCCGCTAATCGGAGCTTTTGTAGTCGCACGCGTTGCGGCAGGGCTCACAGTACATCAGACCATCCTGGCAGATACGCACATCGAGCTGCGACTGGCAGAGGCAGCAAAACCTTTCGCACTCGCACTGACTCTCGGGGCGCTCGCATTGGGCGCAGTGGTATTTACTTCGGCTGGTGCCTACGCTCATGCTTCTAACTTACCTCCGGATCGTTCGTCCCGGAATGTGCCGTTAGTAACGTTTCGCACCATCGATTCTGCGCCGCTCGCTGAATCTATCCTTTCATGCTGCCATATAATTCACAGCAATGACCTTCCAATCTTTGCTGGATGGAGCGGAAGTTCTCGCGCAAAGCGGGAATCCGGAAGTGAGCGGTGTCGAGTACGACTCGCGACGGGTGAAACCCGGCTGCCTATTCGTGGCTATGCGCGGCGAGGCCAGCGACGGAAATCGCTTCATCGATCAGGCTATTCAGGCAGGTGCGGTTGCGGTGGTGACGGACTCGGACGCAGAGAAGGCGCGCGCAGGCGTCGCATGGGCAGTTGTGCCGCGAGGACGGCGCGCTCTGGCGAAGATCAGCGCGAATTTTTACAGAAAACCGGCGGAGAGGATCGCAATTGTCGGAATCACCGGCACCAACGGCAAGAGCACGACCGCGTTTCTGGTGGAATCGATTTTTACCGCGGCGAAACGAAAGAGTGCGTTGATCGGCACCATCGAATATCACGTGGCAGGAAGGGTCTTGCCCGCGCCGCATACCACGCCCGAAGCCCTGGAACTAAATCGTCTTTTGAGCGAGGCGGTGGGAAACGGCGCGACGGACGCGGTAATGGAAGTTTCTTCACACGCTCTAGCTCAGGAGCGCGTCTATGGCATTCCGTTCGACGTCGCGGTGTTCACCAATCTGACTCGCGATCACCTCGACTATCACAACACCATGGAAGAATATTTCGCTTCCAAGCGAATATTGTTCGAAGGATGCGGCACGGATGCTCCGCGCGCGGCAGTAATAAACATGGATGATCCGTACGGCGTGCAATTAGCCGAGTTCAGCCGAAAGCGAAGTTCGGTAAATCTGAGGTACGGCTGGAACCGCGGCGACTTGCACGCCGAGAAAGTTGAGATTACCACTCGCGGAACCAGATTTGATCTGGTGATGCCCGACGAAAAAATTCCTGTGTTCTCTGCGATGATCGGGCGGGTGAACGTCTATAACATTCTTGCGGCGGCGGGAGCCAGTTACGCGCGCGAATGCTCTTCCGAAGCAATCGCGGCGGGCATCGACAAACTTGCCTGTGTGCCGGGACGATTTGAGCGCGTCGATTGCGGCCAGCCATTCACGGTTGTAGTCGATTACGCACACACCGACGACGCCTTACGCAATCTGACCGCGCTGGCGCGAGAGTTGGTTTCCACTGCGAAGGGAAAAGTGTTGACGGTCTTCGGGTGCGGAGGCGATCGCGACCGGAAGAAACGTCCGATGATGGGCGAGGCTACCGGGCGGGGCAGCGATTTTGTCGTTCTGACGTCGGATAATCCGCGCAGCGAGGATCCGCTCTCGATCATTAATGACGCCGTCGTCGGCCTGCAGAGAACCCAAGCAAAATACAGCGTGGAACCTGACCGCCGAAAAGCGATCGCGCTTGCGATCGGCGAAGCACGGCCCGCAGACATCGTGCTGATTGCCGGCAAGGGGCACGAGAAAGTGCAGATCACGCAAACGGGGGCCGCACCATTTGACGATATCGAAGTGGCGCGCGAAGCCTTACGGGCAGCGGGTTTCGAATGCAAAGCGGCTCGTGCAGGAGCGCGAGTATGAAGCTAACTCTCGGTAAAATCGCCGAGTTCATTTCCGCTTCGGGAAGATTTGCTCCCGGCGAGGTAGCCCGCGCCTACTCGATCGATTCGCGCACCATCGTCAGCGGCGAACTTTTTTTTGCGGTCAAAGGAGAGCGCCTCGATGGCCACGATTTCGTGGAGCAAGCACTGGCAAAGGGAGCGGTGGCCGCGGTGGTGCGCAAAGATCAGTTACGCCGCTGTCCTCAGCAAAGTCAGCTGCTGGCTGTCGACGATACTTTGGTCGCACTTCAGACCCTGGCAACTGCTGTGCGCAAGTTGTGGGGCAAGCCGCTGATCGGGGTGACTGGATCGGCGGGAAAGACGACGACGAAAGAAGCAATCGCGCACGTGTTGGCGGCGCGCTTTCGAGTGCTGAAGTCGGAGGGGAACTTCAACAATCACTTTGGCCTGCCGCTGATGCTTTTGAAACTCGAGCCGGAGTTTGATGTCGCGGTAATTGAAATGGGCATGTCGCATGCCGGAGAGATTCGCGCCTTAGCGAAGATTGCGCAGCCGGAAATCGGCGTTGTCACGAATGTCGCCCCGGTGCACCTGGAATTTTTTGATTCGCTGGCAGGAATTGCAAGAGCGAAATACGAACTGGTTGAGTCGCTGCCCGCGAACGGTGTCGCCGTGCTGAATGCCGACGATGAGTACGTTTCTCAGTTTGGTCGCGGCTTCAAGGGAAGAGTCGTGATGTACGGAACACGGCTAACCGCCGACGTACGCGCTGAAAACATTACTTCTCGAGGAACCGATGGATCGGAGTTCGATGCAGTGATCGGCCCGGTGCGGGAGCACATCAAGCTCTCGCTGGTGGGCGAGCACAATGTGCTGAATGCGCTGGCCGCCATCGCAGTTGGGGTGGAGCGCGGCATGAAGCCTTCGGAAGCCGCCGCGGCGCTATCGACTCTTGTACCCGCCGACAAGCGTGGACAGGTTCTCCAAGTGGGCAACATCACGGTGATTAACGATTGCTACAATTCGAATCCAAAGGCGCTTGCGGCGATGGTTGATTCGCTGGCTGCGATGCCGGCAAAGCGGCGCATCGTAGTAGCCGGCGAGATGTTGGAGTTGGGCCCGGCAGGCGAAGAGATGCATCGGCAATCGGGTGCGCATATTGCCGAAAAGAAGATCGACATGCTGCTGGGCATTCGCGGATTGGCCCTGGCAATGGTCGGTGCCGCAAACGGCGGGAGAACACGGGCAGAGTTTGTGGCTTCGCCGGAAGAAGCCGGCCAGTGGCTGGCGCGCGAGACCCGCGATGGCGACGTGGTCTTAGTGAAAGGCTCGCGCGGGGTGAAACTGGAAAAGGCGCTCGAAACCTGGAAGGCGCTGCGCAACGGCAAGAACTAGTTTTGCAGGACGGAGGCTGATTGCTCTACTGGCTGTTATTTCTAAAGCTGCAACATTACGTTCCGCCATTCCGCATTTTTCGCTATCTTACGTTCCGCACAGCATTCGCCAGCCTCACCGCACTTTTCACCTCGCTCATCGTCGGACCTCTCGTCATCAATCGCCTGCGCGAGTTCCAGATCGGACAATACATTCGCGAAGAAGGCCCGAAAGCCCACCAGAAGAAAGCCGGCACTCCGACCATGGGCGGCCTGTTGATCGCCATCGCTGTCGTGGTTCCAACATTATTATGGGCGGATCTCAGCAACCGATTCGTCTGGATCGCGGTGTTTGCCACGTGCGCTTACGCGGCCATCGGATTTACCGACGACTATACAAAGGTCGCACACAAGAGAAATCTGGGATTAACTGGGCGGGCGAAGCTCGGCCTGCAGATCGCCACCAGTATTGTGATTGCGACGATGCTGATCGCCATGCAGACCTACGGCATGTACTCAACGAAATTGATCGTGCCATTCTTCAAGCAATTCCATCCCGACCTTGTCGTCGGCAATCTCGAGCGCATGCCGCATCTCTGGCCGCTGGCGTTCTTGCCATTCATTGCGTTCGTCGCGCTGGTCATCGTGGGATCGAGCAACGCCGTCAATCTCACCGATGGCCTGGACGGACTTGCCATCGGTTGCACCGTGATCGCGGCGGGGGCGCTGACTGTCCTGACCTATGTGAGCGGCCATGCTACTTTCGCGACTTATTTGGAAATTCCAAAAATGCCGCAGGTTGGCGAGCTGACGATTTTCTGCGGAGCCATGGTCGGCTCTGCAATTGGATTTTTGTGGTATAACGCGCATCCCGCGGAAGTTTTCATGGGAGATGTAGGATCGCTCGCGCTCGGCGGCGCAATCGGAACGGTTGCAGTAATCATCAAGCAGGAACTGCTGCTGCCATTTATCGGAGGAGTGTTCGTAATCGAAGCGCTCTCGGTAATTCTGCAAGTCGGATCGTATAAGCTGCGCAAGAAGCGAATTTTCAAGATGGCACCGTTGCATCATCACTTTGAGTTGATGGGCTGGTCGGAGTCGAAGATCATTGTCCGGTTTTGGATTGCCTCGCTAGTGTTCGCGCTATTCGCGCTGACTACGTTGAAGTTACGGTAACGAACCACGGAGACACAGAGACACGGAGAAGCCCTTCGATTGGTTCTTGTTCTTCCGGTCCCCGTGGTGAAATGAATACGATGGAACTGAACAACAAACGCGTTCTCGTAGTCGGCCTGGGTAAATCCGGCGTGGCATCCGCTCTCTTCCTGAAGGCGCATGGCGCACGAGTCACGGTTTCCGACACGAAAAGCGGCGACGAACTGCGCAACGAAATTCCGGCGCTGCTCGATCATGGCATCGCCGTGGAAACCGGTGGCCACGGTGAGCGCACTTTTCGTGGGCAAGATCTAATCGTCGTAAGCCCCGGTGTTCCGGTGGATGCTCCGTTACTGCAGCAGGCGCGTTCGCTGGGTGAGCCGGTGATCGGTGAGATCGAATTGGCGGCGCAGTTTCTTCCCGGACCGATTGTGGCGATTACAGGATCAAACGGAAAGACCACGACAACCGCGTTGACCGGCGAAATTCTCACTGCTGGCGGATTCCCCGCTCTGGTTGGCGGCAACATCGGCACGCCTGCGATTTCATTGGCTGACCGGGCGACGACGGAAACATTTATCGTGCTGGAGGTCTCCAGCTTTCAGCTGGAGACGATTCAGACGTTTCGTCCGAAAGTTGCGGTTGTATTGAACGTGACGCCCGATCATCTGGATCGCCACAAAACCTTTGAGACCTATGCAGATGCCAAGGCGCGTATTTTTGAAAATCAGCGAGGAGATGACTTTGCCGTCTTAAACGAAGATGACCCGACTTGCGTGACCATGGCCGCGCGCACGCGCGCTCAGGTCTTCTGGTTCAGCCGGCAAAAAGAAGTGAAGCAAGGCGCCTGGGTGCGGGAAGGGAATATCTTATTCCGCGACGGAATGCAACAGCGGGAGATCATGCAGGTTTCCGAGATTCCATTGAAAGGCGCGCACAATCTGGAAAACGTGCTGGCTGCCGTCTGCGCCGGCGCGCTGATGGGCTGCCCTCCAGAACAAATTCGCCAGGCGGTGCGGGACTTCAAGGCCGTCGAACATCGGCTGGAGTTCGTGACTTCCATTCGCGGAGTGGATTACTACAACGATTCGAAAGCTACCAATGTCGATGCGACCATCAAGGCGCTGGAATCGTTTCCCGCGAACATACACTTGATTCTGGGCGGAAAAGACAAAGGTAGCGACTACGCCGTGCTCAACGATTTGCTGAAACAGCGAGTGAAGCGTGTATACACAATCGGCGCTGCGGCGGAAAAGATCGAGTCGCAGATCAAGGGCGTCGAAGTAGTGCACGCCGAGACGCTCCAGAACGCGATTCGCAAGGCGAATGCAGTGGCAGAAGCGGGAGACGTAGTCCTGCTGGCTCCGGCTTGCGCGAGCTTCGACCAGTTCAAGAATTATGAGGAGCGCGGCGCGGTTTTCAAGAGGATTGTGAGCGATCTGGCACGGGAACGCTGACACTCGCCCGCCACGAACCAAATCAATCAACAATCAAAAATCCAGAATCCCCAATTTCCTTCTGCGTGTCTCCGTGCCTCCGTGGTGAAATGAATGTCCGATGGCAAAGCGGGTGAGTGTCGATCGCTGGCTGTTTACCGTGACCATGCTGCTGGTATTCACGGGGCTGGTGATGGTTTTTTCGGCTTCCGCAGTGATGGCGCGGGAGCGCTTCGGTTCGCCATATGCGTTTTTGTCGAAGCAGTTGGTCTGGGCGGTCGCTGGGTTGCTGGCGATGGTCGCGACCATGCGAATCGACTATCGCCGCTACAAGCATCCGGCGCTGGTTTTTTCATTTCTTGGAATCACCACCTTGCTGCTCATTTCAGTATTTTTTCTAGATCGCTCACACCACACGCACCGCTGGATTCACGCCGGAGGATTTTCCTTCCAGCCTTCGGAGTTGGCCAAACCCGTCCTCATTTTGTTCTTAGCGTACTTTCTTGAAACTCGCACGAAGACCATGGACGACTGGCGAAACACCCTTATTCCGGCGGCCGTGCCAGTCTTGGCTTTGATCGGCTTGATCGTGCTTCAGCCCGATCTTGGCACCGGGATCGCGTGTGCAGGAATTGCCGCCAGCATCCTGTATGTAGCCGGAATGCGAATGCGATATTTCGGCTATGCATTCGCCGCGTCCTTGCTGCCACTCTATTTCCTTATCTTTCATGTGAGATTCCGCCGGGACCGCATCCTGGCCTTCATTAATCCATATGCCGAGCGGCAAAAGGCAGGGTTCCATTTGATCCAGTCGCTCATTGCGGTCGGCACCGGCGGCATCACCGGCACTGGCCTGATGGAAGGCAAGCAAAAACTGTTTTACCTTCCCGAACCGCATACCGACTTTATTTTTGCCGTGACTGCGGAAGAGCTGGGGCTGGTTGGAGCCATGTTTGTAGTAACGCTGTTCGCGATTTTCCTGTGGCGAGGCATGCGCGTCTCATGGCGCACGGAAGACTTGTTCGGAAAATACTTGGGCGTAGGCATTACCAGCATGGTCGTCCTGCAGGCATTTATCAACATCAGCGTGGTCCTGGGAATGATGCCGACCAAAGGAATTCCGCTTCCACTCGTTTCTTACGGTGGGTCCTCGCTGTTTGTGACTCTCGCGTGTGTCGGGGTGCTGCTGAATATTACAAAACAGGCGGAATGAAAAAATGAGATCGATGAAACCATGCCTTTTGGTGTTGATCTTTGTTGCCACGGCGATCTGCTCGCTTCCGGCACAAGAATCACATCAAGCGCCGTCCCGACCCTTGCCGCCGCAATTACCGATCTTTTCTCCCGCCGAACTCGCGGCAAAAGTTCCAACGGCGAAGGCTGAGGACGTCAACTCTTTGGACTCCATTATGCGTGCTCTTTACGAAGTGATCTCCGGCCCCGCGGGCACGCGCGACTGGAATCGCTTCCGCTCGATTTTTCTTCCGCAGGCCCGCTTTACCGAAGTACACAAGTCCGACGAGGGCTTTTCAGTGATCACGTGGAACGTAGACGAGTTCATCCGCGACGCGACGGACGTTTTTTCCAGGGAAGGTTTTTACGAAAGTGCCATCGTGAATTTTCCCGAGCGTTACGGGAATATGGCTCAGGTTTTCAGCAGCTACGAGTCGCGCCACGCTCCCGGCGAAAAGCCGTTCACTCGCGGCATCAATAGCGTTCAGTTATTAAACGACGGCACGCGCTGGTGGGTGGTCTCGATTGCCTGGGATTCGGAGAGGCCGAATAATCCGCTGCCCAAGAAATTTTCGAAGAAGTAGAACGAGCGAACATCGATACCGGTTTTGCGGCCCTGTGAAGATTTTCGCGTTCGATCCGTCCAAGCCGTGTAATCGGGAATCGTAGTTTATAGTCACCTCATGCGGGCCATTCTGGCGGGCGGCGGGACCGGCGGACACGTTATTCCCGCGCTGGCGATTGCCAACGAGTTGAAGAAAGCGTACGCCGCTGAAGTGTTGTTCATCGGTACGGCTCGCGGCATCGAGAAGCGGCTTGTGCCGGCTGCAGGGTATCCGCTCAAACTGGTGCGGGTCGGGGCATTGAAAAATGTAAGCCTGATGACCCGCGCGAAGACTGCATTCGATCTGCCGCGTGCGCTCTGGGACGCGAGCCGCATGTTGAATGAATTCGCGCCGGATGTCGTGATTGGCGTTGGAGGGTACGCGTCCGGCCCCGCAATGTTGGCGGCGATCCTGAAGCACATTCCGACCCTGGCATTCGAGCCGAATGTCGTGCCCGGCTTCGCCAACCGCATGGTGGCGCATTTCGTCTCTGGGGCCGCGGTGCACTTTGAAGAAACGGCAAAATATTTTCGCCATGCGGAAGTGACTGGCGTCCCCGTCCGCCATGCGTTCTTCGAAATTCCCGCAAAGCGCGGCGGCTTGCCTACTCTTCTGGTGTTTGGTGGCAGCCAGGGAGCGCATGCTATTAACCAGGCTATGATTCGCTGCCTGCCCGAGTTGCAGCGGCAAGCGCCCGGAATTCACATTCTTCATCAGACTGGTGAGCGCGACTATAATGACGCGCTTGAGGCCTATAGTGCGGCACATAACTCGGCCGAAGTTTTCAAGTTCATCGAAGACATGCCAGCCGCTTTTGCGCGAGCCGATTTAGTCGTGTGCCGCTCGGGCGCCAGCACCGTGGCCGAAATCGCGGCTGCGGGGAAGCCTGCAATTTTTGTCCCGTTTCCCCGCGCGGCGGATGATCATCAGCGGGTAAACGCTGAGGCGCTGGCGAATCAGGGAGCGGCGGTTGTCGTAGAAGAGTTGAAGCTCGAAGGAGTATGGCTCGCCGAAACTATTTCCACGTTGCTCCAGGATCAACCCCGGTTGCAACGCATGAGCGCGGCGGCGCGGAGTTTAGCGCATCCGAACGCCGCGAGGGATATTGCTGCGATGGCTGCGCGACTTGGAGGAATTGAGGAATCGGGAAATTGAGTCGTCGAGTGATTGGATCTCGAAAAAAATCACTCAATCACCGAGTCGCTGATTTTTTTGATTTATGTTTGCCAAGATTCAGCAGGTTCATTTCGTGGGCATCGGCGGCATCGGCATGAGCGGCATTGCCGAAGTACTGCTGAATCTTGGTTACAAAGTCTCCGGATCGGACTTGAAAAGTTCCGCCGTTACGCAAAGGCTCGCCAGTTTAGGAGCGATCACGTTCGAAGGACATCGCGCGGAAAATATTGCCGGCGCCGAAGTGGTGGTGACGAGTTCCGCTATCGCGAAAGAAAATCCCGAAGTCCTGGAAGCTCACAAGCTGCACATTCCGGTCATCCAGCGCGCCGAGATGCTGGCCGAATTGATGCGCCTGAAATACGGCATCGCAGTCGCCGGCATGCACGGAAAAACGACGACGACTTCCATGGTGGCGGCGGTGATGGCCGCCGGGGGCCTCGACCCAACGGTGGTTGTCGGCGGGCGCGTCGACGCCATGGGATCGAATGCCCGGCTCGGGAAATCGCATTATCTGATCGCCGAGGCCGACGAGAGCGATCGCAGCTTTCTCAAATTGACCCCAATACTTTCTGTCGTGACCAACATCGACCGTGAGCACATGGATTGCTACCGCAACATGCGCGACGTGAAAAAAACGTTTCTTGAGTTCATGGACCGCGTTCCGTTTTATGGAATGGTGGTGGCGTGCAATGACGATCCGATGCTCCGGCGATTGTTGCCCGACGTTCAACGCCGCACGGTGACTTATGGAACGAGGCGCGGTTCCGATTTCCTGATCAAGGTGGAAAACGAAGTGACCGTGCAAAGGAATGAGGGCCAGCCTCTAAGCCGGTTCTCTGTTCACTACAGGAAGAAACTTCTGGGCGAGTTCACCCTGCACGTGCCCGGAGTTCACAATGTTCTCAATGCAACCGCCGCGATTGCAGTGGGCGTTGGGCTTGACGTGGCAGTCGAGTCTATTCGCTCTGCACTCGATCAATTCCGCGGCGTCGATCGCCGCTTCCAGTTGCGTGGCCGCGTTGGCGGCGTAAGTGTCATCGACGACTATGGCCATCATCCGACAGAGATCAAAGCTACTCTGGCTGCCGCGCGTCAATGCGGCTTTCGCAAGATTCACGTGGTATTCCAACCGCATCGCTACACACGAACCCGCGATCTGATGGAAGAGTTCGCGCAAGCCTTTGTGGATGCCGACACTCTGTTTGTACTCGATATTTATGCTGCCAGCGAGCAGCCGATTGAGGGAATCACCGGGGAAGTCCTGGCGCAAACGATTCGCGAAAAGGGCGGCCGCAACGCGCAATATGCCGCTTCATTTGCGGATGGGGTAGCTGCTGCCGCCGCTTCCGCCCAGGAAGGCGACATGATCCTGACCCTGGGTGCGGGGAATGTTTCGCAACTGGGCCCGGTGATTCTGGAGAAGCTCAAGGAAGGCACCAACGCGGTTGGACAGTAATCCCTGTATCTGAAGGTCCCACCTCACATTTTGTCTGGGAACTTTGTTGATCCCCGATTCGTATCTTTCCTTGCTAACGGATTTTGCGGCCAATCGTCTATTGAGCCATAAGGGGTTAGGTCATGAGATCGCAACAAGCATGGGGATGGCTGACCGCTGGAGTCCTGGCGCTGGGGCTGAACGGTTTTTACCACGATGGCGGCGCGCAGTGGGCGCATCGAGCTGCGAATCAGGCAATCGGAGAAGTCACTGCGCGGTCGGAGGCGGTTGTGGCGCTGGCCACCGGGCGCGCGGATTGGTTCGCCACAAAAAGCGAAGAATTGGCAGCAAAGAATGAAGTTGGGTCTTGCAGGTTGGCCATGGCGATGGCGCGCGTCCAAGGCAGCGTAGCTCGGGCGCAGGGTGG
>Ga0070735_10002435_pt1 | contig 16880 bp, 11 predicted proteins | sample Coa_R1_FD_66443 | JGI IMG/M metagenome (GOLD analysis project Ga0070735, IMG submission 66443) | Surface soil microbial communities from Centralia Pennsylvania, which are recovering from an underground coalmine fire - Coalmine... | ecosystem: Environmental > Terrestrial > Soil > Unclassified ... | reverse complement strand
ACGGTGCTCCGGCATCGCAATCCTGGCCACTCGATGCGTGTGTCCGGCGAGAACGCTCGCGACAGCCTGGCCGTGGCGTTGCGTCTGCAGGAAGCCGCCGATTCGCGCAGCGAGAGCCCGCAAACCTGGATGTAAGGGAAGGAGACGACCACCCGAGTCTGGCCGAGCGGATAACTCCCATGCAGAAGATAAAATACCAACGGACCGTTAGATCGAGATTGTGGGGGAGCGGGATGCCAGCACGAGTGTGTCATTGGATCGTTCCCGCCGCGTTGCTTGCGTCGGTGTGTTCCCTCGGCGTGGCTTCGACCTTCGCTCATGGAGCCCAAGGCGAATCGTCGCGACGAGTCGGTTTTTCTACAACGACCGGCAAGTACTCCATCAGCTTCAACCCAGGCGATGGTGCCATTCTCGCCAAACCAAAAGGAATGACGGCAGGACTTGCAATCCGCGAGCTGGGCGGGGTCAAGAAGTCAGATCTGTTGTACTCGGTCGGCGCACTTCACCAGGTCGGGAGCACTTACGTGCTATCCGGACGCGCCTCATGGACCTCGTTTACACTGCGCCTCAGCATTTACCCGGCTATTCCAGGTCTTATCCGGCTCCGGCTCGTGCTCGTTCCGGTGAAGGACGCACCGCTAGGTACGGGAGCATCACCCGACGTCAAGTTGTTCAAGGCCACGTCTTTGGTGGAGTATGCTGCCGCCGCACCAGTCGCCGGCAACGCAGTCTATCTCGGCGATGCCAGGCTGCACACGACAGCGCTGTACTATGCCAACTACGACGCTCTCGCTCCCTTCTTCGACCGCACCCGGTCGGGAGCGTCGCAGGCGAACTTCGTGTATCCCGGGGCCGGTGCGGCCGGCTCTCTCGTCGGCTCGGGCAATGGAACTTTTGGCTACGAGCCGCCCTCAGGGAGCCTGGACAATCTTCCCCGCAAGAAGCCCACGACGGTGGTGGACAGCTACCTCTATTTGCTGCCGCGCATGCCAACCGGCGAGACCGATATGGCAGGCACGTACCTTCGAATGCTCTCATCCATCTATGAACAGACTTCTCGTCCGTATGTGCCGCCGGCGGACTGGACGACCATAGCTCGGACAGCCGCGGGCGATCTCGGCGACCCGGCCAATCTTGCCACGCTGAACGGCCACCAATACCTCCGCTCCTATGTGTCCGACACGCGTGTGGCGCCCGAGCTGATCACCCAGGCGGGAGTTCTGGCGGGGCTCGAGGCTTTCGAGGCGAAGCAGCATGTCAGCTACCCACTTGCCGCAACTCTTGATGCCAATCTCTCGACGTTTTACGACTCGACCTACCACACGGTGACGAACCATGTCGGCCATGATCCACAGGCGCGAGACGAGAGCTGGTACTACGTCGACTGCCTTATCTCGCTTCTTCAGCTCTCCCAGCTCGGCGACTCGACTGCCCGTCAGCTCCTCCTCAATTCTGTTGATGGGGCCATTAGCCTGGCGCACGCCAACAACTACGAATTCCCACAGAATTTCCAGTACGGAGTTTGGGCCGCGAAAGATGCTCCCGTGCAGCCGGATGTTGCGGGCGGCTATGCCTGGCTCATGCTGGGAATCGACGACCTCACCGGCAACAACCGCTACCTGGATGAAGCTAAGGCCTCGATAGCGCACGTGGCAGGCAAGGGGTTTGGCCTGGCGTACGAGCTACATATGACTGCCTATGCCGCCGCGGCAGCGCAGCGCCTGTATCGTATGACGGGAGCTGCGGCGTATCATGGATACGCCGTGCTGGCCCTTGCGAATCTGTTTCATGCGGCGCGGTTGTGGGACTGCAGCTATCGACTGTGCCGCAAGGGAGCGGGATATCACACATTCATGGGACTGGATCCGCTCCCCACAGGCGACTACGTCGCGATGCTCGAACAATACGAAGCCTGGCTGGCGTTGCGTGATTACGCTCAGTATGACCAGGGAGAGCCGGCGTATCTCACGGGCCTCGTGAACGACTTTTTGCACTACACGCCCCTGACCATGCAGTACGCTCTCCCTCCTCAGCTCCCCAGCGGCGTGGCCGCCACGACCCCGGGGCTATATGACTTCGTCAAGCGAAATGACTTGACCTGGCAGATCCCTCTGGAAGATCTTCGCGAGGGTGACCTGACCAGCGGGACCATCGGTCAGGAGATTTACGGCGCGGGAGGTCCCTTTGTGTTCGCGGCCTTCACATGACGTACTCGCGCCGGTAGCTGCTCTACTCGGTTGCCGGTGAGAACGTGGGGAGAAGTACCCTGAGTGCATTCTCCTGAATCGCCGCTGCGAGTGCGAGTCCGATTACGGTTACCAGTGCGGTTGCCGACGTGAAAATGAGAAGCGCGAGCCAGATGGGGATGATAGTCCAACTCGCCACCGGGCGTGACATGGTAAGAACAAGTGCGTTGCGGTAGGCAAGGACAATGTTCGGACGCTCCTGAGCGAGTAGCAGCGGAGCCACATAGAGGTGAATCGCCAGCCAGGACACCAGAAGCAGCCCCCACAGGAGTGAGAGCGGTCCGGCAATCCCCCGCAGCTCCGACGTCGGAGACGCAGCTTGGTGCACGTAAAACGCCACGTTCAGGAAGCACAAGGCGGTGACTCCTGCGGAGATCAGCCATGCTTTGAGGGCGACGCGCCAGTAGCGCCGAAGCCCTGGCCACTGTTCGTACAGATCGGGAGATCGGTTGTAGGCCATGTCTCTGGTGAGTACCTGCAAACCTATGGAAGCCGGATTCGGTAAAGCTCCCACGAAGACGGCGATACCCAGAGGAACAAAGCTCAGGGAACTTGAGAAGGACGTAAGAAGGAGCACGGCGGCAAGGAGCGGAATGGACAACACCATCGCCGTGACGTTGCCGCCAGCGAGTAAAGCGAAGCGCGAGAAGACCTGACGCAGCGCCGAGCCGATTGCTGTCAGGCCCAGTAACATCTATGTACGACTCTCAAAACCTCACATGAGGCAGATGAATCGAATTCCTGCCGGCGCGGCCCGGCGACCCATGCGGTTTCGAGACGGTCGTTGATTGCCAGCTACGGATGGTACAGCTCGCAACTGCTCAAGACGGTCCCGAATCGAGTGCCACCGCAAACCAGAACCCCGCCGCTCCGTAGCAGGAGGGCGGACGCGGCAGACCGGGCGTGATGCATCGGCGCCGCCGCACTCCAGGTATTGGTGCGTGAATCGTAGATTTCGGCTGAGTCAAGCACCCGCTGGTTGAATCCGCCGCCCGCAACAAGCACGCGGCCATCGCGCAGCTCGACGCCGATGGGAGTATCGCGGCCGGTTCGCATGCCTGCGGCCGATCGCCAGCGATCGGTTCTCGGATTGAAGAGCTCGGCCGAGTCAAATGGCTGCCCCAAACTGTTTACCCCGCTGGCCAACAGAACATTTCCGCCACGAAGCGGCGAAAGAACGGGATGAGCCCGCAATCCAGGACCACCAACCTCCGTCCAGGCATTCCTCGCCGGATCGAACACTTCCGCCTTCCCTCCGTATCCTCCGGCTATCAGTATTCTTCCACCTCCCATCGTCACCGTCGCCTGCTGCGCGTGCGGATAGTGGGTAGACGGCCCAGATTTCCAGGTGAACGTGTGGGGATCGAAGATGAGCGTGCTGCGCGAGATCGTGCGGCCAACGATGCCGCCCACCACCAGCACCCGACCGTCGGGCAGCCGCGATGCTGATTGTGAGAAGCGCGTGGCCGGCAACTGTGCGGCGGTTGTCCAGGTGTTGCGCACGGGATTGTAGACCTCTGCAGTTCTGAGTCCCTGTAGCTTCTTACCAAGGCCGCCGACCACGAGCACGCGCCCGTCCTTGAGGAGCGTGGCGGTGTGCCCGATGCGCTCCCAGCGCATGGGCGCGGCGATCAACCATTTGCCGGACGCAACGTTGTACCGTTGCACGGTGTTCGTCGGACGTCCGTACGCCACGTCTTCACCACCGATGATCAGCGCATCCCCGTTTGAGAGGAGAGTGGCTGTCTGCGACACTTCGGCTACGGGCAGTGGAGCGATGTCCTTCCAGGAGCTGGCTGGTCTCAGCGATGCGGAGCTTCCTTGCGAGCTGACAGCTCCCACGCCGTTGAGAGGAGCTGCCAGGATTGCGGCCGCAGCGATGAGCGGGCTGGCTGCAACCAGGATTGTTCTCCGGGTTCGCGATCGGGCGACTCTACTCATAACACCCCGGCTGGCGACCGCACTCTAATCGGACATCGAATGGCCGGCCCGCGTTCCCTCCGTGTCCGGCGATCGTCTGCACGTCAGCCCTTGACTCCGCTCAGCGTCACTCCCTGAATTATCTGGCGAGAAGCAATGAAGTAGATGATTGCAATCGGCAAGATGGCGATGCACGAGGCAGCCATCTGCAGATTTAGGTACTCCGTACCGTACCGGCCGACGAACCCGTTGAGGGCCAGCTCAACAGTCCAGTTGTGAGGGTCTTGCAGGTAGATCAGTGGGCCTAGGAAGTCGTTCCACTTTCCGATGAAAGTGAGCACGACCACGGCCGCGAGGGCCGGACGCAACTCCGGCAGGATGATCTTCCAGAAGATGCGCAGCGGTCCCGCACCGTCCACTTTGGCTGCCTCGTCGAGATCGAACGGAATCCCCCGGATGAATTGGCGTAGCAAGAAAATGAATATTGGCGAGCCGAAGAAGGCAGGGACGATCTGCGGCAGGAACTGGAAGAGGTTCTGGTAGCCGAAAAGCGATCCGCCACCCCCCCAGTGGAAGAAATTGATGAAGAGTGCGTACTGCGGGATCATCATCACCGCGTACGGGATCATCATGGTGGCGATGATGACGCCGAAGAAGGCATCTCGGCCGACGAAGCGGAAGCGTGCGAAGCCGTAGGCGATCAGGGCGCTGGAAAGGACGGTACCCACCGTGACCATGCCTGCGACCAGAAAGCTGTTGACGAGAAATGTGCTCATCGGATACGAGAGGTAATTCCACATAGTCGAGTAGTTTTGCCACTGCAAGGGTAGATCCGGAAACAAGGTCACCCCGCTACCCGCTGCCACGGCCGTGCGGAGGGAGTTCTCAACCATCCAGTACAGGGGAAACAGAGAGATGAGCGAGATCGCCCAGACTACAAGGTAGGCTGCGGCCTTACTTCCGAAGTTAGGGGGAGGGAGGAGCCGACTGCGGTGAACCGGTTTCGGTACGACCGCCGCTTGTGCTGACGCGGCCAGAGTCCCGGAATCGTTCAGGACGTCTTCTGTGCCCATTAGCGTCGCTCCTCCTGGTAGAACACCCAGCGTCTCTGGCCAATGAAATTGACGAGGGTGAATATCAAGATGAGCGTGAATAGTCCGAAAGCCATGGCCGTGGCAAGTCCCATGTGGAAGTAGTCAAAGCCTTCAATGTATACGTACCAGAATGTCGTCAAGAGCGAGTTACCCGGTCCGCCCGTAGCCTGGGCCCCGCCGGCAAAGATGACCAGCTTCGTGAATTCCTGAAAAGCGCCGATGAGACCCGTGACGACGTTGAAGAATATCGCGGGCGTGAGCAGTGGCAGAGTGATGTTCCAGAACTTCTTCCAGCCCTCCGCTCCATCGACTGCCCCGGCCTCGTAGAGCGTCTGGTCGATGCCCTGCAGCCCTGCGAGATAGATCAAGAGGGTCTGGCCGACTCCCCATGCGGAGATCAAGATCACGGCCGGCATGGTGAGCTTTGGATTATTGAGCCAGTCTATGGGGTTGCACGTCACCTGCGAAACGTCGCACTGGATCCCTGTCTTGGTCAGGAACCAGCTGACGAGCCCGGTTCCGGGGAAGAGAATGAGCCGGAACACGAGCACCGTGGCAACCGCCGGCAGGATTGCCGGCAGATAAAAAACGGTTCGGTAGAAGTTCAGCCCGCGGAGCTTCTGGTTGAGCAGCATTGCCATGGGGAGCGCCACGATGTTGACCACTCCGACACTGCCGAGCGCGTAGTAGATCGTGTTGGCTACCGAGTGCCAGTACACGCTGTCGGTGAGAAATGTCTTGTAGTTGGCGAGTCCGATCGTGTGGGCCTGCCAGAAGGGGCCGGAGATCGGCGCCCAGTTCGTGAAGCTAATGTAGACGGACATGGCCAGCGGCACTGCCGAAAACACCAGGAAGCCCACCAACCAGATCGACGTCAGTCCGAAACCCCAACGCCCCTCGCGCGAGCGTCTCCAACGCTGCGCCCAAGAGCTCGGCCGCGTGGAGCTCTCGATGGCAGCCATGCGCGTCCTCCTCCAGGATTTGTGGCCAAGAGCACAGCCAGTCCGTGCATCTCGTTCTTCCCATGCAGAGGCCCGACGTGTGCTCGCGTCGCCTTTCCACGATTCTAGTCGAGCACGGTAAGGGCGTAAAGGGAGGGGCACACGGCCCCTCCCCCGAAATCTCTAGCCGAGCAATCCCTTGCTCGTCACGTCGTCACAGGCCTTGCTCGTTGCCTGCTGGACGCTCGCCGTGTCCTGCCAGAACGGCGTCAGATCCCCGTCGATTGTGCCACCCCAGAACTTGTCGTACTGAGGCACCAGCCTCGGGTAGCGGCCGGTCTGGTTGCCCAGACGGATGGTTGCAAGTGCAGCCTTGCCGTACTCGCTGACGATTTGTGGATTATTCCAGAGCGCGATCGCGCCTGGCGTATCAACGCCGTACGCCCCGGTAAGAACGGCTCCCGGGCCTACTGAATCGAAGCGAGCCAGCCAGAACGCTGCCTTCTTCGCGCTCGAACTCTTGTAAATCACCAGTCCCGTCGCCGCCATGACTGCCTGCCGGGTCACCGGTCCCTTCGGAGTGAGGGCGACGCCCCAGTTGAAGCTGATCTGTGGGGTGCCACCGGGCTTCTTTCCGAAGGCATAGTCGAGCGCCCACGGGCCCATAAAGGCCATCGCGTATCGCTCCTTCTGGAAGCCGCTAAAGTAGTCGGGCAGACCACTGGCCTGCGCTGCGGTCGGCGCCGCATGATACTTGTACGAAAGATCGTGTAGAGCCTGAAGTCCCGCCCGGGCCTGCTTGCTCGTCATCGTGCAGGCGTTAAGCTTGCTGTTCAGCCAGTCGCCGCCCCAGTCCCACATGAACTGTTCGACCCGGAAGTCGTCATGGTTAAATGCCAGGCCGAAGCGAAGTTGCGAAGTCGAATCATGTGGCAGTGAGTACGTTCCGGACAGCTTCCTTCCCGCGTTCGCCAGGTCGGTGTACGTCCAGTTGTTTGTCGGGAACTTGACACCTCGGGCCGTGAACATCTCCTTGTTGTAGAAGAGCAGGCTCTGGTTGCTGCAGGTCCGCGGCAATCCGTATAGATGTTTCTTGTAGGTCAGTTCATTCACGCACTGCGCCCAGTACACCTTCTTCATGTTGACCTTGTACTGCTTCACCAGGCTGTCGATGGGGGCGAGCGCGCCCAGCGACACGTACTCGGGGATGCGCTTCGAGGCGTCGAGCTGGAAGAGGTCAGGTGCATTGCCCGACCCGACCTTGGTGGCCAGATCGGTATCGTAATTCCCCGAGTCCCAGATCGGGTTGACGTGCAGGCCCTTACAGGCCTTCTCGGCGGCCTTGATGCTCGCCAGGTGCGCGGCGTTATCACCGCTGTCACCCCAGAACATATAGCTCACCGTGCCCTTGCCGTCGCAGCCCGTAAGCTTGCTCGCCGGTGCTGCGCTGGCCGAATGAGCCTGCGACGCGACTACTCGGTTCGCGCCGATTGCCGACGAGGCCAGGAGAAGCATTCCAAGGAATGCGATCACGAGTCGTCTCATTACTGCTTCCTCCGAATCCTGAAAGCGAATGTCGCTAGGAAACCATCGACACCCTGGGAAGCGCCCCGAAGCCGATGTCCTCTCCATCGTGCGGTAATCCCGAGTGCAGTCACGGGTGCCATGCTACTGCACCAACCACCACGCGACCGGCGTGGATCGCGCTCAGCTCTATTAACGATCGCGAAAGTAGGTGGCTCAGTACCGCCGCGATGACGCCTGATCCCGGAAATAACCTGGCGTATACCCCAGTATGCGCCGCAGCCGTGCCGATATCAAGTTTTGTATACATCGCTCCGAATCCTGACGGAGATATTTGGAACTACCGGCCACGGCCCCGAGGCGATTACCCGAGATCGATGTTCAAACTGCCGCTGGCGTGGCCCTCCTTCCCTGCGTAATCGGCCCGCAATTTCAGTATTGCACCGCAAGCCTTTGCCGGCAAGCTGTGAAGAATCAACACAGTGTTCCATGCGTACCACCACACGTGTGGCCGCGAGGTAATCTCCTTTCCAGTCAGGGTGCTTCCGTGATCAGTTGAGCTGCGGTCGGAGTTCGCGAGCCAGCAGGAGGCGCATCCGGCCGCGGGAGTCTTGACGTTCGGCAGGTTTCTACTCGAAGAGGGCTCACGCACCGCCCGTCCAACACGCGAGGCGGACCACTCACAGGTCGCCGTTAATGTCCGTGACGCTCGCTATCGGCACTGTGGCGCCAGAAATGTTGAGGGCAATCTTAGCCCTTCACACCGGAGCTGGCGATGCCCTCGATGAAGAAGCGCTGGGCGAAGATGTACATGATCAGGATCGGAATGATCACGATCATCGACCCCGCCATGACTTCCGGCCAGAACGTCGTGAATTGGAACGAGTAGTGCTGCAGGCCGACCGGCAGCGTCAACATGTTGTTGGTATTGGCGATAAAGCTCGGCATAAGGAAGGAGTCCCAGTTGCCCTGGAACTGCAGGATTCCAAGCGTGGCCAGAGCGGGCTTGGCTAGCGGCAGCGCGATGCGCCAGTAGATCCCGAAGCGGCCGAGGCCGTCAACTCGTGCCGCCTCCTCGAGCTCAACCGGCAGGGACATGAAGAACTGCCGCATCAGAAAGATGCCGAAGGCCGACACCATGAACGGTACGGTCAACCCCTGGTAGGTGTTGATCCAGCCCATCTTGGTGAGGATCACGTACACCGGCAGCAGGGTCATCGCGGCCGGAACCATCATCGTGCCGAGGACGAGGAAGAAGAGGAAGTTCCGGCCCGGGAAGCGCAGGCGGGCGAAGGCGTAGCCGGCCAGCGAGTCGAAGAACAGATTGCCGATGCAGACGACGGCGGCGACGAACAGGCTATTGACAAACCAGCGTGGGAAATTTCCCGAGGTGAGCACGCCGTATTGACCGGTCCACGCCGATAGCGTCCAGTGCAGGGGAATGCCGGTCGGCGGGCTCTTTGCGCTCTCGGGCAGTGACTTGAAGGAGGTCAGGATGCCCCACAGGAACGGGATCGCCGTGATGATCGAGTATCCGATCAGCACGATGTAGAACAGCGCCTCCTTGGACACCGCCCAGGGACCACGGGCTCGCTTGACGCCAATGCTGTAGGCCATCTATCGGCCCTCCTCTCCGCCGATGAGCCGCCTTACCACGAGCGTTGCCACGAAGATGAATGCAAACAGCATGGCCGAGGCTGCCGCAGCCACACCGTAGTAGCTGTTGGTGAAGGCCTGGATGTAGATGTACAGGACGGCAGTCATGGTGGAGTAATTCGGACCGCCGCTGCCCTGCGACAGAATGAAGGCCTGGTCGAAGATCTGCATGCATCCAATCAGGCCGTTTGCCACGACAAAGAACAGCGCCGGCCGGATGAGCGGCACGACGATCCGGGTGACCGCTTTGACGCCGGTAGCGCCGTCGATGGCCGCGGCCTCCAGCACCTCGCGTGGAACGTCCTGTAGCGCCGCGAGAAAGACCACCATAAGCGTTCCCGTCGTGGTCCAGATGTTGAGCCCCATGATCGACTTGAGCGCGTACGCGGGGTCGCCCAACCAGTTTGGTCCGGAAGGGTGTCCCGGGAGCTCCGAGATCAGAAAGTTGAGCAGGCCGAAGTTGTTGAAGATGAAGAGAAAGATCAGAGAGATCGCGACGGACGATGTCACTGACGGAAAGTAAAACGTGGTGCGGAAGAACGATCGGCCGCGGATATTCTGATTGACGATAAGGGCAAGCGTGAAGGCGATAACCGTCTGGAGGGGCACCACGACGAGACAGTACTGGGCGGTGTTCCCCAGGGCCGTCAGCCAGACGGTATCGATGTGCCACAGGTAGTTGTAGTTCGCCGAGCCCACGAACCGGGGGGAGTCGAGGATCGCCCAGTGGTAGAAGCTGATCCAGAAGTCGAAGATCATCGCGCCGAACGAGAACGTGATGAAGATCGCAAAGGGGATCAGGACGAATAGATACCCCATGATCATTTCGTCGCGCTTGTACCGTCGCTCGGGGCGCCAGCGTACCGTCGCGAGCGGCTCGGCCGCTGCCTGTGCCGCGGCCGGCAGTGCGGCCGGCTGAGAGGGGGTCGAGCCAGCAGCCATACGATCCTCCCGGGAAGTAACCGATGGGCCGGGCGGCCGCCCGGCCCATCGCTATACCGTGACTACGTCAGGGGACGTTCTGCAGCGCCTGCGTGGCCTTGTTCTGCATGTCGTTGAGGGCCGACGAGGCGGACATCTTGCCGTCCATGACGGCCTGGATGTCGTTTCCGATCGGCGTCAGGGCGCGGTTGGTGAAGCCGGGCGGGAAGAACCAGTCCTTCGCGTACTTGGTCTGGTCGGCGAAGACTTTGGTTCCGGCAGGCGGCTTGACGTCCTTGCGAGCCGGCAGATAGCCCACCACGTGCGACCAGACGGTCGTTCCGGACTTCCCGGCGAGGTACTCCAGCAGCTTGATGGCGTTGGACTTGTTGCTGGTGCGAGCGTACACGCCATAGGCGGCGGTGAAGGCCAGGTTCCCGGCCTTCTTGTCCACCGGCAGCGGCGCCACGCCCCAGTTGAGGCTCGGGAACGTCTGCTGCAGGTAGGAAGTGATCCAGTTGCCTTCGATCGCCATCGCCACGTTCTGGCGGCCGAACGCCTCGCCGTTCCAGCCGGCGCCGACCTGATCGGGCCGTGCGGCGCAACCCTTCTGCACCAGTCCGGCGTAGAACTTGAGCGCCGCCAGGCCGGCGGCACTCTTGATGTACGCCTTGGTCTGGGCCTTGTTCAGAATGCCGCCGCCACCGGTGCTGCCACCGCCGGCCTGGATGAGGAAGGCGGCCCACCGAGCCGGATCGGCCGACAGCGAGATGCCGTACACCTTGTTGGCCCGGTTCGTTAGCTTGCAGGCATCCTTCTGCAGCTCAGCCCAGGTCTTCGGCGGGGCCTTGATGCCGGCCTTCTTGAACATGGTCTTGTTGTACTCGAGCGCCAGAGTGGAGTAGTCCTTGACCAGCCCGTAGATGTGCTTGTTGTAGATGTACCCCACCTGCAGGTTCTTGTAGTACTGGTCGTACCCAAAGCTCTTGACGTTCTTCAGGAAGTCCAGATTCATCAGGGCGCCGGACGAGGCGAAGTCCTGGAAGTAGTCGGAGTTGATGTAGAAGACATCCGGTGCGGTGCCTGCCGTGAACCGTGCCTTCAACACCGTCGGGTAGTCGCCGTTGATCACCTGGAAGTCGATGGTCGTGCCGTACTTGTTCTGGAAACTGTCAACCAGCTTCTTCTGACCGGCCTGTTCGGTCGGATTGCTCGACCAGGTAGCCAGGCTGACCGACCCGGCCGCCTGGGTGGGCGCAACGGTTCGCGTTCCGGCTGCCACGCCGAGAGACGCGATGACAACGCCCGCGACGGCTAGCTTCGCCAGGAAGCTCGATGCTCGCATGTGCTCTCCTCCATGTACTTGAGACAGTTATTCGGTCGTCGAAAAATCGTCACTCCTGCTCGCCGGCGTCACCTCCACTCTCTGGTTGCGTACAACTCTCCAACCCGGCGCGCGCCGCCCTGGCGCGGCGCCGGCTGGCTGCTCCGACAATTGCTCCTTCAATACACATCGTCATGAAGGGACTCTTTTCGGCTCGGCGGGCCCGACCGTTGGGACTGCACCGAACGACGCGGCCGCCGTTGATGCCGCCTCGTGCCATCCTGGCGCCGGAACCGCGGGAGGAGCGGTTGAGCCCCGAACCACCAGCGTGGGCACGACGAGCCGTTGCGTTAGCGGCCCGTGCGGATCGGCCACGCGCGCAAGTAGAAGCTCTGCGGCCTCCTCGCCGAGCCGCTGGTTGGACTGGCTCAGTGCCGTCAAAGGTGGCTCGGCGTGCTGTACCGGCACGTTATCGTCAAAGACGACCAGCGACAGGTCAGCGGGAACTGCTATACCGGAAGCTCGGGCGACGCGCAGGAGAGCGAGGGCGAGGAAGTCGACCGCGGCGAAGACCGCGGTCGGCGGTCTGGGCAGGCTGCACAACCGGCGCGCTGCGCCTGCCGCCGTCGCCTCGGTGACGCCTTCCAGCACCAGCTCGGGATCGTACGGCAACCCGGCTCGCGCCAACCCTTCTCTGTATCCGGCAAGCCGGAAGTGCGAGAAGCCGAAGGCGGGGTCAACGCCCAGGTATCCGATCCGGTGATGGCCGAGCTCGGTCAGGTGGGCCATCGCTTGCAGCACACCGGCCGCCCCGTCGACGTCGACATATGGGAAATCGAGAGGACCGGTGGTCCGGCCGAAGGCCACGAACGGGACACGATGCCGCGTCAGATATGCCAGGCGAGAGTCCTCGCTACGGACATCGCAGACAATCAATCCGTCGACCCGCCGACCCCGAATCCAGCGTTGAAATGCTTCCGGCACGTTGACCGGCGCGTCCGCGGCCGACAGCGACAGATCGAAGCCGTTGCGCGCGCACACCGCTGCCACTCCGCCGATGAACTCGAGCCAGAAGGCATCGTACGAGCGGTGCAGCGTCAGTGGGATGACGAGGCCCAGCGCATTGGAGCGGCTGTTCTGCAAGCTTCTCGCCGCGGCATTGGGGTGATAGTCCAGCCGCCGGGCCACTTCGTGAATGCGCGCCCGGGTGCTCTCGGCAACGTCGTCGTGGCCGCCGAGCGCCCGCGAGACAGTCGTCACCGAGAGACCTACCTCCCGGGCGATATCTCTGATCGTAACCATCGCAGCACTTTCGTGCTCCCCTCTGCGGCACATGCAGCAAGAGGCGTGCCTACCGTTTCAGACGGTGAAACTGCCCCGCCGAGAAGTCCGAAACGTTTTGGTATTTTCATCATAGGGTAGGCAGGGGGCCCTGTCAACCATCGCTCAGCACCACCGGGCGTTGGTCGCGTTTCTGGCTCCCGCTGGCCGATTCTATCCAGCGCGCGGTGATTACACGTGTGCGATCATGGAATCAGAATTGCCTGGCCGGAGCGGAGAGATACGGCGTGCCCGATGTCGAAACGATTCGGATAGAGAAAGTCGACGATCTCTCCCAGCCGTTTGTCGCGGCCGGGGATCGTGCCTATCTGGTGGGCGCTCAGGACGGGTCGTTTCCCCCGCTGGGATGGCACACCAGAGGAGAGATGGGCGGTCTCTGGGCCCACCCGATCAAGCTGCTCGACGGATTCTGGCTCGAGATCGACGGCGAGGCGGCTGGGAAGGCGTTCTCATTTACGGTTGAGCCCTTCGCCACCAGTCACGAGTTCGTCCTGGGGGGCGGCGTTGGTGTGACGCGGCGGCAGTACGTTCCCGACGGTGTGCCGGCGCTGTGCGTACGGTACACTGTTCGATCGGAGCAGGAGCGTCACATCACCGCGCGGCTCATGGCATCTGTCGACCTGCGAGGTGTCTGGCCCCGCGATGAGCCCGGTGCTTTCGCCTCGAGCTTCGTACCCGAGCTGGGAGCATGGGTGTGTGGAGATGACCCGCGGCGCCGCTACGTCGTGGTCGGTGCGCGGTGCGGAGAGAACTGCGCGCGCCCGGTGGAAGCCGGGAGCAGCGAATCCCACGCGACTACCGACACGAACCACCTGGTCGCGCTGGAGCTCGATCTCGACATCGGTCCACGGGCCGGCATCATCGATTTCACTGTCGCCGGTTCGAGCCATAGTCTCCCGGACGCGGCTCGAAGTTTCACGCGGGCGCGCGACAACGCCGAGTCGCTCTGGGAGCAAAAACAAGAACGGTACGAGGGGCTGCTTGGACGGAGTGCGCTCGATGTGCCCGATGCATCGCTCCGCCGGGCGTGGACCTGGGTGAAATGCGACTACGACTGGCTGGTGCGGGACGTCCCGGGGATTGGTCGCGGCATCACTGCTGGCCTCGAGGAGTATCCGTGGTGGTTCGGCTGTGATTCGTGGTTTGCGGTGCTCGGCGCGCTCGCGCTGGGACAGCACGAGGCGGCGATATCGACCCTCGACCTGATCAGGTCAAGGAGCCCGATGGACGGGCCGGACGCGGGCCGCGTCATCCATGAGTGCACTTCATCCGGTGTCGTGGTCCATCCGGGCAACGTCCAGGAGACACCACGGTTCGTCACGGCCGTGTGGCAGACGTTCTGCTGGACCGGAAATCGAGCATTCCTCGAACGCAGCTATGAGTTCTGCCGACTGGGGCTTCTGAGCTACACCCTCGGGAGGTGCTGCCGGGGCGACGACCTGCTGCCCTATGGCTACGGGATTACCGAACGCGAGGGGCTGGACCTTCAGTGCGTCGATGCGGCTGCATCGACCGCGGCGGCAGCGGCGGCCCTTGCTTCCATGGCGGAGGAGGTTGGTGATGAGGCCGTGGCGGCGCGGTGTAGGCAGCTGGCTCCAACGCTACGAGAGGCGCTGCAGTCGTTCTGGCTCGAGGAGGAGGGCCTGTACGGTGACATGCTGGCCACGCCCCGTGAGATGGTGCCCCGGCTGCAACGGTGGCTCGCCCTTGGCGAAAATCTCTACTACGGTGCGACCCGGGCGGGAGCAGCGCGGGATGAGCTTCAATCCCTGCTGCGGCGGGCGGAGACCGATTCCGAGCCGGACCGCAAGCGGCCGTGGCTGCTCAAGCACTGGATCGTGCTCTCGCCGGTTGCGACATGCCTTGCGCCCCCCGACCGGGCGCGGCGCGTGCTCGAGCGACTGGAGAGCCCCGAGTTTACTGGTCCGGAAGGGCTCTTCATCAGCGGGCTGGACCGGGCCCACGCCATGAGCATCAGCACCGGTGTGATGGCGGCTGCCGAGGCCGCGCATGGGAGGCCGGACGTCGCGCTGCGCTACGTGCGCGCCCTGACTGATTGCCTTGAGTCCCATATGCCGGGCGGGATTTCGGAGATTACTCCGGACGGAGGTTGTTTCCTTCAGGCATGGTCGGGCTACGGTGTGGCATGGCCCGTTGCAGCACATATATTCGGCATCAGGCCGGCTGCCGGACGCCGCCACCTCGATCTGCACCCATGCTTCCCTCCCGGATGGTCGGGAGCCCGTCTCGCCAACGTGCGCATTGGCGACTCGACGTTTGATTTTGAGTGGGACGGCGCGAAACTTGCGGTCGATTCATCCCGTCCGGGCTGGACCATCGCCGAGACCAGTCACCAGGGTGACGCCGGAGAGGACTGAAGTCGATGGGTGCGACCGACCGCGATGCGCTGCCGGAGCGATCAGCTCCGGTCGAGACCGGCGAACGTGATCCCTGGGTGCTGGAGACGCTCGCCCCGCGCCCTGAGCCCCTCTACCTCTCCAACGGATACATGGGAATGAGCCTCGGCTGGGACGGCGGGGCATTGCTCGAGTCCGTCGCCAGTGACTGCTATATCCGGGGCCTGTATAGCCGCTCCGGACCGGATGGAGTCGACCGGCTCGCCGTCTTACCCGGCTGGAACTGGGTACGGTACGGCGTTCCGGCGGCGGTACTCGATTACAGGCGTCGCTTTGACCTACGTCAGGCGCTCGTGACGACCACCCTCACGCTCGAGGAGGAGCGCGGTATCGTGCGCCTTCAACAGGAGATCTTCCTCTCACGGGCCGATCCACATCTTGGAGTTCTCCGTCTCGCAGTCACCCCCGAGTTTGACGGGGATGTTGCTCTCCTGGTCGGCCTCCATGTTCGCCCCGGAGGTGATCTCGACGTGCGCGAAGCCGGGAGTGATGTCGACCGGCTGTGGCTGCGCGGTCACGTGCCGACATACGGCATCGATGTGGCGGCCGTAGTCTCTCTGCAGGCAGGAAGCTGGTCCGCGGCAGACGAGCACGTGGGCCAGACCGAGCTGCGGAAACGGCTGTCGTCGCGAGTGCGCGCTGGGTCGACCGCTCACGTCGTACAGACCATGCGTCTGTGTACGTCACTGGAAGGGGCTGAGCAGCTCAGCCCGCCACTGCCAGCATCCCTGGACTTCGAGACGGCCCTCCGCGAGCACCGGCGGTCCTGGGAGCGGCTGTGGGAGACCGACATCGAGATCGAAGGCGATCCCGAGGCGCAGGCCTTCGTTCGGGCCGGCCTGGCCTATCTCTGGAGCAGTGTGTGGGAGGAGGATCGCTGGAGTATCGCGCCGATGGGCCTTTCCGGCAACGGGTACAACGGGCACATCTTCTGGGACGCCGAGCTCTGGATGTATCCAAGCCTGCTGGTCACCCACCCGGCGTTGGCCCAAGCCTGCGTGGCGTACCGCGAGTGCACGATCGACGCGGCACGTCAGCGGGCCGCCCGCAACGGCTTCAACGGGGCGCAGTTTCCGTGGGAGGGCGCGTTCACCGGGGAAGAGATGACGCCATCCTGGGCCCAGACGGGCGACTTCCAGCTCCACATCACCGCGGACGTCGCGATCGGTCAATGGTGGTACTACCTGAACACGCTGGACCTCGAGTGGCTGCGCCTCCACGGGTTTCCAGTCATCAAGGAGTGCGCGGAGTTCTGGGCGAGCCGGGTGGAGTGGAACAGCGCGCGCGGGCGCTACGAAATCTCAGACGTGGTGTGTGCCGACGAATACGCCGAACACGTTGACAACGATGCGTTTACCAACGCCGCGGTGCGGCTGGCCCTGCTCGTCGCGGTGCGCGCCGCGGGACTCCTCGGCGAAAAAGCGCCACCGGAGTGGAAACTCATCGCAGAGAAGATCCACGTGCCCTACGACGCTGCCGGGCAGATACACCTGGAG
>Ga0070735_10002434_pt1 | contig 16883 bp, 10 predicted proteins | sample Coa_R1_FD_66443 | JGI IMG/M metagenome (GOLD analysis project Ga0070735, IMG submission 66443) | Surface soil microbial communities from Centralia Pennsylvania, which are recovering from an underground coalmine fire - Coalmine... | ecosystem: Environmental > Terrestrial > Soil > Unclassified ... | reverse complement strand
CGTCCGCGCGGAGAAGGTGGACGTGGTGCTGGTCGCCGGGGATGTCTACGACCGGGCCGTGCCGCCCGTCGACGCGGTCGGGATGTGTGAGGACGCGCTGCTGCGGCTGCACGACGCCGGGGCCAGGATTGTCCTGATCAGCGGCAATCACGACTCCGCCCGCCGGCTCGGGTTCGGCAGCGGCCTGCTCGACAAGGCCGGGGTACACCTGCGCACCCAAGCCAGCTCGCCGGCCCGGCCGGTCCTGCTGGAGGACGCGCACGGACCGGTGGCCATCTACGGCGTGCCCTACATCGAACCCCAGCTTCTCGCTCACGAGGTCCACGGGATCCAGGCCGACGCGGACGCCCGCGGCGTACGCCGCCGGGTCGTCATGGCTCACGGCTGGGTGACCGGGGGAGCGGCCAGCGCCTCCGAGCGTGACATCACCGTCGGCGGGGTCGGCCAGGTGCCCGCGGCCACCTTCGCCGGTTTCAGCTACGCCGCGCTCGGTCACCTGCACGGCCAGCAGACCCTGGCCCCGCACCTGCGCTACAGCGGCTCGCCGCTGCCGTACTCCTTCTCCGAGGCGAACCACCGCAAGGGCAGCTGGCTCGTCGAACTGGACGCTCAGGGCACCGCGCGCGCCGAGCGCGTGCCGGCCCCCACCTACCGCAGGCTGAGCCTGCTCCGCGGCCGCCTCGCCGACCTGCTCAGCGCTGCGGAGTACGCCGGATTCGAGGACGACTTCGTGTCCGTCACCCTTACCGACCCGAGCCGTCCCGAGGGCCCGATGGACGCGCTGCGGACCCGGTTCCCGCACATCCTGGTGCTCGCCTTCGAGCCCGAGGGTGTCGTCCCCGACGCCCGTAGCTACCAGGCCCGGGTCGCCGGCCGCGACGACCAGGCCATCGCCGAGGAGTTCGTCCAGCACGTCAGGAACGCCCCCGCCACCGACGGCGAACGGCGGCTGCTCACCGACGCGTTCGAAGCCGTCCGCACGGAGGAGGCGGGCTGATGCGCCCGCACCGGCTGCGGGTGACGGCGTTCGGTGCGTTCGGCGGCACCGTCGAGGTGTGTTTCGACGACCTGGCCACGGCGGGCCTGTTCTTGCTGCACGGCGAGACCGGCGCGGGCAAGACCACGCTGCTGGACGCGATCGGGTTCGCCCTGTACGGCCGGGTCCCCGGCGAGCGGGGCAAGGCCCGCCGGCTGCGCTCGGATCACGCGGCGTCCGGCACGGCGACCGAGGTCGAGCTCGAGGCGACGATGGGCGGCCGCCGGATGCGCATCACCCGCAGGCCCGAGCAGCAGCGCCCCAAGCGGCGCGGCGGCGGCACGACCACCGAGCAGGCCAAGATCCTGCTCGAGGAGGCCGACGGCGCCGCCTGGCGCGTCGTCTCCACCCGGGCCGGCGAGGCCGATGACGAGATCAAAGACCTCATGGGCATGTCCGCCGAGCAGTTCTACCAGGTCGTCCTGCTGCCCCAGGGCCAGTTCGCCCAGTTCCTGCACGCCGACGCCGGCGACCGCCAGCGCCTGCTGCAGAAGCTGTTCGGCACCGACCGCTTCCGTGCCGTCGAAGACTGGCTGGCCGACCGCCGCCGGACCACGGCCCAAACTGTCGACCAGGCCAAGCAGGCCGTCAAGGAGCTAGCCGCCCGTGTGGCCCAGGCCGCCGACGCCCCAGACGTCACCGCGGACGACGGCGATCCGGACGCGCTGCCCGATCCCGCCTGGGCGCCTGGCCTGGCCGAGACCGCCGCCCTGGCCGCCGCGGTCAGCCAGGCCGAGGTCCGCGCCCGCCGCGCCGAGCTCGACCAGGCTCAGGACCGCCAGCGTGCCGCCGAACGCCTGGCCGACCGCCAGCGCCGCCGCGCCGACGCGCTGCGTGCCCGCGACCAGCTCGCCCGGGACGCTCCCGCCATCGCCGACCTCAGGCAGGAGCTCGCCGCCGCCCAACGGGCCCATGAGGTGACCCCCGCGCTCGTGGAAGCCGACCGGACCGCCGCCGCCCTGGCCGAGGCCTGCCACGCCGAGAGCCGGGCCCGCGCCGCGGTGCTCGAGGCCGGCCAGGCCGGGCCGCAGGCCACCGTCGCGGACCTGCGCGCCGCCACGGCGCAGCACATGGCCGCCTATGGCCGGCTGGACGGGCTCCGCGCCCATGAGCAGCAGGCAGCCGAGGAGGATCAGAGCGCCGCGGCGGCCCGCGCCGCCGCGGCGGCACTGACTGCCGAGCTCGAAACGTCCGGACAGCGGGCGACCGCGCAGCGCGAGCGGCGTCCCACCCTCAGCAGCCAGCGCGACCAGGCCCGCGAGGCCACCCAACGGCTGCCCGCCGTCCAAGCCGAGGCCGACCGCCACCAGCGGGCCGCCGCCGACATGGCCGCCCTGGTCCAGGCCCGGGCCGATGCAGCCCAGCATTCGCAGGCCTACATCGCCGCCAAGATCGAGCACGCCGAGCTGATCAACGACGCGGCCCGGCTGCGGATGGCCCGCATCGACGGGATGCGCGCCGAGCTCGCGGCCGCCCTGGTCGACGGCGCCCCGTGTCCGGTCTGCGGCTCGCTCGACCATCCGGAGCTGTGCGAGCTCACCGGCGAGCGCGTGACGCGCGAGCAGGAGGAGACCGCCGTTGCCGAAGCGGCGACCGCGGGGGAACGGGCGGAGACCATCGGCGCGCGGCTCGGCGCCGCCGACGTCCGCGTCGCCGACCTGACCGCCCGGCTGGAGGGAGCCGACTTCGCCGTCGCCGTGGACCTGTCCACGCTGGCTGCCGAAGCCGCACGGCTGGCCGGTGCCGGTGATGAGCTCCGGGCCGAGGCCGAACGACTGGCCGCGATCAGGCTGCCCGATCTGCAGACGGCCCTGGACGACCTGGACCGGGACATTGTCGCCGGGGACCTGCGGCTGGTCGAGCTGACCGATCAGCACCGGAACGAACTCCGCCAGGCCGAGGCGGCCGAGCAGCGGGCCGCCCAGCACCGCGCGTCGCTGGCCGCACACCTCGGCGGGGCGCCGGACCTGGAAACCGCCCTGTCCCGGGAGCGCGCGGCGGCCGACGCGCTGACCCTCGCCGCCGATGCCACCGACGCGGCGGCTCGCGCGCGGTCCGACGCCGACCGGGCCGCCGACCTGGCCGCCAAGGCCGCCACCGAAGCCGGCTTCGCGGATCCCGAGACCGCCCGCGATGCCCGCCGCGAGTCCGGCTGGCGGACCGCCGCCGACCGTGACATCCGCGAGCACCAGACGAGCGAGAAGGCCGTCGCCGACCTGCTGGCCGACCCCGAGCTCGACATCCCGCTCGATCCGCCCGCCGATACCGAAGGCGCGACCGCTGCCGTGGACGCGGCTCGCCAGGCCCACGACGAGGCCGTGGCCGCCCGTGACCGCGCCGAGTACCGGGCCCAGCAACTCGCCGATCTGGCGCCGCGGCTGGCAGCCAGCCAGGCCGAACTGCAGCCGCTGGCCGACCGTGCCGCCGAGGCCCGGCGCCTGGCCGACCTGGCCGCCGGGCAGGGGGCCAATACGCTGCGGATGACCCTGTCCGCGTTCGTGCTCGCCGCCCGCCTGGAAGAGGTCGCGGCCGCGGCCAGCGAGCGGCTGCTCGCGATGACCTCGGGTCGCTACTCGCTGATCCATACCGACGCGCGCCGCGGCGCGGGCCGCTCCGGGCTCGGCCTGCTCGCCTGCGACGCCTGGACCGGCGTGGACCGCGACACCAGCACGCTGTCCGGCGGCGAGACCTTCCTGGCCAGCCTCGCCCTGGCTCTCGGCCTGGCCGACGTCGTCACCGCCGAGGCGGGCGGGACCAGGATCGAGGCGCTGTTCGTCGACGAGGGCTTCGGCAGCCTGGACGAGGACACCCTGGATGAGGTCATGACCGTGCTCGACGGGCTGCGCGAGGGCGGCCGCATGGTCGGCATCGTCAGCCACGTACCCGAGCTGAAGCAGCGCATCCCGGCTCAGATCCGGGTGCACAAGGGCCGCTCCGGCAGCAGCCTAAGCGCCAGTCTCGTCCACTAACGACGCCGTTCTACGTCAGCGCGATGCACAGCTGACCCACAAGCCAGGGATATCGCTAAGAACGATACGATGACCCAGGCGTTGCAAGTTCCCTGCATACGGCCATGAAAAGGGGCGGCACCCCCTCGTCATGGGCCCTCGCGCCGGTTTACGATCGGAAACTGTCAGTCAAGATTTGGGAAACTCTGACGGTACGGCTGCGGTGGGACGGACGGAAGTGTCAGAGGTGACGAGCGGGTAGGAATAGGAATTCGTCATGACAATAGATCCCGGTGTACGGCGCATCGTGGTCGGTGTCGACGGCTCGGCCGAGTCCGTGGCCGCCCTGCGATGGGCCTGCAGGGAAGCCAGCCTGCGCGACGCCGAAGTTCACGCGGTCCTCGCCCTGGAATCCGCATGTCATCAAATCGCCAGTTATGCGGTGCCAGCCCCGCGGCCGCCCGGCGGGAGCTGGGGTGCCGCCCGTGAGGTGCTGCGCCGCTCGGTCAGCGAAGCGGCGGGCCTGCATCCGGGTGTCAGCGTGCGCACCGAGATCACCGAGGGACTCGCCGCGCGCGTCCTGCTCGACCACGCGCAAGAGGCCGACATGCTGGTCCTCGGCCGCACCGCGCACGGTCCGGACCCGTCCCGCGGGGCCGGTCCCGTCATCCGGGTGTGCCTGCGGACCGCTCCGTGCCCGGTCGTCATCATCGGCCCGGCCGCCACGGCCGAGCCCGAGCCGGGCGACCACATCCTCGAGTCGTGGCAACGGACGCTGGAGGGCTCAGCAGCGGCCAGGTAAGGGCCCCAGCCAAGGCTCGGAGTACCGTCGCGGTCATGACCACCGCGACGACCATTACGGTATGGCTGCCCGACCTGGGCTGGGTGCAGGCCATGGGCGGCCTGCCCGAACCGATGACCGCCGACGTCTGGACCGGGGACGAGGAACTACCGGATTCGGCCGGCGAGGCCGAGATCGTGGTGATCCCGTTCGGGGTTCCCGGATCCCGGCTGGCGGTGCTGGGCAAGCTGCCCAAGCTGCGCCTGGTCCAGCTCATGTCGGCGGGCGCCGAACGGGTGATCCCGCACGTCCCGCCCGGAGTCACGCTGTGCAACGCCCGCGGCGCGCACGATCCCGCGGTGGCCGAATGGATCATGGCCGTGATCCTGGCCCAGCTGCGTTCGCTGCCCGGCTACACCGCGGCGCAGCACGCGGGCACCTGGGCCCCCGCGCCGGCCGAGCCGCTGGCCGGCCAGACGGCGCTGATCGTCGGGTACGGCTCGATCGGCGAGGCGGCCGAGCGCCTGCTGGTCCCGTTCGGGGTCCGGGTCGAGCGCGTCGCCCGGCACCCGCGTCCCGGCGTGTCCGGCCCGGGCGACCTGCCGGACCTGCTGCCGCGAGCGGACATCGTGATCCTGCTCGTCCCGGTCACCCCGGACACCACCGGGCTGGCCGGTGCGCGGTTCCTCGGCGCCATGCGCGACCACGCGCTGCTGGTCAACGCGGCTCGTGGCGCGATCGTGGACACCGGCGCGCTGCTGGCCGAACTGACCGCCGGCCGCCTGCGGGCCGCGCTGGACGTCACCGATCCCGAGCCGCTGCCGCCCGGGCATCCGCTCTGGTCCGCGCCGGGCCTGCTGCTCACCCCGCACGTGGCCGGGGTGAGCACCCAGACGATCCCGCGGGCCAGGGCGATCGTCTGGGACCAGCTGGCCCGGTACGCGGCGGGCCAGCCGCTGCGCAACGTGGTCGGCGAGCGGGGCTACTGACCGCGCGCGGCGCGGCGATGAGACAATCGTGCCGTGCCGTCTTCCCTGGTCGAGGTGTCCCCGAAGGTCGGCGCCGCGCTCGCGGCCGGCGAGCCGGTGGTCGCGCTGGAGTCCACCATCATCTCGCACGGCCTGCCGCGCCCGGGCAACCATGCCGCCGCCCGGAAGTTCGAGGCGATCCTGGAAAGCCAGAACGTGACCCCGGCGACCATCGCGCTCATCGACGGAGTGCCGAAGGTCGGCCTGCAAGACAAAGACCTGGAGCGCATCGCGTCCGACGAGTCGGTGGTCAAGGTCAGCAGCCGGGACATCGCGATCGCCATGGCCCGCAAGGTGACCGGCGGCACCACGGTCGCGGCCACCTCCATGCTCGCCGCGCGGGCCGGGTTGCGCGTGTTCGCCACCGGCGGCCTGGGCGGCGTGCACCGCGGCGCGGCCGAGACGTTCGACGAGTCCGCGGACCTGACCGTCCTGTCCCGGACGCCGATCACGGTCGTCTCGGCCGGGGTGAAGTCGATCCTGGACATCCCGGCCACCCTGGAGCGGCTCGAGACGCTGAGCGTCGCGGTCGTCGGCTACCAGACCTCGAGGTTCCCCGCCTTCTGGCTGTCGGATTCCGGTTACGACCTGGACTGGCGCGTCGATTCCGCGGCCGAGATCGCCGACATCATGGCGATCAGGGACGCGTTCGGCGAGCCGTCCGCGCTGCTCGTGGCGAACCCGCTGCCGGTCGCGCTGCAACTGGACCCCGGCGTGCTCGACGACGCGCTGGGGGAGGCGCTGGCCCTGGCCGCCGAGCAGGGCATCCGCGGCAAGGCGGTCAGCCCGTTCCTGCTCGACCGCATCCAGCAGGTGACCGGCGGGGTCAGCGTCGATGTGAACCTGAACATCGCGCGCGGCAACATCGAGCTCGCGGGCCAGATCGCGACCGCGTGGGCCGCGCGGACTGGTGAGCCCCGCTGATCGCCACCCGGCGGATCCTGGTCTGCGGGGACGTGATCAACGACGTCCTGGTCAAGCCGCTGGACGGGGTCACGCCAGGCAGCGACACCCCGGCCGCGATCCGGGCCCGCCCCGGCGGCGCCGCGGCCAACCAGGCCGCCTGGATGGCCTATCTCGGCGCTGCCGTCACCTTCGCCGGCCGGGTCGGCGCGGGCGATGAGGCCTATCACCGGCGCGAGCTGACCCGGGTCGGCGTCCGCGCGCACCTGACCGTCGACCCGGACGCGGACACCGGCTCGATCGTGATCATGGTGGCCCCCGACGGGGAGCGGACCATGTTCACCGACCGGGCCGCCAACCACAACCTGCAACCGCGGGACGTGCCGCTCAGCCTGCTTGACGACGCGGACGTGCTGCACCTGACCGGCTATACGTTCTTCGAGCCGCCGCTGCTCGAGGTGGCCCGCTGGCTGCTCGGCGAGGCCCGGTCCCGCGGCCTGGCCATCACCATCGATCCCGGCTCGGCCGCCTTCCTGGCCCGGCTCGAACCCGGGGCGTTCCTGCGCTGGACCGACGGTGCCGCGGTCTGCTTTCCCAACCGGGACGAGGCCGCCGTCCTGGTCGGCGAGGCGGACCCGGCCGTCATGGCCGCCCGCCTCACCAGGCACTACGACGTCGTGGCGCTGAAGCTGGGCGGTGCCGGCTGCCTGCTAGCGGTACCCGGCCGGGCGCCGGTACTGGTCGCGGCCCACCCGGCGCAGGCCACGGACACCACCGGCGCCGGCGACGCCTTCTGCGCCGCCTTCATGAGGCGATGGCTGCACAGCGCCGCGGCCTCCCCGCACGCGGACGCCCGGGTCGCGGAGCTGACCAGCGCGGCGGAGTTCGCCGTGCGCGTCGCCGCCTCGGTCGTCACCCGCTTCGGCGCCCGGCCCGCGGCGCCCGATTAGCCCCGGGCACCCCGGCCCGGCGGCGGCGACGAGGACGGCGGGTGCGAAGGCGGATGCAGCGTGATCGAGGGCGAGGGCGACGCAGACGGCGACGGTGATGGTGACGGGGACGGCGACGGTGTGGGCGACGGAGACGGGGACGGCTTCTTGGACTTCTTGGGCTTTGGCTTGGGCGAGGCCGAGGTCGAAACCGAGACCGGCGGGCCCGCGGGCACCGGCGTCGTCGACGCGCCCGACCCGCCCTGCTTCTTGTCCTTCTTCTGCTGCGGCGACGGGGACAGCGACGATGCCGCCGAGGACGGCGGTGGCTGCACCGTAGCCAGGTGCAGCGCCGCATCCGGATGGCCGCCCGGGGATCCGGGCTGGTGCGCGCCCGTGAGGGCCAGGGCCGTGCCGGTCGCGGCCGCCACGAGCACGACCACGCCGGCGGCGATCGCGCGCAGGTGCCTGAGGTGCCTGAGGTGCTCTACGTGCCGGACGTGCCGGACGTGCCGGAGCTGCCCGGATTCCCGGGACGCGGCGGATCCGCGGGCGCCCTGGTGTAGCTCGACCCGCTCGACCGTCGAGCCCTGGACCGCGGGTGCCGTGCCGGACGGCCACAACAGCGCGAGCAGCAGCGCCGCCTCGGCCAGGTGCGACCGTCCGCGTTCGGCCCAGTTACGGCCGTAGGCGCCGTCGGCAACCGCCGTGAGCTCGGCGACGAAGGCGCTGGCGTCGTAGGGACGGTCGCGGGGATCCTTGGCCATGCCCGCGGTGACCAGCCGCCGGAGCGGCTCGGGGACCGGGTCCAGCGGGACCGGCTCGGCCAGGTGCAGGTACATCAGTTCCTGGGCGGTGCTCGCGGTGAACGGCGGCTTGCCGACCAGGCACTCGTAGAACGTGGCGGTGGCCGCGTAGACGTCGCCGGCCGGGCTGGCCGCGGATCCCTCGATCTGCTCCGGCGGGGCATAGACAAGCGTGCCGGCCGGGATCGGGCTGTCCCCGGCCCGGGCCGCGATGCCGAAGTCGGTCAGCTTGCTGTCGCCATCCCCGTTGACCAGCACGTTGCCTGGCTTGTAGTCCCGGTGCACCACGCCCTGGCGGTGCGCCGCGGCCAGGCCGAGCAGCGAGCCCATGAGGATCACTAGCGCCGCCTCGGCGGTGGTCGCGCCCTGGCTCTTCAAGATCTCGCGCAGGCAGACCCCGTCGACGAGCTCCATGACGATCGCGGCGCCCTGCGGCGTTTCGACGTACTCGTACAGCCGCACCACGTGCGCGTCGTTCACCGAGGCCAGGATGGCCGCCTCGCTCCGGAACGCCTCGGTGAACTCGGCGTCCTCGAGCAGGTCCTGCTTCAGGTACTTGATCGCCACCGGGGTACCAGAACCGTCGTGCCGGGCCAGCACCACCTCGCCGAACGCGCCTGAACCCAGTGTCCGGAGCTCGGTGAACCCCTGAACGTTCCATGCGGCCATGCGATATGGCCCCCTTCGGGTCGTCTGCTGGTCTGGGTCAGCAGCTGATCGTGAGGTCGATTGTCTTGGTCCTCGGGTCGGGGCCGAGGACGTCGAGCGTGACCTCCTGGGTCGCGCTTCCGTGGCCCTGGCCCTGCACGGCGACGGTTACGAACACGTCGTGCTGCCCGGCGGTGACCGACTGGCTCAGCGGCTGCGGGGCCTGGATCTGCGGCTTGAACACCCACTGGTAGGAGACCGTCCCGGCCGAGCCATTGGTAGCGATCCGGCCGGTCACGTTCATCCCGCAGGAGGTCTTGGTCTCCTGGATGATGCTCACCCCGGTCACGTGGAACGGCGAGTGATGGAAGAAGCGCAACCACACCACGACGCCCGCCGCGGCCAGCAAGATCACGGTCAGGGCCGTGCCCAGCACCCGGCGCATCTGGCGCAGCCGGCCCTGGCGCGGCGGCGGCCCGGGCCGCTGCCCGGTGCGCCACACGCTCTCCGCCGCCACCCCGGCCCCGCTCTCGGGCACTCCGGGTCCGTACCGCAGCACATCCCCCGCGGCCCCCGGCCCGCCCGCCGGCGGTCCGCCCGGCCCCGTCCCCCCCGGCCCGTACCCACCCGGAGGCCTGCCCGGCGCACCCGGCGGCGGCCCGGCCCCGTACTGCGGCGGCGGCCCGGCCCCGTACTGCGGCGGCGGCCCGGCCCCGTACTGCGGCGGCGGCCCGCCCGCCGGCGGCGGCCCGCCCCCTGGCGGCGCGATGTCCGGCGCGGACCGGTACGTCGCCGGGTCGCCCGGCCCGACCACTTCGGTCGGCGTGCGCCGCACGACGGTGGGCGCCTCTCGCCCGGCATCGGGCGCGGGCGGCGCCGTCTCGCCTTCCGGCCGGCGCGTCGGGATGTAGGTCGGCTGGTATCCAGGCTGGACCGGGGTGGGCTGGGTAGCGGGTTCCCGCCCTGGGAGCTCCGATGTCGCCTCGTCAGGCTCCGGTGTTTCTTCCCCCATGTGGCCCTTCTTCCGGTCAGATGGTGACGCGCCCTATGTCGATACGGTCCCGGAAGCCTCGGTCGTGATACCCGCCCAGACCTGGACGTTGTCGATCAGTGTCACATCATGTGTATTTGCAGGTCAATGGAGCTTAAAGTGAGGAAATACTACTGCCTGAACCACGCCCGTGACCTGCGTCTGGAAGATGATCGGCCACGATCTTGATGGTCGCGGCCAGCGCTACAGGAAACTAGAACGGGACTTCAGCCGCACTGGTACCACCAGCACCGCAGCCCGCATGCTCCAGACCCGCCGAACGGAGTGAAACCCCGCTTTCACCACACTAGAACGTGCTGAAAGTCCAGTTTCACTACGCTGGACAGCGCCCAGACGAGCCGCTGGACAGCGCCCAGACGAGCCGCTGGACAGCGCCCAGACGAGCCGCTGGACAGCGCCCAGACGCGCGGCTAGGCAGCCGGCGGGGGCGAGGACTCCGTTGGCGGCGGCGAGGAGGGCGAAGGCGGCCGCGGCGAGGGCGGATGCAGCGTGATGGACGGCGACGGGGACGCCGAGGGCGATGCGGACACCGACGGCGATGGTGACGGGGAGGGCTTGGGCGACGGCTTGGGCTTGGGTGACGGTTTGGACGAGGCCGGAGTCGCGGACACCGCCGGCGCCGGGACCAGGGGCGGCGGCGTGATGGCCGGCAGCGCGCCCGGCGACGAGGAGGACGCCGACACCTTGGGCGACGGCTTGGCGGAGGGTTTCGGTGAAGACGATGCGGGCGACGCCGACGGCGTGGACGGCTGGAGTGAGATCTGCTGCACCGCGGCCACCGAGTGAGCGGCGGTGCGCGGACCCGGTCCGCCGACGGCCAGCGCCGTGCCCGCCGCCGCGGCCACGGCGACCCCGCTGACCGCGATGGCCGCCTTGAGCCCCGTGATCCGCCGGAACAGAGGGATCCGCTCCACCGTGCTGCCCTGCAGCGCGGGCGGCGCGCCGGCCGGCCACAGCAGCGCCAGCGCCAGCGCCGCGTCGCCCAGGTGCGACCGGCCCCGCTGGTGCCAGTCGCGCCCGTAGGCGCCCGCGGCGATGGCCCGCAGTTCGGCGACGAAGCTGCTCCCGTCGGTCGGCCGGTCGCCTGGATCCTTGGCCATGCCCGCGGCGACCAGCGGCCGCAGCGGTTCGGGGACCGGCTCGAGCGGTACAGGTTCGGCCAGGTGCTGGTAGAGCAGCCGTTCACCGGAGTCCCCGGTGAACGGCGGCCTGCCGACCAGGCACTCGTAGAAGGTGGCGGTGGCCGCGTAGACGTCGGACGCCGGGCTGGCCGGCGTCCCGCCGAACTGCTCGGGCGGCGCGTACACCATGGTGCCGGCCGGAATCGGGCTGTCGCCGGCCCGCGCCGCGATCCCGAAGTCGGTCAGCTTGCTGTCGCCCTCCCCGTTGACCAGCACGTTCTCCGGTTTGTAGTCCCGGTGGACGACGCCGCGCTGGTGCGCGGCCGCCAGGCCCAGCAGGGAGCCCTGCAGCACGACCAGTGCCGCCTCCGCCGTCGTCGCGCCCTGCCGGACCAAGATGTCGCGCAGGCAGACGCCGTCGACGAGTTCCATGACGATCGCCGCGCCCTGCGGCGATTCCACATACTCGTACAGCCGGACCACATGGGGATCATCCACGGTGGCCAGCACGGCCGCCTCGGCGCGGAACAACTCGGTGAACTCGGCGTCGGACAGCAGGTTCTGCCGCAGGTACTTGATCGCCACCAGGGTGCCCGAACTCTCGTGCCGGGCCAGCACCACGTCACCGAACCCGCCAGAACCGAGCGTCTTCAGCTCGGTGAACCCGGGGACATTCCATTCCGCCACGCCGATCCGCCCCTCGATGTCAGCAGCTGACGCTCACCAGCCGCGAAGCCGTCCCGGCGTTGGGGCCGAGCACGTCCAGCGTGACCTCCTGCGTCGCGCGGCCGTGGCCCTCGCCTTCGACCGCGACGGTCACGTAGACGGCGTGCTGCCCGGCGACGACGGACTGGCTCAGCGGTTGCGGTGCCTGGGTCTGCGGCCGGAACACCCACTGGTACGACACCGTCCCGGCCGAGCCGTTGGTCGCGATCCGGCCCGTCACGTCGACTCCGCAGGCGGTCTTGGTCTGCTGGATGATGGCCACCTCGGTGACGTGGAACGGCGCGTGATGGAACCGCAGCCATAGCACCACCCCGGCCGCGGCGAGCAGGATCACGGTCAGCGCCGACCCCAGGATCCGGCGCGCCCGGCGCAGCCTCAGCCGCCCGGGCGGCGGCTCGGGCCGGTGCCCGGTCCGCCAGAGGCTCTCGGCCCCGGTCGCGGCGACGGCCCCGGCAACCGGAACCCCCGGCCCGTGCCGCACCACGTCGGACGGTGCCGGGGCCGGGGCCGGCGCCTCACCCAGCTGCGCCTCACCCGGTAGCGCTCCACCCTGCTGTGACTGACGCGGCACCACGTACGTCACCGGCTGGTGCACGTCGGCATCGCCCGGCGGCGGGGACGGCGGCGCGGCGAACGTCGGCGGCTGGCGCGGCTCGGCGGCCTCCGTCGGCTGATACCGCACGTACTCCGTGGGCGGCTGGTGCGACAGCCCGGGCTCGTACCCGGGTGACCCTGGTCTCTCCGTCATGGCGACAAAACCCCAGAAATAGACACAAACAACATTACCCTCAGTATTCACAGAAGCACTCTGAGTGTGGCATCGGGGTTACCGCAGGTCAATGGTTCCCGGCCCGCTGCGGATCCGTGTCGCCCGGCGCGGGCCGGCCCCACCGCGTGAGGTACATCACCGCACCCGGCCCGCCAATTCCCACGTGCCGAGAAATGCGCCATTGCCCATACGTCACGGTCCGCTCGGTAAAAGATCAGTAATGGAACCGAACGGACCGTGCTTCGTGCATCCCGAAACCCAAGTAAGTTAGTGTCCATCGGCACGGGGGTAGTTCGGGATGGGATGCGTGAGCGTACTGCTGCGGCGTGCAACCAGGGCGATTAGCCGGCCACCAGTTTGGCTGGGGCTGGTCCTCTTGCTGGACACCGCGATCGCGATAACGGGGATTTTCCTGGCCCGCGGCTCGGGGCTTCTCGGCCTGCTGGCCGCGGGTCCGCTGCTGGCCTGCGCGCGCTGTGGCGGCCGGGCCACCGCATTTTCAGCAGCTTACGCAATTGCGCTGTGCGCGATCGCGGCAGCGGCGGCCGGGGCGGAGGACAGCACGCTGGCCAGCTACCGATTCATCATGGTCATTGTGGCGGGCGTGGCCGCGGTGTTCGTATCGGTGATCCGCGACCGCAGGGAAGTCGCGCTTATCCGCATTAATGACCGTGTTCAGCGTGCTATCTTGCGCCCGCTTCCGGCGGAATTCGGCGGTGTCGCTTTTGCCGCTCATTACCAGTCGGCGACCAAGCAGGCGCTGGTCGGCGGCGACCTTTACGACATTGCCATGACCCCGGCGGGCCCGCGTTTGCTTATCGGCGACGTGAAAGGGAAAGGGCTGGAGGCGGTGGGCCGGTGCGCCGCGGTGCTGGCCGCCTTCCGCGAACTCGCCGCCACCGAGCCGGACCTGGTCGCCCTGGCCACTGACATGGACGCGCGCCTGTCCCAGGACCTCGAGATCGAGGACTTCGTCACGGTCATCCTGGCCGACTTCGCGCCGGGCGAGGTCCGCATCGTCAACTGCGGTCATCATCCGCCGGTGAAGGTATCCGGCCACTCGGCCGAATGGCAGCTGATCGCGTCCGAACAGCCGGCCCCGCCGCTCGGCCTGCATCCTCGTCCGGCCCGCGAGGATATAACGCTGAAACCGGGCGACCGGCTGCTGTTCTATACCGACGGCTTGGTCGAGGCCCGCGATCGCGCGGGCCGTTTCTTTGATCTGGGCGACCCGGCGGTCGCGACGGCGCTCGCCGGGCCCGACCTGGAGGCCGCTATCGGGCAGGTGGTCGGCCTGCTCCTGGAGCACGCGGGGGGCCGGCTCGCCGACGACGTGCTGCTGATCCTGAGCGAGCCCGAGCCGTCGCGCATTAGGTCCCGGAAAACGCTTCTCAGCGGCTGATATCGACACCAAGGGGCGGAACGAGCACACTTTCTTGTGTGGCAGATGAGCCGCCCGTTATCGGGCTGGCCGTCGAGCGGGATGCTGCGCCGGCGGCCCATGCCCGCATGCCGTCGAGCCAGTGCCATGACTGATCTCCCGAGCGGCGCGGTCACCTTTCTCTTCACCGATATCGAGGGTTCGACCCGGCTGGTCAAGGCGCTGCGGGAGGAGTACGTCCAGGTTCTGGCCGACCACCGGCGCCTGGTCCGCGCGGCCGTTGCCAGGCAGGCCGGCTACGAGATTGACACCCAGGGCGATGCGTTCTTCGTGGCGTTCGCGAGCGCGAAGCAGGCGGTCTTGTGCGCGCTGGAAATCCAGCGGGCCCTGGACGGGCATACCTGGCCGTCCCGGGCGTCCGTCCGGGTCCGGATGGGCATCCATACCGGCCAGGCGGTCCCGGTCGAGGGCGTTTATACCGGCCTGGCCGTCCATCGCGCGGCCCGGATCTGCGCGGCCGCCCGCGGCGGGCAGGTTCTCGTCTCCCAGGCGACGCAGACCCTGATCGAGGACGAAGAGGAGGAAGAACTCGGGTTCACGCTGGCGGAACTGGGCGAGCGCCGGCTGAAGGATCTCGCCCGGCCGGTCCGCCTGTTCGAGCTCACCGTTGCCGACGCCGCCCCGGAGCCGCCGCGGCGGCGTACCGCCCCCGCGCCGTTGCTGCCCGCCATCGTCGGACGGGCCGCCGAGCTCCGGATCATGTCTGCCGCCTACGCCCGCGCGGTGGGCGGCCAGTCCCAGGTGATGCTGATCACCGGAGAGGCCGGCATCGGCAAGACCAGGCTGGTCGAGGAACTGACCGGCCAGCTGAAGTCGGCCGCCGACGGGGCGCTGGTGCGGGTCGGCGAATCGGCGCCGATAACCGGGACGACGCTGGCCTACGGGCCGTTCGTCGCCGCGCTGGGTCATGAGGCGCAATGGCTGCTGGCCGACGACCCCGCGGACAACATGCTCGCGGCCCGGCATCGCCTGTTTGTCCGGGTGGTCGGGCTGCTGTCCGGTCTGGCCGCCCGGTCGCCGCTGGTGCTGGTCCTGGAGGATCTGCACTGGGCCGACGAGTCCTCCCGTGAGCTGCTGACGTTCCTGGCCGTCCGGCTGCGCGAGGAGCCGGTGATGATCGTCGGGACGCTGCGTGAGGACGACCTGACCGACTCGGTCCGGCGCTGGCTCAGCGAGCTTGAGCACCGGCCGCGGGTGACCCGGCTGCGGCTCGGCCGCATGACCGATGCCGAGATTGCCGGGCTGGTCGCCGGCGCGATGCCGCCCGGCGCCCGCCCCGGCCAGGTGACCGCGGTGGTCGCGGCCGCCGACGGCAACCCGCTGTTCGCCAGGGAGCTGGCCAGCGCCGACCCGGGCGGCCCGCCCGCCTCGATCACCGACGCCGTGCAGGCCAAGGCCTCCGCCCTCACCGCCCAGGCCCGGGCGGTCGTCGAGCAGGTGTCGGTGGCCGATGGCGGCATGTCGCACGCATTGCTCGCCGCGACCGTCAAGCTGTCGCAAGCGCGCCTGCTCACCGCGGTACGGGCCGCGGTCGAGTCGGGCTTGCTGGCCCCGGCGGGTGACGGATACTCGTTCACTCACGTGCTGATCCGCGAGGCCATCTACACCCAGACGCTGCCGAGCAGGCGGTCTGTCCTGCACCGGCGCCTGGCCGAGGTGCTCGCCGACCGGCCGGGTTCGGATCCGGGCCTGCTGTCCCGGCACTGGCAGCGGGCCGGATGCCCGGACCGTGCGGCGGCCGCCGCGGTGCGAGCGGCCCGGCACGCGGTCTCCGTCCGTGCCTACCCGGAGGCGGCCAAGCACTACGGACTGGCCATCGAGCTCATGAGTTATCTCCCGGATGCCGGGCCTGACCTGCTGGAGGAGGCCGCCCGGTCGGCCAGCTGGGCGGGCGATTCGGGGCAGGCCGCCACCTGGGCGGCGGACGCGCTCGCCCGGGCGGGCGCGGCCGCGCCCGCGGACCGGGCCAGGTTGCTGGAGCGGCTCGGGCGTTACCGGTGGGAAACGGGCGACACCAAGTCGGCCGTCGATGCCGCCGAGCAGGCCGTGGCCATACTCGAACCAGAGCCGCCGTCCCAGCTGCAGGCTCGCGTCCTGGCCGCGCTGGCCACCTGGCGGGTGCTGCTCGGCGAGGCGGACGGCGCCCTGCCCCTGGTCACCAAGGCGATGGAGGTCGCTCAGGCGATCGGCGCGGACGCCGCGTACTCCCATGGCCTCGCCACGCTGGGGATCATCGAGGCGCAGTATGGCGACCTGGAGGACGGCCTGGCCGATCTGCAGGCGGCGTTCACCCTCGCCTGCCGCGTCGGCAGCATCGAAGACGCGATTCGCGCCGCGGCGAACCGCGTCCACCTGCTGTACCGGGCCAGCCGCTTCGCCGAGGCGGTCGAGGCGGGGCGCGCGGGCCGGAGCGCGGTAGCCGCCATGGGTGCGCCGCCCGCGATCACCACCGGGATCGGTAACAATGCCGCGGCCGCGCTGCTGGCCTGCGGCCGGTGGACGGAGGCCGACGAGCTCCTCGCCGAGCTGGTGGCCGAATCGACCACCAACTTCACGCGCTACCTCCAGCTGCTGCAACTCGAGCTGGCCGTCGGCCGGGGCGAGCGCGAACGCGCGGCCGATCTGGCGGTCACCCTGCGGAAGTCCCCGGACGATCCCAGGCTCGTCGGGTCCCTGCATGCCTGCCTGGCCGAGCA
>Ga0070735_10002433_pt1 | contig 16885 bp, 15 predicted proteins | sample Coa_R1_FD_66443 | JGI IMG/M metagenome (GOLD analysis project Ga0070735, IMG submission 66443) | Surface soil microbial communities from Centralia Pennsylvania, which are recovering from an underground coalmine fire - Coalmine... | ecosystem: Environmental > Terrestrial > Soil > Unclassified ... | reverse complement strand
GAGGGGGTATCGGCAAGAATTCGCAAGACCTTGTCCAAGTCTTGACGGTGGGCTTCGGCGGGTAGGTAGGGAGCCATTCCGGGTCCTTTTATGAATTTGTGATGTCGCTGTTTTCGGCGAGAGATTGCGAAGATTCATGCCATCTCTTCTTTTAATGTTCTTCTCTCGATCAGGTAACTTTGGTCACCATCCGGTGGAACTTAGGGGGTCTGAGCGCTGCAACCTCTTTAGTCCTGACACCCCGAACGGATCTGGTTTTGGTACCTCACCGTCTATCACTGTCGTAACTTGTTGCTACAACCCCACCCCTGTACAAAATGTAGATCGGAAGGTAGTTCTGCGAGATCGAGTCAGTATCTCGTATGGCCATGCAACTTGCTATGTCAAAAATCTATCCAGAGCGCTTTCGTCAGGGGAGATTCTCCTCTCGTACCAGCGGTTTTTCCATGCTGGAAATGATCGTCGTTATGGCCATCGTGCTGACCCTGTCGGCGCTCGCGATACCTACGATAAACGTGATTCGAACAGCCAAGCTGCGCCAGACCGGCTCTGATTATGCCGGTCTGCTGCAGAATGCACGCATCACGGCCATTCAGAACGATACCTACTACGCCGTAGTTACGACAACTGGCAATCCTGAGCAATCGTTTATCGATTTGAACGGGAATGGCGCATTTGACAAGGGCGAACCAGTCATCGTTCTGCCGTCGAACGTATTTGTGAGGACGTACGCGAATAATCCACCGAACCTGGGGAATCTGGAAACCCAGACTCTGGCTAGCGCGTCCGATCCCTCGCTGGACACCGCCGATAATCCGACGTTCGGGCCGCGAGGGCTGCCCTGCAAACCGACGACCGCCAGCGGCTACACCACATGCCCGGCATTTTCCGGTACCGTTTCGGGCACTTCTTTTATCACATTCTTCCAGAGCGAGCCGGATGCCACCTGGCTGGCGGTGGTCACGAACCCCTCCGCCAGAGTGCGCGTTTTCAAGTACGGCGGAACGACCTGGGCGGCGGTGCAATAACTATGACATTCACCAATACATTTCGGGCTGAAAAAGCCATGCGGCAGCAGGGATTCTCGCTGCTGGAGTTCTTAGTCGCGATGGTGGTCCTGGCCATCGGCGTGGGCGGGCTCTTGCCGCTGCTGCTGGCGTCCATCACCCTCGACAAAAAGACCGCTGGAGACACCACTGCGGTCATGGTGGCGGAAGTGGTGCTGGAGCAGATGAGTTCGCAATCGTCAACCAGCCTCTCATTGCCCAATCCCATTCAGGATTGCGCGACTCCGCAGAATTCCTGGACCGTGAACGAAGTCTCGGCCGTGGTCGGAGGCGGTAGTGGTGGCGCCTACGGCGGCAATGGAGCCAACCTGACCAATCAGGGCGCGATTGACTGGACGCAATCCTATGCCACCATCCCGGCCGGTTACGCCATGCGCTATGTCGCCTGCAGCACCACGAACGATACGCCGGTGACCTACGAAGTGCGCTGGGATGTGATCAAGACTTCGTCCTCTGACAGCACCAAGATGATTGTCATATCCGCCCGGCCCCAGATATCTCAGGCTTGGGCCCTTGGTTACATCGCGCCCATCAATATGCGCACCATCATTGGAATGTGAGGAAGAGATGATGATCTCCACAACCACAGCAGGATCGGAAGGGCGCGCTCAGCCGCGTGGTTTCTCGCTGATCGAGATGATGATCGTCATCGTGGTCATGTTCATCGTCTTCGCCGTGGTGTTCAAATCGGCGGACATGTTCCAGCAGCGCGGCGCAGCCGAGACCGAGAAAGTGGATAGCGTGCAGGCGGTCCGCGACTTCATGGATACCGTCAACCGCGACATTCACGATGCCGGATACCCACCGCTTCCGGTGGCGGCGAACGGTGCGACCACCTGTGTCGGAAACGCCAATATTGCTTGCGGAATCGTCTATTACAGCCCGATGAAAGTGCAGTATGAAGGCGACCTCGACGGCACGGGAACAGTGTATCAAGTTACGCTTCAAGTCGTTCCCGGTGCCAACGGGGGCTGCCCTTGTATTCTGCAGCGCGGCGTAGTGACCAAGGCCGCGGCTCTGAACGGCACCGTTCCGACCTACTACACCGAGGTCAACGGGTTGCTGAACAGTGGCAACTGGGCGGGCGCCGCCACCTATGCGGTTTCAGTAACCGGAGGAACGGGCAATTATGCCAGCTACGGCCCGATCGACGTATTCGACGGTTACTTCAACGACTCGACCCAGGTCACGACCGCCTGCACCACGGCGGCGACCTGCGTGAATTCGGCGACGCCGATTCGCGAGCTGCAGGTGACGGCGAACGTCATCCCCAACTTTTCTGATTCGCAGACCAAAATTTTTCCGGTCTTTTCGGTTACTTCGAAGGCTCGGTTGAGCAACATTTCTCCGTAAGCTGGGAGGCAAAGAAATCTATGATAAAGAATCCGAACCGACAAAAAGGTGTAGCGCTGATGATGGCGCTCGTTCTGTTGTTGCTGATTACGGCGATTACGTTTGGTGTAATCTCCATGTCCAACACGGAAAACGCCATCAACACCAACTTCAAGAGCGAGGAGGCGGAATACTTTGCGGCTCGCGCGGGAGTGGAAGAGGCGCGCAACCGCATTCTGCCGACGGCTCTTGATCAGAACGGAGCCTCCATCGCCCTGGCTGCTAATTTGCCCACGGCTCCGCCCGATGCCGCAGGGAAGATCTTGTACATCATGAACATGCCGGTGACCGCGGCCAATGAGGCCCTGATCACGACGCCGGGGAACCCGCTGTTTGATGACGAGTTGTGTCACGACATCCCGGCGACCAGCGGCCTTGCCATTACACACGTGCCCAGCAACGTGCGCTGCTCAACTATGCTGCCCCTGGCTTCTTTCACGTTCACCGCGAGCGCAGGCCCATATTCGGCGGCATCGTGCACGTCGCCATGTACGCCTATGGACTACAAGTGGGTTCGCATCATGATCAAGGAGAATGCCAGCGGACCCTATAAAACGGATACGGCCCAGGGAGATACGTTGGGTGTCTGCTGGGACAAAAGTTTGAGTCCGCCGGCGGAACTGGTGACGGCTAGCGTCGCCAACTGTGCCCAAGGGGGTACGTTGCCCCTGGCACGGCCGGTCTACCTGATTACTTCACTGGCCGTGAGCTCGAGCGGCAATACGCGGCGCCTGGCGCAGGAAGAGACCTCGCTGGGCATCACCTTTAACCCCAATTATTCCATGTACGGAGTATCCCCGGCTTGCCCGGCAATTAATTTCGTGGGTAACGGGCAGACTGCAGGCTTTACGGCCGTTGCTGGGAACACTCAGGATCCGCCCCCGAGCGCCAATTCGACGTCCGGTGCGGATGTGGGCAGTAACGGCGGCATCGCTCTGGCCGGTAACTCGACCATCGCAGGTATTGCTGGTGTAGCCAGCAATCCTCCTTGCTATACGCCGGACAAGATGGCCCAGCCGGCGACTTCGACGCCGATCACTAAGCAGAGTTTTCCGGTTTATCCGGCACCGAACCCGGCGCCACCAACCGGAGCTCCCAAGAGCTTGCCTAATCCGATGACTCCGGGCAATAGCTACGGAGACATCTCGTTGGCCGGCAAAACGACTCTCACGCTCCAGGTCCCGGATGGACAGGGAACTGCCGCCAACCCGGCCGTCTTCGTGATGAACAGCCTGACCATGGCGGGCCAGTCGTCGCTGGTGATCTCGCCCAAAGATGGAGCGGCCTGCGGTGGCAGCCCGTACTGCTACGTGAACGTCATCATCGCTGGGAACGGGGTTGCCACTCCGCTTGATTTAACCGGTGGCTCGTGGGGCAACGTCAGCGGAATACCGGAAACTCTGGTATTCAACCTTGCCCAACCAACGTCCTGTGCGGCGTCGCCGTGTGGCACCGTGAAGATGGCCGGCAACGGCGGATCCTATGCTGTCGTGAATGCGCCCATGGATAACGTGCAAATCTCGGGCAACGGCAGCATCTTTGGTTCGGTCGTGTCGTACACAACCACTGTCAACGGTAACGGCACGTTTTACCATGACGATAATGCTGCGAACCAGTACACGCCGGACCCGTATCTTCACCTCATCGCTTTCCGCGAGTTGAACTACTAACTCGAAGAGAGCGTGCTTGAATCGTTGCGGGGGACCTTGGATATCGAGGTCCCCCGCTTCTTTTTGCCCTGCTTCTATCGCCTTGTCGAATTCGGCCCTGGGATCGAACTGGCAACCGTCCATTGTTGGTTGACTTTGCCCTCCTCCGTTCCTAACATGGCTCACCGAGGCTCGGGACGCTCCTGTTGGAACACGAATCGTCAGCCATGATCGGCCAAATTGTTTCCCATTACCGCATTGTGGAGAAACTGGGCGGCGGCGGCATGGGGGTGGTCTACAAGGCCGAGGACACGGAATTGGGGCGGTTCGTGGCGCTGAAGTTCCTGCCCGATGGCGTGGCCAAGGACCCGCAGGCCCTGGAACGCTTCCGGCGGGAGGCACGGGCGGCGTCAGGGCTGAATCATCCCAACATCTGCACAATCCATGAGATTGGACAGCATGAGGGCCAGCCGTTCATTGCCATGGAGTTTCTGGATGGCACGACGCTGAAGCACCGCATTATGGGGCGTCCGATGGGAAGCGAGACACTGCTCGATATCGCGACCAAGGTGGCAGATGGGCTCGATGCGGCACACGCCAAAGGCATCGTGCATCGTGACATCAAGCCGGCAAATATCTTCATTACCGAGCGCGGACAAGCCAAGATCCTGGATTTCGGGTTGGCAAAAGTGGTTCCGGTCGCCGGAGACCGCGCCTCGATTGCGGCGGCGGCGCCCACCGCTTTGAGCGACGAGCATTTGACCAGTCCGGGCAGCACGCTGGGGACAGTGGCGTACATGTCGCCCGAGCAGGTGCGGGGGCAGGAACTGGATGCGCGCAGCGACCTGTTCTCGTTCGGGGTGGTGCTTTACGAAATGGCGACCGGGCTGCTGCCGTTTCGCGGGGATACGTCAGGGCTGATCTTTAACGCGATCCTGGAGCGGGCGCCGGTCTCGCCGGTGCGGATCAATCCCGACCTGCCGGTCAAGCTGGAAGAGATCATCAACAAGGCGCTGGAGAAAGACCGCGAGCTGCGCTACCAGCATGCCGGCGATATCCGGGCCGACTTGAAGCGCCTGAAGCGGGCGACGGAGTCCGGGCATGGCGTACCGGCGGAGGCCGCGCCCAAGCCAAAGTCGAATCGCGGGAAGATGATTGCGGCGGCCGCTGGGGCCCTGGTTGTGATCGCGATTGCGGTTGGCGGGTACGTGCGCCATCGCTCTCCGCAATCCGCCGCGGTTTCGGACGTCCCACCGCCGGTCCCGGTGCAGCCGTCGGTACGAACCTTGGCCGTGTTGCCGTTCCGGGATCTCTCCGGCCAGGGCACCGAAATATGGGGCGTGGGGGTGGCTGACGCTATCATCAGCCGGCTGGCCACGCTGCAAAATCTGGCGGTGCGCCCCACAAGTTCCGTTCTCAAGTACGCGAAAGGGACGGACGATCCGGGGCAGGCGGCACAAGAGCTGCAAGTAAATTCGGTACTGGCGGGAACGTATCAGAGGATGGGCGGAGTGATGCGCGTGTCGGTGCAGTTGATCGATCACGGCGCGGCGCGATGGGCCAATCGCTATGACCTGCAGGGACACGACTTGCTGCGCTTTGAGGATGACGTCGCGCAGAAGGTGGTGGATGAGTTGCGCGTGCAGTTGTCGGGTACGGAGCAGGAGTCGCTGAAGACCGCATCCACGAATTCCCCGGAGGCTTACAACTTCCTGCTGCAGGGCCGGGCTTACTGGAACGACTACTTCATCAACTCGAAGCTGGAAACTTTGCGCAGTGCGCAGCAGATGGCGCGGAACGCCATTGAAAAAGATCCGAATTTTGTCGACGCATATTCCTTGCTGGCGCAGTCATATTCGCTCGAGGCGACGAATTACCAGCAAAACGGGTCGCAAAACCTGGCTTTAGCGGAACAGACCGCCCGCAAGGCGGTGGCTCTGAACCCACAATCGTTCGAAGGCAACCTGGCTTTGGGAGCAGTTTATACGGAGGAGGGGAAACTCGGTGATGCCCTCCCGAAGCTGCGGCAGGCTGTCGCCTTGGGTCCCAATTCAACGCTAGCCTGGAATCAGCTTGCTTACAGCTATCACTATGCAGGGTTGATCGATCTGGCGGAGGCAGCTTTCCGCCGCAGCCGCGACCTGAATCCTACGCCGGCGCAGATCGCGTGGATGCATGGACGAATGCTCCTCTATCAGGGAAAAGCGCATGAGGCAGAAGAAGAGGTGCGCCGCGCCTTGGAACGCTTTCCGGATCAATTCAAGCTCCTGACCTTTCTGGGTGACTTCCTGTATTACCAGAACAAAAGCGGCGAAGCAGTGCAGGCGCTGGACCGAGCCCAGCAGGTCGCCGGCTCTCGCCAACAAGATGAGCTTCTGGTGATCTCCGCGATTGTTCATGCATCGCGAGGAGAACGGGAAAGGATCGACCCTCGGATCTTTCAGTACAAGACCGCCGAAGTTGTCGACGGAGACCTGGCGGAATGGATCGGCGCGGTGTATGCACTGTTGGGCGAGAAAGAACCTGCCTTAGCTTGGCTACGGCGGGCCGTGCAGGTGGGAAATCACAATTATCCCTGGTTCCAGCGCGATAAGAATTGGGACAAACTGCGCGGCGATCCGGAATTTCAACGGATCATGGCGGAAGTCGAGGGCTACTGGAAGCACTACAAGGAAGTGTTTGATCAGGCTTAGGCGTAACCGTCTCTTAATCGAATGGGCCTGCGACAGCGGGGAATCCAACCAGCAAACCACAATCAGGAACGTATAGTTGCCGGTTGTTCTGGCGCGATGGGACAATGATTATCTATGCACAAACCGCTTATCGCAGTTGTAATTCCCGCCTTCACGCTGGGCATGCTCGTGCTGGGCCAAGTTCAGGCGCAGCAGACTCCGGCGGCTAATCCATCCTCAAAACCCGCTTCCAGCCAGTCGACGGGGTCGGCTGCGAAAACTCAAGCCAGGAAAGCGCCGGCCAGCTCTGCGAAGACTGGGGCTGCCGTTACTCTGAAGACACAGCGGGAGAAAGCCAGCTATGCGCTGGGCATGAGCATTGGCACAGGGATGCACCGCCAGGGATTGCCGGTGGATCCCGCGCTGGTCTCGCGGGGCCTGAGGGACGCCATGGCAGGTGGAAAGACGCTGCTGACCGAAGACGAAATGAAGGCTGCTCTGCAACAGCTTCGAGGCCAGGTCCAGCAGGAGCAGGAAAGCAAAGCGCAGGCGGAAAGCGCAGGCAACCGGAAGGCGGGAGAAGCATTTCTGACCGCGAACAAATCGAAAGAAGGGGTCAAGACTCTGCCGGACGGTTTGCAGTACAAAATTCTCAAAGAGGGTTCTGGACCGAAGCCGACCGCGAACGACACGGTTACCGTGAACTATCGCGGGACGCTGATTGATGGCAAAGAGTTCGACAGCTCCTACAAGCGGGGACAGCCGGCGTCATTTCCCGTGAATGGGGTGATTAAGGGCTGGACGGAGGCTCTGCAGTTGATGCCCGTGGGATCGAAGTGGCAGTTGTTCATTCCGCCCGATCTGGCCTATGGAAACAATCCGCCCGATCCTTCGATTGGAGCAGGGGACACGCTGGTGTTTGAGGTGGAACTGATCTCGATCGGGGAACAGAAAAAGTAGTCTTTCTTCGTAGTTACCCATCCTGGCCGTCCGCTCAGCGGACGGCTTTTGTGTCTAACGCCGGACTGAAGCCAAGCGGTTGGGCTGCCGATATCTATGGCAGCGATAGGAGAGCCACGTGAGAATTCTCTTAGTGGAGGACAGCAAGCCGCTCCGGCGCGAAAACGAAGGGGCATTGCAGAGGGCGGGATACAAGGTGATTTGCGCCGAAGATGGGGAAACCGCGTTGGAGATGGCGCAAGAGCGGCATCCTGACTTGATTCTGCTGGATATGATTCTTCCCAAGATGACCGGTCCGGAAGTGTTGCGGCACCTGAAAAGCGAAGCCAAGACCAAAGATATTCCGGTGGTCGTTCTCAGCAGCCTCTCCGAAAAGAACCGTCAAAAACTGTTGGAAGAGGGCGCGGAAGACTACCTGGAAAAGGGCACTTTGATGCCCATGCGCGGTTTAAATCTTCTGCCGAGCGCGCTGGAAAACGTGATCTGCCGCATCAACCGGAAGCGGGGAATCGCATTTTCGAATGTTCCGGTGCCGCGCTAGAGGCTACAGGGCATGGCGCAGATGTTCTTCCGCCGACAGGTGAGCGCCCGCCAGCAGCAGCAAGCCCGATAGAAAGGCCCAGAACATCATGCTCACCGACAGAGCGAAGGGGCCATAGACTTCCTGAAAATTCAGCCAGGGCAGCGCCAAAATATAGGCATACTTCAGCGCCTCGGAGAGCAGTCCCATAATGATGGCGGTAGGCAGCACGGCGCGCGCCGGGACTTTGCCGTTGGGCAACAGCCAGTAGATCAAGAAGAAAATCGCGATGCTGGCGGCGATGGCGAACACCTTCATCATCAGAAATCCAACCAGGCGCACGAAGCCGGTGCCGTACCCGCGCAGCAGGAATTCCATAAACGCGACCGGACCCGCGGTCAGTGCAATCGAGAGCAGCGCCAGCGCGCCGCAGGCGAAAGCCAGTCCCAGCGAGATCAGTTGATTTCCCAGGTAGGAGCGATTCTTTTCGAAGCGCCAGATACGGTTGAGCGCGACTTCCAGGGGGAGAAACACGCCCGAGGAGGTTATGAGCAGAACGACCAGAGAGAAGACCTGTACGCGTTGCCGCGCATTGACCATGGAGTTGAGATTGCGGATGACGAAATCCTGTCCCGCGGGAAGATAGTCGCGCAACAACTGCAGTACGACCTCATACATCACTCGCGAATGGAAGAGGCGGCGAATGATCGTCATCATCAGCACGACGAACGGGAAGAATGACAGGATCGCGTTGGCCGCCACGGAAAAAGCGAAGGTATGAACGTCGGTGCGCGAGAGATATTTGATGGTGGAAAGAACGAGACCGGGAGAACGTGTGGGCCGACGATTACTCTGCCGCGGGATGGGTGCGGAAGTGCGGGGAATGGTCTGGAGGGGTGGATTGACCACGGCGAAAGTAATCCTAACAGAGGGAAGTGAGCGCTTACGTACAGAGCGAGGAACGGAAGTTCAGGGGGCGGTTACCCCCTATTTCTTTATCTTTGTTAAAGTTATCGAAAATGCGGCAAAATGACCGATGGTCATATTTCGTTTTCTTTCTAATTTAGCTTGCGAAACGTTTTAATACTGCTTATTATCTGTTGCGCAATACCGGACAGCGGTCCGGTGGTGAGACCAGTAGTGGTTGACGTTTGTTGGGTGTAGTGGAAATGAGCACCAAATTGTCGGACTCCAGGAGTTCCCGCCACTGATGCTAACGGCATCTGGGAGCTGAGGAGTCTTTTCCTTTTTGGAATACCTTTCCCTCTGCACATCGTGGACGCAACCTCAAGTTCTACCGGTTTTCTTTGAGGGGGGCTTCGGTCGATCGAAGCAGAATCCGAGAAACTGGGGAATACATTCTTCGTGATTGGTGAAAGGAGTTTTATCCGTGAGAGAGAAAGGTACAGTGAAGTGGTTCAACGGAGCGAAGGGATATGGATTTATCCAGCGCTCCACGGGGGAAGATGTGTTCGTGCACTTCTCCGCCATCCAGGAGAACGGCTACCGGACCCTGAACGAAGGGGAAACCGTCGAGTTTGACCTGCTCAAAGGCCCCAAGGGGTTTCAGGCGGCGAACGTAGTCCGCGCCTAACCCGCGAACCATTCCAAGACCCTCCCGCTTCCCTCGGGAGGGTTTTTTGCTGCCCGCTAGCGGCGAATCCTTCCTTGCGTTCTCGGCGAATCCTCCGCAAACTCTGGGGGTGCAAGTTTTTTACCGCAGAGTTCGTCGAGAAACGCTGCAGAGGACGCGGAGCAAATCCTTCCCGAAGAAATCCATTCTTACAGGATGAAACTGGACAGTTCGCCACGGTTTCATCGGCGGCGGTAAAATCGTGGGCTGCTTTCGCGGCGGTTTCGGGAGGCACGATGAAAACTCAGAATGCGGTCGGTGGCGGGTCAGTGGGCTCAGTATCGAGACGAGAATTTCTGGCGCAGAGCGCGACGGCTGCCGTGGGATTCACCATCGTTCCGCGGAGCGTCTTAGGCAGAGGATTCGTTCCGCCCAGCGACAAGGTGAACATCGCATTCATAGGCGTGGGCGCCCAAGGCTTGCGAGTCATGCTGCACTTCCTGAACGAGCCGGATGTGCAGGGCGTGGCGGTGTGCGATGTCAACAAGAGCGGCTCGGATTATCCGCAGTGGGAGGTACACGAGTTCTGCGACTCAGTGCGGAAGTTGCTGGGCGTAAGTTCGGGATGGGACTGGCTGAGCCCGGATCAGCCAATCGAGTTGACGCACGCGCTGCACGTCACGGGCGGAGTGGCCGGACGCGAGCCGGCGCAGAAGATCGTCGAGGGATATTACGGGTCGCAGCAGCGGTCCGGGCAATACAAGGGCTGCGCGGCTTACAACGACTTCCGTGATCTGCTGGAAAAGCAGAAAGATGTGGATGCGGTGGTGGTGTGCACGACCGACAACTTGCATGCCGCGGTCTCTGCGGCGGCGATGAAGAAACGCAAACATGTTTTCTGCCAGAAGCCGCTGACGCACACCATTTATGAGGCGCGCCGCATCGCCGAAATTGCGCGCGAAACAGGCGTGGCCACGCAGATTGCGGTGGGCAACCAGGCGTCGGAAGCGACGCGGCAGCTTTGCGAATGGATCTGGGCTGGAGCGATCGGGCCGGTACGCGAGGTGCACAACTGGTCGAGCCGTCCGTTCTGGCCGCAAGGTCTCGATCGCCCGAAGGAATCGGAGCCGGTGCCCGAAGGCTTGGATTGGAATCTGTGGCTTGGTCCGGCGCCGGAGAGGCCGTTCAACCACGTCTACACGCCGTTTTCCTGGCGTGGGTGGGGCGATTTTGGCTGCGGCGCGCTGGGCGACATGGGCTCGTACAGCTTCGACACCATTTTCCGCGTGCTGAAGCTGGATGCGCCGGTCAGTGTGGAAGCGACGTCGACCGAGCGTTTCCCGGAAACCTATCCGGCGGCGTCGATCATTCGTTACGACTTTGCCGCGCGCGGCGAGATGCCTGCCGCGAAATTCACGTGGTACGACGGTGGGCTCTGGCCGCCGCGGCCGGAGGAGTTGGAGCAAAATCGCCCGTGGGGCGGGCAGGAGGAAGACAAGGAAGGCCTGTTGTTCGTCGGCGATAGCGGCAAGATCCTTTGCGGCTTCAGCGGGTCGCATCCGGCGCTGATTCCGCAGAGCAAGATGGACGCTTACAAACAACCACCGAAGACGCTGCCGAGGTCGCCCGGCAATGAGCGCGAATGGCTCGACGCCTGCAAAGGCGGCAAGGTGAAGCCGGGCGGAAATTTCGAATTCGAGGGCATGGTCACCGAGACCCTGCTGCTGGGCAACGTTGCGATCCGCACGGGAGGGAAGATGTCCTGGGATCGGGGTACGATGAAAGCCAACAACTCCGATACCGCGCAGAACCTGATTCGGCCGGAACGCCGCACGGGTTGGGAACTCTAGGAGGGCATCATGGAATGTTCGAGAAGAGAATTTTGCAAAGTGGCCGCCACGCAAGCGGCGGCGCTGGGAGTGCTTTCTGCCGCAGGGATGAAACTGCACGCCAATCCGCTGGGCTTGCCGATCGGGTGCCAGACCTGGCCGGTGCGCCAGAGCATTGCCAAAGATTTCCCGGGCACGATCAAGCAACTGGCCGATGCCGGATTCCAGAGCGTGGAATTGTGTTCTCCGGCCGGCTATGCGGACGAGGGTTTTGGCGGACTCGCCAAGTACAAAGGAGCCGAGCTCAAGAAAATTCTGAACGATGCCGGACTGACCTGCGTGAGCTCGCACTTCGGCATCGAGGAACTCCGCAAGAGCCAGGACGAAAGCATTGCCTGGGCGAAAGGTGTCGGCCTGACGCAGATGCTAGTGGCCAGCCTGGGCGGAGGGGACCATCCGACGATGGACGACGTGAAGCGCGCCGCTGACGAATACAACAAGATGGGCGAAAAGGCGGCCGCGGCCGGCATCCAGCAGGGGCTGCACAATGAAGATTTCGAGCTGTCGAACGTAGACGGCAAGCGCACCTACGATGTGCTGTTCGGTTTGCTCGACCCCAAGTTGGTGAAGTTCCAGTTCCAGGTTTCGACCATCAGCAAGGGATTCGATGCGGCGGAATACTTCACGAAATATCCGGGGCGCTTCATTTCTATGCACGTTCAGGGCTGGTCGGCGGCGACCAAGAAGATCGCGCCGGTGGGCCAGGACAGCCTGGACTGGAAGAAGATCTTCAGCGCGGCCAAGACCGGTGGCATCAAGAATTATTTTGTGGAGATGAATTACGAGATGATGAAGGCCAGCGTGCCGTATCTTCGCAGCCTGCAGGTGTGACCAACGTACCTCTGGCGATTGCACTAGCGTAACCCCTGCTGTGAAGGCAATCACAGCCTGCTCCGGCAAGGGCCTAGTCTAATGGCAGCGGGGGGCTGGGATGCGCTGCGGGAGCGCTGTGCTGGCTGTAGCTGGGCTTCTGGCGACTCTGGTGCCACAGAGTGTCGCCGGCGGGCCGTTTGTGTTGTTTCCGAAGGCGGGGCAACTGGCGTCACCGGACGGACGCTTTGTGGTAAGCACGGCGCAGCGCCAGGCATCGGCCTCAGAATTCGCCGGCACCTTTGATTCGCTCTGGCTCACCGAGGTCGCCACCGGCCGTACGCGCAAGCTCTGCGATTATTTTGGCGTGGCGGCGGTGGCCTGGTCTGGAAATGACTTCTTGCTGGTCACGAAATATGTGGGCAAGCGGGCTTCGCGTGTGCTGGTAATTTCTATCGCGCGTCCCGACGATTCGGTGATGCTAGATTCCGCCACGCTCGGGCGGATGGTTCCCCTGCCACTCCAGGCAACGCTTCGGCAGAATAACCACGTATTCGTGGAAGCCGGCAGTTTGGAGTCAGGAACTCTTCACCTGACGGTCTGGGGATACGGATCGAATAACCCGAAAGGATTCCGTTGGCGCTGTGAGTACGCGTTGAGCGAGGGCGCGCTCTCGTGCGCTGACGAGCAGGGCGCGAAGTGAGCGCGGTCGAGACGGTTCATGAGCTCAGAATCCGGCCGCAGCGGCGCCGGCTGTAGGATGCAGGCCGACGATGTGATCCACCGCCGTCATTCTTAGAATTTGTTCGACATGCTGGTTGGCGCCGGCCACGCGCAACTCTCCTCCCGCTTTCCTCATCTGTCCGGCGACGGTCACGATGATGCCGATGCCGGTGCTGTCGACGTGAGTGATGCCGGTGAGGTCGAAGATGACTTTTTTGCGGCTCTCGTCCACCAGCTTTTTCGTGGTCCACTCGACCTGCCGGCAGTCGTTGCCCATGGTGATTTTTCCCATCATTTCCAGTACCACAATGTCAGGCTCCATGTGCTTGGTCTGAATGGTCAAAGGCATAAGCGGACTCCTTTCGAATGTGCGAACGGCTGCTTATCGGTGACCGCTGAACATGACGACGTCGGTATCGTAATACCGGGCCCGGATCATTCCGAAATTGACGGCAGTGCGAGATTGTCTGGGGACCGTAAGAGCCAGACTGGGGTGCAATCTTAGGCCGGAGCGAGTACGGAGGTCAATGCGAGCTGAAAACGGGTAGTGCTTAATTCCGTATTCCTCCCCAAGCAGCCCCGGCGAGGACTGTAAGGGCGAAGAGTTCTAAGCCGATGATGGGAAAGTCGGGACTGCTAGCCTGCGAACTTTCGGCGGCAGTGAATGAAGGGTTGGTAGATGGGCCGCTCCATAGCCAACCGTAACCAGCGCGAACGGAAGGGTCTGACGGCGGGACGATGTGCCAAGGCACCCAGACACAGCAGCAAATGATGAGGAGACAATACAAGATTAAAACGATGCGCTGTGCTCTATTCATTTAGGTCGAATTCATTTGGAGACGAAACAACGGAAAACACGACTACAACCCACCTGCGAAAGGTTGAATCCATGAGCGCTTTGGCGTCCCCATCGGTAGGGCTCTGCGACCGCCTTTGCACTTTACGGCAGAAACATTCCACATTTTCATTTCTTGTTGGATTGATTCCTCGCTTATATCACGGTTCCTTACTGCGATTAGTTCTACGTGGTCTGCGCAGTTGCTACCATCGCATCCAGTTTGAACGACGCATACATGGAACTCTTCGATTCGATGCGGTGCGTTAGTCGACCCCGCTCGTGCCCTGTTCTGGTAGTCGAAATGAAATGCAGTTTTACAGTCGGAGCACACAAAGTTTAGAACGGGATCTTTCCTATCTGACTCTTGGAGATGAGGAATTATTTTGTCGAGGATGGTTTCAGGCAGCTGCGTGGTATGCCCATTTGGACAGGCAATCTGGTAAATCGGAACAGAACTCATCGGATACTCCGGAAGGCTGGACAATTCTACGCCGCACCAAGCAACGCAGCAATTGAACCAAATGTTATCGGTTAACCCCGCTTCCATCGCGAGAGTGACAAGGCTTTCTCTTGCTTGCTTTCTATGCGAAGCTGAGCCACAATGAATTTGGGTATTACTCCGCGATTCGGATTAGCCCTGCCGACCGTTTCAGAGGCGACAGGGCCGTTTCTGCTACTTAACTAGTTGGTGGAGGTCTGGTCATGGGCTTCTACCTCGTTTCTCTTGCCGCGCAGCGTTTGCACCGTTGCGCGGTTTGTATTCAACTCCAAAATCATTTCCCGTAGAAATTCGGCCTCGCTTTCAGTTTGTGAAGAGGGTGGTCAGCCGGGGGTTTTTCCGCAACCCGGCCGGGAGACCCGTAGAGACTGGCCCGAATTTCGTCAGGCAATTTGTCGAGATCGATATTCAAATCCGCGAGATACAAAGCGCGCTTGCCTCGTTCGGGAATATCTGCAAGCGTCATGCCTACCGTGGGATGTTCTAAATCCGCAACTGTACGCGGCATCCGATAAACCTTTTTTCCATCCCCCGGCCATCTCGCTTCTTGCGCTTCCTCGCTTTCGACCATCCGCTTGAGAATCATTTGAATGGACGCTTGAGGATTCGACAGTTTGCTCAGGTCATGTCCAATCCGTTCCAACTGAGCGACGACCTGGTTAGGACGGGTCCAACCCGGATAACTGGCGACGAGAATGCTGCGCACTTCGTCTCCCAGCGGAGATTTTTGAAGTAGGTAGGCGGCCTCGGAACTGGATTCAACCTTAACGCCAGCCGATTCGCAGACGCTTTTCAAATTATTAACGTTCTGCCGAGCTTTAACGAGGTCTTTCTCGAGCCGTTGCTGCTTGAGGAACAATTCGTTGAGTTCCCGCTTGGCAGCCTTGTACGCCTTCCGCAGGTCTGACTTAAAGGATGTTGCCATATCCTAATTATAACGAATCGTGATAATTTGTCAAGAGAAACCTTAACAAATTGGGATAAGGCAAAGCCGGATTCGCGCTGGCACCGATATTCGTCAGCGCATTTCCAGCGACACCAGGTCGCCCTCAGGGCCTTTGCCGGGCTTGTAGTTCACCGTGACCTGGAGGTTGCGCCAGTCGCAGGAGAAGTCGTCGGCGCCGATCAGGAGCAGGGATTTGTAGTCGGCGGTCCGCAGCTTCAGTGTCCCGGTCTCAGACGACAGCGTGAGGATGGCGGCCGGGGACTGGGAGCAGTCAACCGAGACCAGGCGGCCTTTGGCGAATTTTGTGACGCGCGCGTCGCCGGTGCCGGCGCGCTGCGCATTTTCGGCGGCTTCGCGCTTGGCGGCATCTTCGTCCAGCACATCGAAGGGCGTTTTCTGCGGCTCGTATTTGGTTCCCGCGCCGCCAGTGGAGTTCAGCGCGATACCGTATTTGCGTTCGGCTCCCGCTTGAGAAGCGAGGTCGCGCGCCTGCGTGGCGATCTGCGGATCGCTGCTGGCTTTCAGGCGTTCGAGCAATGCGTTTCCCGCCTCCCATTTCTTGCTGGACAGATAGATTTCGGCCAGATGAAGGGAGTAGCGCTCATTGCGCGGGCTCAGATTCATGGCGGCGCGTTCGGCTTGCATGGCGGCAGTTGAGCTTCCGCCGGAATTGCGCGCCACGGCCAGCAGATCATAAGCGTCGGACATTTCCGGATACCACTCGAGCACCGCTTTCAGGTCGAGCATCATGTTGGCCAGGCCCATCATTTCGGCGTGCTTGGCCTGCGCCATGCGATATTTCGCGAGCGAGACATAGTAGCGCGTCCACATGTCACGCGGATTTAGGGCGGCGGTATCGCCGATTTCCGTGAAGGCCTCTTCGAATTCGCCGTGCTGAATGTGATCGTAGGCGAGAATGCGATGCGCGACCGCATCGCCGATGGCATTGTCGGGAAGTTTTTCGGCATCTTCTCCGACGCGCTTACTGGTGGCTTTGACTTCCGCTTTTTTGTCCGCTTCGGTGGGCGTAGTGGCTAAAGTTTGCAACGCCTTCAGCCCTGCGGTACGGCGTTCCGGAATGCGGACTTGAATTCCTGCGTAAAGCGCCTGCGCGTCGGATTGGGGAATCGGTTGCGCGGTGATCACCGAATCATCAGGGCCAACCGGAACGGGGAAGCGATCGAGTTGTTCGGAACTCGAGAGATTGGATGGGGGGCTGGTATTACGGGCGGCATCGACGGCATCGGATAGCGCGGTTTGGGAGTGAAAATAATCCTTCACTGACTGCTCCAGTTGCGCCGAACTCATGCCGTAGGCTTGCTTGATCGCATCTTCCACTGGCACATG
>Ga0070735_10002432_pt1 | contig 16885 bp, 19 predicted proteins | sample Coa_R1_FD_66443 | JGI IMG/M metagenome (GOLD analysis project Ga0070735, IMG submission 66443) | Surface soil microbial communities from Centralia Pennsylvania, which are recovering from an underground coalmine fire - Coalmine... | ecosystem: Environmental > Terrestrial > Soil > Unclassified ... | reverse complement strand
CGACCCGCGCCCGGATCTCGTCGCTGACCGATTTGTGGCCATTGAGGACGCGCGATGCCGTGCCGAGCGAAACGCTCGCTTTGCGGGCGACGTCTTTGATGGTGGGGCGGTCGGTCTCGTTCATCGTCTTCATGAATCGTTTCATTGACGATGCCGCAGGTGCGTCCTATCGTCAAGTCCCATCGAACGAGAGGAGCGCCGGATCCTGTGAGCCAAGGTCAAACACTGATTGCGCTCGGCGAAGACTATATCGAGCTACGCACCGCGGTGCGGCGCGTCTGCGCTCGCTTTCCTGGTGAATACTGGCGCGGACTTGATGAGACATCGCAATATCCTACCGCCTTCATCCAAGAGCTGACCGCGGGCGGCTTCCTGGCGGCGCTCATTCCCGAGGCTTATGGCGGTGCCGGGCTGCCGCTTCGGGCCGCCGCCACGATCCTCGAAGAAATCAATGCGTCCGGCTGCACTGCCAACCAAGGGCACGCGCAGATGTACATCATGGGGACCCTGTTGCGGCATGGGAGCGAGATACAGAAGCGACGTTACCTCCCCGGCATCGCCTCGGGCGAGATCCGCCTTCAGGCGTTCGGCGTCACCGAGCCAACCACCGGCTCCGACACGACGAAGCTCAAGACCAAGGCGGAACGTCGCGGCGACCATTATGTGGTCAATGGACAGAAGGTGTGGACGTCGCGGGCACTCCATTCGGACATGATGCTACTTTTGGCGCGGACGACGCCGCTCGACCAAGTCAGGCGTCGCACCGAGGGACTCTCGGTCTTCCTTCTGGATCTCAAGGCAAGCCTCGGCAAAGGCATCGAGATCCGCCCGATAAAAGCGATGATCAATCACAATGCGACGGAGGTATTCTTCGACAATCTGAAGATCCCGGCCGAAAATCTTATCGGCGAAGAGGGTAAGGGTTTCCGATACATTCTCGACGGTATGAACGCCGAGCGCATTCTCGTCGCCTCGGAATGTATCGGCGACGGCCGCTGGCTCCTCAAGCGCGGTGTCGAATACGCCCAAGAGCGCGTCGTCTTCGACCGACCGATCGGGCAAAATCAAGGCGTGCAATTCCCGCTCGCCCGCGCCCATGCCGAACTTGAGGCGGCCGATATGATGGCACGGCGCGCGGCGGCGCTGTTCGACGACGGCAAGGAATGTGGGGCCGATGCCAACATGGCGAAGCTCATTGCCTCCGAAGCGGCATGGCACGCGGCCGAGGCGACATTGCAGACCTTCGGCGGCTTTGGCTATGCCAAGGAGTACGACATCGAGCGCAAATGGCGCGAGGTGCGGCTCTACCAAACGGCGCCGATCTCGACCAACCTCATCCTCGCCTATATCGCTCAGCACGTCCTGGGGCTGCCACGCTCCTATTGAGAACGAGGAACGAGTGACGGGCGGGGGCCATCGACCAGCGCATAGCGATCGAGAACAAGCGCTCGCACCCGCGCACGCGGGACTTTGCCCTGCGGATTGCGCGGCAAGGCGTCGAGGGTCACATAAGCGCGCGGCCATTTGTATTTGGCGAGGCTGGTCGCCGCGGCACGCGCCGCGGATTCCCAATCACCCGGCGCATTCTCCGCCACCGCCACGATCACCTCGCCCCAATACTCGGAAGGCACCGTAGTGACGGCAATCGCGCCGGCGATGCCCGCGAGCACCCGCTCGATCTCCTCGGGATAAATCTTGTAGCCGCCGGATTTGATGACGTCGGCGGTGCGCCCCACCAGATGCAAGCGGCCTTCCAGATCACGGCGGCCGAGATCGCCGGTGGCATGAAAGCCGTGAGGCGGATGAGCGTGAAATCCCTCTTGATCGATGTGCCCCGCGAGCATGTGCGCCGCGCGTAAATATACTTCACCCACTTCGTCTTCCGTGCAAAGTCCGCCTTCGGCGCGCCGGATCTCGATCTCGACGCCGGCGCCGGGCCACCCGACGCAAGCGCCTTCACCGGCGGCGGCCGCACGGTAATAGCGATCGGTGGCCGCTTGCGGCAGGATGGTGATGGGGTTCACCACCTCGGTTTTGCCGTAAGTGACGCGGACGCTTGGACCAAAGATCGCCCGCGTCTTCTGGTAAAGCGCGGGCGTCAAGGTCGAGGTGCCGCAGAAGACGACGCGCACTGCGGGGAATCGGCGGCCCTCGAAGGCGCTGACAAGTTTCGCCAGCACCGTGGGCGGCGCAAAGATATGATCGATACCGCCATCGAGCGCGCGTTCAACCGAGGGCAGATCGACGCCATCCAGCAACAGGACGCCGGCGCCGTGGTCGAGAAACGCGAAGGTGATGAGCGAGGCGCCGTGAGTGAAGGGCGTCATCAGCAGCACGCGCGTGCCCGGTGCCGGGGTGATAGGTAAGCTCGCGCGTTGGAGCAGATTGGCGATCCAGTTCATTTCATGGGTATGGACGATCGCATTGGGCCGGCCGGTGGTGCCCGACGTAAAGAGAATACGGCCCCAGGCCCGCGCTTCGACCGATGGAATGACGGCCGGGTCGCCCAAACTTTCGCTCAGCGCCTCGATGGCGAGCACCTCGCAACCAAGGGATCGGAAGAACGGCGCTTCGGCAGCGATGGTAACGACTCGTTTCACATTGGCGAGGCTCACGCAATAACGCCGCTCGTCCTCTGTGAGCGCGGGATTGAGCGGCACCTCCGCTGCACCCGACAACTTGACACCGTAACTCGCCCAGACGGCGGGGATACCATTGCGCAGAAACGTCGCCAGCGGCTCGCCTGGCTTGACGCCGTCGGCGAGGAGGCGCGCCGCGAGCCCCGCCGCCCTTCCCGCAAGCTCACGATAGGTGAGATCACGGACGCCATCGCTGACACAGACCAAATCACCGAATTGATCCGCCTGGGTCTTGAGCGCGCTTGACCAAGGGATGACGCCGATCATCGCGCAGCTTGAAGTCGCCGCCGGCGCAGAAAACTTTGCAGGAATTGCTTCATTCGTTCCTCTGTTTAGGTTTTAGCATTCACCGCTTGGTGGCGGTCATTGGCTTTGGGGCGGTAGCGTCGGATATCGACCAAGGTCCGGCCGAACCGGGCTGGTGTTGATTTCATCGGCTCGCTGGTAGGCGCGCACCGTTGCCGGCCGCGCTCGGATCGCCTCGAACCAGCGCTTCAGATGCGGAAAATCCGCGAGGCTTTGTCCCTGAGCTTCGTGCGGGACGAGCCAAGGATAGGCCGCCATATCCGCGATCGAATAGTCGTTGCCGGCGATGAAGGCTCGATCGGCGAGGCGCTTGTCAAGCACGCCATAAAGCCGATTCGTCTCCTTGACGTACCGCTCGATCGCGTAGGCGATCTTCTCCGGTGCTTGACGGCTGAAGTGATGGTTCTGACCCGCCATTGGACCGAGGCCGCCCATTTGCCAGAACAGCCATTGGATCACCTCGACCCGGCCACGCAGGTCCTTCGGCAGGAACCGGCCGGTCTTTTCCGCAAGATAGAGTAGGATGGCACCGGACTCGAACACCGACACCGGCGCCTCGCCGCCCGGCGGCTCGTCATCGACGAGCGCCGGGATGCGATTGTTGGGCGATATCTTCAGGAAGTCGGGCCTGAACTGCTCGCCGGCGCCGATGTTGACCGGCATGATGCGGTACATGAGCGCGGTCTCTTCAAGAAACATCGTGACCTTGTGACCGTTCGGCGTCGTCCAGTAGTGAAGCTCAAGCGGCATCGCCCGTTCCCCTACGACACCAGCACGAGCTTGCCGGTAGTGCCGCGCACGGTGAGATTAAACAGCTCTGCGAGCCCGGAGCGGCTAAATTGGACGGCTCTCATGATGCACCTTTGCGGGCTGGAGTGACGTTCTCTGACATATGGGAATAGGATCTCCGTTGGAACTACCCACTCTTTCGTGCCCTACTTACCGGGTGGTAACCATGGCGAACCCGATGAAGCGCCTACCGTTACTGCCGGCCGAGCGGGCGCTTATGGTGATCGCCGGCTTTTTCCCATCTCACTTCCGCATCGAGGGCGTATGGGTTATGCCCACCAACAGACTTTCCGGTCCCAGCAGCCGCGTAACGGTCTGGCCCCAAGGTTCCTTTTGCGTGGCGACCAGCAATTTGTAGCCCTGCGACCTCAGGTCCGCGGTGGCTTTTTCGATATCCCCTACATCGAACTCGATCCAACCTTGTGGCACGGGAAGATTGTCGGGCCATTGATCCGAGCCAAAGCAGGACCGAGCCGCCTGCGCGAGAGGCCACAGGGCAAAATGCTTCACGCCATCGAGCCCGTCCGTATGGAGATAGCCGTTGGTCTCTTCTTTGAACGACAGTCCCAGCGCCTCGGAATAGAACTTTCGGCTTGCGGCCGGGTCGCGAACGATCGGGCCAAAACCGGCGACGAATAGCACGTCGATTTTTTTAGGCATTTTCATAGGCATACCTCCTCCATCTTGTATCAGGCGCGCCCGGACATTCTCTCCAACATGCTATGGCGCCACCCCGTTCAAAAATTTAGACTGCATCGGCCGATCCAAGGCGGCTGCGGCGCTCTCTTCGGACCCTGGAGGAGTCGGCCCCCCGAAAAGCTGTGTCCACATAACGGGATACTCCCGCCGAGTCCGCCGAATGTCAGTATCGACATGCATAGGGTGTAACCGAAAGTCGTGTCTCTATTGAATTTCAACTAGAATATCTATATTTTGGTCAGACAGGACAGAAAGGCGGTTGGCGATGGCGACATGGCAAGTCCAGGACGCGAAAACGCGGCTCAGCGAGGTGATTGAGCGCGCCCACACCGAAGGGCCGCAAACCATCACCCGCCACGGCATGGAGCGTGCGGTCGTGCTGTCGATCGAAGATTACCGCGCCTTGGCCGCGTACAAGCCGGATTTCAAAGCCTATCTGCTCGGCGGCCCCAAGGTTGATGATTTCTCCATCGAGCACAACCACGATATCGGCCGTGATATCGAGCTTTGACCTGTGGCGACCGGCTATCTCCTCGACACCAACGTTATCTCGGAAACGCGCAAGTCTCGCGCCGACGGTGGTGTCATCGCGTTCCTATCGGCAGCGGAGCCGGCAGGGCTGTTTCTGAGCGTTCTGACCCTCGGAGAATTACGCAAGGGCGTTGCGGCCAGGCGCCGGACCGATCCTCGCTTCGCTGACCAGCTTGGCGCCTGGGTTGACGGTATCGAGACGACCTTCGCCGACCGCGTGCTGCCCATCGATGCCGCGACGGCCCGGCGCTGGGGCGAGTTGTCCGCCAACCGGAGTCTGCCTGTGATCGACACGTTGATCGCAGCGACGGCGATCAGTCGCGGCCTCACACTGGTTACCCGCAACACCCGCGATGTTGAGTCTACTGGCGTCCCGCTCGTCGATCCTTGGCAGACACGATGAACGAGGAGAGCCGCCAGTCATTCAAAATCGAGACATCGCTGGTGATCGATAGGCCGAGGGCGCCGCCATATTGGTGGCACTCTGGTTCCTCTTTTTTAGACGTTAACCGGCATATTTCTTGGCGATATTCAGATCGAGACGCGAAGCGGCGGCGATCTCGGCATCACTGCAGAACCATCCTTCAGCGATGGAGCTCCTGGCCAATGGGTTCTCGCATTCTGCCGGCGGTTGGGCGGGTGCGCACCCGCTTTGCCGGTTGCCCGGCTTCGCACTCCATGAGCCCTTCTCGCTCGTTAAGCTCGGCCGCATGGCGGCGCCCCCATTCGCACAAGGACATGATGACTGGTTCGAGGCTGAGACCGAGCGAGGTCGTCGAGTAATCGACGCGCGGCGGGACCTGCCGATAGATCTCGCGATGCACAAGGCCATGCTCTTCCATCTCGCGAAGCTGCTGGACGAGCACCTTTTGGCTCACCTGCGGCGCCAATCGCCTGAGCTCCGAGAGCCGCTTCGGTCCACTGAAGAGATGATAGAGGATGACCGCCTTCCAGCGCCCGGCGATGACCTTCAAGGCCCGTTCCGCCGGCAGGAGCGGCAACCGCTTCATCGGTGCCTTCATGGTTACCTCCTGGTAAGTAGGGCACAAAAGAGTGCGTAGTTGTGTCTTGGACCATACACCAAATATTTTACCATTGCATTCTCAACATACACCATCGATACCCGTGCCGGCGAAATCGGGTACCGGGTCAACATTCGGAAGTAGGTCACGATGCGGGTTTTCATTGTTCACGCCCACCACGAGCCGACGAGCTTCAACGGCGCCTTGACGCGCGAAGCGGTCGCCGCGCTCACCAGTGCCGGCGACGAAGTCGTTGTCTCCGATCTCTACGCCATGGGATTCGATCCGGTATCGGATCGGCGAAACTTCCTCACCGCCGCGGATCCTGAGCGCCTGCAGCAGCAGGACGAGGAAATCCATGCGAGCAAGCACAATAGCTATGTCCCGGCCTTGCAAGCGGAAATGGACAAGCTTCTCTGGTGCGATACGCTCATTTTCCAATTTCCCATGTGGTGGTTCGGCCTGCCTGCGATTCTCAAGGGATGGGTCGATCGTGTCTTCACCGTCGGCCGCGCCTATGGCGGCGGACGATGGTTCGACCGCGGCGTTCTCACCGGGAAGCGGGCCATGTGCTCGCTGACGACAGGCAGTCCCTACCCGAGATTTTCGCAGAATGGGATCAATGGTCCGATCACTTCCGCGCTCTTCCCGATTCATCACGGGATTTTGCAGTTCGTTGGTTTTACCGTCATCGAACCCTTTGTCGTCCACGCGCCCTCGCGCCTCAGCGAGGAGGAGCGCGCGGCCCAACTCGCCCGCTATCGCAAGTATGTGCTCGGGCTCGCCTCCGCGCCAACCCTCGTTGGCCCGAAAACCGCCGATTACGACCAGCACCTCGTTCTGAAGTCCCCTCCTCGCTCCTGATCTTAAAGCGGAGAGGCGCGCGGTTGGTGAAACGTGGTTGGTGAAACGTTTCATTGACGAGAGGATGCATCTATGATAGGCATCCTTACGGTCAATCGAAAGGGACGCCCATGGTGCGCGAATACGAGACACTGCGACTGGAGGACCTGGGCGGCGGGTTGCTGCTTTTGACCCTGAACCGCCCCCTTGCCGCCAACGCGCTCAATTCACAGATGGGGCGCGATCTCCTGGCCTTCTTCGATGGCATGAACGCTGCGCCCAACCAGCAACGCTGCATTGTTCTGACCGGAGCCGGCGAGCGCGCCTTCTGCGCCGGCGGCGACCTCAAGGAGCGCCAGGGAATGAGCGATGCGGCCTGGCAGGATCAACACCTCATCTTCGAGCGCATGGCCCGCGCCTTTATCGCCTGTCCCGTGCCGGTGATCGGCGCCGTCAATGGCGCGGCCTATGGCGGCGGTTGCGAGCTCGCCCTCTGCTGCGATTTCGCCTATGCCGCCGAAACCGCCCGTTTCGCGCTCACCGAAGTCACGCTCGGCATCATGCCGGGCGCCGCGGGAACGCAAAACCTTCCCCGCGCCGTGGGCGAGCGGCGCGCCAAGGAACTCATCCTTACCGGCCGCCCGTTCAGTGCGGGCGAGGCTCATGAATGGGGCATGATCAACCGGGTCTGCGCACCCGCCTCGCTGGTCAATGATGCGATCGAAACCGGGCGGCGCATCGCCGAGAACGCACCGATCTCGGTGCGCCAGGCCAAGCATGCGATCCATTTCGGCCTGCAGATGGACCTGCTGAGCGGCATGATGCTCGAGATCGAGGCTTATAACCGCATGGTACCGACCGAGGATCGCCGCGAAGGTGTCCGCGCCTTTAACGAGAAGCGCAAGCCGCAATTCGAGGGACGGTGAGGAGGAGAGGCATGAGCGAGCAAGCGTTCGTCCGGGAAGTCGGTTTGCGCGATGGGTTGCAGAATATCGCGCGGTTTGTTCCGACCAACGTGAAGATCGCATGGATCGAGGCCGAACACGCCGCCGGCGTTCGCGAGATCGAGGTCGCCTCGCTCGTCCCGCCTAAGCTCATTCCTCAATTCATCGATGCCGAGGAGGTGATTCGCTTCGCCCTGTCGCAGCCTGGCCTCACCGTCGCGGTGCTTATCCCCAATCTCAAAGGCGCCGAGCGCGCGATCGCTTTGGGCGCGCATAAGATGAATTATGTGCTGTCGGTGAGCGAAGCACATAATCGTGCCAATGTCCGCCGCACCACCGCCGACTCCGTCGCCGACTTCAAGCGCGTTCTGGTCGCCCGGGATGCGGTCGCGCCGGCCCGGCGCCCGAAGGCGGTGTGCGGCCTTGCCACCGCCTTCGGCTGCACGATCCAGGGTCACGTCGACGAGGATACGGTGAGACGCATTGCCGCCGAAGTGGCCGAGGCCGGCGCCGACGAGTTAACCATTGCCGATACGGTCGGCTATGCCGGCCCCAAGGCGGTGAGCCGCGTCTTCCGCGCGGTGCTGGCGGAGGTCGGCAACATCCCCGTCGCGGCGCATTTCCACGACACCCGCGGATTGGGCCTCGCCAATGTCAGCGCCGCGCTCGATGCGGGCGTGCGGACATTCGACGCCTCCCTCGCCGGGCTTGGCGGATGCCCCTATGCCCCGGGGGCATCGGGCAACATCGTCACCGAGGATCTCGCGTTCCTGCTGGAATCGATGGGGTTCGCCACGGGCGTCGACTTTGCGAAGCTCATCGAGGTCCGCGATATCGTCCATCGCGCTGTACCGGAGGCGGCGCTCCTGGGCAACCTGCCGAAGGCAGGCTTGCCGAAGAATTTCACGCCGACCTCGCTCGTCGCCTGAGCCGCGCGCCATGGAACGGGCACCGCTCACCCGCGCACTTGGCGATTTCGCCTCGAGACTTTCCTTCGCGGCGCTGCCGCCGCGGGCGGTCGATGTCGTGCGGCTTGGCTTTACCGACTGCATCGCCGCGATGCTCGCCGGCATCGACGAACCGGTGTCGCGCCTCATACGCGAAGAGCTCGATACCCGTGGATTGTCGGGCGAGGCGCGGCTTACCCTCGGTGCTGAACGGGCGAGCGCGCGCGATGCCGCCCTCGCCAACGCGGTCGCGGCTCACGCGCTTGATTACGACGATGTGGCACTGGCCGGCCATCCCAGCGTCGTGCTGGTGCCGGCGATTTTTGCCGAAGCAGAGGCCCTTGCCGCGGACGGAAGCGCGGCGGTCACCGCTTATGTCGCGGGCTATGAGACCTGGGCTGCGCTCATCGGGCGCGATCCCGACCCCTACCATCAAAAGGGATGGCATCCCACGGCCACGCTGGGCGCCATCGCGGCGGCCGCGGCGATTGCCAATCTGCGCCGCCTCGATCCCGAAAAGTCGATGATGGCAATCGCCATCAGCGCGTCCATGGCCGCCGGCGTGGTGGCCAATTTTGGTACCATGACCAAGCCGTTCCAAGCCGGGCGCGCGGCGCAAGCGGGAATCATTGCGGCGCGCCTTGCAGCCGCCGGCATGACCGCATCGCGAGATGCCCTCGAACACCCGACCGGCGTCCTTGCCGCGCTCTCGCCTCGCGGCCGCGTCGACCTCGTGACCCCGGGCGAGGCGTTGGGGCAGCAATGGCGGATCGTCGAAACCGGCCTCAACGTCAAGCAATATCCGATGTGCTACAGCGCCCATCGGGCGCTTGACGGCATCCTCGAGCTAAAGCGGCAGCACCGGCTGACGGCGGAGGAGGTAAAAAAGATCGTGGTCACCACCGGTGAGACCCAAGCGGCGATGCTGCGCAATCATCGGCCGCGCACCGGGCTCGAAGCAAAATTCAGCATGGAATTCGCGATGGCCGCCGCGCTGGTGGCGGGCCGTGCCGGGTTGAACGAGCTCACCGATCGCTTCGTATGCCGAAGAGAGGTAAAGGCGGCCATGGAAAAGGTCGAGATCGCGACGACCGACAGCAAGGCCGAGGATGATCCCACCTTCGCCCGCTTCGATCGGGTCGCCGTGACCTTGACCGATGGTCGAATGGTCGTCAGCCCCGAGCTGCGCTTTGCCCGCGGTCACTGGTCCCTGCCCCTCCACGCGGATGAACTCTGGGCGAAGTTTCGGGATTGCGCGGCGAGCCGCTTTGAGGAGAGCGGCACCCGGCTCATTTTCGAGCAACTGCAATCCCTGGAGCGGCAGGCAAATTTACGCGAGATCGGTGCGTCGTGAACCAATCGATCCCCTGGTCCGAGCGCGGCCCGCGATCAAGATGTCGCCCGGATGCGGTAATTCTTTTTGGACCTATGATGAAACGTTTCACAATGGATTGGCGGCCATGAAGCATATCGGTCTCGATGTCGGCGGTACCATCTTCGTTGAACAGGACCTGACATGACCACACTCCGTCCACTTGAGGGAATCACTGTACTCGAAATCGGGCACAGCATTGCCGGCCCTTTCGCCGGGATGATCCTTGGCGAACTCGGGGCCGATGTGGTGAAGCTCGAGAATCCGGGGACGGGCGACTATTGTCGCGATTGGGGACCGCCTTTCTGGGAAGGCGCTTCTGCAACTTTCCAAGCAATGAACCGTGGCAAGCGTGGCGTTACCGTCGATTTCAGGGATGCGGCGCAAGTAGAGAGGCTTCGCCACTTCATTGCCGATCGCGTCGATGTGGTGGTCCATAATCTCAAATTCGGTGCGCTCGACCGGTTCGGGCTCTCCGGTGCGACGCTCACCGCCGAGAAACCGAGCCTCATCTATTGCAATCTTGGCGCCTTCGGCGCCGAGGGACCATTGCGCGATCGGCCCGGTTATGATCCCCTCATGCAGGCGCATAGCGGGCTCATGAGCCTCCTTGGCGAAGACGGCCGTCCTCCCGTGCGGGTCGGCGTCTCGATGATCGATCTCTCGACCGGCATGTGGGGCGTGATCGGCATTCTCGCGGCACTTCAGGAGCGGGGCCGCACCGGCAAGGGAGGGGTCGTCGATACCTCGCTTTACGAGGCGGCGCTTTCCTGGATGAGCATCCCGCTCGCACTTTATCTCTGCAACGGGCAATTGCCGCGGCGCGAAGGCTCGGGTGCGGCACAGATCGTGCCGTACCAGGCGTTCCGCACCAGCGATGGCTGGCTGATGATCCTCGCCGGCAACGACAATCTGTTTCAGCGTCTTTGCCAGGCGCTGGCCTGCCCGTCGCTCGCCGGCGACGAACGCTTCCTGACAAACAGTGCCCGGGTGACGAATCGCACCGCCCTCATCCCGCTCCTGCAAGACATCCTGGCGCGCGCGCCGACGGCCGGATGGCGTGACAAACTTGATGCCGTGGGCGTGCCGAACGGCCCCCTCCAAACGGTGGATCAGGTCGTCGCCGATCCGCAAACCGCCGCGCTCGGGATCATCCAGGGAATAGCGGGGAGTGCGCTCAAACTGGTCGGTATGCCCTTGTCTTTCGACGGCACCCGTCCCCCGTTCCAGCGACGCGCACCGATGCTGGGCGAGCACAATGGCGAGATCTTTGACTGAGGTAAAGGCGTGGCGTCTCCGTGATCGACCGGCGACTTTTTCCACCATCCGTGCCAACTCAGTCACCCGGACTGAGCCTCCGATATCGATGACGACATCGCAACGCCTGTTTTTGGGCGTAACCCGACCCGAAATACCCTCTCCCGCCACGCGGGAGTGGGCGCCCGCCGCAGTGAGAAACCCGCGCTAATGCCTGGCCAATTTCGCAATGTCTCCACTTTGGAGTGTGAAACTGTCCGCGCCCGCGCTGACACCGTTCCAAACGACTGGTGCTGCTAAAGACAGCAGCCACAACCCCTGAAAATTGCCGTTTCCGGCGAGCTGACCTGTCCACACGGCAGCGGAATTGCATCCCAGGAAATTGACGGTAAAGGTGATGGCTAACCCCGTCGAACCGGTAGCAAGCCAGCCCGTCATCGCCTGCGGCTGCCCCATATCACAACTATTTGGTGCATTGTTTGTATAGGTGCCAATCAAGGCGCCAGTGGCTTGGTTGTATTGATTAACGGCCAGGACCGACTGGTATTGATTTGTCCAGGTCAAGATGGTTTGCGCTTGCGCCGGCATGGCGGCGATTAGCCATAGGCTGGACACAATGACGGAAACAAATGTTATGGTGCGTCGCATTTTAATAATCTCTCAAAAGTTGAGTGTAATATACATTTACCTGCAACCAAAATTTACTGCTGTTCCTGCCTCACCATCCAGGTGATTTTGGCGATGCGTGAGGAGAAAATCCGCGGCCCCACCACCGTCCGCTCGGATTATTTTTTCTCCCCGAGCCACGACACGATCTCCGGGCGGCGGCCTTCGCTGGCGTTGTACATTTCCGCCAAATGCTGGGCCGCCCCGGCATCTTCGACCGGCGACAAGACGACCGGATACCAGGCGGGTTCGCCCGGATATTGAGCCGTCAGAATGCGGGGCTGATAGCCGCGTTTGGCCAAATCCGCAGCCAACCTCTCGGCATTTTTCTGGACGAGAAAACTGCCGACCTGAACGGAAAAAACAAAAGGCGGGGCGGCGGCCACGGCCGGCGTCGCGGTTTTTCCATCTCCTCCTCGCCCCGCCTCGAGCGCCGGGCCACGCAAGGGCGAGACCGCCCCAAGCGTCGGCGGCAAGCCTACGCGAAATTCCTTCACCGGCTCGGGCACCATCGCGGCGGCGGCAGGTAAGGCGGCTCTTTCCGTGGCCGGCACCGGCGCGAGCGGCACCGCGATGGCAATGACCTTTTCGGCGGCCGGTTTTCCGGGAATCATCGGTGCCGGGGTGGGCGCTGGAGATGAGGTCGCCGCGGTCGCGGGCTTGATAAGAAGGCCGGCGGAAAGGGTCGGTTGAGCCAGGCGGACGCCGATAAAAAGGCCCGAGATGAACGTCAGCACCCCGAAGAAGAGGGTACCGAAGAAAATCGCCGCGGCCTGTTTCGGGGTCATTGCTTTCCCCTCGCCGGTTCTTTCTTGCCGTCGCTTGGCCCATCTTTCTTGACGGCGTCTTTCTTTCCCGCATCCTTCGCCGGTGCCGGTTTTGCCGCCTCCGGCGCCCCCGGGGCGCGGCGATCGCGAAAGAGGCCGCGCTGCATGGCGATGCCGCCCATCTGCAATTGCTGCCACGGCACAAATTTATCGGCCGGTAATTGCGCCTGTTCGCGGAACGCGGCGATCGGTTGATAATGGCCGGAGTAATTGCTCCACCAATCGAGCGCACCGCTCTTGAAATGGACGGTGCCGGCATAAAGCACCGGGCTGCCGCCGGAAAGCTGGACATGGCCCGATTTGGCCGAAATCAGCGTCCGCTGATCGATCCGGCGGGTCCCTTCGGTGCGCACGAAATTGTAAGTACCATTGGGTCGCGTCAAGAGCCCACGATCGGCGCTCCGCGCGCGGAAGGTATCGGCACCGAGCGCCACCAATTCATCGCCGCGCGCGGGCTTATTGTCCGCAACGGGCCGGCCCGCGACCGGACGGTTCTGGAAGCTCGCAAAGGGCTGCACAACGGGTCGCGCCATGCTTGGCGGCGGCGGCACCGCAGGGCGCGGCGCGGCCCCTCTGATGGGCGGCGGCGGTGGCGCGGAAATGGGTTTCTTCATAGGGCGCATCCCTCACATATCCTTGACCGTGCCCTGCCCCGGCGCGTTGATCTTGATGACGCCCGCCCACAGACAGAGGCATACCGCGCCTTTTTCCAGCACCGGCTTGCCGCCGATCATGATCGTGGGCGCGGTCGGCGTCCAGGGCGCGACGATGTTGGGGATGCACGGCATCGGCGTCAACACCCCGAGCGCCGCCGCAGTGGCGGCGCTCACCATGGGATTGGCGATGCTGCTGCACATGCCGAAAGGCAGAATGTTCACCATCGGCTTGTTGTCCATGATGGTCGCCGCCGGCATCGAACCGGCCATGACGCGAGCCGCCGGCAACACCATCAAGCTGCCGGGCGCCGCGCCAAAGCTGCATTGGAGGCTCGCCCCCATCACCACTTGAAACCCCATCGCCCCTCACCCCCCGAACAGGATATCGATCCAAGACCGCTTGCGCGCCGCCTCCGGCCCGATCATAGCGCTAGCTTCCGAGTCCGAACTCGCGGCAGGCTCCACTGCGGACGGCACCGGCACGCCCGCGCGCCAGAGGGTGCGTTGACGCACGCTCTCATCCTCGTGGTAATCGATGACCTCGCCCTCGATCTTGCCGTCGCGATAGGGTGTGACGCGCTGCATTTTGCCGTTTGGGTAAAACAATTGCTGTACGCCATCGGGGGATCCACGGCGATAGGTCGAGATCATTTGTGTTCCGCCCGCCGCATCATAGACCGTCGCCTTGCCCTCGAGTTCGCCCTCATGATAGGTCATCGCGGCGAGCCTCTTGCCGTGCGCGAAGACCGTCATCGGCCCCTCGAGCACGCCCTGCCGGAAGGTGAGGCGCGCCGCCACTTGTCCCTGACGGTCATAATGCACCACCTCGCCCTCGATCTTTCCGGCGACAAAGGCGACTTCCTGGGCCTTCTGCCCCTCGGGGTAATGGATCACCAGCGGCCCCGACGGTACGGTTGACGAGGCTTCGGGCGTTTCTTTCTCGATCGTCTCCATCATCGCCTCAATTGATCTGCACCATCCCGCCCTTGAGCGTGAGCGTTCCGCCGCCATTGATCGTGCCGGTGGCGCTGGCCTTCATCTCAAGCGTCGCATCGCTCGACACGGTGAGACCGGTACCCGCCTTGATGCTGACGCTCCCGGTGGCTTCGATCGCGAGGTTCCCCGTCACTTTGAGCGTATAATTGCCGCCGACGGTCACCGTCTGGTCCTTGAGCACATCGACCTTGAAGTCCTTCTGGGCATGGAGCTCGATCCTCTCGCTCCCGGCCTTGTCATCGAAGGAAAGCTCGTTCCATCCGCTGCCGCCTTTCGAGGAACTGCTTTTGATCGTGCTCTTGGTCTGTTGATCCGACAAGGCATAGGGGACGGGCTGTTGTCCGTTATAGACCGAGCCGGTAACCAGCGGCCGGTCGGGGTCGCCATCGAGAAAGCTCACCACCACTTCCTGGCCGACCCGCGGCAGGAACATGGCGCCCCAATTCTTGCCCGCCCAGAGTTGCGCCACGCGAATCCAGCAGGAACTGTTTTCGTCCCCGGTGCCGAGCTGATCCCAATGGAACTGCACTTTGATGCGCGCATGCTCGTCGGTCCAAATCTCCTCCCCCGATTTGCCGACGACGATCGCGGTTTGGGTTCCGGCGATGCGCGGCTTCGGCGTGAGACGCGGCGGGCGAAAATTGACGGTCGCGGGAAAGGCCGCGAAGCTGTTGCGATAATGCCGCCGCGCCCCGGAATGGGTGACCGAACGCAACACATAGCTGGTATTGACGTCGGCCCGGGGATGGCCGGTCAAGGTAAAGGTGAAGCCGCTGGTAAAGGCGCGGCAAATACTCTCGCCGCTGATGAGGCGGGCCGGAAATTCGATCTCGTCGAGCCGCTTCTTGCCGTAAGCGTCGCCTTCGTCCTTCGTTTTGTAAAGACCGGGATAGTCATAGACCTTGAGCTTGTTCTTTCCCCCCTCCACCTTCGAGCGAAGCTCGGTCTTCGGCGTTTCGAAATTGAAATCGTCCGCCTGATATTGCCCGGCGACCAGGTTTTCCTCGACGCTGACACTCAGCACCAGATCCTGCTCTTCCCACGCCTTGACACGTTCAGCCTTCACCGGGACCGGCGATAAATCGGGGCAAGGTTTGAACGCACTCGCATCATCGGCGAGCACCAGCGTATGCTTGGCCTCTTCGTGTTTGAAGAAATAGCAGATGCCCTCCTCCTCCATGAGCCGCGAGATGAAGGCGAACAAGCTCTCGCCATACTGCACGCAGTATTCGCGCGCCGCATAGGTGCCGATGAGCGTGTCGTCGAGATCGGTGATGCCTTGCTCCTGCAACACTGCTTTGACGATTTCGGGCACGGTCTTGTTCTGAAAGATGCGGTAATCGGAGGCGAGCGTCAGTTCCCAGAGCTTCGGCCGCACATCGAAATGATAGGTCATCCCGTTCTGGACCATGCGGGCGACGATGCCGTGGAAATGGCGCTTCTTGCCATCCTTGTCGGTTGCCGTGATGGCCGCCCCTTTCCCGACCACTTGCTTGAAATCGAGATCGTCATATTCCGAGGTCATGGTGAGGCGGAAATGAAACAGCCCGGAGATCTGCTCTTCGCCGTCGAAGCTTTCCAGCAATAGCTTGTCCGGCCCCAGCGGCGTGGTGACGGCGAAGCTATATCCGGTCTGGGTATAGCCGAGCGCGGTCATTTCAAGCTCTCTGCGCGATCGAAGGAAAAGCGCAACCCGCGCGCGCCGTCGAGATCGATATGGACGAGGTCGATGCTCGCTCCCTCGGTTACCCGCGCCAGGATCTCCCCCGAAAGTTCCGGGAGCAGCGTGTTGGTGAGAAGGTTATCGATGGCCCGCGCCCCCGCATCGGTCTCGGTGCAGCGGGCGGCGATGGCGCTCACCACCGCGGGCGCGCAACTGAGTTCGGCGCGATAGGTCTCCCAGAGCCGCTCCTCAATCCGGCGCAGCTTCAAGCGCACGATCGCTTCGATCTCGGTATCGCGGAGCGGCACATAGGGCACGATGACGAGACGGCCCAGGAAGGCCGGCGCCAAATGTCTCGCGAGCACCGGACGGATTGCCTCGGCGAGCGTATCGGCCTCGATGCCGTGCCGGGCCCCGGTTGTTGCGTCGATGATGGTCTCGGCGCCGAGATTGGAGGTCAGCAAGATGACGGTATTCTTGAAATCGACGGTTTGACCCTCGCTGTCTTCGAGTTGCCCCTTGTCGAAGACCTGATAAAAAAGTTCGAGCGTATCGGGATGCGCCTTCTCGATCTCGTCGAGCAGCACCACGCTATAAGGGTTGCGCCGCACCGCCTCAGTGAGCACGCCGCCCTTGCCATAACCGACATAGCCGGGCGGGGCACCCTTCAATCCGGAGACCGAATGCGCTTCCTGATATTCCGACATATTGACGGTGATCATGGTGCG
>Ga0070735_10002430_pt1 | contig 16901 bp, 9 predicted proteins | sample Coa_R1_FD_66443 | JGI IMG/M metagenome (GOLD analysis project Ga0070735, IMG submission 66443) | Surface soil microbial communities from Centralia Pennsylvania, which are recovering from an underground coalmine fire - Coalmine... | ecosystem: Environmental > Terrestrial > Soil > Unclassified ... | reverse complement strand
CCTTCCATATTCCCAGCCGGCTGCAAATGGCTGGCGGAAGTCTGGACCAGTGGATTTCCCCGAGCCTCGGCCGAATAGGCCACTGTTATGCCAACAAGGAAAAGTAGGGCCATGGCACACCACACCGCCCAGCCGTGACGCGGCGACCCGGTCATCTGTCCAAGCGTGTAGGTGAGCGCCGATCCAATGGCGAAGATCAGAACCATCTCTAGCAGGTTAGTGATCGGTGTCGGATTCTCGTACGGATGGGCACTGTTGGCGTTGAAGAAGCCGCCACCGTTGGTGCCAAGCTCTTTGATCATTTCTTGCGAGGCCGTCGGGCCGAGCGCGATGGTCTGTTCTTTGACAATTTGCGTGGTGCTCTTTCCAGCCGAGTCGGTGGTCTGCACGGTCTGCGGATCGACGAGTTCGGCCGTGGCATAGGGCTTGAAGTTTTGCGGCACTCCCTGCCAGACCAGGAACAGCGCACCGAGAATGCAGCCGGGCAGCAGCACCCAGAACGTCGCGCGCGTCATGTCCACCCAGAAATTGCCTAAGGTGTTCTGCTCGCGCCTCGCGATGCCGCGAACAATGGCGATGGCCACGGCGATGCCCACGGCGGCGGAAATAAAATTGTGGTAGGCCAATGCGGCCATCTGCGTCAAGTAGGACATCGTGGTTTCGGGGACGTAGGCCTGCCAGTTGGTGTTGGTAGTGAAGGACGCGGCGGTGTTAAACGCCAGGTCGGGCGCAACAGCGGCGAGATGCTGCGGATTGAGCGGCAGATGATTCTGCAGGCGCTCGATCACATAGGTCAGCAACATGGTGACGCCGCTGAACATCAGCATGGCGCCAGCGTATTCGGTCCAGCGCATTTCCTTGGTCTCATCGACGCCCGTCAGCCGGTACACCAGCTTTTCGATCGGGCGCAGGACCGGGTCGAGCAGCGTTTTTTCGCGGTTGAATACCCGCGTCATGAACGAGCCCAGCGGTTTGGTGATCGCCAAGACCACCAGAAGGAAGAACAGGATTTGGAACCAGCCGTTGTTTGTCATGGTCAGAACTTTTCCGGACGCAGCATCGCGTACACAAGATAGATCAGCAATCCCACACACACCGCCAACGAGACAATCGTGTCAAGCATCTTCGCTACCTCAGTTCGTCGCAGAATTTCACGTACAGCACCGACAGCGTAAAAAAGACCAGCGTCGAGATCGCAAAAATCGTGTCCAGCATGGCCGTCCCTCCATCTTTACCCCAAAGTCGGGCGCGTCACATCCCGCATCCTGGCCGCGAACGTATCATTGCCTTGTGGAAAACAGATTCGCAGTCAATCCAAGCCGCCTCGATCGGGCCACCCTGTCAGCCTGGCGGCGAGTGATTTTCAGCTTGCGCTCCTGAAACGGAATCACCGAAACGCCGCCTTGGGCGAAAAGGGAAACGGGATGGGTAACCACGAACACGTCCGAACGGCTCCGGCCGCGATATTCCATTGCTTCAATCCGGTCACCGCGCATCGGCCGGTGTCCCTCTTTTAAGAAGTTCGCCAGCACGTAAAGCAGAAAAGCGACGCCCAAGCCATTCAACATCAGAAAAATCGTCAGGGCCATTGGACCCCCTTTCGGCGCGGGCATGCTGTGCGTTGGGTCACTCGGTAGCGCATTGCACCCACTGAGCCGTTGCCTTACAAAGGCATGATGCGATTTCCATGGTTAGGAAGTCGTGCACAGCTTGTAAGGATTCTGTAAGACGCGGTGGCAGCTTAAGTGCCTTGTTTCGGCGAGGCTGCGACCCTACAATGGTTTCCTCTCATTTATTATTTATGTTTCATTTCCCTCATGTATCGCGCTGGTGGCGCATCGCAGCAATCCTGCTTGGGTCCTTTCTGGCGGTTGCCGGAGCGCAGGCGCAGGATCGAGCCGACTGCCGGCCATTTCGCAGCGCACTTTTGCATTCCTCCGTTCGATACTGTGTTTACCTGCCTGCCAGTTATTCAGCTGCGAACGCCCAAACGCGAAAATACCCGGTTTTGTATCTGTTCCACGGGCTGGGAGGAAACGAGCAGTCGATGGCGTTGGATGGGGAGTGGAATAGCTTGCAGGAGTTGCGGCGCCAAAACGCGGTGGGTGATTTCCTGGTGGTAGCGCCGGATGGCTGGGACACGTTTTACATCAATGCGCGCGATGGCAAGACTCCCTACAACGATTTTTTCGTTAAGGAATTTGTTCCGTTTATCGAGCACACCTACCGAGTGCGCGCCGAGCGGGCCGCGCACGGGATCACCGGATTTTCGATGGGTGGTTACGGCGCGCTGCGCATGGCCTTTGCCCATCCGGAGATGTTTGGCTCGGTCAGTTCGCATAGCGGGGCGCTGGAGCGCGCCCCACCACAGGGAATCAGCGCCGTGGCGTCGTCAGGGAATCTAGGTGCGGCGCTGCTCGGCAAGGTGTTTGGGGATCCCATCGATCGAGCGTTCTGGGACCTGAATAGCCCGTTTGTGCTGGCGCGCAAAAACACGGCCGCGCTGCAAAAAATGAAGATTTATTTCGATTGTGGCACGGAAGATTCCTATGGTTTCTACCGCGGCGCAACCGAGCTACACGAGACCCTTGATGCCCTCAAGATTCCTCACGAATTTCACCTGTATCCCGGCCGCCACAGCGTTTCCTATCTGCTGGCGCATCGCGATGCCTCGTTTGAATTTCACTGGCGCGAATTCAGCCTGGCGAAGTAGGGCGCCGGTCTGAGAAAAACTGGAGTACGCGTTACTGTCGCCTCTCGCTGGTGGTCTGTCATGTTCAGTGACAATTTCAGTTGATTCCCGCAATCCGTCCAGGTTAGAATTCGGGTTGCCGGTGCAAGTCCCTCTCCCGGATCCGGCGCGAAGCCAGTTTGCACGATGGCTTTTCTGAACCCTATTTAAATTTACGGCCGGAGCACGCGGTTTCCGGCCCTCAGATCCCTCGGCATCCGAACGCGGTCGCGACGGGCGTGCGTTGGCAGCCCCGGCGGCTTATCGGGAGGCGCTTGTGCGCGCACTCATGGCAGCAGCATTTCTGGCCCTCATTCTTGCGGCAGTGTGTCCGCCCGTCGCGGCACAAAACGCTCCGCCCACGTTTCTGTTTGTGCTGGAAAACGGAGGCTCGCCGACCGGCACAATTCGCGTGTTCCGTGTGAACTCCTCGACGGGCGCGATTGCCGAGGCGCCTGGCTCGCCGTTCAATGCGGGGTTGGGCCCGGCATCCCTGGCGCTTGATCCGACCGGAAGATTTTTGTACATCGCCAACAACCTGTCGGACGATGTCACGGCATTTTCCGTGGACCCGGCGTCGGGCGCGCTGACCCAGTTGGCCGGGTCCCCGTCTTTAATCGGCGGGGAAACCCAGGCCATCGGGATCGATCCCACCGGCAGGTTCCTCTACGTGTTCGCGGTGAATGGTCCGGGGCAAAGCCTTTATGAATTCACGATCGACGGTATGTCGGGCGTGCTGACGGCGATTCCGCCAGCCGCTTCGCCGGGAGGCTTCACGACGGGCATTGCGTTCGATCCGATGGGGAATTATGCGTACCTGAGCACCGGGTCACCCGGTCCGGGTTCTGCGAACCCGATCGTGGTCTGCTCGATCGATTTCACGACCGGCGGTCTGGCCCAGGTGGGTTCGGCGCAGCCCGTAGCTGGAGGGGCGAGCCTTGCAGCGGTTTCTCCCAATTCGAACTTCGTTTTTTCGTTCGATACGGTCACTTCGAAACTTGACGCGTTCGAAACGAGTTCGCAGGGACTTTCGTTGGCTGAGATTCCGCAGTCGCCCTATCCAATCCCGGTGAATCCGTTCTCCATGGCGGTGCATCCTTCGGGGAATTTTCTATACGTCGTCAATGAGGGGCAGAATTTCTTCAACGCCCATCCACCTTCCAGCGCCGTGGGGAGCGTCTCGGCATTTTCGATTGATCCTGGAAGCGGAGCGCTGACCACGGTCGCCGGCTCACCGTTCACGGCGGGGATCAATCCTCTGTCGGTGGTCGTCGATCCGAGCGGCAGCTTCGCCTATACCACTTCCACGACGTATCCCAACGGCGCGACGGGCTTCGCGCAAATCATGGGATTTTCGATCGACCGAGGGTCTGGGAAGCTTGCACCGCTCAGCTGGTCGCCGTGGACGGACACGGTTCCGGGCAATGGCACCCAACTGGCCATTTCTTTCGCACCGCCGACTACGACCAATCCGGTTCCGTTGATCTCCAGCCTCTCGCCATCGTCGGCCATTGCTACCGCGGCGCCATTTACGCTGCAGGTCAACGGCTCGAATTTCGTGGATGGAGCGACGGTGTATTTCGACGGCCAGGCACGCAGCACGACGTTCGTCAGTTCATCTGAGTTGACCGCGAGCATGATTGGCAGCGACATCAACAACGGCGGGACCGCCGTGATTTTTGTGTTCAATCCACCGCCGGGTGGCGGGGCTTCCACGTCCGTCGAGTTTCCCATCTCCAACCCATCGCCCGTCATTTCTGTGCTCGGTCCGGTGAGCATACCCGCGGGCACCGGACCGGTCACGCTATTTGTAAGCGGTTCCAACTTTGTAACCAGTTCTGTCGTGAATTTCAACGGGACCGCGCTGGCGACTTCCTATATCAGCCCGACGCTGCTCACCGTGCTGCTCTCCGCGGATGAAGTTGTGGCGCCGGCAACCGTGAGTATCACGGTAAGCAATCCATCGAACGGCATTTCAGGAGCGGGAGGAACTTCCGGCGCTCTCACGCTGACGATTACGCCATTCAATCCACAGCAGCCGGTCGTTACCGGGATTTCTCCGACCAGCGCGGTGGCGGGAGGGCCGGGGTTCGCTCTAACTGTGAACGGATCCGGCTTTGTGTCGGCGACACAAAACTCACCGGGCTCGCAGGTCACCTTCAATCTGGTACCTGTGGCCACCACTTTCGTCAGCTCTACGCAGCTTACGGCGTTCATCCTGGCCAGCGAGATCTCGGTCCCGGGCAATCCATACTTGATCGTTACCAACCCGAACGGATTTGCATCCGCGCACATAAATTTTGTGATCGCGTTTCCTCAGCCTGGAGGAGGAACCGTTACGCCGCCCAGCGCGCCCGCCGGAGCCAACGCGCTCGTGCTCACGGTCACTGGCACGGGGTTTGTTCCAGCCTCGGTTGTGCTGGTGAACGGCAATCCGCGCAAGACCACTTTCTTGAGCTCCACTTCTTTGCAGCCCACACTCGCCGCAGCGGACCTTTCTCAACCGGGAACATTGACCATCACAGTTCAAAATCCGTCGCCCGGAGGAGGAGTATCGCAGGCGATTAGTTTCGCGGTGACCGATTTCTCGCTCACGTTAACTACTTCCAGTCCACCCGAGCCAGCGGGGCAACCTGCCGTTTTTCAATTGACGCTCGCGCCGCAGAACGGAGCATTTTCCAGTCAAGTGATCTTCAGCGCGTCAGGTCTGCCAACCGGCGCGACTGCCTCCTTTGCCCCTTCGGCTTCGATGACGCCGGGAACGGGACCGCAGACGGTGACGCTCTCCATTGCAACGACGTCTCGTTCCGCCGGCGCCGTGAATGATCGCCGAGAGCCTGTCGTCTGGAGCAATACGGCAGAAATACTCTCGATGTTAGTCTGTTTTCTATTTGTGAGTTTCCTGCTGCTTTTGTGGCGAGAGATCAACATCCACGCCCGGTTCATAGGTGTGCCCGCAGGTAAAGTTCGAGAGGCTTTCTTCAGGAGCGCAGGCACTTTGGCGCTGCTGGCACTTGTGGGTCTCTATTCAATACAGAATGGCTGCGGGTATGCAGCGAGCCCGACTTCATCCTCCTCCGGTGCGGCTTCCACGCCGACACCGGCCGTGAACATTGCCGGCGATTGGAGTTTCGCGACGACTTCTTCGAAATCTACAACCCAGTCGACCATCGCTGGCAACATCGTTCAGAGCGGTTCCAGCATATCTGCGTCCCTGAATATTCAAGGCAGCCCTTGTGGCACCACAGCCAGTTTGTCGGGTTCGGTCAGCGCCATGGCCGTGACTGCTTCCATGATCGAGAGCGGGCAAACCGTGACCCTGGCTGGAACGGTTGCTGCGGATGCGAAGAGCGCGAGTGGAACGTATTCCGCGCCGGCGGGCGGGTGCCTGAACGGCGACAGCGGAACATGGACGGGCAGTAAATCAGCGGTGGTGACCAATCCCAACGGAACCCCCTCAGGTGATTACCCGATATTGGTCACAGCAACCGCTGGAGCGCTTGCGCACTCCACAAGTGTCACGCTCAGAGTTATGTGATAATGAGATGTGTCTTTGCTTGGGCCCATGGACCGACGGGGGAACATTCGCAAGGTTGAAGAAACTTGCCCCGGGCGAGCCATCGTAAAGCTCCGCGCGTGTTTGCCGCTGCGCGTGATCTTTTTTTCCCTTTTATTCAGCGGAATTTTCGTTCTTCGCGCCCAGGACACGCCGCCCAATCCCGCGCCACCCGCCGCCCCGGAGCCCGCCAACCTGCCTGGACAAGTGGTCCTGAATCCGATGGGGCAGTGCGTTCAGCCGCCGCCGATGATGCAGATGAAGGATTACAACGGGCCGTTCAGCAAGGTGGTCGGAACGTTCACGCAAAAACTCGACCGACAATCCGTGCATGTTCCGCACTACAAGCAGGGCCTGGTGCTATGTTCGCTGGAGATCAAGGACAAATTGTTTTTGTTTCTGCGCGATTCGGTTGACCCCGAAACGATTTTAGGCGCGGGATTTGACGCTGGGATTTCTCAGGCGGAAAACACCGACCCTACGTTCGGCCAGGGCGCGGCGGGATACGGCAAGCGGCTGGCCGCGAGCTACACGGACGAAGTGCAATTCCGATTTTTCAAGGAATTCGCGTACCCGACGCTGCTTCACGAGGACCCGCGTTACTACCGGATGGGGATCAATTCTCCCAAACGCCGGTTCTTGCATGCGGTGGCGCACTCGGTGGTCGCCTATACGGACCGCGGCAATCCGATGTTTAACTATTCGGAGTGGCTGGGAGAAATCAGCGCGATCTCACTCAGCAATCTCTACCACCCGGGCGCCCGCCGCGGCGTTGCTCCCGCGGCCCGCATGCTTGCCGTCGATGTGGCGCTCGATATTGGATATGACGAACTGCGCGAATTCTGGCCGGAAATCGCGCGCAAATTCAAGCTGCCCTTCCGCGATCAGAATGAGCCTGCTCTGAACGCCTTGCCCGCAGGCCGCTAGCGCCCGATCTGCGATGCAGCGCGTTCAACCCAGCTTGCCGACGTGCGCTTCCAGCAGGCTCCAGGCGCGCTCTCCCACCGTTTCTTTCCAGTGTGCGTAGTACGAGGCGAGGCGGGGCCGGAACGAGGAAGTGTCCGCGTCGTTGAAAGTCATGCCTTGCGTGGCCAGCTTGCCGCGGAACTCGGTATTGAGAGCGGAAAGTTCTTCGCGCTGCTGGCGCACGAATTTTGCCGCGTTGCGCTCGATGATGGCCTGCACGTCGGAGGGAAAGCGCTGCCATAGTTTCCAGTTCGCAAGCAGATTGAATCCCGACCAGCCGTGATTGGTCATGCTCACATATTTTTGCACTTCGTAGAGCTTCAAAAATTCCGCGACCGCCAGAGGGTTCGTCTGTGCTTCGGCTGTGCCGCTCTTTAACGTCTCGTATAGCTTGTTGAAGTTCGCGACTACCGGCGCGGCGCCCATGGCCTTCCATGCTTCTGTGTAAATCGGCGCGTCGGGAGTGCGAATCTTCAATCCTTGCAGGTCGTCGACCGTTTTGATTGGTCGGGTCGCGCAGGTAATCTCATGCATTCCATTGTCGAAGCAGCCCTTGGGAACGGCGTAGATGCCCTTGGCTTTCATTTCCTCGCGCAGATAGTCGCCGAGGTCGCCGTCGAGGGCTGCGAACACCTGGGCGGGCGTGCGAAATGCGAAGAGGACGCCTTGCACATTGGACGCCGGCACTAGGTTTCCGATGGAGCCGCCATTCAGGGTGAAGAAATCCAGTTCGCCGCTGACGACCATGTTGAGAGCGGCCGGATCGCCGCCGGCCAGTTTGTTGTTGTCCGGAAATGTCTGGACTTGAACGCGGCCGTTGGTTTCGGTCTTTACCGCGGCCCACATGGCGTTGAGCCATTTGTCGAGCGGGCTGTCCGCCGGTTGATTGTGAAACTGGCGCAATTCAAAGTCGGCCGCGCGCACGGAGCTGCTGAGCAGCAGCACGCTGCCCGCGGCGATCATGCCGCTATTAAACTTTCGGCGAGAGATCTTCTCGGACATCCAGTCCTCCTGGCTGCCGGACGGTTGGCAACCGCGGCGCAACGCCGTCTTCAGCGCCCGTGATCAGCGTTCATCAACCTGCGAGCACCCATTCATTCCAACGCAGATTCCAATCTAACCCATCTGGCTCAGCGAGCGTCCGAAATAAAAGCTGCGGGCGGTCTGGTCATCCCATCCGACGTTGCAGTAGGGGATCGACCATTTCTGGATCTTCATCGGCTCGGTGACCGGCTTGCCCAGGGCGGGGCAGGACAGGCAATAACTGCCTTCGTGCGTCCCGATCCAGATCAGGTTGCGGTCGAATTCCACAAAAACATTTTCAGTGGTGCCGCGCCACCAGCTTTCATATTTGTTGATGTCGCCATCGCGCGGCGGCACGAACCAGGCGACTTCCTTCGGCTGGGTGGGGTCGGAAATATCGAAAACACGCACGCCGGCGTTGAACCAGGTGATGACCACGATCGCCGGATTGGAGGTGCCGGGTGCCAGCCAGCACTGCGTATTGTGCGAGCCAAAACGCCCGCGCGCGAAGCAGAAGTCACTGTAGGGAGCGTCGGGCGGCGCGGCGGGACGCGGGAAGAAGCCGATGATTTTCGGATTCCTGGGATCCTTCACGTCCATCATGTAGGGCGTGTGGTAATTTTCGCGGCAGTCGGCTTCCAGCGATTCGTGCACAGCCACGACTTTGTTCATGAGGCGCGGATGCGCGGCGTCGGCAATCACCGGATAGCAGGTGTGGAAGGGAATGGTGCCGTACGTATCGAACTCGTATTGCATGTGGCCGTAGGGCTTGGGATGTTTGATATCGGATAAATCCATGACGTAAAACCCAAACGCGCCGAAGCCGCCATAGCCGATGGTGCCGCCGTCCTCCACGCGTTTGGGAACCGTGATCGCGCCGTGATTTCCCGTCCACGAGGTGTGATCTCCGGCGAAGCGGTATTTCTTGTACTCTTCTTCTTCGCCGAGCTTCTGCCCGGGAACCCACCAGCGGGAAACTTCCTGCACTTTGGCCGGGTCGGACATGTCCACGATCATCAGGGCGTTGCTCGACGGGCGCTGGTGGTTTTCGAGCCGCAGCGATTCGTCCCAGCCGCAATCCAGGTAGGCGTACTTTCCGCCATCGTAAAAATTGTGGTGCGTGCCGTTGCCTTTTTCGCCGGTGCTGTATTCCTGCAGCAGGTTGGGCCTGGTCGGATCGCTGATGTCGTAATTGCGGATGCCGCGCAGCCCTTTATATGCCTCGACCTTGGCGCGCAATTCCGGATCATACTGGCCGTGCGGAAATTCGGGGACAGCGCCGGTCAATGGCTGTGCAGCGGTGCACATCATGATCCACTTTTTTAACTTGGAGTTGTAAACCACAGGGCCGCCGAGACCGTTGCTTTGCATCACCCGCTTGTTGTTCACCAGCACCGGCTTTTTGGCGTCGCTCACATCGACGAAATCGCCCATGCCCGGTGCGGGCAGCAATCGTTGGCGGCCCCTGGCCCACATGGACATCAGCGGTTCGCCGCCGCTGACCGTCGCGCCGGGAAGATGTGAAATGATTTCCATATTGTGAATATATTGTTTGCGATCCAGGTAGGTCAGCGCGCCAAGCGCAAGGGGATTTTCCGGCGGCTCATTTGACGTGTAGAGTCCCTGCACCTGCGCGCGGACGCCCAGCGTTCCGGCGAAGCCTGCGGCGGCCGCTCCCACCGCGGCGCCGGCCGCGCTCTTCAAGAGCGATCGGCGGGAGAAACTCCGTCCCTTTTCTGCAAGCCGACCGGATATCTCTTGGTTTGCGGCGGTCCGGCTTTTATTTTTTCGCATGGCTCTCCTTTGGCTGGTTCGGTTGTTGCGGGCACACGCGATCGCGCTTCCGATGTTTGCAATGAAATAAACCCACCCTTATGAGGCGCCCGCTTCGCGGAATCATACTCCATCCGGTTTAGGGGTAAAAGTTATGGATTTAGTTATCTTCGAAAGGTACTTGGCGCCGGCAGTTAGAAAGGCCCGGTCTCACGGGGAATCGCACGCGAGCTCAGGCTTTGGACTGCATTTGCGGCTGATCGATTCAACCTGTCGTACAATATCCGCGTTGGGCTAAAGTAGTTGTGTGTGAGTCAGAGCTCCGTCGCCAGCCACAGCCGAGGAGAAAGTATGAGCGCGACCAAAACCAGTGCATCTGTTCAGAATTCCGCCACTCCGATCGAAATGCTGTGCATCAATACCATCCGCACTCTTTCCATAGACGCCGTGCAGGCCGCCAATTCCGGGCATCCCGGAACGCCCATGGCCATGGCGCCGCTGGTGTACACCCTGTGGCAGGAATTTCTGCGTTACGACCCTGCCGACCCGCTGTGGCCCAATCGTGATCGCTTCGTTCTCTCCGCCGGGCATGCTTCGATGGTTTTGTATTCCATTCTGCACCTGACGGGCGTAAGGGAGGCCGGCAAGGATCTCAAGATTCTCGACGGCCCCGCGGTAAGGCTGGAGGACATCAAGAACTTTCGGCAGTTGGGCAGCCGTTGCGCCGGGCATCCGGAGTCGCACCTGACGACGGGCGTGGAGACGACCACCGGCCCGCTCGGGCAGGGCTACGCGAACAGCGTGGGGATGGCGATCGCGGGGAAATGGCTCGCCTCACGATATAATCAACCCGGGTTCGAAGACATTTACAACTACAACGTTTATGCCCTGGGCGGCGACGGCTGCATGATGGAGGGCATTTCCGGAGAAGCGGCCTCGCTGGCCGGACACCTCAAGCTCTCCAATCTTTGCTGGATCTACGACAGCAACCGCATCACGATCGAAGGCGGCACGCCGCTGGCGTTTACCGAAGACGTGGCCGGACGTTTTGCGGCCTACGGATGGAATGTCACCCACGTGACCGACGCCAACGACCTGAACCTGATTCGCGCGGGCTTTCACAATTTTCTGGGAACGAGCGACCGCCCGACGCTGATCATCGTAAACAGCCATATCGGCTGGGGCTCGCCGCACCGGCAGGATACCAAGGAGGCGCACGGCGAGGCGCTCGGCGAGGAAGAAGTAAAGCTGACCAAGCGCTTTTATGGATGGCCCGAGGACGCGAAGTTCCTGATTCCCGACAGCGTCTATGACCATTTTCAGAAAGGGATCGGTGTTCGTGGAAAGGCGGACCGCGATCACTGGGCGGCGCGATTTGGAGAATACCGCGGCGCAAATCCGGGCCTGGCGGATGAAGTCGACAAAATGGAGCATCGCGAGCTTCCGAGCGGCTGGGACAAGGAGCTGCCTTCATTTCCCGCCGACGCGAAGGGGCTGGCCACGCGTGACTCCTCGGCGAAGATTGAAAACGCGATTGCCAAAAATGTTCCCTGGCTGATGGGCGGCTCCGCCGATCTCGCGCCTTCCACAAAAACGCTGCTCACGTTCGAGTCCGCCACCGGATTCCAACCGGGCGAATACGGTTTCCGGAATATGCATTTCGGCATTCGCGAGCACGCCATGTCCGCGATTCTCAATGGCATGAGCCTGACGAAAGTGCGCCCGTTCGGATCCACGTTTTTCGTGTTCACCGACTACATGCGCGGCGGCCTGCGCCTGAGCGCGATCATGGGAGTGCCGGTGATTTACATCTTGACGCACGATTCGATCGGGGTGGGCGAAGACGGACCAACGCACCAGCCGATCGAGCATCTGGCTATCGCGCGGGCCACGCCCGGCCTGATCACGTTGCGTCCGGCAGACGCCAACGAGGCAGTGGAGGCGTGGAAGGTCGTGATGCAACTGGAGCACGAACCGGCGCTCCTGGTGCTGACCCGCCAGGCGGTGCCGACGCTCGACCGCGCGCGGTACGCGCCCGCCGCGGGAGTTGCGCGGGGCGCATACGTGATCGCCGAAAACGCCGGGAGTAAACCGGATGTGCTGTTGCTGGCCACCGGAAGCGAAGTTTCATTGTGTGTCGAGGCCTTCGAGCAGTTGGCGAAGGAGGGCATCCATGCGCGGGTCGTCAGCATGCCGTCGTGGGAATTGTTTGAGCGTGAGGATCAGGCCTATCGCGATTCCGTTCTTCCTCCCGCGGTGAAGGCGCGCGTTTCGGTGGAGATGGCCAGTACATTCGGCTGGGCGCGCTATGTGGGCATGTCCGGGTACAGCATCGGCATGCACACGTTTGGGGCGTCCGCGCCGATCAAAGCGCTGCAGAAGCATTTTGGTTTCACGGTGGAAAAAGTTGTCGAAGCGGCCAAGCAACAGATTGAAGCTGCGAAACGATAGCCGCTCAGTAATGCAGGCTTCAGCCTGCGGGTTTCGTTTTAAATTGCGCGGAAACCCGCAGGTTGAAGCCTCCCTAAGTGTCCACGATGCACGCCGGAAGGCGTGCGCTACATCTGAACCACGCAAGCCTTGACGCAAATCCATTTAGCCACCCAAAGGGGAACTCATGGACGCCGCCGAACTTTGGAATCGCTACCGCAAATATTACTGCCGCGTCGATTCGCTGGACCTGTCGCTCGATATCAGCCGGATACATTTTGACGAAGCGTTCCTTGCGTCGATGGAGCCCGCGATGCAAAAGGCGTTCAAGGATATGGATGCACTGGAAAGCGGCGCGATCGCCAATCCCGATGAGAATCGAATGGTGGGGCACTACTGGCTGCGCGCGCCGCAGCTCGCGCCGACCAAACAAATCGCCCAGGAGATCACCGAAACGGTGGCCGCGATTCAAACATTCGCCGCCGGAGTGCACTCCGGCAAAATCAAGCCGCCGAAGGCGGAGCGGTTCACGCAAGTGCTGGCAATTGGAATCGGCGGCTCGGCGCTCGGGCCGATGTTCGTGAGCGACGCGCTGGGCGAACCGTCCGCCGATCGCATGAAGATGCATTTTATCGACAACACTGACCCTGACGGCATCGCGCGCATGCTCGAAACGCTGAAGGGGCTGCTTCCCGAGACGCTGGTGATCGTGACCAGCAAGAGCGGGGGCACTCCCGACACGCGCAACGGCATGGTGGTGGTCGCCGAGGGATATCGCGAGGCGCATCTGAATTTTGCGCGGCACGCCGTGGCGGTCACCATGGGCGGGTCGCATCTGGACAAGCAGGCGGAAAAAGAAGGCTGGCTCGCGCGCATCCCCATGTTCGACTGGGTCGGCGGCAGAACCAGCGAACTCTCCGCCGTCGGATTGCTGCCGGCTGCTCTGCAGGGAATCGATATTTCGGAAATGCTTGCGGGCGCGGCCGAATGCGACGCCGCCACGCGGGCGCACGAAACGCGGCGCAATCCGGCCGCACTGATGGCTCTGATGTGGTACGCGGCCACGGACGGAAAAGGGAAGAAGGACATGGTGGTACTTCCTTACAAAGATCGGCTGCTTCTTTTCAGCCGCTATTTGCAGCAACTGGTGATGGAATCGCTTGGCAAGCAACTGGATCTGGATGGACGCCGCGTGGAGCAGGGAATCGCCGTCTACGGCAACAAGGGATCCACGGATCAGCATGCGTTCGTGCAGCAATTACGAGACGGCGTGAACAATTTCTTTGTCACGTTTGTGCGCGTCCTCGAGTCCGGCGGCTCGCCGGTGGAAGTGGAGCCGGGAGTGACGTCGGGAGATTATCTGCACGGGTTTCTGATCGGCACGCGTCAGGCCCTTTATGGAAACGACCGGCAGTCGATGACGATCTCCATTCGCCGGGTGGACGCGCGCACCATTGGCGCGTTGATTGCCTTATTTGAACGCGCTGTCGGCTTCTACGGATCGCTCGTTCATATTAATGCGTATCATCAGCCCGGCGTGGAAGCGGGCAAGAAAGCCGCGGCGGCGGTCTTGGGCCTGCAGGCAAAAGCTCTTGCGGCGCTATCCACTTCGCCACGCACGGCCGATCAGATTTCCGCGGCGATTGGCGCGGGGGAATCGGCGGAGACAGTTTACGTGGTTCTTGAGAGTTTGGCTGCGGACGGCCGGGCGAAAATGTCGCGTGCCACGGATCCCGGGTCCGCTACGTTCGCGAGCAAGTAAGTAAGCGCGAAGTCTTTAGACAGGATGCGGCGCTGTGAATCCGGCGATTGCTAAGACCTAGCCTGGACTACTTGCGCGCCGCCCTCTTTTTCCTGCTGGCCCAGGCTAAACGCCAGATGCAGCGCTTTTACCGCGCGCTCCATTCCCGACGATTCCACCAGAAAAGAAATGTTGTACTCGGACGAGCCTTGCGCGATGGCGATGATGTTGATCGATTCCTTGCCCAGGGTGCTGAAGACCCGGCCGGCGATTCCCGGCGTTCCGGCCATGTTTTCACCGACGGCGGCAACGACGGCGACATTCCGGTTAACCTTGATGTGTTCGACGTCATGCTGGTGAACATCTTCGTAGAGCGCGCTGCGCAGAGCCGCTTCCGTGCGCGTCGCGTCGGCGGCTTGCACCACGAAACAGATGCTGTCCTGCGAAGAGGACTGCGAAATCATAACGATATTTGCGTGCACCGAAGCGCAGGCGGCGAATATGCGCGCAGCGATGTCCGGCACGCCGATGATGCCGGGGCCGGCGATGGCGATCATGGCGACGTCGCGAGTTGCGGTGACGGCTTTGACGCCCTGCGGAGCCGGCCGCACCTGCTGGGTAATTTTTGTTCCGGGAAGTTCCGGGTGAAAACTGTCGCGGATCCACACCGGAATGGCGCTTTCAATTACCGGGCGCAAGGTCATCGGATGCAGCACCTTCGCGCCGAAAAAAGCCAGTTCGCCAGCCTCGGTGTAGGACACTTCGTCCAGCGTCGCGGCGTCGGAAACCATACGCGGGTCGGCGGTCAGCACGCCGTTCACGTCGGTCCAGATGATGACCTCGCTGGCATCGAGCGCACTGCCCAAAATCGTCGCGGAATAATCCGATCCGCCTCGGCCGAGCGTCGTGGGAATCCCCTTAGCGGTTGCGGCGATGTAGCCGGTGACCACGGGAATTCCGCCGGCCTCGAGCAAGGGAAAGAGGGCCGCCTGCGTCTTCTCCCGCGTGGCGCCAGCTAGAGGGCGCGCGCCGCCGTGGATGTCATCGGTTACGATCAGGTCGGTGGCGTCAAAAGCCACTCCGCGCATGCCGATTTCGCGCAGCACCGCGGCGGTCATGCGCGCAGTGAGGCGCTCGCCGGTCCCGGCGATCACATCGAGCGCGCGCGGCGAAAGTTCTCCGAGGAGCGCACAGCCGCGGCAGTAATTTGCCGCGCGTTCTATGAGCGCATCGATTTCGGACAGGAGTTCGCGCCGCGTTTCGATGTCGGAAACGAGTTTGCCGATCGCCTCGTGATGTTTTTCCCGCAGGGCTTTGGTCAGGGCTTCGGCCGCGGCTTCATCGCCGGTGGCCGATTTCCCGGCCGCGGCGATCAGCGTGTTCGTGACTCCAGACATCGCCGAGACCACCACGACGACGGCGCGCTGTTTCGAGGCCTCTGCGGCGATGGCCGCGGCGCGGTGAATCCGGTTGGCGTCACCGACTGACGTGCCTCCGAATTTCATCACCTGGATCGGGCGGCTCATCGCACCCTCGCTTCGGCAGGGGCGGCGTCTTCATGCGCGGGTTTGCCGTGCAGCAAACCGCGGGCTTGCAGCAACTCGAGGTTCAGGATAGCCGCTCCGGCCGCGCCGCGAATGGTGTTGTGCCCGAGAACTACGAAGCGGTAGTCGAACACGCTGTCCGGAAAGAGGCGTCCAACGGTGACGCTCATGCCGCCGCCGGCGTCGCGGTCCATGCGCGGTTGTGGGCGGTCTTTTTCGTCGCGCACCAGAACCGGATGCTTCGGGGCAGTATGCAATTTCAGTTTCTGCGGAACGGAGGTGTAGGACGCCAGCGCCTCGCGAACTTCTTCGATCGATGCGCGCTTGGCGAGCTTCACGCGGGTGGCGACCATGTGCCCGTCCGCCACGTTTACACGATGGCATTGCGCGCTGACGCCGAAGGGCGCATTCTCAAAGGAATTGTTTCCGAGATGGCCGAGAATTTTTCGCGTCTCGCTCTCCATCTTCGGTTCTTCGCCGTCGATGAAGGGCAGCACGTTGTCCACGACGTCGAGGGACGGTACGCCCGGATAGCCGGCGCCGGAAACGGCCTGCAGCGTGGTGGCAATGACCGCTTCGATGCCGAATTTCGCATGCAGCGGCGCGAGAGCCAGCGCCATGATGATCGTCGAGCAGTTCGGATTGGTGACGATGTAGCCGCTGCTGAAGCCGCGATCTTTTTTCTGGCGGTCCAGCACCTTCAAATGTTCGGAATTGATTTCAGGAATCAGGAGCGGGACGTCAGCATCCATTCGGAACGAGGACGCGTTACTTACCACCGGATATCCCGCGCGCGCAAACGCCTCTTCCGAGGAGCGCGCCACGTCCGAAGGCAGGCTGGAAACCACCACGTCGCAATCGAGCGGCGGCTGCGGCGGCTGCACGACCATCGATTTCGCGAAGGCCGGCATGTCCCCCACCAGCCGCCACGTACAGGCCTCGCCGTACGTTTTTCCCTGCGAGCGGTCCGAGGCGGCCAGTGCCGTGACCTGAAATTCCGGATGATTTTGAAGCATCTGCACAAAACGCTGGCCGACCATTCCGGTCGCGCCCAGGATTCCTACTCGCACTCGATTATTCGACACTGCCCCTCCGGTCAAGATCATGGTTTGGATGCTGCAGAGCCAGCTGCAAAAT
>Ga0070735_10002427_pt1 | contig 16905 bp, 8 predicted proteins | sample Coa_R1_FD_66443 | JGI IMG/M metagenome (GOLD analysis project Ga0070735, IMG submission 66443) | Surface soil microbial communities from Centralia Pennsylvania, which are recovering from an underground coalmine fire - Coalmine... | ecosystem: Environmental > Terrestrial > Soil > Unclassified ... | reverse complement strand
GCGAGTTTCTGGAGAAATACCCCGCCGAGGATACGGTCGAGATCGTGAACGACAGTTCTTGGAGCTGCGCGCACGGCGTCGAGCGATGGCGCGGTGATTGCGGATGCAACTCCGGTGGGCACTCCTGGAATCAGCAGTGGCGCGCGCCTTTGCGTGCCGCCCTCGACTGGTTGCGCGACCGTCTCGCACCTATCTTTGAATCACGGCTGAGCCTGTTTGTGCGGGACCCGTGGGCAAGCCGTGATGACTATATCAGCGTGATTCTCGATCGCTCTCCGGAGTCACGTGCCGCTTTCCTTGCTGATCATGCGATTCGTCCGCTGGATCCTGCAGAAGAAATTACTGTTCTAAAGCTTTTGGAGATGCAGCGGCACGCCATCTTGATGTACACGAGCTGCGGCTGGTTCTTTGACGAACTTTCCGGCATCGAGACAGTTCAGGTAATTCATTACGCGGGCCGGGCACTGCGGTTGGCCGAAGACGTTTCCGGAGAATCGATCGAGCCCGAATTTCTTCAGCATCTCGCAAAGGCTAAAAGCAACCTTCCCGAACACGGCGACGGCGCTCAGATTTATCAGAAGTGGGTTAAGCCGGCATGTGTGGATATTCCCCGGGTGGCTGGACACTATGCGATCAGTTCGCTCTTCGAGAACTATCCGGACAAGACGAACATCTACTGCTACGAAGTACAGCGTCTCAAATACTCGCTGGAAGCGGAAGGGAAGATGCGGCTGGCCACAGGCGCGGCCGAGTTTCGCTCTGCAATCACTGAAGAATCCGCGACACTCGCATTCTCGGTTCTGCATCTTGGCGATCACAATGTGACTGCTGGAATTCAGCCCCTGCAGAACTCATCCGATGAGAATCAGCAGAAACTGGTGGAAGCGTTCACTCAGGCTGATACAGCCGAGGTGATTCGCCTTCTCGATCAGATCTACGGGAAAGAGATCTTCTCGTTGAGGCAGCTCTTTCGTGATGAGCAACGAAAAATTACGAATCTCATTCTTAATGATTCGCTTGATTCAGCCGCTGCCGTTTACCGGACGGTCTTTGATAATCAGGCCCCTCTCATACGTTTCCTCAACGGACTCGAAATACCCGTGCCTAATGCGCTTAAGTCGGCGGCCGAAATCGCCATCAACAGCCAATTGCAGGGTTACCTGGAACGTGCAGATATCGATAGCGATGGCATCAAGAGCCTTCTGCGGGAAGCGAACGCGAGCAAAATCACGATCGATGGCACCACGCTCGAATTCAAGCTGCGGAAGCGGATCGAAAACGAAGCGCGCGATTTTGCTCTTAATCCGGCCGATCCGGTAGTCCTGCAACGATTGCTCAAACTGCTCGATTTAGTTCCCTCGTTTCCGTTTTCCGTGGTTTTGTGGGAGGCGCAGAACCTTGCTTACCGACCGCTTCTCACGGCATATCAGCAGAACGGGTGGCATTCTCCGAATGCAGATCCTGTCTCTATGCAGCGGCACGAGGAACTGCACCGCATGGCCTCGCAACTACATATTTTGCTTCCGCAGGAATAGCGATGCCGAGCCCGCGCCTCCCATCGTCTACCTATCGAATCCAGCTCAACCAAAATTTTCGCTTTGCCGATGCTCTTAGAATTCTTGACTACCTTCACGAGCTCGGCGTGTCGGATCTTTATCTTTCGCCGATTTTGGCGAGCCGCAAGGGGAGCACGCACGGCTACGACTTGATCGATCCTACGCGTATCAATCCGGATCTCGGCACGGAAGAAGAATTCACCGCTCTGCAAGCCGAACTTCAGAATCGGGGCATGGGCCTGCTACTCGACATCGTGCCCAACCACGTGGCTGCCAATGCGGACAATCCGTGGTGGATGGACGTGCTGGAGAACGGAGCCGAATCGGCGTTTGCGGCATTTTTTGATATTGAATGGCATCCTCATGCGCGCAGTCTCGAGGGTCGAATTCTGCTTCCGGTGCTCGGGCGCCCTTTCGGTGAAGCCCTCGATTCCGGAGAGATCAAGCTTGTCTACAACGACGGTCGATTTTTCATACAGTATTTCGAGTCGCTTTTTCCAGTTGCACCCCGCGCTTATCACTCGATTTTGAATCTTCACGCCGGGCGCCTCAGAGATTCGCTTAGCGAAGACAGTCCCGCCTATCACGAATATTCTGGAATTCTCTCATCGGCTCTGGATCTCTCACGCGCCGATCGCCGTATCGGGATTGCCGCGCCGGAGCAGAGATTGAGGTTCGAGTCTGCCCGCGACCGCCTGCGGGCGCTAACCAACGGCAGTGCGGAAGTCGCGAGGCAAGTCGAGGAAAATATCGCTGAGATCAACGGGAAGGAAGGTGATCCAGCCAGTTTCGGACTGCTGCAACGATTGCTGGCCGAGCAAAACTATAAATTAGCGTTTTGGCAAAACCCGAATGAGAGCATCAATTACCGGCGCTTCTTCACTATTGCCGACCTGGTGGGTGTACGAGTGGAGGATCCACTCGTGTTCGAGGCCAGTCACGGGTACATCTTGCGGCTTGTTGCGAGAAATCCCCAGGCAGGCCTGCGCATCGATCACATCGACGGCCTTCGCGATCCGGTCGCATATCTGAACCGGCTCCAGGAGCGGCTTGCCGCAGACGAAAATCGCGCGGGCAAACAATCTTACGTGCTGGTCGAAAAGATTCTGGCCCGCGGAGAAGAGCTTGCCTCGGACTGGCCAGTGAGCGGCACGACGGGTTACGACTATGTGAACGCTGCGAATGGAATCTTTGTCGAGCCGGAAGGCGCGCAACGTGTCGAAGAAATCTATTCGGAGTTCATCGGCCGCGAGCAGGATTTTTGCGATGTTCTCTACCAGAAAAAGAAGCTGGTGATGAATACCTTGCTGGGCGTCGAAATGCGCACGCTTGGACGGCAGTTAGCTGAACTCGCTGCGCAGGATCGCTACGCTCGCGAACTGAATCGCGGTCAGTTGATTGATGCCTTGATTGAAGTCACCGCATGTTTGCCAATTTACCGTACGTATATCCGCAATATGGAGATTCCCCCCGAGGCGGCGAAGTACATCGGGCAAGCGGTCGGGAAAGCGCGGGAGCGTGCTGCGCAGCTCAATCCGGCTGCCTTCAATTTCGTTCGTGAAGTGCTCCTGTTGGAGAATCCGCCGCACGTGTTGCCGGATCAGCGCGAGACACGCCTTGTTTTTGTGATGCGGTGGCAGCAGTTTACCGGGCCGATTGTGGCCAAAGGCTTCGAGGACACGGCACTTTACGTTTTCCATCCGCTGCTATCGCTGAATGAAGTTGGCGGCAATCCAAGGCCTTCAGAGACGGAGTCGCTCGACGGCTTTTTCCGCTTTCTCGAACGACGCCGGGATGCCTGGCCTGGTACTCTCGATGCCACCTCCTCCCACGATACCAAACGCAGTGAAGATGTTCGCGCCCGAATTAATGTGCTCTCCGAGATTCCCGATGAATGGAAGAAGCATCTGGAGATTTGGGCCAACTCGAATGCCCGCTTTAAAACGCAAGTCAATGGACCGATCGCGCCTGATCGCAACGAGGAGTATTTCCTGTATCAGACGTTGATTGGCGTTTGGCCGCTCGATCAGGAGAACTGTAAGAATCTTCTCGAGCGGATCCAGTCTCATCTCGTTAAAGCGACGCGCGAGGCGATGGTCCACACGCGCTGGACGCGCCCGAACCAGGCCCACGAAGAAGCGTTGCAGAATTTCGCTGCACGGATTCTTTCGACGGAAAATGGCGAGTTCCTGAGCGACTTCCGCGAATTCCAGAAAAAGATCGCCTATTACGGCATGATCAACGGTCTTTCACAGGTGCTTCTCAAAATTGCCTCCCCCGGCGTTGCCGATTTCTATCAGGGATCGGAGTTATGGGATCTCCGGCTCGTCGATCCCGACAACCGCGGTGCCGTCGATTTTGATAAAAGGATTTCGGCTCTGAGTGAAATTTCGAAGGTGAATGCAAATGATTCGGTGAAGCTGGAAGAGATCGTCAGGAACTGGTGCGATGGGCGGCTCAAGCTTTATCTGATCTGGAAGGCGCTCCGTTTCCGGTGCGATCATGCGGAGCTTTTTCACGAGGGAGAGTTCGTACCTGTTCAGTCCGCCGGATGCCGGGCTCAAAACGTCGTAGCGTTTCTTCGCCGGACATCGGGTTCCAGCGTCCTCGCCGTCGTGCCGCGATGGCTCGCAAAACTCGCGGGAGCGCCGGTGCAGCCGCCGGACTGGTGCGATACGCGGGTTGTACTGCCACCGGGGGGTTCGACGACATGGACAAGCATCTTGTCTCAGAGGCAGTTGAAGGCGGATTCGCGCGATCGTGAATCCACTCTCATGCTGAGCGATCTCCTTAAGGACTTCCCGGTGGCGTTTCTGGAAGCCGCCGAGCCCAGCCGCGGTTAGGGCACAATCTCTGCCTTGGCCGGAGACCCGTGTGCGGAATCCGGGCCGATCCATACAGTGACTTTCGACGGCTCCACGGCAAACCGTTGCTGGTCGTTCCAGAAGGCAAATGCCTCCGGCTTCAACTCAAATTTCACGTGCCTGGTTTCGCCGGGCGCTAACGCAATTGTCTGAAATCCCTTCAGCGCCCGCACTGGCTCGGCAACGCTGGTTCCTTGCAGGCGAATATAAAGCTGAACAACTTCGTTTCCGCTTCGCGATCCGTTGTTGGTTACATCTGCTTCTGCAGTCAATACTGCTGGCCCGTGCAGGGCGTCGTTGAGAGTTTTAGCGCTGATCCGCTGCGTGCTTATCGAAGTGGCACTATAGGAGAACGAAGTGTAAGACTCGCCGTATCCAAAGGGGAACTGGGGAGAATTCTGCTCATCGATGTAGCGCGAAACGTAACGGCTCGCGGCATCGGTCGGAGGATGCGTCAGGTCCACATTTCCCGGCGGACGCCCTGTGCTGAGATGGTCATAGTAGAGCGGTTCCTGGCCCACCGCACGCGGCCATGTGACAACTAGTTTTCCGCTCGGATTTATATCACCGAAGAGCGTGCGAACCAGCGCCGGTCCGCCGAGCGTTCCTGGAAACCAGGCTTCCATCACAGCCGACACGTGTTGGAAGGCCCACAGCAGTGTGAGCGGTCTTCCGCTTAATAGAATCAGCACGACGGGTTTGCCGGTCGCGACTACTTTTTCCAGCAATTCTTGTTGTCGGCCGGGAAGTCCCAAATGTGCGCGAGAGCCCGCCTCGCCGCTCATGTCGATGCTCTCGCCCAACGCTAGTACCACCAGATCGGCTTTCTGCGCTCCCGAAACCGCATTGGCAAGTTCGGCGTCAGTCCCATCGAGGATTCCAGTTCCTTTGAAGCGTGATACGTGGTCTTTCCCGATTCGTCCCATCAAGGCTGAGCTCAGCCCAACGCGAGGCCCCATGTAGTCTGGAGCGCCATTTGGATAAGTCGCATCATCGCCCAGTGGGCCAATCACCGCGATGTTCTGCCCGGCGTCATCAGAAAGCGGAAGAAGCTTTTTGCCATCAGGTCCTTTCTCGTTTTTCAGCAATACGAACGATCGTTCCGCCGCTGTTTCCGAGAGTTCCAAACTGCCCGGATGAAAGAGCGCCTTTGGCGCTGCCGCTTCGTCTACGAAAGGATGGTCGAACAGACCGAGAGCAATCTTCAATCGAAGGACGCGTCGGACTGCGTTGTCCAAGTCCGCCTGCGTGGCCTGACCCGACTCCACGATTTGCGGCAGATGATCGTGATAGAGGCTGCTGACCATGTCCATGTCGACGCCTGCCAGAAATGCTTTTCGCGCAGCCGCCTCGCCGTCGATCGCGACTCCGTGGGGAATCAACTCTTCAATTGAATTCCAATCGCTGACCACCAGTCCCTTGAAGCCCCACTCATTACGCAGCACCTGTTTTAACGTGAACGGATTCTCGCTCGAAGGAATTCCGTTGAGTGAATTGAACGCGCTCATCACAGACGCAACTCCAGCTTCCACAGCCGCGTGAAATGGCGGTAAGTAGTACTGGCGCAACGTGTGCTCGGAAATTTCCGTGGAGTTGTAGTCGCGGCCCGCTTCAGCCGCACCATAGCCCACAAAATGCTTCGCACATGCGGCGATGCTGTCCGGAGCATCCAGCCGCTCGCCCTGGTAGCCTCGAACATAAGCAGCCGCCATCGCCGCTCCCAAAAACGGATCCTCTCCCGATCCTTCCGCGATCCGGCCCCAGCGAGCGTCGCGCGCAATATCGACCATGGGGGAAAATGTCCAGCGAATGCCGTCCGCCGAAGACTCGATCGCGGCCACCCGCGCCGCCTTCTCGACGATCGAAGGATCCCAAGTCGAAGCCAGGCCAAGTGGAATCGGAAAGTCGGTCCGGAATCCATGAAGTACATCGAGGCTGAAGAGAAGTGGGATATGAAGGCGAGTCTTCTCCATGGCAATCCGCTGATATGCATTGATCTGGTGCGGATCGATCACATTCAGGAAGGAACTGACTTGCCCTTTGGCGACCATGTCATCGTAATCGCTGCGGCCTGTCCCGGGACCGGTCGGCTGGCCCGCGGAATATTGCACGAGCTGGCCGACCTTTTCCTCGAGTGTCATTTTCCGAAGTATTGCGTCGACGCGCGCGTCGAGAGCGGGATCATTGATGCTGCCCGTTATTGCGGTCGATTCAGCCCGAGTCTGGGCCGAACCGGAGATGGTCCCCACGGCGCAAAACAGTATGAGAACGGCAATCCACCGAATAGATCCTAAGCTTCGAGTTATAGAATCTGGAATCTGAATACAGTTGGAAAACGGATATGAGAGCGGCATTTAGTCGATCCTCCGTCCCTCGAATCGTATCATTTACTAAATCGAATAGGCCTGTGCCTGCGCTGTAATGCGGGTTCTAGGATTGCCCAAATCAAGTATAGAAGATTTGTTTTGCCGCCCGGCTTGCGGCTTCGCGCAGCTTTATGCGAGACTCCGCTGGGTGACCCGGAAAAGCTCAGGGAAAAGCACCGAACCGGCTTCCCGCAACCGCACCGTCAGCCTGAAAGAACTGGCGGAGCACCTCGGCCTTTCGCCTGCCACCGTATCACTCGTCATTAACCGCTCCCCAGTTGCCGATTCCATCCCACAATCAACCAAAGACCGGGTTTTCGCCGCCGTTCACAAATTCAAGTACCGGCCGAATTTCTTTGCGCGTTCCTTGCGTGCGCGTCACAGTTTTACGGTTGGTGTCATCGTGCCCGAAGTCAGTGAAGGCTATTCCACATCGGTGATGAGCGGTATCGAAGATCACCTTCTGCAAGAGGGATATTTCTATTTTGTCGTCAGCCATCGCCACCGTCCGGATTTGATGGACGAATATCCGCGCCTTTTTGTCGAGCGCTCTATCGACGGCTTGATTGCTGTCGACACTCCGTGGTCTTTATCTCTGCCGGTCCCTGTCGTAACTGTTTCCGGGCACAATCAGGTGAAGGGCGTTACGAATATAGTTCTGAATCACACCTGCGCTGCCGAACTCGCGCTGAAGCATCTGGCCGATCTTGGTCATCGGCAGATTGCGTTCTTCAAGGGGCAGGAGTTCAGTTCGGACACACGAGTTCGCTGGAGCAGCATCGAAAAAGTGGCGCATCAGATGAGTCTTACTATCAATCCCGCTCTGGTTGCTCAACTCGTCGGGGATTCTCCTTCGCCGGATGTTGGTTACGAGGCGACGCAGCGCCTGTTTGCATGGCGAAAGCCTTTTACCGCGCTCTTTGCTTTCAATGACATTTCCGCTATGGGCGCAATCCGCGCGCTTCGCGAAGCGGGGCTGCGCGTTCCGCAGGACGTTTCTGTCGTCGGTTTCGACGATATCCAAAGCGCCGCCTACCAGAATCCCGCGCTTACTACTATTCGGCAGCCGCTAAAAGAGATGGGACGAATTGCCGGGGAAACTCTTCTTCGGCGGATCCGCAATTCCGACGCGAGTCATGGCGGCGAGATTACGGTGGAACCCAAACTGATCGTCCGCGAAAGCACGGCACCGGCAAAGGATTTCGTGTCGCCACGGAAAAAATCGCCGAAAACTGTGACTCGCTGAGGCTGTTTCGGAGATCTTTCCGCACCGCGTACAATAAAAGCTTGTCCGTTGAATTATTTCCAGAAAGGCTGTCATGACGACCATGCACCATGCTCGCCCGCAAGCCGCGGCTGGAGTTCCCGCAGTTCCGCTCACGACGGAAGGCTACAGCGTCCTCCATCAAATGATGCGGCTGCGCTGGGCTGCCTGGCGCGCTCTGCCAGCTGCTGAAAAATCAGAAATTGCGCGGGAAGCCTCCGAAGTTCTCTCGGCGATGGAGACACATTCGCCCGGCCAGTCAGCCCTCTTTTCGCTGATCGGACACAAGGGCGACCTGATGCTGATTCATTTTCGCGAATCGTTTGCCCATCTGAATCAGGCTGAACTCAAGCTGGCGAACCTTCGGTTGAACGATTATCTCGAGGTCACGACTTCCTATTTGTCGATCATCGAACTCGGTCTCTACGAGTCAACCCTGAAGATTTATAAAGAACTTATGGACCAGGGCATTGAGCCCCATTCCGACCAGTGGAAGGCCGAGATCGAATGCAAGCTCAACCGTCATAAGGAGGCGATGCGGCCCCGTCTGTATCCTGATATTCCGCCGAATCGTTATGCCTGCTTCTATCCAATGGACCGGCGGCGCGGGGAAGAGAAGAACTGGTACAAGCTGCCGATCGAAGAACGCGCCCGGCAGATGAGTGATCACGGCCTCGTCGGGCGGCGGTACGCGGGGGAAGTGAAGCAGATCATCACAGGTTCCATCGGTTTCGACGACTGGGAGTGGGGAGTCGATCTGTTCGCGGACGATCCCCTGGTGTTCAAGAAGCTCATCTATGAAATGCGTTTCGATGAAGTCAGCGCTGTCTACGCTTTGTTCGGGCAGTTTTACGTAGGAGTGCGCGTCCCGGCAGCGAAACTAGAGCGACTGCTGAGTGGAGAGCTGCTGGAATAGCGCAACGATTCCTGCTCTTCCTACTTCAATCCCTCCACCAGATATAAATCCGACAAGGTGCGGGTGTATCCATAGACATAAGATTTTTCATCGGCTGAAATCAGGATCCCTCGAATTGTGTCGATCCCTGCTGCATCCGCCGGCTCAAACGATCTCCAGAAAGTTCTTTGCCCGGTCGCTACGTCAATCCGAAAAACCTGCGCCGGAATCTGTCCTCGGGTGATCACGAAGAGCGAACGTCCGTCATCGGACCAGGCGGTGGGGAATTCTCCGGGTTGGGTGTCCGCCACGACTTTCGCATCCCCGCCGTTGACCGGAAACAAATAGGTTTTCTGGTCCGGACCGCGGGCCGCCACGGTCGTTCCATCGCGAGACAGAACCATTCCTGATGCGATGCCTTCCATGCTGAAGTGATGTGCTTTGCCGTCGTCGAGAGACTCGAGAAAGAGCCTGGCGCCGTGTCCCTTCTCCGTGCCTGTAAATACAAACCTTCTTCCATCTGGCAGGAAGGTGCCCGCGATGTGGTTCAGTCCATCGTCTTTTAACTGCTTCATGTCCCCGACGCCAGTCGGATACAATACCAGCGGCGACGGCACGATGTTCAGCCGAGATAGAGCCCACTGTCCATCCGGCGAAAGCGATAGTCCCGTTCCTTCGCCCAGTCGAATCGCAGGAGAGCCATCGGTATTTCTCAGATACACGGCATATTTCGGTCCGCCACCCTCACCCGATTCGTAGAATAGAATCATTTTTCCGTCGGCGGACAAGCTTCCCGGCACTGACCAATCGAGCCACGAGAGATCTTTTTCTTTCGGTTCGCCGGGCCCCTGCCCGATCATTCCCGCGCGATCGTTGCCGCGCGTCAGCAACACGTGTCCATCTTTTCCGACATCGAGGATCGTCAGCTCACCTGGAACGCGGGCCAGCAGCCGCACTTTGCCGGAAAGATCAGTCGCATAGAGCGAACGATCGCCCCCGGTGTGCGTCGCTGTGAACCAGATTTCGCTCGCGTCAGGAGACCATGCCAGTCCCTGTATGCTGTCCCATCCCTCCGACAGAGTTCTCTTCTTTCCGTTCAGATCGAGGATAGCCACAGCCCCACCGTCATCGCCCGTCTGGGGATGATCGACAAAGGCGATATTCTTGCCATCAGGCGCGAACCGCGGATTTCCGATCCATCCATCGGCTTCATACAGAACTTTGCCCAGCGGAAACTCGAGCCGCTTCCGTCCGGCGACTTCGTGGACGATCGCCACATTCTGTCCATCCGGAGACCATTCGGCCCACTCGACATCATTCAAAATCTCCCGGGGCGCTCCTCCAACAAGCGGAACTCGCGCCAATGTTCCCGCGTAGAGAAATGACGAATCTCGCGGCTTGCTGTGCAGCGCGAGCAACATCTCTCCCGAGGCGGAAACCGCCAGAATGTCACCGCCCTTCGGTTCCATCTCCTGCGATTGAGGACTCTCGGGACGAGTGTTGAAGAGATCGAGCGGCTTGCCTTCCCACGCCGCGCTGTAAATAACCGTCTTCCCATCCGGCGCAAAGCGTGCCGAATGGACGATCCCGCGGCGGAAGCTAAGCGGATGATATGAGGCAAACGCGCGCTCTCCTGAACCTTTCAGTAGCCACGCTCCGATGGCGAATCCGATCAGCAGACACGCCACTCCCGCCAACACGGCTGGACGCCACGATGATCTTGTCGAGGCTTGAGATTGAGAATGCAGTGGCGCAGCGGCCTTCGCCGCCGACAGGGGCGAAATTGCGGACGCACTCGCGGCCCGAATTCTCGAGCTCTCCAGGCCCCGCTTGATACGCTTCAGGTCTCCGCGCAATTCGGCGGCCGTCTGATATCGCATGTCGCGCTCTTTCTCGAGCGACTTTGCGATCAAATCATTCAGTTTTTCGGGAAGAGCCGGATTCAGGCTTTCCAACGGAGCCGGGGCGCGATTCAGGATAGCTTCAAAGATCACGCCATTACTGCTGCCCGAGAATGCCATCTGCCCGGTTGACATTTCATACATCACGGCTCCGAACGCGAACAGATCGGTTCGCGGATCGAGTTCTTCCGCCCGCACCTGCTCCGGCGACATGTATGCGACCGTGCCGATGGTCGAGCCAGGACTCGTCATCGCCCCTTCGGGAGCGGTCACGGTATGCTCTGTGCTCGCCGCAAGCTTGGCCAGGCCGAAATCCAGCAACTTTGCCTGTCCACGTTTGGTCACGAAGATGTTCGCCGGCTTGATATCACGATGGATAATTCCCCTGGTGTGTGCCGCGTCCAGTGCGTCCGAGATCTCGATGCTGATGCCCAGAAGCGTCTCCACATCGAGTGGCCGGCCGCTGATGCGATGCTTCAGCGTCTGGCCTTCGAGATATTCCATCGCGATAAAGGCGTTTCCGTTGTACTCGTCGATTTCGTAAATCGTGCAGATGTTGGGATGATTCAGGGCCGATGCGGCTTGTGCCTCGCGCTGGAATCGGGTCAGCGCCTGGGGATCATTCGCAACATCGTCGGGAAGGAATTTGAGAGCGACGAAGCGCTTCAGCTTCGTATCCTCGGCCTTGTAGACGACACCCATCCCTCCTCCGCCGAGCTTTTCAAGAATCCGGTAGTGGGAGATGTTTTGGCCGATCATGCCCTGGAGGCTTCGCGCAGCGCAGCTATCTTATGGCGCATGTTGATTTTGCGCAAGATAGTTCCGCGGGATCCACCAGCACCACGTTTGGATCCGCACATGGCTGGCTACAGCGTACCCTGTATTCGGGAGACCTTGGATCTCCGGCTAGAATAGTGAATCTGTGTCGTGCAAGCATTCTTTTCGGCGACCCAGTGAATCTGCCGATCGTGCTCAGAGTCGCAACTCTGTGAGGTTGAGTGGATGCGTGTTTTGGTAGTTGATGACCACGAAGTCGTGCGGCGGGGAGTAGTTTCCTTCCTGGCGGAACGCCCTGACTTCGAGGTCTGTGGCCAAGCACGGGACGGCCAGGAAGCGATGCAAAAAGCCCGTGAGCTTAAGCCTGACATCATCATCCTGGATATCAGCATGCCGGGGATGAACGGGCTCGACGCCACTCGAGCTCTTCGCAGCCTTCTTCCCGGCTGCGAAGTGCTGATTTTGAGCCAGCATGATTCGCCTGAGATGGTTCGTCAGGTCTTTAAGGCCGGCGCACGCGGATACGTGATCAAGTCTTCCATCTCGCAAAATCTGTTCACTGCGCTGGAGAAAATTTCTCGCCACGAATCGTTCTTCGATCCCGCGATTTCCCACCTCGCCGCCCCACTTGACGTACAGGAAATCTTGCAGCGCAGCACGGCGCTTGAGCAGGCACTGCGGGAAGGCGAACAGCTCTATCGCTCGACGTTTGAACTGGCCGCCATCGGCGTCGCGCACGTCAGCCCGGAAGGGCGCTGGCTCCGCGTTAACCGGAAGCTGTGTGAAATTCTGGGTTACAGCGAAGATGAGTTGCTGCAGATGACCTTTCAGGAGCTTACGCACCCTGAAGATCTCCCCACCGATTTGGCCGAGACCGAGAAAGTGCGAAGCGGTGAACTGCCGACCTTCTCGATGGAGAAGCGCTACATCCGAAAAGATAAGTCCATCGTGTGGGTGAACCTGACGGTCTCCGCTGCACGCGATTCCCGCGGACGCATGAAGCACTTCATCTCCATCGTCGAAGACGTCACCGGCCGCCGGGAAGCCGAAGAGGTTCGGGCGCGGCTGGCCGCTATTGTCGAGTCGTCGGACGATGCAATAGTTTCCAAGAACCTGAACGGGATCATCAACAGCTGGAATGCCGGCGCGACCCGCATCTTCGGATTTACCGCCGAAGAGGCTGTGGGCCAATCGATCACAATTATCATCCCGCCTGAACTGCGCGATGAGGAGGCGAAAATCCTGGCTCGTCTTCGTAAGGGGGAGCGCATCGACCACATCGAAACGGTGCGCGTCACCAAGGCTGGCGAGCGGATCAATGTCTCATTGACAATTTCGCCGCTCCGCGATTCCCAAGGTTTCATCATCGGGGCTTCCAAGATCGCTCGCGATATCACCCACCGCAAGCGGGTCGAGGCTGCTTTGCGTGACAGTCAGACCCAGCTTGCTCTCGCGCTCGAGTCGTCCAAAACGGCAATGTTCGATTGGGATGTTCTACGTAGTCGCGGCAAATGGAATGCCCAGATGGCTGCCATTTATGGTTTCAACCCTGGGAGTACGTACATCACTGCCGAAGACTGGCTAACACTATTCCATCCCGATGAGACTGCTCGTTTGATGGAAGAATTCGGCCGCGCTCTGAAAGAGCAGGAGAATTTTCAATTCGAATTTCGTGCCGTTCGCCCCGACAAGGAGATCCGGTGGATCCTTTCACACGGCCGTATTGTCCGCGAGGCTGGAATTCCTGTTCGCCTGATAGGCACACATACCGACATCACCGACCGCAAGCGGTTTGAAGAAGCAGAGCGTGCCCGAGAACTCACTGGCAAGCTTCTACACGCGCAGGATGAGGAGCGCCGGCGCATCGCCCGCGAACTGCACGACAGCGCCGGCCAGATGATTGCCGCGCTTCAGATGAACCTGATTCCACTGGAAGCGGAGGCGGAGAAACTCGATCAGAATATCGCGGCTGGAGTTCGGCAAAGCCTCGAATTTGTCAATCAACTGTCCGAGGAACTGCGCACAGTTTCGTATCTGCTCCACCCGCCCCTGCTCGATGAAGCCGGACTGCCTTCCGCTCTTCGCTGGTATGTCGAAGGATTTTCGGAACGAAGTAAAATTGACGTGCAACTCGATCTCGCTCCGGATTTAGGGCGCCTTGCCCCGGACATGGAAGTCACCATCTTCCGCGTCGTTCAGGAATGCCTCACCAATATCCATCGTCATTCCGGCAGCAAGCAGGCGACGATTCGAATTGTGGGTTCCGCGGGTGAGGTTCTTCTCGAAGTGCGAGACTCAGGGAAGGGGATGCCTGGGGCAAGCGGGAATGGCTCCCGCGGTCTTCGGTATGGAGTTGGGATTCAAGGCATGCGCGAACGCGTTCGTCAGCTTAATGGGAAATTCGACATCGAGTCGCACGGAACCGGCACAATCGTCCGGGCCCGATTTCCGCTCGTCGACATCCCGCTCGCGGTGGCCTGACGCCGGAACGACTTGCTATAGGGAAATCGTGACGCCACGGCCCAGGATCCCTGCGTAAGCGACTGCCAGAATCGAGCTGGCAAGGATCCACGAATAGCTGCGCGACAGTCCTTCTGCTTCGCGAATCGGCTGCATCCGTTTCGGAATGTAATACTGCAACCACAACAGCCCACTTTGTCCGCCCGCATTCGCGGGCAAAGCGGATTGCCAGATCAGTTGCATGCCAAGTGGATTCAACGGCGCCGCCGCACTCGCGAGCACAATCGCCGAGAGATAAGGCACAAGAGTCAGCTTGCGCAGCCGCTTTTGCTGTCGGCGTGGAATGCCCACGTAGCCGACGAGAGCAGCACCAATCAGTCGCACAGCAATAAAATACGCAACTGCACCACCCACCGCGAGCAGGGTCCGCCATGCCCAATGCGGATGCAATCCTTGAATCACTGCCGCCCAGTCTCCAAAGTCAGTCACACCTGAAAAGAAAAAATAGCCGGTACCCGTAAACAGGTTGAACGCGAAACTCATCAGCAGGAAATAACGCAGCGAGAGACGGCGACGGGAAGATTTTCGCAAAAAAAGCCAGAAGATTAGTCCCGCAGCCAGATTCACCAGCGTGCCGCCGGCTTCCACCAAACGAGAGTCGTAGGCGCTGGACCACGCCACGGTTGTGAGAACTCCTGATTTCGCTTCGGTCAGCACTGCAGTCAGCCCGTGTCCCACTCCTTCGTGCAGGACGTTGCAAACAATCGCGGCGACGATGCTGATGGCAATGATAGTCAGGAAGTCGTCACGCACGGCTGTGTTCTCATCGCTTCCCGATAACGCCGCAACTTTGGAAATCTCTTCCATCGGCGATTCACTGAGCAATGGGCTGATAGAACGATGGGCTGATAGATTGAGGGTTTTAGGAGAGGGGCGCAGAATCTGTTGGCACAGACAAGTGCTGGCGAAGTCCAATGAGTTCTTGGTGAGCGCGGCAGGATTCGAACCTGCGACCCATGCCTTAAAAGGGCATTGCTCTACCACCTGAGCTACGCGCCCCCACCTCATTCAATTTAGCACACTGCGAACCGTGTTCCCGCACTCACACCATGCCCGATCAAGAGCACTAACTTTGCTCAAAAAGTGAGGCCGCCTTCGCAGGCGGCCCTTTTTTCGGTCATCAGCGATCCAAGACGATCGGCTAATCGAATCCTACTGCGCAAGCCCGATCTTTCCGAACATCCCGTTCACATTGTTAGTTGGCCCCGCGGTGAAGAACAATTCATTCTTCGCTCCATCATTCGAGGAGCCTCCTCCGAACGCGATACCCCAGAGTTGGTCGATTTTGATCTTATTCCCGCTCGTATCTTTCATGGCGCCTACAAACTCGCCGCTGAGCGCGTTGAACGCATTGATCGTGCCACTCTTATTGACGTTATTCGAGACAAGCAGCGCATTACTCAGCGGACCAAAATCTCCCGGCGCCGCTGCCATTCCCCACGGCTGGTTCAGTGGAGCCCCCTGCGCAAGCCGCCTTAAGAATTCTCCGCTCTCGCTGAAAGTGTCGATATAGCCTCCCGAGCCGCCTGACTGGCTGGCAAATGAAACATACACGAGCCCGCCGATGTCCTGAATGCCGAACGGCGCGAATCCAGCCGGGATCGTCGAGTCGGTGAACGATTTTACCCAGTTGAAGCTGGCGTCATAGACGTCGATTTTGTTATTTGCCTGATCTGCCGCAAACAGGAAGTTCCCGGACGAATAGCTTGTAATCGCAAGCCCCGTGTACACGGCGCCCGGATTATTCACGCCAATGATCGCCATGGTCGGATTCGACTGGGGCGCCCATCCACTGATCGTTCCATCGAGCGTCGCGAACAGAAAAATCGCAGCCCAGCCTTGCACCTGAAAATCCTGCGAGCCGTTGTATACGATTCCGGTCGGAGATCCGGGGCCGGATCCGCTCGCCGCAGGAATTACTACTTCCAGTTCCTGATTCACTCCGGCATCGTTGTAGAGCGTCGACCAACCGGTCCCCTCGTCGCTCACCCAGAACGGTCCACCTGGGCCATAGGTCAACCCCCACGCGTTCACCAACAGAGGATCCTTTTGTTTCGCCTTTCCCGCCTGGTTCGAAACCAGATTCGTGAGTTTGTATTGTGCCATCGCCGCACTCGGAATAAACACGAGCGCAAATCCCAAAGCAAGCGTAAGAGCAGTCCTGCATCGCTGCATGTGAAATCTCCTTTTGTGAACCGGACGAGGAAGAAACCTGCAGGGCGGGACAATCGCGCCTGAAGGTGTTGTCCGGCGACACCGATGCTAGGACACCACATTGCTCACAATGTCAGCCGCTTGTCATGAATTTGTACATTCTTGTCAGTGTTCGAAAGCGATTCAAATTTCCTCGCATTCTTCAAAAGGTGATCCATTTGTCATAACAAGTTCTCGCGCCGTTGCAACTCGCAGCGCTGACGATGCATCATGAATAAACAGAGTCTCCGGTACCTCGTATTCCTGTGCATAGACCGGGAATTGCAACCGTCGTGTTCAATGGGGACGATGGTCTTCTCCCATGTTGTTAGGTGGTGTTGGCAGGCACATTCCGCGTGCGAAACCTGAGAATTCTCACTCCCATTCCGATTCAAAGCGTAGCGCGCCGCTACGTTGTCGCGATACTTACCGGCATTCTCGCCATATTGCTGCGCTGGCTGCTCGACCCGGTGCTGGGCCATGTGGCTTTTTATGCGACTGTGTACATCGCAGTAGCTTATTGCGCGGTCGTTTGCGGGTCGACGCCCGCTATTGTCAGCGGCGCAATT
>Ga0070735_10002425_pt1 | contig 16911 bp, 17 predicted proteins | sample Coa_R1_FD_66443 | JGI IMG/M metagenome (GOLD analysis project Ga0070735, IMG submission 66443) | Surface soil microbial communities from Centralia Pennsylvania, which are recovering from an underground coalmine fire - Coalmine... | ecosystem: Environmental > Terrestrial > Soil > Unclassified ... | reverse complement strand
AGCATCGACAAGCAATTCTGGCTGGCAACCGGCTTCCTGATTTTTCTGATGCTGCTGAGCTTATGGTTGTATATGAAGTTCGGCGTGTGAACGGCGAGCTTTATCTTTCGCATCCTGCAGGTCTCGTACTCTCGGCGGTACCCTCTTCCAGCAATGACCTCGCTATACAAGAAAACAACGGTTCCTAATTCGCGCCGACCGCCGATGGATTGTTCTCAGTGGTGACGGCCAGGCCTAAGGTCGTCAACTGCCCGGTGGTCGTGTTCAAAGCGAAGCTGGAGAGCGTGGAGGCGCCGTTGTTGGCCACAAACATATAGTCCTGAGGATTGGTCAGTGTGTTGCCGGCATTCGTTCCCGTGGCTCCCCCGATGATCGCGAAGCCGGTCGGCGTGAGCCCCGTGGCGACGGTCCCGGGCGAGAGTACGGTCAGGACACCCGTTCCGGTGGCGTAGGAGTACTGAGAAACTTCATTCGATCCTTTATCGAGCACGTACAGAAAACCGAATGAGGGATCGATGGCGATTGCGACCGGCGTTTGCCCGGCTGGGAAGGGCGAACCCGAAACCTCGTGCAGAGTGCCATCGGGCGCGTTAGGGTTTGCGCAGCTGGTCACAACTTTATCGCAAATCGAAAACGCCGAGACGTTATTCGATCCCGCGTTGGCGACATAGAGGAATGCGCCGCTTGCAGGAATAGCAAGACCAGTTGGCCCCAGGCCTGCACTGTTTGGGAGAGCAACCACTGGGGCTAGGGCCCCGGAGGAAGCAATCGAAAATACAGAAATATTGTTGGCTGACTGGTTAGCCACGTACAACCACTTCCCTGATGGGCTCACGGCTACTGCGACCGGATCCGTCGGCGTTGTCGAACCGCCGGGGATGGTTGTGAACGGCGAACCAGCAACCTTGGAGAGCGCGGCACCGTTGATGGAGAAGACTGAAATATTGCTGGAAGCTTCGTTAGCCACGAAGAGAAACTTACCTGCCGGATCGACCGCAAGGCCCATTGGTATGGTGCCGCCCGTCGCGGTGGAACTGCCTGCGGTAAGACCTGCATTGCCACTCAGGGTATAGCTGGAAATGTTGTTCGAACCGCTGTTGGCGATGAACAGAGCATTAAGAGAAGGCGTGATTGCCAGCGCAACGGGAGAGTTGCCTGTGCTCAACGTTGCTCCCACCGATGAAAGGGCGCCGTTGCTGAGCGAGACTGTGTACGTGGAGACCGCGGTGTTCCCTTGTGTGACCAGGTAAACTGTGCCGGTTCCGTTCTGAGATTGGGTGGTCGACCGGCTGCTACAAGCCAAAAGACCGCAAAGTGAAAGGGCCAATACGGCCGCAATCAAGCGCAACTTCATTCCGATTTGTCTCCCCATTTGTGCGTGGCGACGGGACCAGAGGGTAAATGGCTCCGGCGAACCTTCTATTCAATTTCTTGAGTTCCTTCAAATGTTTATCAGGAATACAGGCTAAGAGCAACCACACCAGGTATGAAGGAAAGGATGATGAGACGGTTGCTTAGCGGGTCGGGACCGGAGTCGGAGTTTGCGGCGTCATGCTCTCCGGGACGCCCACTGTCGCCAACGGCAAACGGATTTCGACCATCAGTCCGCCTTGCGGGCGATTGGCAGCGCGAATGGTACCACTGTGAAGGGACACGGCACGCTGAGTGATGGCTAAGCCGAGGCCCACGCCGCCGGTCTGGCGCCCTCGGGCGTCATCGATTCGATAGAATGGCTCAAAAAGCTTGTCGATCGAGTCTTCGGGAACGCCGGGACCAGAGTCTGTTACGCGCACAACGGCTTCCTCTCCCCGCCTTCCCTGCCCTTGTTCGAGCCGCACTTGCACGCTTGTGCCTTCCTGCGTGTAGCGAATGGCATTCCGCACAACGTTCTCAATTGCGCTGTGAAGGAGGCCGGGATCGCCGCTGACAATGCAATCGTCTACGATGGCGACGTCGACATCGCAGTGGCGATTCTGTGCTTCGAAAGATGCGTCGCGAGCAACTTCATTGATGATCTGCTCCAGGTGAACCTGCACCTTCCGAATTGACTCTTCCGCGCTTTCGAGGCGAACGATTGTCAACAGCTTCTGAATCATTTCATTCAGACGGGTACTTTCACGATCAATCCGGTCCAATGCGCTGGTCGCATCGGAACCGCTGCGCTGCCGAGCCAATTCGAGAGCCACCGTCAGGCGCGCGAGCGGCGACCGCAATTCGTGAGAGATGTCGGTCAACAGGCGCTTCTGTCCATCGACCAGGCCCTGCAGGCGTTCAGCCATGCGATCAAAGTCCCGGACGAGCTCCGCCATCTCATCGTGCCGGCGGGACTGCGCACTGCCGGCGCGGGCAGTGAGATCTCCCGAAGCAAGCTTTTGAGCTGCTTCTCGCAGGCGCTGAACCGGAGAGGTGAGATAGAGCGCAAGGATGTAGCAAACCAACCCCGAGGAGACAATCCCGATCAGCAACCCCAGTCCCGGAAAACCATGCGGCCCCATGAGAGCGTGCTCTTCGGGAGGAAGCTCTGTGATTAAGACATACCGGTGACCGTCCGGGCCGGTCAGGTTATTCCGCAAAAACTGGAATTGCCGGAATCTGCCCCAGAATGTATCGGCGGGATGCATCGAGCCGCCCTCGGCGCGAATAATCCACTCGGGTGGCTTGCGGGAGAGGATGTCTTTACCCTGCTCGTCGAAGATATAAAGGCGAATGTGCTGAGTATCGTGAATCCCGCGGAGGTAGCGCCACGTGGCATTGTCGCCACCCGTCTGGGATGCCTGAAGAGCTTCAGCCAGGAACTTCGATTGCTGCGCCTGCAAGTTGGCAATCTCCCGGGACGGACGCATCGCCGAGGCGACGAGAATCGCAAGAACAAAAAACAGGGCCTGCGCCACCCAGTAGGAGAGAAAGATGCGGACGAAGAGGCTTCTCATTGGCCCTGGCTCCCATTGTCACGGGGATGAGCAAAGATATAGCCGACGCCACGCACGGTCTTGATGTGGTCGGTTCCAGTATCGGAGTCGCCAAGCTTCTTGCGAACCTTGCTGACGTGCATGTCGATGCTGCGATCGAACGGCGAGAATTTGCGGCTGAGCACGGCATCCACAAGATGTTCGCGGGTCACGACACGTCCAGCTTCGCGAAGCAGAACGTGCAGCAAATTGAATTCGACCGAAGTCAATTCGACCGGCTTGCCATCATGCAGCACGGTACGCGTAGCGGGGTCGAGTTCGACATCCCCAACATGGAGAACATCCGGGATCGGCTCGCCCGCTTGTCCGCTTTGTGTACGGCGCAGAATGGCCCGGATACGCGCAACCAGTTCTCGCGGGTTGAAAGGCTTGGGCAGGTAATCGTCGGCACCGATTTCAAGTCCCACAATACGATCAACGTCCTCCCCGCGGGCCGTTAGCAAAAGGACAGGGGTTCGGGAAGAATTGCGGATGCGGCGCAGAACGTCGAAGCCGTTCATTCCCGGAAGCATTACATCCAGGACGATCAGTAGATGATCGCCACTGAGCGCGCGCTCAAGCCCGCGATTTCCCTCGTGAACGGCCTCAATCTGGAACCCTTCGGGAGCGAGATACTCGGCGACCAAACCGCAGAGTTCCACGTCGTCGTCGATGACCAAAATGCGATCCACTTTTCTCATAACAGTTCTATAACAGCGGCCCGCGACGAGGCGTAAAGAATTGTCAAACCATAGCTTAGCGCAATTTACAAAACTTTACTCGGGTTGACCGACTCTTTACTACCCGGCGGCAGGCGAAAGTGTTCTTATGAGTGCAACATTCACTATCAGGGGATGAAGCAGAGGAGAAATTTATGAAATTAAGCAGAATCAAAATGTTTGCTGGAGTGCTGGCACTCGCGTTGACGGCGACGTTCGGAATGGCGCAGACGGATCAGGCTGCGGCGCCGGCGCCCAGCGCGCACATGCATCGCGCTTACATGCACGGCGGGCCGATGATGCCGTTTTTCGCAAAACAACTCGAACTCACAGACGCCCAGAAAACGCAGATCAAAGAGATCTTTCACGGCGCAAAGCCCGCGATGCAACCGCTGATGGAGCAAGAGCACCAGAGCCGCAAAGCCATGATGGCTCTGATTACCAGCGGCAATTTCGACCAGGCGAAGGCACAGTCGATCATCAATCAGGAATCGCTCGTGCACGCCCAGATGGAGATGCAGCACGCGCAATTGGCGTCCAAGGCATATCAGGTGTTGACTCCCGAGCAGAAGACCAAGTTCAACGACTTGATGGCACAGCACGAACAACGGATGGAGCAACGTAAGATGCAACACCAGCAGGACGCTCCGGAGCAAGCCCCGAACCAATAGAGACAGTGAGGGGCGATGGGGAGGGTGCGGATCGCGGATTGCCGCACCTTCCCTCGGCGTTTTTTGGGTAGGGAAAGGAAACCACCTTGTTGAGCTCAGCCGCAACACCCTCCAAAGAAGTCGTGCAGGCAATCGCAGGCGAGATGGCCATCGGTATAGAACGCGCGGTCGATTGCTGGATGGCAGAGATTGATCTCGTTCTCGCTGATACCAGGCTGACGACGCTCGGTCGCTTGTACGCCGTGAAAGACGTCGTGGACCGCTACAAGAAGCTGAGCGGCAAGAAGTCGCTCGAAGGACGTGTGGCGTAGCGGACGTAGAGCAGTCCCCCCAGAGGCTCTATGAACTTTGACCAGATGTATGGTTATTTGATCGATGTAACCTGGTTCTTCCTTGGAACCTGGGTGCTAGTCCTGGTAGCAGCGTACGCGGCGACGTTCGGAAGGGATTCGGGATAAGCTTCAAAGCCCCAGGCCCTCTGCCGCTCCAACTTTTCCGTCTTATCTAGAATGAACCTGAGGCTGCTAGAATCTCATCTACTACTAGCACATGCTTCCCAAGAGTCTGCGGCCACTATTCCCTTACATGAAGAAGTACCGCGGCAGTCTTTTGTTGGGCCTGGCATGCGTTTTTCTTAACAACGGAAGCTGGATTCTCTTCCCGCAGGTGATTCGCCGCGCCGTCGACGATCTGCACGTAGGCGTGACTCGCGAAAAGCTGGTTATCTACGCATTGGCACTGCTGGCAGTGGCGTGCTTCAAGGGAATTTTTCAATTCCTGACCCGATGGATCGTGATCGGCGTCTCCCGGGAAATTGAATTCGATCTGCGTAACGATCTCTTTCAGCACTTGGAGACTCTCTCTTACTCGTACTATCAGCGGACGCGTACAGGCGACGTCATGGCGCGCGCAACGAACGACCTGAATGCGGTGCGCATGTTACTTGGCCCCGCGATCATGTATTCAGCGAACACGATCGTGTTCACGGCAGGCGCGCTGGCGTTCATGCTCTCGATCAGTCCCAAGCTGACGGTTTATGCGTTTTTGCCGCTGCCGGTGGTCAGTATCACGATCCAGTATTTCGGCAAGCAGATTCACGAGCGCTTCGAGAAAATCCAGGCGATGTTTTCGGAGATCTCGGCCCGCGCGCAAGAAAATTTCTCTGGCGCCCGCGTGATTCGTGCTTACGTCCAGGAAGAAGCTGAGATCGCCGCATTTGAAGGCGCCAATCGCGAATACATCGGGCGGAGTCTCAAGTTGGTCCGCCTGATGGGCATGCTCTGGCCAACTCTTGAAACCATGCTGGGCTTTGCGATCGTGCTGGTACTCTGGCTGGGCGGGCGCGAAGTGCTTCAAGGCCGCATCAGCGTCGGCGATTTCGTTGCCTTCAACACTTACATGGTCCAGCTCACCTGGCCAGTCATTGCGCTTGGCTGGGTGATTAACATCTTCCAGCGTGGTACGGCATCAATGAGTAGGATCAACGAAATCCTGGTGGAGAAGCCTGAAATCGCCGATACATCCGAGGCATCCTCCGCTCTGACTGAGATTGCCGGAGACATCGAATTCCGCAATTTAAACTTCGCATACAACAGTACGCCGGTGCTTCATGACATCAATCTGACGATTCCGGCGGGGACTAGCCTGGCGATCGTCGGTCCAACGGGCTCAGGTAAAACTACCTTGGTCAACCTGATTCCGCGGATCTACGATGCGGCGGCGGGCGCGGTGCTGATCGATGGCAACCCGATTCGGCGATATCCCTTGGAAGCTTTGAGAAAGAACATCGGTTTTGTCCCGCAAGAAACGTTTCTGTTCAGCGAGTCCGTGAGGGAGAACATCGCGTTTGGCGTGGAGAACGCCGCAGATGATGACATCCAATCTGCGGCGCGGGCGGCCAATATCGCTGAAGACATCGAGAGCTTCCCCGATCGCTATCAGACTTTGGTCGGTGAACGCGGCATTACGCTTTCTGGAGGGCAGAAGCAGCGGACGGCAATTGCTCGCGCCCTGATGCGCAACCCGCGGATCTTGGTTCTGGACGATGCGCTGTCCAGCGTTGATACGCACACCGAAGACAAGATCCTGAATCACCTGCGCCAAGTCATGCAGGGACGGACCACGATCTTTATCTCACACCGGGTCTCGACTGTCCGCAACGCCGACCAGATTGCGGTGCTGCATGGCGGCCGGATCGTAGAACTGGGAACGCACGATGAACTCGTGGCTCGCAATGGATACTACACCGATCTCTACAACAAGCAACTCCTCGAAGAAGAGTTGGAAGAAGTATGAGTCGATTGTCATCGCCGATTGACAATTGGCCGGACAAGACCTGCGACAATCGTCTGAACGACGATGAAACGCATCGCCATCCCCGAGTTGCTCGACACCGATAACGGCACGCCCGCTGAGGTTGCGAGCTCTCTTGTCGACCTGAATCGTATCAACCGCTGGTTTGGCGGAGTATCAACGACCTCCTCGCTGATTCTCGAAATCGCAGAGAAGATTAACGCGAACTCTCTTTCGCTGCTCGAAGTGGCATCTGGTGCAGGTTATGTGCCCCAGGCAACGAGTCGCACTGTGAGCAGGCGAGGCGTTCAACTCAACATCACCCTGCTGGACTACAACGCCTCACACCTAAGGGACCGGAACGGATCTGGCGCAGTTTCAGGAGATGCTGTTTCACTTCCCTTTCGGGATGAAAGCTTCGATATCGTCAGTTCTTGCCTATTCTTGCATCACCTGCCGCCGGAGGCGGTAGTGGCATCGGTGAAAGAAGGATTGCGAGTTTGTCGAACAGCGGTCGTAATCAACGATGTGATTCGGCATCCAATCCATTTGGCGCTGGTGTATGCGAGCTTGCCCTTATATCGCAGTCGTCTGACGCATCACGATGCTCCCGCTTCGGTCAGGCAAGCGTACACGCTCGAGGAGATGCGGGAGATGCTGAGAAAAACCAACGCATCCAAGCTTGATGCCAGGAAACAATTTTTGTTCCGCATGGGCATCATAGTTTGGAAGTAGATCGCTTATGTTCGATCTGATTGTCATTGGCGGTGGACCTGCGGGAAGCGCGGCGGCAATCACGGCGGCCAGAAGCGGCGCCAGCGTGCTCCTGCTCGAGCGCGGAAAATTCCCGCGGCACAAGGTGTGCGGCGAATTTGTCTCGGCGGAATCGCTGGGACTGCTTGGTGACCTGCTTGAGGGGCATGCCGAGTCGTTGCTTCACAACGCTGGCCGCATCAACAACACAAGGGTATTTCTGGATGGGCGGCAACTGCGGACGAAAATTGATCCCCCGGCGGCGAGTATCGCGAGAATCGATCTGGACGCGGCGTTGTGGCGTGCGGCCAACCAGGCCGGTGTCGATGCACGGGAACAAGTGAGCGTGCAAGGGATCGAGCAGAACCCGCACTTCACGATTGCGACGACGGTTGGAGATTTCGAAAGCCGCGCCGTGATCAATGCATCCGGACGATGGTCGAACCTGACGGCAACCGCACACTCCAACGGTAGCGGCCGCTGGCTGGGCTTGAAGGCGCACTATACCGAGGAGTGGGCTTCGAATTCGGTTGATCTCTATTTCTTCGACGGAGGATATTGTGGAGTTCAGCCGGTGAGTTTGGCTGATGGAAGGCGGGAAGCAAGAATCAATGCCTGCGCGATGGTCCGGAGTGACGTCGCAATCAGCCTGCCGGGCGTTTTCGCACAAAATCCATACCTACAGGAGCGAGCAGCCCGCTGGAAGCCTGTGAGTGAGCCGGTTACTACCTCGCCGCTCTGTTTCCGCGAACCGCAACCGGTTCGAGAGAACATTCTGATGGCCGGCGATGCGGTTGCATTCGTCGATCCTTTTGTTGGCGATGGAATCTCGTTAGCGCTACGCAGCGGAACGCTGGCGGCACAATATTTAGTTCCCTTTTTCGCCGGCCAAATCAGCTTGGCTGAAGCCGCCATGCACTATCGCGAGTGTCACCGGCAGCGTTTGGCTTCGGTTTACCGAGTGTCGTCGAGAATCAGGCGAATGTTGGACATTCCACGGGCGGTACGTGTTCCCGTGGTGGCGCTGCTTGAACGCGCGCCTGGTCTTACGGAGTATTTGGTGAGAAAGACTCGCTAGAGAGTGCCGGATATCGTCGTAGAGGGCGCCGACAACGCGAGATTGATCCGTACAGGCGCAATTGGCTTCGTTCACCCTACAGATAGAAGGTCGTGGTGGTGCGAGTGGAACTCGGAGGGTAGGGATTGCTGAAACCGTTCTAAACCCCCAGGCATAGGTCAGACTACGCCCCGAACTACCCCACTTAAGCTGACACCGGGCTTGAGTGAGCCACCGTCCTTAAGAATAAATTGATCACTCACCGACCTAGTTGATACACACTACCATTTCCCTTGTAACCCCCACCTTCGGTTCCAACGTAAAGCGCGTGTCCGTAAACGGTCAGGCGAGTTGTTGGCTCGCTTCCCGCGGGAAAGATATAAAGGAGAGTGTAGGTAACGTTGTTACCCGAGCCCGAGATCTCGAAAAGGGTCGCCCCTAATTTCCCGCCCCCGGTCGTACCGTATCCCTTGCTTGGGCCGGTGAAGGTTAAGGGCGCAAGCGGGTCGGCTCCATCGCTTCCGCTGAAGTTATGGACAACCTCGTATGTCCAGTCACCTCCCGGGTTTGGAAGCGGTAACAGCCGGAAAAGCGTACCCTCCCCGTAGAATCCACCTTGACTGGCGGTACCGAAGAGTGTGTTGCCGTTCAACGTCAGGCCCGCCACTGGGATAGAGCCATCCTTGATCGAAAGGAGGCTATGTATCAGCTTTTCGGTCCACGCGCCGCCAGGGAAAGACGGCGGCGTTAGTTGAAATACCGCTCCTGCTCGATATAGTCCGTCCGCGGAAGTAGTTCCGTAGAGGTTGCCTGCCGAGTCGAAAATTACGCCCGCCGTGGGCTGGCTGCCATCCGGAGACCCTTGGAACATATAAAGTACCGTCTCCAACCATGCCCGACCCGGCTCTGATGGGGGCGAAAGTTCGAAGACCGTGCCGCAACCACACTGTGCGCTCTGGATGCCGCCTACAGACGTTGTTCCAAACAGATTGCCAGCGCTGTCAAATATCAATCCTGCCAATGGCTGGTCTCCATCGGACGGGCTGCCCTGAAACCTATATAGGACGCTCTCACTCCACGGCCCACCTGGCTAGGACGGCGGAGATAGCTCGAAGACAGTTCCACAGCCACGCGGGTCGCAGCTCACACCGGCGTTACCGCCAAATTGTGTCGCGCCATAGAGGTTCCCAGTTCGATCAAAAAGCAGATCCCCAATAGGATTAGCCCCGTCTCCGGTTTCAGTGCCGCTGAAACGATAGAGCACGGTTTCAGCAGCGCCGTCGGAGCTTGGGCTAAGTTCGTAGACGACGCCTAGGTTAGACGGCCCCCCGATGTATGTGACGCCATAGAAATTACCTACCGCGTCAACTGCCAATCCGCCACTCGGAGTAGACCCGTTGTTGCCCCAGAAATTAAACTGGCGCGCGTTTTGTGCCCAAGCGCTGGTTATCAAAAGCACGGCAAGAGTCAGGAAAACTCGGATGATCCCAATCGAAAGCGCTCTAAGGCACATCGGATACTCCGTGAGAACCAGTCACTCTCAGGACGGGGGGACCGCCTTAACAAAGCCCACGCAATCTTACACCGCAACCCCGACCCCAAACTTTACTCCTCGCCGATGATAGGTCGTGAAAAACCGGATGTTGGCCGATCGGAGCGTAACAGGCTTGTATCAGCGCACGACGAGGACTTCGCGGATATTGTCTCGGGTGAGGAAGAACTTGATGGAAGCGAAGTCGCGGAAAAGATTCTCGATGTGCCGGTTGTTGAACACACGCTGCAGCCGGAAACTTTTGTTGACTGAGGTGTGCACAGCGCCGGTGGGACCCTTGCGAATGTCCCGTCGCGCTTCAATGTGCTGCATCTCGAGCATGTCGGAGCCGAGAATGTGGTACCGGAAGCACGGCGCATCAGGCCCTGCCTCCTGAGTATGGAAGAAGGCCAGCAACATGGCACCGGGTCGCATCGTGGTCCAGAGGCGCGCCACTACCGGCTTGACCAAGCTCTCATCCAGGTAGTCGGCGAGGTTCCAGCAAAGCACCAGGTCGAATTGCCCTGAGTTGAAAACCAGGTTGTCGGAGAGGAACCGCTTGCTGTCCAGAAGCATGTTGCCCTGGTCGTCGCGCGTGACCAGGCCGGGGTCGGTTGAGGCGTCGAGCAAGTCTTCACTGTAAATCTTGTGGCCTCGCTCGGTCATGTAGCGAATGTTGGAGGCCGAGGTGGAACCGATGTCGAGCACGCAGAGCGGATCTTCTGACTGCAGGAAGCGGGTCAGCTCCACAAGGCCGCTCGAGCGGCGGGTCAGACGAGCGGGCCCTGACGCGGTCTTCGCGTCTTGACCCGAGTCAGCCGATCCCCGAAATAGTTTCATGAAGCTATGCGAGACGGATGCCATTTCAACTTTCAGGCGCCCAATTCTACTTAATAAATATATCGCGGCGGCTTCAGCAGAACAGGCGAAAAATCCTTACGACTTGGTTACCGGAGTTCCAGCCGCGGAGGTCGCCGCTCCAGCTCCAGCCACGGAAGTGGCAACGGCAGGGGCCTTTGCCTCATGCGGTTCTGACTTCGCGACCGGGCTTGGGGCGGGCTTGGCGGCCTCTCGTTGCACGTCCACCTTGCCCTTCAGAAATGCTCCTTCTTCGATGGCAAGGCGGTGCGTGAAAATATCGCCCATCACCACCGCGGACTTACGCAGCTCAGTGCGTTCGGCGGCACGAATGTCCCCTTCCACCTTGCCTTGCACCATCACGTTCTTTGCCTGGATGCCGGCTTTCACCTGACCGTTTGGTCCAATCACGAGACTATTGCCCTGCAGGTGAATCGTGCCTTCGACAGTGCCGTCTACAGTCAGATCTTCACTGCCAGAAAGCTCTCCCTTGATAATGACGGACTTGCCAATATGAGCGAATTCCCCGGTTCTTCCCGTATCCATGCCGACACCTCCTTGGATAACCCGCAGATCGCGAAGGACGATACCGGATTCTAAACTATTTGGCCACTCCTTGCCTGTACTGATGGATAGTAATAGAAGGAGAGCACCTCCCTTACAATGATGACGGGTGAGCTTGTGGGGTGAGAAATGGCAGATACAACAGGCTCAGTAGCGCAATCGTCTAACGTGGCGTGAAATGTATGAGGAAGCCGATCGCAATAGGCAGATCGACTCTCGGAGTTTTGCTATTGGCCGCGGCATGTTCCGCGGCGACAGATTACGCTTCTCAAGCGCCGGTGGAACTGGTTCGTCAGACTGTGCAAAACGAACTGAATTCCAACAATCGAGGCGTGAAATTCCGATTCAAAGACCACAAGGAGACCGTCTACGATTCGCAGACCAAGATGGTCATCGAGACCCGGCAGGCAACCGCGGGCATATTAGTCGCCATCAATGGACAACCTCTGACGGCTCAGCAACGTGCGGACGAAACTGCCCGGCTCGACAATTTAGTGAACAACCCCGAGGAACTGCGAAAAAAGCAGAAGGCCGAGCGCGAAGATGCGGATCGCACCAACCGGATCATGCGTGCGTTGCCGGACGCATTCATCTACGAACACGATGGAACGGCAACCGGTAAATCCGGACTCGGGAACCCAGGAGACGAGTTGGTTCGATTGAAGTTCCGTCCGAACCCTAACTACGTGCCCCCTACTCACGCTGAGCAAGTCCTGACGGGTATGCAGGGCTTTGTGCTGATCGACGCGAAAGCGCATCGGATTGCGCAAATTGATGGGACGCTGATTAAAGATGTGGGGTTCGGTTGGGGTATCCTCGGGCGTTTGGATAAGGGTGGGCGCTTCGTGGTGGTCCAAGGCGCCGTCGCTCTCGGGGATTGGGAAGTCACCCGTATGGATCTTGACTTTAAGGGGAAAGAACTTCTGTTTAAGAAAATCAACATCAAGTCGAACGAAGTATTTTCCGATTTTCAGCCGGTGCCGAGCGATTTGAACTTTGCGCAAGCGGTGGAAATGCTCAAGAAAGAATGCGCGGAGTGGGCCGAGAATCGCCAGCAGAACGGCAACCCGCAACAAGATCACAATAAGCGCTAACCAGATGCTGCCAAGTGGACGCCGATGCCGCTGAGAAGCTTCTCCGTAGCTTCTCCCGGATCCTGCGTCGCGAAGTCCTCGTCCAAAACCAGGAGAGAAACTGCAGGATCGATCTCTTCCAATACCGCCCGGGTTGGCCTGCCGTGGACTGATTGCAGACGCGAGGGAATAATGACCAACTTCGATTTCGTGGCTTTCAACAGGATGCGCGCGTCATCGATGTTTGCTGTGGTCAGGGCATTGTAGCCGGCGCTGCAGAGCACTTCCGATAAGAATGTTCGCATGTCAGTGGAATCGTAAACACAGAGCATGCGCGGTCTCGAGTCCCCGGTCTTGCCGCGCGAATATTTCGAGCCCAGATAGGCGGCGGTGATCGCCTCCTCGACGTTATCGTAGGCTTCGAACTGCGTTAGCAGGCCCGTCATTTCCATAGTCTTGCGCAGGCGGGCCGGCACACCGCTGAGCTTCAGGTCTCCACCCTTGGATCGTGCCGCCTGCATTAAGCGTACGAGAGCGCCTAATCCGCTGCTGTCAACGAACTCGACGCGTTCGAGATGCAAAACAACGTCGCCGTATTTGACGAACGAGTCCCCAACGTAGGCATGCAGTGTATAGACTTCTTTTCCGGCAACGATTCGTCCTTGACAGTCGATCACGAGAACGTCCCCAACGGGACGGCTATCCATGCGGAGTTGCATCGAACCTCCTCAACGTCGACCTCCGGCCTGCGCCGGAACAAGTCTCCTGACGCGCGAAACCGCCCCATAGTACAGCATCAGGACTAGCTTGCGGCAACGAGTTTCGACGGCACGTTCAGCGGCCGGATCGAATGGTTTCCTTCCGTACGGTGAATGTCTCGATCAGGTCTTCGCGAACCTGATAACCCGTGCCGGGCGCGTCGCTGACCATGATCGTCCCTCGTGGGGTAATTTGCACCTCGGGTTCGATGATGTCTTCTTTCCAGTAACGCTTGGAGGCGGAGACATCTCCCGGCAACCGGAAGTTTTCGAGCGTTGAGAGGGCAATATTATGAGCCCGCCCGACCCCCGACTCGAGCATCCCTCCGCACCAGACAGGGATGTTGTGCGCTGCGCAGACGTCGTGGACTTTCATGGCTTCACTGAACCCACCAAGCCGTCCTACTTTGATATTGATGATCCGACACGCGCCGGTCTCGACGGCCTGGGCGGCATCGCGAGCGTGATGAATGGATTCGTCAAGGCAAATAGATGTTTTTAACCTTTGTTGCAGGCGAGCGTGATTGTAGATGTCGTCGTCCCATAGTGGCTGCTCAATCATGAGCAGATTGAACTGATCAAACTTGCGCAGGTACTCGAGTTGATCGAGGGTATAAGCGGAGTTGGCATCGCAGCTCAAGACAATGTCAGGCCAGCGGGAACGAACTCGCTCTAGAACATTCAGATCCCAGCCGGGCTTGACCTTGATCTTGATGCGCTGATAACCAGCGGCTAGTTCGTTTTGGATCTTGTCGAGCAGTTGGTCGATCGAATCCTGAATTCCGATGGAGACGCCACAGGGAATCTCCCGCAGCTTGCCGCCGAGCAGCCTCCACAAAGGTTGGCTTTTTTCGATGGCTTCGGCTTCCCAGAGTGCATTCTCGATTGCAGCTTTGGCCATGCGATGGCCTCGGACTTTCGCCATGAGGGGCGCGGCATCCCTCCCGGCGGAGAGGTTGCGGCCAAGAACGGCGGGAGCAAGATAATCCTTGATCGTAGGCCATGCGGACTCGAGCCACTCCGAGCTGTAGTAAGGATCTTCGCCCGCCACACACTCGCCCCAGGCAGTGATTCCGTCGCAGTGCACGGTCACGAGGCAAATTCGACGGCTGTAGATGCGGCCAAAGCTCGTTTCAAAAAAGTGGACGAGCGGCATTTGGATTTCGCGCAGCGTGATGGCTTCAACTTTCATGGAGAACCTTTACTTGCAAAACGTTGAGACGCGGATGCCACAGAGGGACAAGGAGTAACTCACGGGTTCTCGTCCCATCGCGCGAGCAGAAATTTTCCGTTCCCTTTCGCATCGCGTTCGTATCCCAAGACGGAAAGACCGTCGGCAAAAGCTTTTTGAAAGAGCGGCCGATTGCGATCCTGAACTTCTTGCGCCATAAGACGCGTCTCGGCGGACATTTTCCATTCGTAGATCTTCCCCGGGACCGAAATCGTGGTCGTCGCGGAAATAGTTGGATGGACGCCATTCGTGAGCACGCTTTCGACGCGCTTTGATTTCATCCACCACTCCGCGACCAGGCGGTCGGTGGGAAGTCCGCCTTGTAGTGGTGAAGATGTGATGCCGTATTGATTGACATTGTACCGACGTGAAATCGCGCCGAGTTTTTCGATGTTCAGAAACGCGTTCTTGATCTCGAGGGGATCGAAAGTCCATTCCATCAGATCGAAATTCCGCGCCACTGCGTCTTCCCGCTGAAAAAGCTTGAGGCGGCGGCCAAGACCACCATTGCGATACTGTTTGCGCACCGCGAGCATGTGGGAATACAAATACGATTTTCCCGCGCGCGACCCGGGAAGAGCGAAAGCAAAGCCAACCAGGTCTGCGCCCTCGAAGGCTCCCATGACCTGGCCTCCAATCTTTTCAGCAACCACAAATATGCGGAGCGGCACCAGTTCGATGTCGCTAAAGTTCCAGACTTCCTTTTGCAAAGCTACACAGGCTCGCAGCTCGGCTAAACCTTCGCATTTGCGGATGAGAATGGAGTCACCGGTCAACGCGTTCTTGCTCCTGTTGTTTCGACTGCTGCCAGAGCGACTCGAGTTCGTCCATCGAGGCTTGCTGCGGAGTACGGTTCGCCAGTCGTAACTGCTCCTCCATCCACTGAAAACGCCGCTTAAATTTGCGATTAGTCTTCTTGAGGGCAGATTCAGGGTCAAGCGACAGAAACCGCCCCAGGTTCACCAAGACGAAAAAGAGATCGCCGAGTTCGCCTTCCAGGCGGCTACGCAGGTCTTCGCTTAATGTCTGGCGGCCAGATCCCGCTACGCCTCGGCCTACCGGTTGGGGTCCCGGCTCCGGAAATTCCTTGAGGTGCTCCTGGAGCTCCTGCGTCTCTTCGCGGAGCTTATCAAAAATCCCCTCGATGTTTGGCCAGTCGAAACCCGCGTGAGCGGCACGAGAGCTAAGTTTGTGGGCTTCGAGCAGAGCGGGCATCGCGGAGGAGACCCCGGCTAATACGGACTCGGACGCTTCATCTTTTTTCGGCGTCTTTCCACCGCCAGCTTCCAGACGCTTCTTCTTTTCTTCGGCCTTCAACGCTTCCCAGTTGCGCAGGACCTCAGAGGAAGTGTCGGCCTTGACGTCACCAAAAACATGCGGATGGCGGTCGATCAGCTTGGCGGACAGCCGATCCAATACGTCGTCGATGGAAAAGCTGCCCTGCTCCTGCGCCATTTCGGAGTAGAACAACACCTGCAGCAGGAGGTCGCCGAGTTCGCCGGTGAGTTCGTGCCAATCACGATTGTCGATCGCCTCCAGCACTTCGTACGTTTCTTCTAGGGTGTAAGGCTTGATGGAATCGAAGGTCTGCTCGCGGTCCCACGGGCAGCCGCCGGGCGCACGCAGGCGAGCCATGATGGAAACCGCATGTTCGAAGCGTTCTCCGGTGGTTGGCATGGGAGTAAACAATGTATACGAGGGGCGAGGATAGGGGCAATGACTTGGAGGAGGAATCTGCGGCGAAACTTATATGATCTCCCGCGAGTTGGGAGAATAAGGAAGACTCGGGGAGCAGCGATGGGCGGGCACAAGCGGCAACATGCCCGCGCTACATCTAACTAATCATGAGCAGTCGGCAGCCTCTGGACGGCGAACGATTCGATGTGATCGTGATTGGCGGCGGGATCAACGGAGTCGCCATTGCCCGGGAGTGTGCCCGCGGCGGCCGTCGGACCTTGCTGGTCGAACAGCATGACTTCGCATCGGGAACCACCTGCCGTTCGACGCGCATCATTCATGGCGGCTTGCGATATCTCGAGCACAGTGACATCGCCCAAGTCCGCGAGAGCTTGCGGGAGCGGCAGCGGCTCGCGCGCGCTTATCCGAATCTGGTTACTCCCATGGAGTTCCTGCTGGCGCTGGACCGAAGCGGCCGCAGGAGCGCACTCGCGGTCCGGGCGGGGCTGTGGTTATACAAACAGTTCGGCGGATCTTTCGGTGAGATCTCGAACAATGGCAATGCCGTTGCCCAACTCGAGCGTTTGCTGGATGCCGGCCGAGACTTTTCCGTCTTCAGTTTCGAGGATGCGCAGTGTGAATTTCCTGAGAGGTTAGTGGCGCAGTGGCTGATCGAAGCGCTGGTGGCGGGATGCGTCGCCCGGAATCACACGCAGGTCCTGACGGTGAAGTTGAGTAACGGGCGGGCTGTCGGCGCTCGGTTACGCGATCGAATCACG
>Ga0070735_10002424_pt1 | contig 16922 bp, 14 predicted proteins | sample Coa_R1_FD_66443 | JGI IMG/M metagenome (GOLD analysis project Ga0070735, IMG submission 66443) | Surface soil microbial communities from Centralia Pennsylvania, which are recovering from an underground coalmine fire - Coalmine... | ecosystem: Environmental > Terrestrial > Soil > Unclassified ... | reverse complement strand
GCCCTCGAGGAAATCGGTGGATCGGTCGCCGTGCAGCTGGGGCGCTGCACCGCGACGATGACCGAGCCCGAATGGTACTTCCTCACGCACCAGCAATTCGACGGTCTCGGCGGCCTCGCGCACGTCCTCCGGACGGTCAAGCACGTGAACATCGACCTTCCGACGACGACCGAGAAGCGCCCGTCGTGGCCCAAGCTCGTCCTTGCTTTGCTGCGGTCGATTTTTCGCGTTCGAACACGCGCCGCGCGTTTCCGCCGCCCGATCGACGAGTCGTGGAAGCCCCCTCCGGGTGAGCATCCGATGCGTCCGAGCGCGTCCGCGTGGACGCTCTTCACCCGCAAAGAAACGGCGGAGCTGCGACTCGCGGCCCGGCGGCGCGGCGTTTCGCTCAACGTCTGGCTCTTCTGGGCGTTGAAGGAGATGCTGCGACCGGAGCTCGCACCCGGCGGCAACATGGAGTGGGTCTTTCCGATCAGCATGCGCGGCGCCATCCCGTACGAAAAAGACACGGACAACCAGGCGTTTTCGATCGAGCTCGGGTTTCGGCCGGACGCGACCCCCGAAGCGATCGAGAGCTCCATCCGCCGCGAGATGCGCCGGGGGATGCAGTGGCTGGGCCCGTGGCTCATCGGAGCGATGCGATTTCTCACTCCGGCGGCGCTCAAGCGAACCATCCAGCAGTCCTCGCGCGTCTACAAGACCGGTTCGTACACGAACCTCGGCGCGCGCGCGCCGGCGGAGGAAGAGCGCAGCGGCGCCGAGCCGACCGGCGAGGAAGAATGGTGGATGGCCTTCGGAGTCGTCCTCAAGACGCAGCCCGTCGGTATGGTGTGCCTCACCTGGCGCGGCTGCATGTCGGTCACGCTGCGCATCCATCCCGCGTTGAGCCAGGACCGACAGCTCGCCGAGGAATGGCTCGCCACCTGGCGCCGCATCGCCTGCGCGGCCGGCTGAACCCAAAGGACGATGGTCCCGGCCCGCATCCGAAGCGCGCTCGCGAGGCCCGGGGGGGTCTATCGGGTCGCCGTCGTCGCGGTGCTCCTGCTCGCACCGACTATCGGCGCCGGCTTCGCGATCGACGACTACTTTCACCTGCTGGCGGTCCAGGGCCGGTTCGGCGTGCCGATCGGACCGCTCGACCTCTTCCGGTTCATGCCGAGAGACTTCGCGGAGCGAGCCTACCTGCGCGAGATCGGCTTCGCGGCGTGGTGGTTCCCGGCGTCCTCCCAGATCAGCTACTTCCGCCCCCTAGCCTCGCTCTGGCACTACGTCGACTATCGACTGTGGCCCGGCGCACCCTGGCTGATGCACATGGAGAACCTGCTCCTTTACGCCGGGCTGGTGATCGCGGCTGGTGAAATCTACCGGCGCCAGCTCGGCCCGCCATGGGTCGCCGGGCTGGCAGCCGCCCTCTACGCCTTCGACCATTCGCACGGCGGCCCCGTCGGCTGGATCGCGAACCGCAACGCCATCCTTTCGGCCCTCCTCGGCGTCCTGTCGCTCCTGGCGCACCAAACGTGGCGCGAGCGCGGGCGGGCCCCCGACGCAGCGGCCAGCGCGGCGCTGCTGGCCCTCTCGCTCCTCAGCGCCGAATCGGGCGTCGCGATCGTCGGCTACGTGGCCGCATACGCCGCCTTCCTGGACCGGGGGAGCCTTCGCGCGCGCGCTGCCTCGCTCGCCCCGTGCGCGCTCGTCGTGGTCGCGTGGAGGGTAGGCTACCGGGCGCTCGGGTACGGGATCGTCCACTCCGGGATAAGCGCCGATCCCCTCGGCGATCCGGGGCCGTTCGTTCGCCGCGCCGTGCAGTCGGTCCCGATCCAGATGGCGAGCGACGTCGTCGGCATCCCCGCCGATCCGCTGGTCGCCGCCGCACCGCATCTGCTCCCGCGCGCCGCGGCCGCTGCGCTCGTCGTGCTCGCCGCCCTCGTCGCCGCCGCGTGGCCCCTGCTCCGCGGCGACCGACCGGCGCGCTTCTTCGCGTCAGGCGCGCTTATGAGCGCGCTCCCCCTGGGGGCGACGTTGCCGACGGATCGGTACCTCTTCTGGACGGGCCTCGGCCTCATGGGCCTCATCGCGCGGCTGTGCGGCGAGGTGGACGGCGGCGCGGGGCCGTCGGCGGCGCGCGCCACACGATGGATCGCCGGGACGTGCCTCGTGATTCACGGCATCGCCTCGCCGCTCCTGCTACCGATGCGCGCCTTTGGCTTCGCCGCGCTGCACGACAACTACGAGCGCGTCGTGGCGACCCTCCCGGACGACCCGGCAATTTCGAAGAAGACCCTCGTGCTCGTCAACGCGCCGAACGATCTCGTTGCCGCGATGCTCCCCGTCCTTCAGATGGCGCGCGGAGCCCCGGTGGCCGCCCACACGTATCTCCTCTATTCGGGGCTCGGGGACGTCGAGGTCACGCGCGCGGGCCTGGCGTCGCTCGAGCTCACGTCGCATAACGGGTGGCTTGCCTCGGTGACGGACCGCACCCTGCGGAGCACCCCGTTCGCGGTGGGCCAGCACGTCGAACTCGACCGCATGAGGGTCGACGTCCTGGCGGTCACGCCGGACGCGCGCGCGGCCCGCGTTCGCTTCACGTTCCCCGAGCGGCTCGAGGACCCCTCCCTCGTCTTCGTCACGTGGGGCCTGCGCGGCCTGTCGCCCGTCCAGCCGCCCGCCCTCGGCACGACGACGATCGTCCCAGCGGCGCCGCTGCTTGTCGTCAAGTGAGCTCCGGCCTCCACGCCGTCGCGGGAGGGCGACGCGCTACGACGAAGAGCCGCGCTCGAGCCGGTCCGCCACCGCCCGCCACGCCTCCCCCTCCGGGACGGCCAGCACGACGATCACGTCGGCCCCCTCGTCATCGAGCTCGTGGAGCACGCGGTAGATCGCCCGACCGTACCCCGCGGGGTCGCAGGGCAAGGCGCGCCACAAAAGGGCGCCCGACTCGGACGACGCGTCGTCCTCTGGATAGACCACGAGGCCCACGCGCGACCCGTCCGCAGCGAGCGCTCGCGCGGCATCGACGGCGCCGGCCTTCGTGCGCTCCAGGAGGAGTCGCGCGCGCGGGGCGTAGTGCCGACGCGCGAGCCCCGGGGACGCTCGCTGCTCGTCGTCGCCCATTCGTGGGCTCGCCGCGACGATCCCAGGGACCACACGGCTCAAGGCGTCCCGATCGATCGGACCCGGCCGCAAGATGACGGGAGGAATGCACCGAACGTCGACCACGGTCGACTCGATCCCCGCCGCGCACGGCCCGCCGTCGAGCACCCCGTCGATGACGCCGCCGAGCTGCGCCACGACGTGGGCGGCGGTCGTCGGCGAAAGGCTCTGGTGCCGGTTCGCGCTGGGGGCTGCGATCGGTTCGCCGAGCGCCGCGAGGAGAGCGCGGGCGACGGGGTGCGCTGGCGCGCGGATCGCGACCGAGGGCCCGCCGCCCGTGACGACGCCGGGTATGCGGTCCGCTCTATCGACGACGAGCGTGAGCGGCCCGGGCCAAAACGCGCACGAAAGAAACGCCGCCGCGGCGGGCCATCCCAGCGCCAGGGGACGCGCATCGCCCTCGCCGGATACGTGCACGATGAGCGGATGGCGTGGCGGTCGACCCTTGGCGGCAAAGATGCGACCGACGGCCGTCGCGTCCAGCGCTCTCGCGCCCAGCCCGTAGACCGTCTCCGTGGGGAACGCCACGAGCCCCCCCTGCCGGAGCACGGCGACCGCCTCCGCCACTCCATCCTGCGCCGGCCAGATCTTGGGAACGCTCACGGGCACCGGCTCGGTGCGATAGCGCGCACGCTTTGCGCTTGCCATCGGCCCCCTCGGTGCGCTTTAGCGTAGGGACCCATGGCCAAGATCACCCGTTTTCGCGCGCTCTCGATCCTGTCCCTCGCCGGAATGGCGTCGATGCCCCTGGCCATCGCGCTGGGCGCGTGCGGGGGAGGCGAAGAGAAGCCGCCGGAGACGCCGCCAACCCCTTCGGCGACGCCAGCCCCAAGCGCCGAGGCGTCCGCCTCCGCCCAAGCAGCGCCCTCCGCGTCCGCCGCGCCCGCCGAAACCGCGTCCGCCCCCCCGCCGCCGCCGCCCAACCCCGGCTCGACGAAGGTTACGGCCAAGAACGACCCCGCGTGGGCCTCGTGCCACCAGAGTTACGCCGCGAAGGCCAAGGACGTCGGCAAAGACGTCGCGGCTATGGCCAAGGGCTGCGCCGCCGCGACGAAGATGAAACTCATCGGCAAGACACTCACCGGCAAACAGGGCGAGCAGGACACCCCTCAGAGCTTCCCGCTGAAGGCGGAGGCCGGGAACTGCTATCGCGTGTACGCGCAGGCGGAGGAGACCATCAAGGACCTGGATATCGCGATCAAGGACTCGACGGGCGCGATCGCCGGCGAGGACTCGACCGACGATCCGAGCCCGGTCGTCCTGGAGGACGGCGCCGTCTGCTTCAAGGAAAAGGACGCCGCCACGATCGTGGTCTCGGTCGGCATGGGCAAGGGCGCGTACGCCGTTCAGATCTGGGGCGGCAAACAGTAGCCCGCGTCTCTTCGCGTGGGCAGTCCGAACTCTCGCCTCGTTCGAGCCTGCGGACGCGGCGGTGTGTCGTCCGAACTCTCGCTTCGCTCGAGCGGGCGGACTTTGGCTCTCACTCGTGGCGCAACGCGACGATCGGATCGAGCTGCGCCGCGCGCCGAGCCGGAAGGAAGCCGAACGCGATCCCCGTCGCCGCGCTCGCCCCGACGCCGACGACGACCGCGCCGGCGCTGACCGGCATGGGCCATCCCAGCAGGGGCTGCAGGGCCGCGACGATCGCCCCCGCCGCAACGATGCCGCTCACGCCTCCGAAAAGCGACAGCGCCACGGCTTCGACCAGGAACTGCATGCGGATGTCCCCCTCGCGGGCGCCGATCGCCATCCGAATGCCGATCTCGCGCGTGCGCTCGGTGACGCTGACGAGCATGATGTTCATGATTCCGATCCCGCCCACCACGAGGCTGACGAGGGCGACGAAGAAGAGCAGGTTCGTCACGATCTCGTAGATGATGCCTTGCAGATCCGACGCCTGCTTCTGGGTGCGGACGACGAAGTCCGGACGACGCCCGTTCTCGATGCGGTGGCGCTGCGTCAGGATGCCCTGAATCTGGCTGACGGCCCGGTCCGTCGTTGAGGCCGACGTCGCCGACGCCATGAGAACGCCGGCAAAACCTGGTGGGGTGTGCATCACACGGGACCGAAAGCTCGACGAGGGCATGAGGAGGACTTCGTCCTGATCGACGCCAAACGGGGCTTGTCCCTTCGTCGCGAGGACGCCGAGGACCCGGAAGGGATAGCGCCCGATCCGCACCGTCTGCCCGACCGGATCGTCCGACCCGAACAGGTTCTTGGCCACGGTCGCGCCCAAAAGGACCACCTTGGCTCGCGTCGCCTCGTCGTGCACCGTCCACTGCGAGCCACGCTCGACCGACCAGTTGCGGACCAGCAAGTACGGCAGCGTCGTTCCCACCGCCTGGGTCAGCCAGTTGCGATCGCCGAAGACGACCTGCACCCCGGTGCGTAGCGCGGGCGCGATCGCCGCGACGCTCGTCGACTCGCGCAGGATCGCACGCCCGTCCTCCTCTGTGAGTCGCACGCCCGTCCCCTGCGCGCCCTTGGCCCCCGAGACCTGCGACGATTGAGGCAGGACGAGGATGAAGTTCGAGCCCATCGATTCGATCTGCTTGGAGACGCGCGCGCGCGCCCCCTGACCCAGGGCGTCGACGGTGACGACCGACGCCACGGCGATGAGGATTCCGAGCACCGTGAGAGTCGCTCGCATCGGGTTGCGCACCACGGCCAGCAGCGCGAGGCGAACGCCGTCGAGGAGGGCCCGCATTCGCTCACTCCACCCGGAGCGCGGCCATCGGGTCGAGCTTGGCCGCTCGCCAGGCCGGCAGGAAGCCGAAGACGGTCCCGATTCCGACGCTCGTCGCGACGGCGACCTCGAGGGCCCTCGCGCTCGGGGCCATCGTGGACGAGAGCAGCCGGCCCACCCCGATGGTGATCGCGCTGCCGAAGACGATGCCGAGGGAGCCCCCGATCATCGTGAGGACGACGGCCTCGATGAGAAACTGCACGAGGATGTCCCCCTCGCGCGCGCCGATCGACATGCGGATGCCAATCTCGCGCGTCCGCTCGGCGACGCTCACCAGCATGATGTTCATCACGCCGATGCCGCCGACGAGCAAGCTGACGCCGGCGACCGACAAGAGGAGTGCCGCCAGCGTCCCCATGATCGCGTCGGTCGTCTCCCGGAACTCGGCCTGCGAGCTCACCGAGAAGTCGTCTCGCCCCGGTTCGAGGCGGTGACGCTGCCGCAAGATGCCCTCGATCTGCTCCTTGGCGCGACCGATGGTCTTGTCGCTCGTCGCGCTCACGATGAGCTGGTCGACTCGGCCAGGCGAGGTGTGCATCACGCGCGCCCGGAAGGAGCCGATCGGCATGAGGATGCGGTCGTCCTGATCTTCGCCGAAGAACGACGTCCCGCGCTCCGCCAGGACGCCGAGCACACGGAAGGGGAAGGAGCCGATCCGGATCGTCTGCCCGACGGGGTCTTGCGTGCCGAAGAGGTTCGTCGCCACGGTCGTCCCGATGACGCACACCTTCGTCTTGAGGAGCTCGTCGGTCTCGGTCCAGGGAGCGCCGACGCGAATGGAGTACCGCCGGATGGGGAAGTACGGGAGCGTCGTGCCCGCGAGCGCCGTCGACCAGTTTTTGTCGCCGTACACCACCTGGCCTTGCGTCCCCAGCCAGGGCGCGACGCCGGACACGCTCACCGCCTCCTGCGTGATCGCGCGACCGTCGCCCTCGGTGATCCGACCGACGCCCTTGCTCCGCGCGCCCGACGCTTGCACCGGGGCGGGGAAGACGAAGAGGGCGTTGGAGGCAAAGCTGTCGATCGCGCCCCCGACCGCCGCCGTGGCGCTCGTCGCCGCCGCCGTGACGATGACGACCGCCGTGATGCCGATGAAGATGCCGAGGACGGTCAGAGTCGCACGCATCTTGTTGCGGCCGATCGCGGCGACGGCGAGCCGGAGGGCGCCGAGAAGCGTGGAAATCACGACTGCCTCGGGCGAAAAGCGACCATGAGCACCCACCGAAGGCCCGTCCCCACCACCAGCACGGCCAGCCACGCGAGGGCGACCGACGGGCTCCGCACGTCGAGAGGCAGCTCCCTCGGTCCCCGCGCGGCGGCGAACCACACGACGAGAGGCACTGTCACCGCCACGAGCGCCGTCGAGTAGTAGATCGAAACCCGCGCGCTGCCCGAGCCCGACAGCGGCGCTCCCGTGCGGGCCGCGCCCATCCGGGCGCCGACGAGCGCTTCGAGCGCGACGCTGCAGATCGCAGGGAGCCAGATCTCGTGTGACCCGATCGACGCGTCGAGGCCGATCCCCGCGAGCTGCCCCGCAGTAGTCGCCCCCAGCATGGCTGCGTAGACGACGGCGGGCACCGGACCCACTCGAAAAACGTCGCCGGGCGCCATTGAACCGTCCAAGCTCAACGCCTCGGGTTGAAGAGCGTGAGGAGCAGGTAACGCAAGAGCACGAGGAAGACGATGACGGCCACCATGCAGACGCCGACCCTCCAGAGCGAGGCCACGCCCGGCACGAGCCACTCCACCGACGGCGGCACGCTCTTTGGACGGGCCTCGAGCGCACCCAGCATCGCCGCCGAGGCAGTGACGGGAATCGAGTACCAAAGCGCCATCCGGACGCGCTGGTCGCTCGTGGCCGGATGACCCAAGCTGCGACGAGCCCAGCGCGCGCCGAGCCAGGCCTTGCCGAGCTCACCCGTCGCGATCCAGACGAGCGCGCCGGCGACGGGGCTGCGCTGAAGGACGATCGCTACATACGTGACCCCTACGCCGCTGCCGAGCAGGTCTCCAAGCCACATCATTGCGTAGACGCCGAACGGCACCGGCCCGCCCGCCCGGGCCGCCGCGGACTCGACCTCTTCCGGCGGGCGTAGGGAGCTCAACGCGCCGACGTCTTCGTCGGCGGGCGGGAGGGCGCGGAGTTCGGCCGCGGCGTCGAGCGGGCACTCCTGGACGACGTCGCTCACCACCCGACCGTCGCGCATCGTCACGACTCGACCCGCGCACGCCGCGATGTCGCGCTCGTGGGTCACGAGGACAATCGTGATCGCGCGCTCTCGATTGAGCATTTGCAGGAGCGCGAGCACCTCGAGGCTCGTCCGCGTGTCGAGGTTCCCGGTCGGTTCGTCCGCCAGGAGCAAGGGAGGGTCCGTCACGAGCGCGCGCGCGATCGCGACGCGCTGCTGCTGCCCGCCGGAGAGCTGGCTCGGGCTGTGGTGGATGCGCTCTCCCAAACCCACCGCTTCGAGCGCCGCCTTGGCCCGGCGCCGGCGCTCGCGCTGGCTCACGCCGCGGTATTGGAGCGGCAGCTCGACGTTCTCGAGCGCGGTTGTCCTGGCCAGGAGATTGAAGCCCTGGAAGATGAACCCGATGATGCGGTTTCTTACGATCGCCCGAGAGTCACCCTTGCGGTCGCCCACCTCGAGCCCCGCGAGCCGGTAGACACCCCGGGTGGGCCGGTCGAGGCACCCGAGGATGTTCATCATCGTCGACTTTCCCGATCCGCTCGTGCCGACGATCGCGACGAACTCGCCCTGGCCGATCGTCAAGCTGACGTCGCGCATCGCGCGGACGATCGTCCCCCCCGTGTCGTAGTCCTTCGAGACGCGCGAGAGGACGACGAGCGGCTCCGCCTCGAGCGACCGGGCGGCGACCATGTCAAAAGAACCTGCGCTTCTTCAGGAGTTCGCTGACGTCGGTCTCATCGGTGATGAGCTTCGTCCCGACGGGGAAGGCCGGGTCCTTCACCTCGGTGAACATCCCGTCGGTGATGCCGATCGACAGGACGTGCGCCTCCTCTTTCTCGTCGCCGGGCTTGTCGTTGGTGAGAATCCACGCGCGACCCTGTCCTTTGGCGAGCGGCGCCTCGGGGGGAAGCGGCACGGGCGCGCCGTCCGGTCCCTTCGGCGCGGTCGGGCGGTAGCGCAGGGCCGCGTTCGGCAAGCGTGGCACCCCGCGGGCTTCGTGGCTGCGGACGGTGATGGTCGTCGTCATCCCGGGGCGGAGCTTTTCGTCGGGGTTGTCGACGTCGACGACCGCGGGGTACGTCACGACCCCCGAGACGTTGTTCGGGCTGAATCGGATCTGCTCGACCTTGCCGTGGAAGACGTCGCCAGGGAACGCGTCGACGATGCAGTCGGCGTCCATCCCCGCCTGGATCTTGCCGACGTCCGCCTCGTCGACGTCTGCCAGCACGCGCATGTTGCGCAGGTCCTGAGCGATGACGAAGAGCACCGGCGACTGGAAGCTCGCGACGACGGTGGCACCGGGGTCGATCCCGCGGGTGACGACCACTCCGTCGACAGGCGAGTAAATCTTCGTGTAGCCGAGGTTCGCCGTAGACTGGTTGAGCTGGGCCGCCTGCGCTGCGATGGTCGCCTGCGAGCTCCCGACCGCCGCGAGCGCGGCCTCGTACGTCGCGCGCGCGGCGTCGTAGTTACCCTGCGCGGTGTCGAGATCGGCGCGGCTCGCGAGGTTTTGCTGGAAGAGCTTCTCGGTCCGCTCGAAGGCGATTCGCGCCGTTTCCGCCTGCGCCTTGTTGCTCGCGGCGGCCGCCTTCGCCTGCTCGAGTTGGGCCCGCTGCGCGGCGAGGTTCGCCGCCTGGGCGTTCACCTGGGTTCCGTAGATGAGGGGGTCGATCTCGGCGAGGACCTGGCCCTTCTTGACCACCGAGTTGAAGTCCACCAACACCTGCGTGACCCGTCCGTTGACCTGCGCGCCGACGCTCACCTGGAGGAGGGGCTGAACCGTACCTGTCGCCTGCACCTTCTCGACGACGTCCCCCAGCGTCACCGTGGCCGTGACGTATTTGGCCGGAGGGGGCGGACGGTGCGCCACCCCCCACGCGACGACGGCCGCGACGGCGACACCCATGGCCCCCGCGAGCGCCAGGCGCCGCACCCATCGGCCAGCGCCTTCCTCGGCAGCGAGCGCCTTCTTCAGCTCTTCGGTGACTGCCGTGGTGTCGCTCATCGCCTGCGCAGCGGCCGGGACCGCCGGCTCGGTTGGAGAAGGTCTTTAGCCAAGGGACGCGTGTCGAGCCATCGGCCCGCGTGGTACGTGCTGCATGGATGCACGGACCGGCCAATCCATCTTGGGTCGTGCCCGATGAAAACTCGAAAAATTGCCCGGCGCCGGGCCATGGGAGACGGGTCGCTGCCAAGGACCCAAGAAAGGTCGTCTCATTATTGTCGAAGATTGGGTGCTTACGCTACTCCCGCCCACCGCGACGGCTGCCACCGCCACCACCACGGCCTTGGGGGCCGAACCGCTCGCTCCCCATCCGCCAACGTGGCAGAAAGGCCGTACATTCCGCGCTCGACCGCCGCGTCCGATAGTTCGCGAGGGCCGCGAAGCCGCCATGGGAAAGCCGACCGACCGCGAGCTCGCAGACCGTGCGCGCGAGGGCGACGAGCAGGCGTTCGCGGAGCTCGTGCGCCGTCACCACCCGCGCGTCCATCGTCTGGCGGCCCACATGCTGCGCGACCCGATCGAGGCCGAGGACGTGGCCCAGGAGACGTTCATCCGGGCGTATCGCGCCATCGGCCGCTTCGACGGGCGTAGCGAGCCTTACACTTGGTTTTATCGGATCACAGTGAACCTTGCCCTCAACGTCCTTCGCGCGCGCAGGTCGCAGCGGCGCGCCTCAGAAGGGCTCGACGACTTCGACGGCGTCGTTCAGGAGGAGGCGCTCCATGGCGCGCCGGACGCCGCGGACCGCCAGCTCTACGCCGCGCTCTCGCAGGGGATCGACACGCTGTCGGAGACCCTGCGGACGACGCTGGTCCTCGTCTGCATCGACGGCCGATCACACGAAGAGGCCGCCGCCATCCTGGGGGCGCCAGAGGGCACCATCGCCTGGCGCGTCCACGAGGCTCGCCGCAAGCTTAGGGATTATATGGCGGAGCGCGGCTTTGCCGACGATGCCGAGCAGGTGGGACGATGAGCGACCGAAAGCGTCCGCCGGCGCCCCCGGCGAGTGATCGCTTGATGGCACGCATCGACGGTGCCCTTGCCCGCTGGCCGCTGCCCGCCCGCATCGCGGAGCGCGAGGCGCATGCGGCCGAGCAAGTCGTGGCGCGACTGGGCGACGAGGCTTCCGGCCGCGAGGGTCCTCCCGAGGGCGGCCCAACGGAGGAAGACATCTTTCGATCCCCCTTGCCGGTAACGCTCGCCGAGATTCAGGCGGTGACGGCCCGCGGCAAGGACGCCCCCTCACCCCGACGCGACGATGGGGCCGCGCTGCGAGAAATTGCGAAGCTCGCCAATCGCCCGGCGGCGCCAAAGACCAACGCAACGAACGAGGACTCCGGCGTCATCGTGCTCGCGGAGCTCATGGCGAAAGGCCAGGCGGCCGAGGGACCCAGCGAAGGCCGGCGGGAGCCCCCGCGCGAAGGGGTACAAGCCTCTGCCGGTCGGCGAAGGCACTTCGAGGCCTGGATCGGGGTCGGGGGAGCGATCGCCGGGGCGGCCGTCGCCGCAGGCATTTTCCTCGTCATTCAGGGGTCGGGGCGGCAGCGCTCCTCCCCCACCGGCACGGCCTCGTCGCCGGCGGTCGTTATCGCCGCGGTCACTGCGAACGCGTCCAGCCCACCGGCGAGACCGCCCGAGCTGGTGGCCTCCGACGCCCCCGTCGACCCCTCCGGCCTTCCCGTGGCCGTCGCGGTCGCCACACGTGAGCCCGCCGCCCTCGTGCCCACGAGGCCAAGCGGCTCACCGAGGGCAGGCGCGGCGGCGCGCGGGCCCGCGTCGGTGACGTCCGAGGTCGCAAGCGCGGCGCCCCCCGCCCCGAGCGATACGCCGGTCGACCTGGGCGAATCCATGCGGGTCGCGGCGGGACCGGCGGCGACGCCGCTTTCAGCGGGCGGAGGCGAGGCGCCGCCCGATCCGGGCAGCGTGCCTCGTAGGCCCTCGCTCGGCGCGGTCCAGGGGGCGCTCGGCGCGGTCATGCCCGCCGCGCGCCTGTGCCTCGGACCGGACGACCCGATCTGCCGCGCGTCGATCACGTTCCAATCGGACGGCAGGGTCGAGAGCGTCTCCCTCGAGGGGGGCTCGGTGGCCGGCGCCCTGGGCAAGCCCGCCGAGGCGTGCATCCGCGCGGCGCTGTCGAGGGCCCGAGTCCCCCCCTTCGCGCAGCCCGTGTTCACCGTCCCCGCGACGGTCCGGCCCAATTGACCGCAATTGACAAAGCGCCCGAGGGCCGTCATCTTGCGCGCCCCGTTCACGTTAGGAGAGGGTGGCTCATGGTCTCGTCGTCGCAGCAGTTCGAGCGCATCCGCAAACGCAAGATGACGACCAGCGGCAAGCGCAACAAACGCGACAGGCGCCGCGTCGGCACGCCGGCGTTCCCCATTCATGTGGAGGGGTACGACGCGAAGGCGGCGGACGCCCCCCCCAAGCCCACCAAATAGTCGGGAACAGCGTCCGCAAGCTCGAGCGAAGCGCGAGTTCGAACGTCACACCCAAACGCGTCCGCAAGCTCGGGCGAAGCGAGAGTCGGACGTCACACCCGACTCGTCAGGACGAGGACACGTCCCCCCGCGCGAGCGCGTCGATGGCCCCGAGAACGGCCATCTGAACGACGCCGCGACGCTGACGATGAATGGGCGTACCGTCGAGCTCCGCTAGCGTGAACGTGTCCACCACGCGCCCTTTCTGCGTGGTCGCGTCCGAAGCGGTGATCTGAACCTGCGCTCCGAAGAGCGCGCAGGTGATCGCCAGCAGAAGTCCAGGTCGGTCGAACGTCTCCACCGTGAGGACAGCTAGACCCTCGTCGGGACCTTCGTTGAAGGTGACGCGCGTCAGGGCGCCCGCCGGCGCCGGACGGGCCGCGCGCGCTTTGCGGACGACCGCGTCGATGGAGACCTCCCCTACGGCGAGCGCACGGACTGTCTCGGCGATTCGTGCGATGTCCGCCTCGAGGACGGGCGCGCCGAGATCGCCCTCGCGCCGCAGCCAGAGGAAGTCCACCGCCTCGGCGGGACGACCCTCTGCAGGGGGGCGCGTGTAGACCTGAGCAGCGATGACGTCCATCGATCGCGCGGCGAGCGCGGCGGCGATGAACGACAGGAGTCCCGGCCGATCGTCGGCGACGAAGCAGGCCACGACGCCGCCGCGAGGCAGCCGCTGCCAAATCTCGCCGTGAACCGGCGCCCCTGCGCGTCGCGCGACGATTGCGGCGTGTTCCCTCGATGCGTCCTTGTCGAACGCCCGTCGGTAGCGATCGGGCATCGAGTCGTAGAAGGAACCGGACATGGGGCTCGGTTGCAGCATGGCACGAACGGAACGTTGCGCGCGGCGCGCGCGCGAAGGGGTTACAGAGGGGTTTCGCGAAGATGTCCTTTGTCCCGGGGAGCGGCTCAGCCGCGGACGTCGGCGCAAATGAATCGCCCGGGCTGGGCCTCCGTCCATGTGCTAAGCCCATGCAGCTTCCCACGTGCCGCTCTCCAAGACACCGCTCGAGGCCCGTTCCATGATCCTGCGCCGCCAAGTTCTCGCCGCCCTCGTGGCCATCGCTTCCGTCGCCGCCGTCTCGGTCCCCGCGCTCGCCGACAAGGACAAGGATGAGTTCGAGATTATCGTGACGGCCCACACGGTGGTCGTGGAGGCCAAGGGAGACTGGCACATCAACCAGGACTACCCGTGGAAGCTCGTGGTCGGGGATACGAAGCTCGACAAGAGCAAGTTCGAGCTCAAAGAGAAGAAGGCGAAGATCGAGAACGCGCCTTCCGGCACGGGAAAGATCCGCGGCGCCGTCTGCTCGAAAGACTCTTGCAAGATGCTCGAGCGCGAGGTCACGATCCCGTAGGGGCCGACGCGATCGGGACCTGATCGCGTTCGTTGAAGCTCAGGGAGCGTCCTGACCCGAACGGGGTCGCTCCTCCATGCGCTTCGCGCGACCGCCGATCGACGTTCACAGCGACACGCGGATCGCCCACAGATCGGGAAAGAGCGGTCGGAAGAGAGTCGACTTCAGGTATTCGACGCCGCTCGATCCGCCAGAGCCGACTTTCGTCCCGATGGTCCGTTCGACCATCTTGACGTGCCGGTACCGCCACTCCTGGAGCCCCTCGTCCAGATCCACGAGACGCTCGCACACCAGGTTCACCGGCGTGTCCTTGCGGTACGCGTGCAGCAAGACTTCTTGGAGCGCGGCGGAAGGAGCCACCGCCTGCCCGACGTCGCGATCGAGCGCTTCGGCGGGAACGGCAAACCCCTGGCGCTCGAGATAGCGCAAGAAGGCATCCCACACGGTGGGCTCGCCGAGAGCTCGCTCGAGCTCGGCCCGCTCGTCGGATCCTTCCGGATAGTGATGCAACGCCGAGGATCGTTTGTACCCGAAGGCGAACTCGATGCGGCGAAACTGCACCGACTCGAACCCGCTCGCCGCCTCGAGGCGGGCTGCGGAAAGAGTTGAACGCCGACGGCGTCATCGTCTCGAGGATGTCGACCTGCGCAACCAGCGTCTTGAAGATGGTGAGAATGCGCTTGAGCGCGCCCAGGGTGCGGTGCGTGTCGCCGTCGACGAGAGAGGGTCGTAGGCGCGCCGTCTCGTGCAAGACCTGCTTGAACCAAAGTTCGTATACCTGGTGCACCACGATGAAGAGGAGTTCGTCGTGCTCCGGCCCGGCCGACAAGGGCTCCTGCGCGGCGAGCAACCGATCGAGGCGGAGGTAGCGGCCATAGGTGAGGGGCATGCGCCTACGGTAGCGCTAGCGACCGGACCACGGACCGGCCGCGAAGAGGACCCCGAGGACGTAGACGGCGAGGGCGACCCCCCAAGCGGCGCTACGGCGACGCATCCCGGCTTGCCAGCCCCACCAGGGCGCGAGCGGGGGGAGTGCGAGGGCCAGCAAGCCCCTTCCCCATGCTCCCCTCCGCACGAGCCCGACCGCGAGCGCGAGGTGCGCCAGCGCGAGCGTGAGGAGCGCTGCGAAGAGCACGACGCCGGTGAGCCTCGCTCCCATCGGGGAGCTCAGGCTACACTGCATCCCGTGCGTGATCCCTCGGCCGTGCTCTGCGCGCTTGGCGCGGGAGTCCTCGTCGCCCTCGGAGCCACGATTCCGCTCGCGCGCGGCGACGCCAAGCCCCCGACGATCTCCCCGAACGAGGTCCGGGACGGAATGAAGGGCTACGGGCTCACCGTCTTCAAGGGCACCGACCCCGAGCGATTCGACGTCGAGGTTATCGGGGTCTTGCACCACTTTCGCCCCGGGCAGCCGCTCATCGTCATCAAGACGCCCAACCCCCGGCTCGACGTCGTCAAGACCGTCCGCGGGATGAGCGGCAGCCCTATCTACCTCGACGGACGCCTCGCCGGGGCGTACGCGTACAGCCTCTCGTCGTTCGAGGTCGAGCCGGTGGCCGGCGTAACGCCCATCGATCTCATGCTCACCGAGATGCGCCGGCCGATCCCGCCGGGCTTCTGGCCCCTCGACCGGCGCGCACCGCTCCCCGGCGCGAAGCCCGTCATTGCGCCCGCGGCGGAGGGGCCGCACGCGTCGACGACGTCCTTCGACGGCCCGGCGGGCACCTACGACCTCACCGAGCACGCACGCCAGCTCGCGGCGCGGCTCGGGCCCCCGGCCGACGCGTCGCAACCGGTGCGGCCGGCGGCGACGCCGCTGCTCCTCTCGGGGGTGGGCGACCGGGCGGCGGCCGCGTTGCGCAAGCTCGTAGAACCGATCGGCCTCGAGCCGCTCCAGGGGGGCGGCGGCGATTCACCCCCCGACCCAAACGCCCCTCGTCACTTCGTGAACGGCGGCGGCCTCGGCGTCGAGCTCTCGCGCGGCGATGTCTCGGTGATGGGGCTCGGCACTGCGACGTACGTGGACGGCCAGGGCAAGATCGCGGGCTTCGGCCATCCCATGCTGAACGGGGGGGACGAGGCGATCCCGACGTGCATCGGACGGGTCCTCTGGGTCAACGCGAGCGCGCTCGCCTCGCACAAGGTCGGCGAGTGCGCACGGTCGCTCGGCACGCTCGTACAGGACCGGCAATCGGCCATCATCCTCGACGAACGAATCGAGGCGCCGGTTATTCCCATCGACGTGGACATCGTGGGCGTGACGGGGGCGCCGCGGACGCGCTGGCACGCGGAACTCACCGAGGACAAGTTCATGGCGCCCGGTCTGGCCTCGACCGTTCTCGCCTCGGTCGTCGAGGCGACGACGAGCGAGCGGCGCGATCTCACCTGGAAGCTCACGTCCACCGTGTCAGTGGCCGGTCACGGATCGGTCGATCTCGAGGACGTCGGGGTCTCCAGCGGCGGCACGCCCGACACGGGCGACTTCGCGCACTCGAAGGTGGTCAGCACAGTAGGCGACGTCGTCAACAACCCGTGGGAGCATGCGCGGATCGACAAGATCCAGGCGCGCTTCGAGGTGAAGTACACGCGCGACCTCTGGCGGCTCCGCGGGGTCGAGGTGCTCGACGCCGTGGTCGACGCCGGGCAAAAGGTCCGGCTCCGCCTTCACCTCGTGCCCGAGGCGGGTGCGGAGGTGACGCGCGTCGTTGAGACGACGATGCCGTCGGAGCTCGCGGGCAAGGACGTCGACGTCGAGGTAGTGCCCGGCTACGAGGTTGCCCCGGAGTTGCCGCCGCCCGAAACGCTCGACGAGCTCCTGGCGAACGAGCCGCGCCAGACGATGGCGCCGCGCTCGGTGGTCGTACAATTTCGGGTGCCGTCGCACGGGATGGCCTATCGCGGCCACGTGGTACAGCGGCTGCCGCCCTTCACGCTCGACGCACTCCGCCCGCAGAACAGCGACGTGGGCCCGGAGACGTTCCCGAGCTGGTCGCGCAC
>Ga0070735_10002423_pt1 | contig 16922 bp, 13 predicted proteins | sample Coa_R1_FD_66443 | JGI IMG/M metagenome (GOLD analysis project Ga0070735, IMG submission 66443) | Surface soil microbial communities from Centralia Pennsylvania, which are recovering from an underground coalmine fire - Coalmine... | ecosystem: Environmental > Terrestrial > Soil > Unclassified ... | reverse complement strand
TCGCGATGTAGGTGACGTCCGGAAGGTAATCGTACGGCGGGATGATCATGACGTAGTACGCCTGCGCGCAGGTGCCGCCCGTCACCGGAACGTCCCCGTAGCCGGCTGCAAAGTAGGCGTCGTGCGTTGCATCCAGCACAACCCGCCGCGGCGTCTGGTTGCCGACGACAACCCCGCCGCCCCAGTGGACCGGATTGGGGAGCGAGCCGAAGTTTCGGTCCAGCAGCTCCATGCCCGGGAAGCCCTTCAGGAAGCACGTCGAGCCCCAGGTCCGATGGATGCGGTAGATCACGCCGACGTGCCCGGCCGCGCCGTTGCTGGAATAGGGAGTTATGGCGAGCTGAATGTTCTGGCACCGAGGGAGCGTTTGCTGCGCCGAAGAGGCAGCGGTGGGCGTGACACCACGAGCTGCCAGGAACCCACCGCAGGCTCCCACGAGAGTGATCGCGACGATAGTCGTTCTCTTTGCGTTCATGTGATTCACCTCTGTACTCGTACAACGCAACATCGGTGTGAAAAGTGACGCAGCTCGTTCCGGAGCGGCGTGTCACGGCGCACCGCCCCGGAGCGTTCAAGTTGCACACACGGTGAATTGAGACGGGGAGCAGGACCACGGCTCCGACGCGGGCTACGGCCGCGCCCCGGGGGGCGCGGTACGCCCATGCCAGGAGGCGATCGATGTCGAGCAGATTCCGCCGGATCAGGTCGAGAGAGAGTCAGGTGACACGAGTGGACCGCGTCCGGGCACGTACCCGGTTAATGCGCTACGCCGCCGCGTTCTTCCTGGCTGGAGCTTTCCTTGCGTACATGCCGGCACGCGTGGCGATCGCGCGAGCAGGGACTCAAGGTGCCGGCCCCACGCCGGCGCTTGCCTTCCTGCGTCTGGTCGGCGGAAGTCGGGCAGAGCAGGATGCGCGTCTGGCGGTTGGAGGCAGCGGCAATATCTTCCTCGCCGGGACCACTTTCTCGGCGGATTGGCCGGCGCCCTGGCGCCACGCGTGCGCAATTGCGCCGCCGGCGGCGTGCGGCCATCCCTTCGTGCTAAAGCTCAGTCGGGACGGGACGCATACCTGGTACGGCGTCGTGCTGGGCGGTTCACGCCAGGACGCCGTGACGGGCCTGGCAGTTGATAGGGCCGGCAACGCCTACGTTACCGGCACCACGAACTCTCTCGACTTTCCGACCGTGAACGCACTGCAACGGCGCTGTGGCGGCCCACGCGGAGGCTGCGTCGACGGCTTCGCGGCGAAGATCGACCCGCGCGGTCGGGTGGTGTACAGTACCTACCTCGGCGGCAGCGGCGACGATCATCCCAGCTCGGTCGCGGTCGACAGGAACGGAGACGCGTACGTCGCCGGCTCGACCACCTCCCGCGACTTTCCACTCCGGCATCCAATGCAGTCCCGGCCCCACGGAGAATCGGAGGGGTTCGTGGCCAGGCTCTCGGCGTCGGGACGCCGACTAGTCTATAGCACATACCTGGGCGGGTCGAGGCACGAGGCGGCAAGCGCGATCGCGGTGAATCGCTTGGGCGAGGCCTTTGTCGTGGGGTCAACCGACTCGCCAGACTTCAGGACATCCGCTCACGCGCTCCAGCCGAAATTTGTAGGTGGCAACTGCGCGTTCTTTGGATGCGACGATGCGTTCGTGACGAAGCTCGGCGCGGCCGGCCGCTTTCTGGCGGGAACCTTCCTGGCCACGCGTGCCAACGACCTTGCAAACGCGGTCACGGTCGATGGAAATGGGAACGTATACGTTGGTGGATCCACCGGCGCGGCCCGCATTCCATCGGGGCAGGAAACAGTGACGACCGGGAAGAACTACTGTGGAGAAGAGGGGGATATCTTCCCATGCCAGTCGGCGTATGTCGCGGAGATGTCACCCCGCCTCGATCGGCTGGTGTACAGCATGATGCTGAGCGGCAACGGGCTGGACCGTGTTGATGGACTGGCCGTCACAGCAGACGGCGCGCTCGCGGTTGGCGGGTACACCGAGTCCACCAACTTCCCAACCGTGAATCCCACGCAGCCGGGAAATGGCGGTGGCGAGTGTTCGGAGGGGAAGGGTGGAAGTGCGCCCTGCGACGGCTTCGTGGCGGTGGTCACACCAGGCGGGCGCGCGCGGTGGTTCGGCAGCTATGTGGGCGGCAATGGGCAGGACGACGTCACCTCGGTGGCTCTGGACCCACAGGGGAGCCTCGTCATAGCCGGGACGACCTGGTCGGGCAACCTGACGAGTCAGAACAACTCCCCGCCCCTCCAGGCGCCGCGGGTCTTCCTGGGGCGCTTCGACTGCGGCCTACCGGCGTGCCGGACCCTGACTCCGGCTCGTCACGGGCTGATGGGGTAAGATCGTCCAGGTGCCGGCTATTGCACGGATCTCCGCCAGCCGCGGCAGCGGGCCCAGCTTCTCCTTCGGTCGAGTCGACGGCATCGGTGTTGTGGGAGATGACGGAATGGACGGCGGGCGAGGGACTGCGCGAGCTTCCCAGGATTCCGGCGCATGGAATGCGAGGAGAGTGCGATGACTGTGACCGATGAGGCGCTTCAGGCCAACCAGCAGTTTGCTCGGGACTTCGATCGAGGCGATGCTCCCATGCCGCCGGCGCGGAAACTCGCGGTGGTCGCCTGCATGGATGCGCGACTCCATCCCGAGACATTCCTCGGCCTGGACATAGGGGACGCCCACATGATTCGCAATGCCGGAGGGCGGGTCTCGGACGATGCACTGCGCTCGCTCATCATCTCCACCCACCTGCTTGGAACCAACGAGTACATGGTGATCCATCACACAGACTGTGGCATGCTCACGTTCACGAATGAGGATCTCCACAACAAGCTCTCTCGAGAAACCGGGGCGGACGCCTCCCACATCGACTTCCTTCCATTCGGCGATCTGGAGGAGAGCGTGCGCGAGGACATGCGCCGCATAAAGGATTCGCCGCTCATCCCGAACGACATTCCAGTGCGCGGCTTCGTCTACGACGTGAGGTCGGGACGGTTGAGCGAGGTCAGCGCGTAGATCGCGGCGGTAGCCGGCCTTACCGCCGCAACGGCAGCGGGGGCCCGCTCGCTACGAGCTGCAGGGCCCAAGGCCCCCCGGAACCCTGACCATGTGGAGCGATCCACCGCAGAGTCCTAACCCCGGACTGTTCGACGTTCGCCGACCAGAGATGCTCACGCGCGTTGCCGGATGGATCGGGAGCGCGCGCGGCAGTCCACCGGCCGGATTACACCCCGTGGGATAGGCCGGCGTGCACCAGGCAACAGCGCGGGCTCAGCGCATAGTGCCGCTATGCCAAGCGGCCCGATCGCGCGTAGCCGTCGAAGCGTGGCTGCCGCTCCGTGCGATGTAGGAGACCCTCTTCAGGCGTCGGACGGCCAAAGATCGGGTGCAACACCGATGGCGCGCCGTGGCACGCGGCGGTACGCTGAACCTGGTTCGCTGTCGGTAGCATTGGAGGCCCGCAGATATGGCCGCGACGGAAGTGTCGGCGAGAGCGCCGGCCGAAGCCCGGCGCCTCGAACGGACGGCTGGCGGCCGCCTCGCGTATCTGGATAACCTGCGCGTCTTTCTCATCGCCGGCGTCATCGTCTCGCACGCTGCAACCGCCTACATCGGTGGCGGAGCCTGGGTCGAATCTGAAGAGGCCAACGGCGTCAACGCGATCACCGTCCTAGCCCTCATCGGCCTGATCGGTGCGTTGTTCTGGATCGGCCTCTTCTTCCTGATCTCTGGAATGCTCGCGCCACGGGCGCTGGCCCACCGCGGGGCCTGGCCTTTTCTGCGTGATCGTGCACTGCGCCTGGGCGTTCCCTTCCTGGTGTACCTGTTTGTGGTCATGCCGCTCATGCACTACTGGCTCTATGTCTACAGGTACAAGGGGCCTGGCAGCCCTATGCCGATCACGAACTACCTCGTTCAACACGAGCTCGACCTGGATCCGGGGCCGCTCTGGTTCCTCGCCGCGCTGCTGGTCATCACCACCGCGTACACGCTCTGGTGGCGCGTGCGGCCCAGGCGCGCCGGACATCCGCGCCCCTTCCGCGCGGTCTATCTGGTCGGTCTTCCGCTGCTCATCGGAGCGGCTTCCTTCGGCGTGCACCTGGCTCTGCCGGCCTTCACGCACCAGTACCTCGACCTCCACTTCTGGCAGTGGCCGCAGTACATCATCCTGTTCTGGTTCGGCACCCTCTGCGCCGATCGTCGGTGGCTCCCCGCCGTGCCGAACCGGATCTGGCATCGCTGCCTGGTGGCAATGCTGGGGGCCGTGCTGGCCGTGCCGGTCGTGGCGGTAACAGGCGGTGCGCTCTCCGGTCAAGGGCAGGCACTCACGGGCGGGTGGCACTGGCAGGCGCTGGCCACCGGAATGATCGAGGGGGTGCTGGCGGTAGCGGGCTCGCTCTGGTTCCTCGAGCTCTTTCGCCGCTACAGCAGTCACCAGGGACCGCTCGGGCGGCAGATCGCACGGAGCGCGTTTGGGGCCTATATTCTGCAGGCACCGGTTCTGACGGGACTCGCCGTTCTCCTGGAACCGCTTCGACTGAGCGTCGAGATCAGGTTTCTGCTTCTCGCTCCGGCGACACTCTTTGTCTGCTTCGCGGTGGCGTGGCTCCTCGTGGTCCGTCTGCACGTAGGCAACCGAATCGTCTAGATGGAGGTTCTGGCTCGTAGCGCATGCTCCGCCTACATCCTGCAGACGCCCGTTCTGGTGGGTATCGCCCTGGCACTTCGGCCGGTCGCGCTCTGGCCGGAGATGAAGTTTCTGCTCGTGGCCCTCACGGCGACCTCGGCCTCCTTCGGCATTGCCGCGCTGTCCAGCATTCGCCCCTCGCTGAGGCTGAGGATGTTCCGCAGCGGCCACGGAAGCTCCGCCCCCCAACTGGAGCAGCTTGTCGCCGAGGCGCGCGCCAGACAGAGCAAAGGGTCGGTGTCCACGTCGGGCCGACGCGCCAGATGACAAGGTACTTCGATCGGTTGAGCGCCGCCAGGCGGTGGGAAGCCTCGATCAGTCCGAGGACCAGGCGCACAGGGCCAGACTGGAATCCGTCCGAAGAAACCGTGGAGTCGTCGGTCAATGTCCTCGACAGGTCTCTTCTTCGCGTAAACGCCGGCGCAAGACCTTGCCGAGCATGTTCTCGGGGAGGTCGGCGCGGAATTCGACGAACTTCGGTACCTTGTAACGAGCGAGCCGGTCACGGCAGTGGCCTATCATCTCTTCGGTTGTTGCCATCTCACCTTCCTCGAGGACGATGTACGCCTTGACGGCTTCGCCCCATCTCACATCCGGAATTCCAGCTACCGCCACTTTATGTACCTTGTGGTGCTCGTACAGCGCCTCCTCCACCTCGCGCGGGTAGACATTGAGACCGCCCGAGATGATCAGGTCCTTCTTTCGGTCCACGATCCGGAAGAATCCCTCGTCGTCCATTTCGGCCAGGTCGCCGGTGAAGAGCCAGCCGTCGCGAAGAACGTCATGGGTTTCGTCTGGCCCCCGCCAGTACCCGCGCATGACCTGCGGTCCGCGAACAGCTAACTCTCCGATCTCTCCCGGGGGCAGGGTGCGTGTGCCGGTGTCGGGATCGAAGACGGCGGCGTCGGTGCCGGGGAGAGGTAGGCCGATACTGCCAATCTTTCGCCTGCCCTCGACCGGAGTGCAATGCGTGACCGGGCTCGCCTCGGTCAGTCCATAGCCTTCTACCAGCTTTGCGCCGGTCAGGCGCTCGAACTCGATCTGTACCTCGTGCGGAAGCGGCGCGGCTCCGCTGATAGCGGCCTTGAGCGAGCGAAGATCGTAGCGGCTAACGGCGGGGGCATCGTTGACGGCGAGATAGAGCGTCGGGATGCCGGGAAAGAAGTGTGGGCGCTCGCGATCGATGCTCTTGAGCACGTCGCGCAGTACCACTCTCGGCTGAAGGAGCATGGTTCCACCGATCGCGACGGCGAGATTGAGCACGGTGGTAATGCCGTAAATGTGAAAAAGTGGAATGACGCCGAGGAGGATATCGCTACCATCGGGTTCGAGCAGGTTGACGAACCAGGCCCGGATCTGAAGGGCGTTGGCCAGCAGATTGTGGTGGCTGAGCATCGCGAGCTTTGGGGTGCCGGTGGTGCCACCGGTGGGCTGCAAGAGCGCGAGGTCGTCTCCGGCAAGCGGCACATTCGGGTCGTCGGGGGAGCCTGCAGCCAGAAACCGGTCGAAGGGATAGGTGTGCCCATCGGCCGGCAGCCGAACCCGGTGTCCTTCTGGCCCCTCGCGCAAAAGCGTGAAGAGGAGCCGGAGGAGTGGCGGAAAGTAGTCCTTGATGCGGGCGACGACTACGTGTTCCAGTGGTGGCAGGTCCTGCCTGATCCGGTGGACCTTCGGATAGAAGGCGGAGAGACAGACGACAACCCGGACTCCCGCCTCGTCCCAGGCCTGACGCAGCTCTCGTTCGGCCGCCAGTGGGCTGGATGGGACGAGTACCGCACCAGCACGAAGGCCGCCATAGGCGGCGATCACCATCTGGGGACAGTTGGGTAAGAGCAGGGCGACGCGATCGCCCTTGCGCACACCCAGGTCACGGAGGTGGTTGGCGAAGCGGTTCACCGACTCATCGAGGTCCCGGTAGACGAGGCTTCGACCCAGGAAACGGATAGCGGGGCGGCGAGGATGGCGTATCGCGGCTTCGGATAGAAGGGCGGCGAGGGCAGTGTCGGGAACATCGACCGTGGCGGGAACACCTGGGTCGTACCACTGGAGCCAGGGGTGATTCCGTGGGGCCTGCACCGGATCCGAGAGACCGGTGTCGCGTGGAGAGGCGGTTCCTACCGGCATTGCGGTACCTCCTCTGGTTGTAGCCGCGCCCGAGAGCTTCCCCATACATACGTCACTGTACGGAGGCGACGGCATTCGCGTCATCCGCTCGTGACCCGATTTTCCGCGCGTGGCAGGAGGAACATTGGTCGCTGGAGGGCCGAGGTGCCGGATCCCTTCCGTGAGCGGAGGCGCCGGAGCGGAGCCACCAGTTGAGGAAGCCGATTAGACGAGCTTCTCGGGTGGTAGTAGGCAGGGACTCCTGGGACATCCTCCGTTCCCAGCGTGGATATAGGCTCATCGACCGATGGCGGCCGGGATGTGTCGCCCGTACAGTGAGGAGGAACAGTTGAAGCAGGGACTGGAGATGGTGCGGCGCGACGCAGCTATCCCCCAGGGAGTCTTCCGCGGGATGTGTCCAGATGAAGAAAGCGGTCGGCGGCGCGCATGTCGAATCCCGGAGAGAACCTCTCCGTCTCAGGCCGAATCGCCCGGCCCACAGGCCATATCGCTGGCCGATCATAGTTCTCGCTCTCTTGCCCGCGATCAGCTTTGGCCTCTGTGCATTCATCGCGTTTCTGCATTACCCTGGCACCTTCACGCCGATCCAGAACACGTTGAGCGAGCTTGGGAATCCCGATCGGAATCCCGATGGCTCGACCATCTATCGAGTCGGCTGCGTACTCGGTGGGAGCACGAGTGCGGCCTTCTTCCTCTGCCTTAGCCTGTGGCGGCGTAGCGGCACGCAACGGCGTAACCGTGTGCTGACGCTGGTGCAGGGACTTGGACTGATGGCTGCGCTTGCGATGATCCTGTTCGCGGCGTACCCGTACGACGAGCTTCTGTCTCATCGCATCGTCCTGGGACTCCTGGCCAACAGTTCGCTAGCGGCCATGGTTCTCTCGCTGTTTGCGCTATGGCGCAAGAACCGTCCTCAGCGGCTTCGCACGATCGTCACCATCGTCGCGTCAAGCGCCATCCTGCTGATGTACGCCATTCCGCAGTATCACTGGGCAGAGTGGCTCCCCGCCACGCTGTCTCAGCCGTATATCTGGGTACTGGGCGTGGAGACCGCGACGCTCTCGGTGCTCAGCCGGCGCGCTGGGGACCGTTCGTGGGGTGAGTGTGTGGGTTGAGGTGCGCCAACGGCATCACGCGCCACGAACTCGCACCAGCGCTCACCCTCGTCGCCCGTTCAACCAGGCGAGATCGAGGCTGAAACCCGGTAGTCATGCTTTGCGGATGATGCCGAGACGCTTGAACAGCTGGTAGAGATTGATCGACCAACCCCAACCGAACACATGCGGCGTGAATATGCGTGGGTCCGCCGGGTTCCACATGCGTTCCTTGATGACGGACCAAGTGGGCCATCGCCAATCGTATGGAATGTGCAGAAACGTTCCGGTCCTTTTCATGGCTATCTCCTTCATCGCTGTCACTCGTCCCCCCTTTTGCGGGAGGGAACACGTATCGCGGGGGCATGATTCACCCTCATCCTCGCCCGCCCCCCGGCGACCTGTCCATCAGTCGGCAGATCGATATTGACCCGTCCGCGACCTGATTTCTGGCGAATTGGCTTCCCAATGCCTCGGGTGACAAGAGGCGGGGATGAAGGCCATGCCGCGGGCACGGCTCAGGTCGACGTCGCAGCATTCTCGTGCCGATGTGCCTTATGTTTCAGGTCTTCAACCGATGGCGGAGGAGGACGAACTGGCGTACCGTCAAGACGGAGCGAGGATCTGAAAGGAGACGAATACGGACCCCGCTCAAACCCACGGATCAGTTCACGGGGCGCGAACCGTCCACACGACCGTCGGTGGTGATTCTGCCGGCGGGTGTGGCAATCCCGGGAGTTGTCACCGGCGGACTCCCGACGTCGATTGAACGGGCTGACGAAGCAGAACGGCGTCTACGTGAATGAAAGCTGCGGCCGGTCGCCGGTGCCCCTTGATAGCTCGGTCGATCAGGGCGTCGGCACCGTGAGTCTGACGACCCGATAACGGAGTGTGACATGAATATCCTGGTGGCAACCTCAAGTCGGCATGGCAGTACGCGCGAGATCGGCAGCGCCATCGCCGACACCTTGCGAGAGGCGGGACATACCGTAGACGAGCTCAAGATGGAGGAGGCCCGCGGCGTCGAGCAGTACAACTCCATCATCGTGGGTTGCGCCGTGTACATGGGCGGCTGGCTCCCGGAGGTCAGGGCCTTCGTCGAGCGCAACCGAAGGCCCCTGGACAGTATGCCGGTCTGGCTGTTCAGCAGTGGCCCCATCGGGCCGTCCACGCCGGCACTCGACGCCAGGCGTCTCGAGGAGTCCGCTGGACTCAGCGTCCGGGACCATCGAGTCTTCCCCGGCAAGCTGGATAGGCGTCAGCTCGGCTTCGGCGAGCGCCTGGCAGTGCGCTTGGTCAAGGCGCCGGAGGGTGACTTCAGAGATTGGGAAGACATTCGGCAGTGGGCTCGGAAGATCGGCGCTCACATCGGTTCAGTTTCCGTTCGGCCGGGTTGACCTCTATCCGAACAGGGTGGTTCATGGCCGAGTGCGGCGTCTGTATGCCTCGTCAGCCAAAGTGGCAATGGGGCACGGTCATTCCCCGTGTGGCTCGTCTTGATCGAGTCCAGCCCTGACGCCGGCGATCAGGGTAATCCCCGATGTACACGGTTCGTCCGTGGACCTAGTGTGGAGGTAGACGAGACGAATGCGCAATCTCCACGCACTGCGATCAGAGTCGCGGTCATGGATAGCATCCACTCTCACTGACTGGAGATACCCATGGGCCAAGCAGGTGTACTCGACAGGCCGGAAACCGCTCAGTCCGGCGCTGACTCCAGGCACGAGCACCATGAACGACATGTGCCGGCCGAGCGTTCCATGGTGGAGGTCGCGGATCTTCACAAGCACTATGGGCCCGTTCACGCAGTCAACGGAGTGAGCTTCAGCGTGTCGAGAGGAGAGATCTTCGGGCTCCTGGGACACAACGGAGCCGGCAAAACGACAACTATCCGTATCCTGACGGGCCAGACGCGGCCTACCAGTGGACAGGCGCTTGTAGACGACAGGAGAACAACATCATGACACACAGGATTTCGCGTGTCGCCGTCTCGGCTCTCCTGGTGCTCGTACTGGCTGCAGCGTTCCCGCCCGGCGCCCGGGCGACATCGCGCAGCACTTCCGTGGCCGGACACCAGGCATCCGCGGTGACCGCGTTGTTTCTGGTAGGTAAGGCCGGGGACAACCTGTGGCCGCTCAGCCTCACCATCTATTCTGACGGGACGGTCAAGGGGTTCTGGACGATCGACGCTCAGGGCAGGAAGGCCGCAGCGCGCGCCCACCTCTCACAGTACGCGCTCAACGGAGTGATGAGACTCGCGCATGCCGAGGGGTTCTTCTCGATGCCGAGCAAGATTGGGTCGGGACCGGCCAAGTCGGCGAGCCGATTCATCACGATCCGCAACGGGAAAGCGACCAAAACGGTATCTGGCCGGGGGGCGATCCGCAGCGCCGCCTTCAGCGAGCTCTATGATGTGCTGCTCGCGGTATCGGGTGCACCGTGCACCCCGGCGCGGCAGTGTGGCGTCTAGGGACCCCGGATTCACAATTCGCCTGCCATAAAGATGCGCCACCGATGATCCTCCGACGCAGTACAGGAACTGACCGCAGTGATCAGGGGTTGAGCGGTATCGTCACCCGCGTGCCGTGCCGTAGCACCCATCACGCGGGTGAACGCTTACCACACCGGCATTCTGTGGCATCCGTCCACGTCCGGTTCGCGAGAATCAACTCGCTCCCGGTCGAGCGCAAGTCGTTGGCGAGAGCACGGCGGCGCGAGCATCGGCTAGCCGAGGTCAGCAACCCCGCTTCGACTGCCAGCGCCCGTCACGCGCTGGATGGCTTGCCCACGTGAGTACCTACACCGTTTGTTGCGCATTTCATGATGCGGGTTTCGCTCGGACCGAGGATCGGAGCTGGTGCGACACAGGGACCGTGGTCAGAGAGCGGTGGCCGATCTGCCCGGCAACACGACACCTCCGGCCTCGCGGCTGCTGCGGCATGTCCCTCGTCTTTGAGATGCCAAGCTACTTCTCGATGAGCCACGAGCCTGCTGAGCTGCAGCCGAACAGCGTGAGCGTCTTCGTTGCGGTGTTGTACACCTGGACCATTCGCCCCACAAACGTCGAGGTGTTACAGTCCGCCAGTGGGGGGGACGGAAGCGGTCGTGGTCACCTCGGGGATCTGGACGTAGCTCCCAAAGTTCGACCCTGCGGCGCCGACTTGGAGAAGGCTATTGGGGGTCGTAGTCCCAATGCCCACGTTGGTGCGCACCGCTCCAAGAACAAGGGCGTTACTCTCGCTGACCAGCGCATTCGACCCGATTGCCGTGGCATTGGTGAGCTGGGAGGACGTCCCAGGCCCCGCCTGGTAGCCCAAGAATGTGTTGCTTGAGCCAGTCGTAATGGCGTTGCTGCCGTTTCCCGTCACGCCGGCAAAGTACCCCAGGGCAGTATTCCCTCCTCCGGTGGTATTGTCGGTCAGAGCGCTGTCCCCAAAAGCGGCGTTGTTGGACCCTGTGCTGTTGTGGTACAGCGCGCTGATGCCCGCGGCTACGTTATGGCTGCCACTATTGTCGGTGATGAAGGCGAAGGCGCCATCCGCCACGTTGTAGCTTCCGCTGGTCTGACTCAAAGCATTGTCGCGAGTACCAGTGTTGTAGTTGCCTGTCGTGTTGGCAAAGAGCGCGTTATAACCAGTTCCGGTGTTCCCCCTCCCGCTGTTGTTGGAATAGACGGCTAAAGTGCCCACCGCAACATCCTCTCGGTCGGAGACACTATTGGCCAGCGCATCGTACCCAAAGGCGCTGTTACCGGCACCGCCGACTTCCGAGAAGAGCGCGTCGAATCCGTAGCGGGTGTCGGAAAAGGCAGCGTTCGAGACATCACAACAACTGCTCGAGGCGGGGAGGGCGGCCCGCACCTAGGAAGGCGCCAGAGCCAGCAACAGGGCGACTGCAACGCACGCTGTGACCGCTCGCATGCCTCCTTCTCTGACCTGGGCTTGCGTCGGAGTTGTCACGGACTCTCTCCTTTCATAACGGAGCATGGCCGGCGAGTTGTGTCTCGCCGGCCGCGTTATCCGCTCTCGTTGACGATAGGCCCTACTACTTCGCCACCTTCCACGTGCCATTGGAGGCACACACCCACAAGGTCGCTATAGCTTTTGGCGCGTTGTACTGCACGACCAGACGGCCCACGAAGGTCGAGGTGTTGCAATCGCCGGTTGGCGGGCTTGGTGCAGTGCTCGTCACCTCGGGCAGCTGCAGGTAGCTGCCAAAGCTCGTGCCGGATGTCCCGAGTTGCAAGAGGCTGGACGGAGAGGTATTCCCGATGCCCACGTCGGTACCGCTGGCGCCGAGCACCAGGGCATTGCTCTCGCTGACCAGGGCGTTCTCCCCAATCGCGGTGGCGTTCGAAAGTTGGGTGCTCGTTCCTGGACCTGCTTCAAAGCCGACGAAGGTATTGCGCGACCCGGTCGTATTGGCGTTGTTGCTGTTCCCGGTGACTCCCGCGAGATCCCCGAGCCCGGTGTTCTGTGAGCCCGTGGTGTTATCGTCGAGTGTCTGGAAGCCGGTGGCCGTGTTCGAGCTACCGGTCGATGTGTCCTGCAGCGCCCCTGCGCCGGTAGCACTGTTCTCGTTACCTGAACTGACCGATGTCAGTGCCACGTAGCCGGAGGCGGTGTTGAATGACCCCGAGCACGAGCAACCTGGACCCGAACCCTGGAGGGCCTGCCCTCCGATGGCGGTGTCGAAGCTCCCCTGGGAGAAGTCAAACGCCGCATTACCCACGGCAGTATCCACCTGGCCGGTGGTGTTCAAAGTGAGTGCCTGGACGCCGACCGCCGTGTTCCCTCCCCCCGTGGTATTGGACTCGAGTGCGTCATCACCCAGGGCCGCATTGAAGCTGCCAGTGGTGTTGGCATTGAGTGCGTTGAAGCCAAACGCGCTATTGGCATCGTCACCGCTCGCGCTCGCAAGGGCACCCGTGCCGTAGCACGTGTCCTGCGGTGAGGCGCCCGAGCTGCTGCAGAAGGCACTGGACGAGGGGCGTGCCGCAACCGCCTGTGACGGTGAGGGTACGACAAGACAGGCGAGGACCAGACTCGTCGCCATGCCCGCAGGAGCCAGTCTCTTTCCGCGGAATCGCATCAGCTTCTTGTTATCCAGGGTCACGAAGTCACTCCTTATCTGTGATTTGGGCCGACTATCTGTATCCCGTACTGATATCTCCGGCGAACGAACCATCCCACCTCCTCTCGACACCTACTCACTTCCAGCTATCGCTCGATTGGCGCAGCGACCAAGTTGCCCCATTCGGTCCACGAACCGTCGTAGTTCTTGGCCCGCTCGAACCCGAGCAGATACGTCAGCACATACCAGGTGTGGCTCGACCGCTCGCCAATGTGGCAGTAGGTGATCACCTCCCGATCCGGCGTGAGCCCGTACCGGTCCAGGTAGATGTCCCGCAGCTCCGGTGCGCTCTTGAATGTGCCGTCCGCGGCATTCACCGCGGTGGTCCAGGGAATGTTCCAGGCGCCCGGAATGTGCCCGCCGCGCTGCGCTGCTTGCTGCGGGTACTCCGGAATGTGGAGCACTTCTCCCCGATATTCCGGCGGCGAGCGGACGTCGACGAGCGGTCTTCTCGCCTCCATGTGGCAAAAGACTTCGTCGCGGAAGGCACGGAGCGCGAGGCTGGCTTCCCTGGCCGTGTACGTGGCGACCCCTATCGAAGGAGCTTCACGCGCCCACGGTCGACCCTCTCGCTGCCACTCGAGCCGCCCGCCGTCCATGATCCGCACGTCTTCATGGCCATACAGCTTGAGAAGCCACAGTGCATATGCCGCGTACCGGTTATGCTTGTCCCCATAGAGCACGACCGTCGTGTCATTGGTAATCCCCTTCCGGCGCATCAGAAGCTCGAAGTTAGCGCAGTCGATGAGGTCGCGCTCGATTGGATCGTGCAGCTCGGACTGCCAGTCCAGCTCGGCCGCGCCTGGGATGTGGCCGGCGTTATACCGCCGGTCGTCTCCGTCGCACTCCACGATCCGCACGGCGGTGTAGTTCAGGTGCTCGGCGACCCACTGCGTCGTGACCAGGGTCTCAGGATGCGCGATGTGTCTCGCGTTCCCTTCGACCAGCGGTTTTGACATTGGAAGGCTCCTGACGGCCGATGTGGGGTTTGTGAGTCCCACGCTACCGCGCCCTTGGCAGGGTGAACAGGCATGATCGGCACATTCGCCCACATGTTTTGTGGTGCCGCGAAGAGTGACGGGTGGTACGATGTCGACAGCGGATACGGCACCGGCATTGTCCGTGGTTGATCGGTGGCAACGGGTGACCGATGGAGAGGACACAGGACGCCATATTTGGCTCGACACTGCGCCGTCTGCGGCGTGACGCCGGGTTGACACAGGAGGAGCTCGCCGAGCGCGCCGGCCTCAGCCCCCGCGGCATCGGAGCCATCGAGCGCGGCATTATCCGAGCGCCGCACCAATCCACCGTGCTCCAGCTGGCGGATGCGCTCGGGCTAGCGCCCGAAGAGCGTACAGTCCTGCTCCGTTCAGCTCACCGACGCCTAGCGTCCGTGGAGAAAGATTCCGTGCGGGCTCTGCTCGCCATACCGATACCTCCGACGCCGATCGTCGGGCGCGAGCGCGAGATCGCCGAGGTATCTGATCTCCTCGCACGGCACGATGTTCGCCTCGTCACGCTGACCGGTCCCGGCGGCGTGGGAAAGACGCGTCTGGCTCTGGAATTAGCTGCCGGCTTTCGTAATCGCACGAGTTGTGGCGTCACATTCATTTCTCTCGCGTCCATTCGGGACCCGGTGCTCGTCGCGTCCACGATTGCGAATGGGCTAGGGGTACGTGAGAGTCCGGTCGAGCCGGTCGCCGAGCGGCTGCTCGCCTATCTCGCCGAACGCAACCTCCTCCTGGTGCTCGATACCTTCGAGCACCTCTTGCCTGCCTCCGGTTTGGCCGCCCGTCTCCTGTCTACCTGCACGCAGCTCCAGATGCTCGTTACAAGCCGGGAACCTCTCCACATCCGGGGCGAGCACGAGTATCCGGTGCGGCCACTCCAGGTTCCGCGCAAGCGGTATCTACCCCCGCCCGTCGCCCTGCCGCGCTATCCGGCCATTGAGCTCTTCGCGCAGCGCGCAAGAGCCGTGCGGCCCGACTTCGCGATAAGCGCGGCAAACAGCGCCAGCGTGACCGGGATCTGCGCTCAGCTCGATGGACTCCCACTCGCCATCGAGCTGGCAGCGGCACGGATGAAGCTCTTGTCGGCCGCGGAGCTGCTAGCCCAGCTCGAGGGAGAGCATTCTCTGCGCGTCCTCTCCGGCGGCGCCAGCGATCTACCAGCACGGCTGCAGACCATGAGGAGCACCATTGCCTGGAGCCACGATCTCCTCGACCCCACCGAACAGACCATGTTTCGGCGGCTGTCGGTGTTCTCCGGCGGCTGCACGCTGGAGGCAGCCCAGGCGGTGTGCGAGGCCGTGGGAGCGCTCGATCTAGATACGCTCGACGGACTCGCCTCGCTGGTGGACAAGAGTCTGGTGACAGTCCACCGGTCCGACCGCGAAGATGATACGTCGCGCTTCGACATGCTGGAGACAGTCAGGGAGTTCGCGCATGAGCAGCTAGTGGCGAGCGCCGAGGCAGCGGCGGCGCATCGCGAACATGCGCGCTATTTCCTGACCCTGGCGGAGCAGTCAGATCAAGTCAGGGCCGGAGTGAATCACTCGGGCTGGCCCCAGCGCCTGGAGCAGGAGCACGAGAATCTGCGTGCTGCGCTGCAAACGGCCAGGCAGCTGGACGACACCGAGCTCGGACTCCGTCTCGCAGCAGCGCTGGTGCCCCTCTGGCTCAGTCACAACCATTTCCAGGAGGCTCGTGGTTGGCTAGAGGTTGTACTGCCCTGGTGCGGAGCACCGAGCATCTCACCCGCCACTCGTGCCCGCGTCCTACACGCGGCGGGAAGACTCACCCTCGCTCAAGGCGGGCTCGAGCGAGCGGCCCTGCTTCTGGGGCAGGCGCTGGCCCTGGCGAGACAGGCCGGGGACGACCGATGTACTGCCGCCACGCTTCACATGCTGGGAGCAACGGAACACTCACGCGGGAATTATGAGCCGGCTGAAGAACTGTACGAAGAGAGCCTGTCCGGCTACCGCCGCCTCAATGATCCTTCGGGAGTGGGCGGCGTGCTGACCGCACTGGCCACGATGGCGCGCCACCAGGGTGACTTCTGGCGTGCCACGCAGTTGTATGAGGAGGCGCTGTCCTGCGCCCGAGCGGTCGGCGATCTCAGATTGGTTGCCGATGTACTGGCACGTCTGGGAAACATGGCAACAGAGCAGGGATACCCTCTTCGCTCGCTTTCGCTCTATGAGGAAGCCCGTGAATTTCGAAGGCAGATCGGTGACACCCTCGGCATTGCCGACATACTCTTGCGCTCGGGCGAGACAGCCACAGTTATGGGGGATCACGCGAGCGCGCTGCGATTCCTCGACGAGAGTCTGGAGCTCTACCGATCGCTCGGACTCCGATACGGTGTCGCCTATGTTCTCTTGAACCAGGGGCTGGCGACACTCGGCATGAGCGATCTCAAGGCGGCCTGGAGGCTCACTGAACAGAGCCTAGAGCTCTTTCGCGAGATCGGCGACCACCGTTGCTGCGCGGTCGCACTGGCCCAGCTCGCCGACATAGCGCGCAGAGCGGGCGACAGCCAGCGAGCGTTACTGGGCTATCGAGAAAGCCTGCGCCTTCACCGGGAGACGAACACCCGGCCGGAGATAGCGCGGTGTCTGGAGAGGATCGCATGCCTTGCTTCGAGTCAGGATCTTCCGCAGAGAGCTGCCCGCCTCCACGGTGCAGCAACAGCGATCCGCAGGGCGACGGACTCCGCCATCGCGCCCGTCGAGCGGGCCGACTACGAGCGTGATATCGGGATCGTTCGGGCCAGACTGGGAGAGCCCGAGTTCAGAGCGCTCGAGAGTCAGGGCATGTCAATGTCCCTCGAAGACGCCGTCGAGTACGCCCTCTCTGACGTGCCGAATGGAGTTCGGG